>Ga0335072_10005744_pt1 | contig 18242 bp, 24 predicted proteins | sample Lox_Sample_21_FD_206725 | JGI IMG/M metagenome (GOLD analysis project Ga0335072, IMG submission 206725) | Soil microbial communities from Loxahatchee National Wildlife Refuge, Florida, United States - Lox_Sample_2.1 | ecosystem: Environmental > Terrestrial > Soil > Wetlands | place: USA... | reverse complement strand
AGCACCAGGAGAAGACAGCCGCGGAGCAGCTGTTTCGCCTTCGCTTCCAGGTTTCGCTGGGACAAAACGACGGCGTAAAAAAGCTCCGTCAGTTGCGCAAAGAGATCGCCCAGATCAAGACCGTGGCGCGTGAGCGCGAGATGGGGATTCGTGGCGCGCAACGCGATATACCGGCAGGTGAAGGAAAGGGAGCCCGCAAATGACGGCTGTAACGCAAAAGGCGCAGGCGCCCGCATCGCGGCGCAATGAGAAAGTGGGCAACGTAGTTTCGACCAAGATGCAGAAGACCATTGTGGTCGAGGTCGAGATGCGCAAGGCACACCGTAAGTACAAGAGGATCGTGCGCAGCTCCAAGAAGTTTTACGCGCACGATGAGCAGAATTCAGCGCGCGTGGGTGACGTGGTGCGCATTCGCGAGACCAGGCCGCTGAGCAAGCTGAAGCGGTGGTCGCTCGAAGAGATCGTGCGGCGCTCGACGCTGAGCCAACTTGAAGATACGGCGGATCAGGTAGTCAGCGAAGTCGCGAGCTAAGCGGGCGAGAGAGGAGAACGAACCATGGCAGTGCAAATGAGAACCATGCTCGGCGTGGCCGACAACTCCGGGGCGCGTAAGCTGCAGGTGATTCTGCCCCTGGGCGGAGGACTGGGCAAGATCGCAGGGCTCGGCGACGTAGTGACCGCGGCGGTGAAGGAAGCTTCGCCCGACGGCACGGTGAAGAAGGGCAAAGTGGTGAAGGCGGTCATTGTTCGCACTCGCAAGGAATCGCGACGGCGCGACGGAACTTACATTCGCTTCGACGAAAATGCGGCGGTAGTGATTGACGATGCACATGAGCCGGTGGGCACGCGCGTCTTTGGTCCGGTAGCCCGCGAATTGCGCGAGAAGAAATTCCTGAAGATTGTTTCGCTGGCCCCGGAAGTGGTTTAAGAGGGGAATCGAGAAGCTAGCAGCTGTTTTGGAGATTTTGATGCCGAGTTTGAGTATTCATCGCAACGATACGGTCACAGTGCTCACGGGAGCGGACCGTGGCAAGACAGGCCGCGTGCTGCGCGTCTTCCCCGACAAGGGAACCGTGCTGGTGGAGCATGTGCGCGTGGTTAAAAAGACGGTTTCGAGCAAGCAGGGCCAGAGAACGAAGGGTGGAATTGCCGAGCATGAATCGCCCATCGATGTTTCCAACGTGGCGCTGACGTGTCCCACCTGCGGCAATGCACGCGTGGGCTACAAGACCGAGGGCACGACCAGATCGCGTATTTGCAAGAGGTGTGGGACGGAACTTCCCACGAAGAAGTAGCAAGGTAGTGATCAGTGAAGAGTAGTCGGAGATCAGGGGTTTGTACTTAAGCAGAACGCATTGAGATCTGATCACTGGCGTGAAGGCCGAACGGAAAATGCGCGAAGCGCGATTGCCTGGACGGCTAGTCCTTCCGAAACGGTAAACGGTCGTCGCGACGACCACTCCGAGAGCGGAAGAAAGAGAGCGGGAAAGATATGGCGGCAAGGTTGAGAGAGAAGTACAACAAAGAGATCAAGCAGGCTTTGAAGAAGGAACTCGGTATCGAGAATTCGATGGCCGTGCCGAAGCTGGAAAAGATCGTATTGAACATGGGTCTGGGCGAAGCGACGCAGAACACGAAACTGCTTGATCCACTGGTGGCTGATTTGGCGGCGGTCGCCGGTCAAAAGCCGGTGACGACCAAAGCGAAGAAGTCGATCGCCGCATTCAAGGTGCGCGCCGGGATGTCGATTGGCGCGATGGTTACACTGCGCAACGACAAGGCCTACGAGTTTCTTGATCGCCTGATTTCGACTGCGTTGCCGCGAGTTCGCGATTTTCGCGGCGTATCAACAAAGAGTTTTGACGGGCGCGGCAACTACACACTTGGCCTTCGCGATCAGCTGATCTTCCCCGAGATTGATTATTCGAAGGTCGAAAAGCTGAAGGGCATGAACATCACAATTGTGACCACGGCGAAGGATGACAACTCGGCGCGTGCGCTGCTGCGCCACTTTGGAATGCCATTCCGCCAGGGGGCGTAAAGACAGCTATTAGCCCTGAGCTATTAGCTTTTAGCTTCGGTGTGGCGGAATTGGCAGCCGAAGCAAATCAGATTTGAGCTTGTCCCGTAAGCATGTAAATGCGGGAAACAAGCTCCCAGCTAAAGGCTAATGGCTAATAGCTGCCGTTGAGAGGATTTATGGCAACGACTGCAAAGAGAGTGAAAGATGCGCGGAAGCCGAAGTTCAGCTCCCGCAAGCACAACCGGTGCAAGATTTGCGGGCGACCGCGAGGCTATTTGCGGAAGTTCGGAGTGTGCCGTTTGTGCTTCCGTGGATTGGCGCTGAGAGGCGAGATTCCGGGCGTCGTGAAGTCGAGCTGGTAGCAAGCGCTGTTTTCAACCATTCCCGCTGGTTTCCGCCATGGCGGACGAACGGGGAATGAAGGAGAAGGAATGAGTCTGACTGACCCTGTTGCAGATTTTCTGGCGCGGATCCGGAATGCCATCCGGGCGCGCCATCAGAAGCTGGATGTTCCGGCTTCAAAGCTCAAGACCGAGATTGCCCGCATTCTTAAGGAAGAGGGCTACATCTCGAACTACAAGACCCAGGAAGAAGACGGAAAGCTGATCCTGCGCGTGTATTTGAAGTACGGCGGAGCAGAAGCTGCCATCCGCGACCTGGCTCGCATTTCGCGTCCTGGATGCCGGGTTTACATCGGCCGCGACGAGATCAAGCGGGTACAGGGCGGGCTGGGGATCTCGATCATGACAACGCCTAAGGGCGTGATGACGGGCCGCCAGGCGCGCCGCGAAGGCGTGGGCGGCGAAGTGCTCTGCGAAGTGTGGTAAAGGCAGCTGCTAGTTCTCAGCTTTTTGTGCTGATTTTGACGGATGTGGTTGAAGCGAGATGGGCCAGGAGCTAGAGGCTAAGAGCTGGAAGCTGTCGGGCCTCTGGCCTGACCCGGCTGCAGTGGAACGAACGAGCCAAAGGCTCCTTCGGGACTCGCAAGCCAAAGAAGGATTGAATCGATGTCGCGTATTGGAAAGAAACCGATCCCGCTGCCGGCGGGCGTGAAGTACAAAGTCGAGGGCAACACGGTTCTTGTTGAGGGTCCCAAGGGGAAAGTTTCAACGCTGGTTGCCGAAGGCATCAAGTTGGAGACGAAAGACGGTGCGCTTCATGTTGGCCGCGAAGGCGACAAATATGCCGCGGTCCATGGATTGACGCGCGCCCTGGTGTTCAATGCCGTCGAAGGCGTGACCAAGGGCTGGTCAAAGGAACTGGACATCGTGGGCATCGGCTACCGCGCCGAGTTGAAGGGCAAGGGCATGGTGGTGTTTACGCTTGGCTATTCGCATCCCATCGAGTTTCCGCTTCCCTCGGGAGTCGAGGTAGCAATTGATCCCAAGCAGACGCACCTGACGATCACCGGGATCGACCGGCAGAAAGTGGGCCAGGTGGCGGCGGATATGCGGTCGTTGCGCAAACCGGATCCCTACAAGAACAAGGGCGTCCGGTACACGAATGAACGGCTGAAGAAGAAGGCTGGCAAGACCGGAGCGAAATAAGAAAAGCAGCTATTAGCCGCTAGCTTCCTGCTCCCGAGTTTTTTGTGGAACGAAGAACTAAGGTTAAGTCGGAAAAGTTAGAGACTGTAGTTCAACCCGAACGGAATCGCGAGGCGGTTCCGCTGATAGGAAGAGAAGAGCATGATTACGCAGACCAAGAGAAACGAGATCCGGCAACGAATTCACTCGCGCATTCGCGAGAAGCTTTCGGGCACCGCGCAGAGGCCGCGTTTGAACGTCTACCGCTCGCTGAACCATATCTACGCGCAGGTTGTTGACGACCAGAAGGGCGAGACACTGGTCGCGGCGTCGACCCTGGCGCTGAAGCTGAAGACCGGTGGCAATGTGGCGGCTGCGAAGGAGATCGGCAAGGCGATTGCCGAGGCGGCCAAGTCGAAGGGGATCAAGAAGGTTGTGTTCGATCGCGGCGGATTTTTGTATCACGGCCGTATCAAGGCATTGGCCGACGCGGCGCGCGAGGCGGGACTGGAGTTCTAAAAGGCAGCTATTGGCTGCCAGCTCATCCGGAGAGAGGTGAGCAGCTTTGGTTCAGCGAGGAAAGCGAGAAGCTAACAGCTTGAGGCTAAAAGCTTAGAGGAAAGCAATGACAATGTTGAAGAAGAAACTCGATGCCAACCAGTACAACCTGAAGGATCAGGTGGTGGCCATCAATCGCGTCACGAAAGTCGTGAAGGGCGGCAAGAATATGTCTTTTGCCGCGCTGGTGGTCGTGGGCGACGCGGCTTCGGGCGTGGTGGGATACGGATCCGGCAAGGCCAAGGAAGTTCCCCAGGCCATTCGCAAGGGAATCGAGTCGGCCAAGAAGAACTTGGTTCGCGTAAACCTGACTCAGACCACGATTCCGCACCAGGTGCTGGGGCGGTACGGTTCGGGCCAGGTGCTGCTGAAGCCGGCGCCGGAAGGCACCGGCGTGATCGCGGGCGGAGCTGTGCGCGCGGTGATGACCTCGGCGGGCGTGCAGAACGTGCTTACCAAGAGCCTGGGCTCGCCCAATCCGCACAACGTAATCAAGGCGACCTTTGACGCCCTGGTGCAACTCCGCGACAAGGGCGAAGTGGCCACCATGCGCGGCAAGACCGTGGAGGAGATGTAAACCATGGCCGAAACTAAGAAGATTCGCATTCAGTACTACCGTTCAAAGAACTCGACACCAATCAAGCACAAGCTGGTGATTAAGGGTCTGGGCTTTACGCGTCTCAATCAGATTGTCGAGCGCGTGGACAACGAATCCATCCGCGGCATGGTCAAGGCTGTTCCGCACCTGGTGAGGATTTTGGAAAGCTAGTTGGTCCCAGTTCCGGCTATTAGCCTTTAGCTGTTAGCTTCTCCGAATGGAGCCTACAGCCCCGTTCGTGAAGAGACGAGCTAAAAGCTAACGGCTAAGAGCTGCATTCACAAACGCGAGTTGGGGAAGGCCGGACGGCTTGTCCCTGGCGCTACAGCGAGGAAATCATGGCAAAGAATCTATCGAATCTGCGCGCGCCCAAGAAAGCCAACACCGGGCGCAAGCGCGTGGGCCGGGGCATGGGCTCCGGCATGGGAAAGACGTCAGCCCGCGGCCATAAGGGACAGGGTTCGCGTTCCGGCTTCAGCCTGATGCGCGGTTTTGAAGGCGGCCAGATGCCGCTGCATCGCCGCCTCCCCAAGCGGGGATTTACCAACATCTTTCGCACCGAGTATGCGGTCATCAACCTTGAACGCATTGCAGAACTCGGCGTGAAGGAAATCGCGCTGGAAGACTATAAAAAGCTGGGTCTGGTTTCGAGCAAGAAATCGCTGATCAAGATCCTCGGGGCCGGCGAATTGACCTCTGCGCTTACCATTCATGCCCACAAGTTCTCCAAGTCAGCGGTTGGAAAGATCGAGAAAGCTGGGGGAAGAGCCGTGGTGCTGGGCGCCCCTGCTACTCCGGCAACGGCGTAAGAGCTCAGTGAATCCTTCCGAATGGCATGAGGAGCGTTTCCGGATCGGTTTGGCCAGGGGGCGCCGCGAGCCGGGGCAGGAATGAATCCAAATCACTCAATTTACGAATCCTTGCGGACGATCCACCAGGCAAGAGGTGTGACCGTCCGCATAGTCGGCATTTTCCCGGTTTCGGTATCCTCAGGGGAAGCCGAAAAATGCTCTAAGATGGTACAAGTTTCAGTGGGCGGCGAACGCCTGAAGCGGATGACCCAATATGCTTGAGAAGTTCCTTAATATCTTTCGAATCCCCGACCTGCGCAAGCGCGTTCTGTTTACCCTTGGCATTCTGGCTGTCTACCGCCTGGGCGCGTGGATCTATACGCCCGGTGTGAACTACCACCAGCTCGCCCTGATGTTCAACACCCAGAGTGGCTCAGCCCTCGGGTTGATGGACCTGTTTGGCGGCGGCAATCTGCGTCGCATGACGATCTTTGCTTTGGGCATCATGCCCTATATCACCGCGTCCATTATTTTTCAGCTTCTGACCGTGGTGTATGAGCCGCTGGCGCGGATCCAAAAAGAAGGCGAACTGGGGAGACGCAAAATAACACAGTGGACGCGCTACGTCACCGTGCTTCTGGGTGTACTCCAATCCTTCGGCATTGCTGCCATTTTGACCAAGCAGGGCTTGGTGCTCAGTCCCGGTATCGGATTCATTCTGATGACCGTGCTCACGCTGACGGCGGGCACAACTTTCATTATGTGGCTCGGCGAGCAAATTACCGACCGCGGCATCGGTAACGGGATGAGCCTGCTTATCTTTGCCGGCATTGTGGCGGGCCTGCCTCGCGGCGTGGGTGACCTGATCCAGAAGGTCCAGACCAATGCGTGGGGTTCGCTCACTATACTTGCCATCGCGGTGCTGCTGGTGGGCATGGTCGCCGTCGTCGCGTTCATCGTATTCGTCGAGCGATCAGAGCGGCGTATTCCCATTCAAAGTGCGCGACGGATCGTTGGAAGACGCATGATGGGCGGCCAATCGAGTCATCTCCCGCTCAAGGTAAACTCGGGCGGCGTCATGCCGATCATCTTCGCCAGTTCTATTTTGTCGGCGCCTCTGCTCTTCGGCCAGGTGGAGTGGGTTCAAAACAATCGCCTGTTGCAGCCGATCATGCAGGCCATTCAACCGGGATATCCCTGGTACGTGCTCCTCAACGCGCTGGCGATTGTGTTCTTTGCGTACTTCTACGTGTCCATCATCATGAAGCCGGACGATATTGCAGATAATTTTCGTAAGTCGGGTTCCTTTATCCCCGGAATCCGGCCCGGCAAGCGCACGTCGGACTTTATCAACGACATCCTTACCCGCATTACGCTGGTTGGCGCAGCGTATTTGATTCTGATTCAGATGGTGCCCACCTTCCTCATTTCGGGCATTCGCTTCGACAAGATTTGGCTTATTGGGAGGTTTTTTGAGACGTTGCCCACCTGGGCGACGCACGGTCTCAACGTGAACTTCTACTTTGGCGGCACCTCACTGCTGATCGTGGTGGGTGTGGCCATGGATACCATAAACCAGATCGAATCGCAGCTGATCATGCGTCACTATGATGGCTTTTCCCCGCGTTCCGGTCGCATTCGCGGAAGGAAAACCTGGTAATGTCGTCGTTGATCGCTGAAGTTGAAGATGGCCGGGAAACGGGTCGGAAGACCGTTCCCGGTCCAATTCTTTTATTGGGGGCGCCGGGAGCGGGCAAGGGGACCCAGGCCAAGGCGCTGGTAAAGCTGTGGGGCATCCCTCAAATCTCAACGGGCGACCTTTTGCGCGCCAATGTTGCGCAGGGAACTCCCTTGGGCCGGGCCGCCAAGGAGCTCATGGACCGGGGAGAACTTGTCCCCGACTCCCTGGTGGATGAGATGGTTGCGGTGCGTCTGCAGCAGCCCGACACGGCCAATGGGTACATTCTGGACGGATTTCCGAGGACGCTGCCCCAAGCCAGCTGGCTTGACAGCCGTCTGGGCTCCCAACCGGCGGCATTTCCGGTGGTTGCCGTCAGTATCCATGTGGATTATAATCAGTTATTGCGCCGAATTACGGGGCGCAGGATCTGTCCTGTTTGCCAGACCATCTATAACATCTACACGAACCCACCCCAGAGGGCAGGTTTTTGCGATGTGGAAGGCGCCGCACTGGTCCAGCGGGCCGACGATACTGAGGCGGTGTTCACGGAGCGCATGCGCGCTTACGCGGCACAGACTGCGCCGGTTATCGAGCACTACCGGACTCTCGGGCGATTCGCTGAGGTCGAAGGAGACGGGGAGATTGCCGCAATCGCGGCTGGGATAGTTTCCGCCGTTGAGCGGCTGCGCAGTTAGGCATTTCGAGACAAAGGTCCTGAATGTCAAGGCGTGGCTGGTAGGCAGTTTTTGTGGGTGAAGCAGATTTATAGTATGGAGAAGCCGGGGTGGCGGTGGTACTGAAGTCGACGGATGAGATTGAGAAGATGCGCCGCGCGGGCCGGGTAGTTCGCGAGGTGCTGGAACTTGTGCGCAGTCATGTAAGGCCGGGTGCGACCACTCTCGATCTTGAAAGGGTGGCCGAAGCGCACATTGCTGCACTGGGGGCCAAGCCGGCGTTCAAGGGATATCACGGTTACCCCTGCGTTCTATGCACTTCAGTCAACAGCGAGGTCGTGCACGGCATTCCATCGAAAAAGCGGATTCTGAAAGAAGGGGACATTGTTTCGGTGGATTGCGGGGCGGTCGTAGACGGATATTTTGGCGACGCGGCCATCACAGTGCCGGTGGGTGAAAAAATTGCACCGAACACGGCCCAGTTGCTGCGGGTCACAGAAGCTTCGCTGCGCGCCGGAATTGCGGCGGTGAAGCCGGGAGCGACTCTGGGAGATATCGGTTCGGCGGTACAAAAAGTCGTCGAGTCACATGGATTCTCGGTGGTTCGAGATTTTGTTGGTCACGGAATCGGCGTGAATATGCACGAAGAGCCGCAAGTTCCGAACTTTGGTGAGGCGGGCCGCGGGATGAAGCTGCGGACCGGCATGGTGATCGCCATTGAGCCCATGGTGAATGCCGGCAAGCCGGATGTACGCGTTCTGAAAGACGGCTGGACGGCGGTGACCGACGATGGCAGCATGAGTGCTCATTTCGAGCAAACGGTGGCGGTTACCGACACTGGCGCAAGGATTCTGACTGAATAGGATTTTCAGTCCAAAACTTGGAGGCGCTGGCGCCACCAGAAGCGGGATGCGGATTGTCGAAGGAAGATGCGATTGAGGTAATGGCAACGGTCGTTGAAACTTTACCGAATGCCATGTTCAAGGTGAAGCTTGAAACCAATCACGAAGTGCTGGCCCATGTTTCGGGCAGAATGCGCAAGAATTTCATTCGCATTTTGCCTGGGGACCGCGTGGCGGTGGAATTGAGCCCATACGACCTGAATCGCGGACGAATCGTGTACCGCTACAAATAGAGTTTCGATTACCGCGTTTTCTTTTCGGGATGCGCGGGGAAGGGCAGCAGCAAATGAAGGTCCGTGCATCGGTAAAGAAGATTTGCGTGAAGTGCAAGGTCATCAACCGCCGCGGGGTGGTTCGTGTGATTTGCGAAAACGCAAAACACAAGCAGCGCCAGGGCTAGGTGGACTGGCACGCGCGGTAACCCTCCACGCGAATTCGAGTTCACATCTCATCGCTCTCACATGGATGAGAACGATGGAATGAGAACTTTGAGCTTCGCAGGGGCTAGTTAGCTTGAGTCAAGGCTTGCGATGAACCCCGGGGGAACCGCATCAACCGTGCAGACCGGTCGCTAGGACTGGAAGCACACAACCAGAAGCAGCAGAGGAATCAGAATGGCACGTATTGCTGGCGTCGATCTGCCCCGGAACAAGCAGGCAAGGATCGCGCTCACTTACATTTATGGGATCGGCAACCCGCGCGCGCGGCGAATCCTGGAGAAGGCGAATGTTGATGCCTTCAAGAAAGTTCAGGACCTGGGCGAGGAAGAGGTCAACCGTATCCGACAGGTGATTGAGGACGAAGGGGATGTTGAGGGCGATCTGCGCAAGGACGTCCAGATGCATATCAAGCGCCTGATCGATATCCAGAGCTATCGCGGCAGCCGTCACCGGCGGTCGCTGCCGGTGCGTGGACAGCGCACCCATACCAACGCCCGCACTCGCAAGGGGCCACGTAAGGGCACAATTGCGGGCAAGAAGAAAGCGACGGCGAAGACCTAATGGCAAAACCAGAGCAGAAGGCCGGAGCCGCCAAGGCAGGCAAAACCAAGAAGTTCAAGAAGCGCGAACGCAAGAATGTGCCTTTTGGCATTGCGCACATCCAGGCTTCGTTCAACAACACCATCGTGACGATTACTGACCCGGTGGGCAATACGCTCAGTTGGAAGAGTTCAGGATCGCTCGGCTTCCGCGGTTCGCGCAAAGGCACGCCGTTCGCGGCGCAGCAGGCTGCGTCCAATGCCGCGAGCATGGCGCGCGATCACGGCTTGCGCGGGGTCGATGTGCGGGTTGCCGGTCCGGGTTCGGGCCGCGAGTCCGCAATTCGCGCACTGGCCGCGGCGGGGATTGAAGTTCGCTCAATTCGCGACGTGACGCCGGTACCGCATAACGGCTGTCGTCCGCCAAAGCGGCGTCGCGTGTAAAACAGCGATTGGCTCATGGCTAACAGCTTGACCGCCCTACCGAGTAGCGCAAACAAGCTGGAAGCGAGAGCTGATAAGACAAAACCGGGCCGGGACGAAGCGTCCCAGAAGAAGCTATTGCTGAGACTGTTAAGCCGATGGGCTCAGCCTCGCGAAAAACGCTAATAGCTGAGGCTAATAGCTAAAAGCTGCCTTGACGCGTAAACCGGCCGTCACCTGAAGTCAGGAGAAGAAATGGCACGTTACACCGGAGCAGTCTGCCGCCTTTGCCGTCGCGAAGGCACCAAGCTTTTTTTGAAGGGCACCAAGTGCACGTCTGATCGCTGCCCGATCGAGAAGCGCAATTTCCCTCCAGGACAGCATGGCAAGGATCGCAAAGCCAAGATCGTCGGGTATGGCCTGCAGTTGCACGAGAAACAAAAAGCCAAGCGCATCTACTTCACCCTTGAAGGCCAGTTCCGTGAGTACTACGAAAAGGCTAACCGCGCCACCGGCGTTACCGGCGAGTTGCTGATTCAGCAGCTCGAGCGACGTCTCGACAACGTGGCCTATCGGCTTGGCTTTGCCTTTTCGCGTCGCCAGGCCCGCCAGATCGTACGCCACGGCCATGTCACGGTGAATGGACGCAAGGTGAACATCCCGTCGTACCAGGTGAATGCTGGCGATGAGATAGCCATTCGCGAGGACGCCCAAAAATTCGTGGTCATCGAGCAAGCCGCGCAATTCGCCGCGCAAAACCCAGTGCCTGCGTGGCTCGAGGCCAACTTTGAGAGTCTGTCCGGACGCGTGTTGAGCTTGCCCGGACGCAAGGACGTGAACCTGCCCATCAATGAGCAGCTAATCGTCGAACTGTACAGCAAGTAAGACAGCCGCTAGCTATTAGCCATCAGCTGTTAGCTCTTTGTTGCGATCGCGATTTGATCTCTCTCGAATGAGTTAATAGCTATGAGCTAGGAGTTAATAGCTGCATTTCAAACCGAAGGAGAACTTGCGCGGCCGCCGCAAAATGCATCGCGACGCACTCGCCGTGCGGGAAACGAGACAAAGATATGCTTTGGAAGGGATTTCAAAAACCGAAGCGCCTGGCAGTAGATGCCGAGACGCTCAGCGACACATACGGCAAGTTCAGCGCTCAGCCCTTTGAACGCGGATTTGGCACAACCATCGGCAACGCCCTGCGACGCACCCTGCTCAGCTCGATCGAGGGCGCCGCAGTCACCGCCATCCGCATTGAGGATGTGCTCCACGAGTTTCAATCCATCGCCGGCGTCGTTGAAGACGCGACCGACATCATCCTGAACCTGAAGCAGGTTCCATTCAAGCTTGCAGGGGATGGTCCCAAGGCGCTTTACTTGCGCGCCGACCAGCCCGGCGTGGTTACCAGCGGCATGATTGAAGCCGATGGGGACGTCGAGATCCTGGACAAGAATGTCTACATTGCTACGGTCTCTGAAGGCGGCCGGCTCGACATGGAAATGCGCTTGAAGCGCGGTCGTGGTTACATCTCCGCCGACAAGAATTTTGACGCCGACCTGGGGCTGGGCTTTATCCCAGTGGACTCAGTCCATTCTCCGGTGCGCCGCGTCAATTACGTGGTTGAAGCTGCCCGTCTCGGTCAGATCACCGATTACGACAAGCTCACTCTCGAGGTGTGGACCAATGGAGCGGTGTTGCCGGCCGATGCAGTCGGCTTAGCGGCAAAGCTGCTGAAGGACCACATGAACATCTTCATCAACTTCGAGGAAGAGATTGAAACCGAATCGCGGAGCGAAGAAGGCCGTGTCCTCCTGCGCAACGACAATCTGAACCGCTCGGTCGAAGAGCTGGAACTGTCGGTCCGCAGCTACAACTGCCTTAAGAATGCAAACATTCAAACCATCGGCGAACTGGTGCAGAAGACTGAAGCCGAAATGCTGAAGACCAAGAACTTCGGCCGCAAGAGCCTGAACGAGATCAAGGAAATTCTCGCCCAGATGGGGCTCTCGTTGGGCATGAAGATTGATGAGAGCGGCAATGCTGTTCCGGGACCGACCAGCATTCCTCCAGCGACCGCTTTGGCTGCCAGCTATAGCCACTTCGACGAAGAGGACGAGCCGCTGGATTCAGTCGATCTCCAGCTGCCCACGGAGACTGAGAACTTTTAAGAGCAGCTATCAGCTTCCAGCCGTTAGCTTCTGGCTATTTCTGCGCCGGGCCCAAAGGCCGGCTGTCATCGAACAAGCTGGAGGCTAGAAGCTGGGAGCTAGAAGCTAATCCGAAAGAGAGTTTTACCATGCGCCATCGCAATGCAGGATTCAAGCTTGGACGCAACACCAGCCACCGCCGCGCACTGCTGCGCAACCTGGTTACGTCTGTGCTCACCGAAGATCGTGTGGAGACAACCGTGGCCAAGGCCAAGGCTGTTCGTCCGCACGTCGAAAAAATGATCACCCTGGGCAAGAAGGGCGATCTTCACTCGCGCCGTCAGGCGCTTAGTTTCCTTCAGACCGACGAGGCCGTTGCCCGCCTGTTTGACACCGTGGCTCCGCGCTACGGCGATCGCCAGGGCGGCTATCTGCGCATTGTCCGCACTGGTTTCCAAAAGGGCGACGGCGCCGAGAAGGCGTTCATTGAACTGTTGGGCGCCGAAAAGCAGCTTGAAGTCAAGCGCCAGAAGCGCGCCGATATCAAGGCCAAGAAGCGTGCAGAACTCGAGAAGCAGTTGGAAGAAGCCAAGAAGGAAGAGGAAACCAAGGGCGGCGAAGAAGCAGCCTAGCACCGAGTCGTACTGCAGTCCACATGGGCGATCGCTTCAGGGCGAGCGCCCATCGTCTTTTGTGCGTCATCAATCGGCCAGAATGCACGCCCTCTACGTCCCATGCTGAGTGATGTTCGGCAGCCGGAGCTTGCATGCCCCCTGGGATGCGTGCTCTCTTCGTCGAAAGGCGATGCTGGATTCGATTATTTTTTCCCCGTGCTCTCGCGGATTCTTTCGTGCAGGCTTTGTGCATCAAATGGCGCCCGGACCTTTAGATCATTGTCAAAGTAGACAAAGACATCCCGCTTCGACTGTTTCGGTCCATCGCTCATGCTTGCCTTCACGCCATCCGTGGCCTCCTCACCGTGTGACCACTTGAGGATGCGTTCCGCCCATCCGTCGATTGCCTCCGGCGTATATCCACTGGAGTAGAGCTTCTCGCTGCCATGCATCCGGCAGTACATAAAGTCGGATGTAATATCGAACAGTCGCGGCCATTGCGGGGTATCAGCGACAACAAGCGCGACGTCATATTTCCGCAGAATCGCAATGAACTCTTCATTCGCAAAGCTCTTATGCCTGATTTCCACCGCATGACGCAAGGGCGCATCGTGTTCGACTTCGAGCCAGGCTCGGGCATTCATCCATCGGTCGTGGTTCGCCGCCACTTTGGCGGCATCCTTGTGCGTGTGCGGCAACAGGCTGAAGAAATTCTCAAACGCTTCAGCTTCGAACTTGAACGTTGGTGGTAACTGCCATAAGATCGGCCCCAGCTTCTTGCCCAGGCGCAGGATTCCCTGCGCGCAGAAATTCGCAAGCGGCCCGTCGCAGTCCTTGAGCTGACGGATGTGCGTGATGAAACGCGGTGCCTTGATGGCGAAGACGAAATCGTCGGGCGTTTGCTCGTCCCAATTTTTGAAGCTTTGCGGTTTCTGCAGCGAATAGAAAGAACCATTCAACTCGATGCTGTTGAAGTGCCGCGCGGCGAATTCCAACTCCTTCTTCGCCGAGAGACCCTTGGGATAGAACGTTCCGACCCAGCCCTCGTATTGCCAGCCGGAGATGCCGATTCGAATGTCTCCTGACGTCGCCATCATCTGCTAGCATACACACCCAAAAGCGAAGGGCGAATCCCTCGCGGTAATCCGCCCCTGCTTTCCTGGTTTTCAAAGATCTGGTTCGAGATGACCAGATTTGCGGTAGCGGTGGTCGCCCGGATTTCCCCCCCTTGCTGGTATTAGCAGCTCAACGAGCAGGGTCAGCGCAACGAATCTGATTCAGGCGGCGTTGACCAGCTTCCCGGCCTTAGAATCCGTATTGCAATATAGACCACCAATTGCATGAAAACCACACCGCAGCAATCCAGGAGCACATCCCAGGGTGATCCTGTGCGCTGCGCGAGAAATGCCTGGTGGAATTCATCAATGCTGGCTACGAGCCCCGCGCCCAAAAGCGCAAGCAGCGCATCTTGGAAGAAACGAAACTCCGGTCTTGTTATGCGCCACGCGCGCAGCCAGAATAAGCCAAATACTCCGTAACCGATGAAATGGAACCCTTTGCGAATGTATTTATGTACGATGGGCCATTGCGCATTGCTGATGTGACCAAATAGGGCTTCATATAGCCAGCGGAAGGGACCGCTTGTGTGCTGCGCGCTAAAGGCATTAGAGGAACTCGTGGCGATAAGGGCGACGCCGAGCAGCACCGGCCACCACGCATAAAGCCAGCTTCTCTGCGCCCGTTCTGTTTCGAGTTGAGTATTCAAACGATGAGGCCTTTCGTCCACGGTAGATTCAGGAGCTTTTCAAGCTCCAGTTTCAAAACGGTCCTGCAAGTATGATGCAAGAGAAAATACACCCGCCGGGCACACACGCCACTTCGCTGAACCTCAATCAACGCTCTATTCGACGTGGTAATTCGGAGCTTCTCGCGTGATGATGACGTCGTGCACATGACTCTCGCGCAGACCTGCACCGGAGATGCGCACAAACTGAGCTTTCTGCTGCAACTCCCCGATGCTTCCGCAACCGAGATATCCCATGCCCGAGCGAAGACCGCCGACGAGCTGGTAAATCATGGATTCCAGCGGGCCGCGATAGGGCACCCGGCCTTCGATTCCTTCGGGCACAAATTTGGCCAGGCGATTCTGTCCGTTGCGTTCCCGCTGCACAACACCTTCCGCGCCCGTTTCGGTGCTCGCGGAATCGGAGCTCGATTGAAAATAGCGCTCCCCCGATCCCTGGCTCATGGCGCTCAGCGAGCCCATGCCGCGATAGCTCTTGAAGCTGCGGCCCTGATAGAGAATCGTCTCGCCGGGACTTTCATCCACGCCTGCAAACAAGGAACCGATCATCACGGAACTCGCTCCGGCAGCGATCGCCTTTGTAATTTCGCCCGAGTATTTGATTCCGCCATCCGCAATTATCGGGATGTCACGCTTCTGCGCCGCACGCGCCGCCTCTGCAATCGCAGTGATCTGCGGCATACCGGCGCCCGTTACCATCCGCGTGGTGCAGATCGAACCGGGACCAATACCTACTTTGATCGCATCGGCGCCTGCATCCATCAGCGCCACCGCGCCCTCATAGGTGGCCACATTGCCCGCGAGTAATCCCACCTGCGGAAACATCTTCTTCACCTGCCGGACAGCATCGAGCACCCGTGTCTGGTGTCCATGGGCCGAGTCGATGGCCAGCACATCCGCGCGCGCCCTCACCAGTTCGGCGGCCCGCTCAAGAAAATCGCCCGTCGCTCCGATCGCTCCCCCCACACGCAGACGTCCCTTTTCATCCTTGCTCGCGTTTGGATATTTCAGCTTCTTCTGGATGTCCTTAACGGTGATCAGGCCTTTCAGTTCGTACTGATCGTTGACCACCAGCAGTTTCTCCACGCGATGCTTGTGCAGGATCAGCTCCGCTTCTTCCAGCGTGGTGCCGACCGCGACCGTGATGAGATCGTCCTTGGTCATCACATCCCCCACGGGAATATCGGTACGCGTTTCGAAGCGCAGATCACGATTGGTGAGTATGCCCACCAGCCGCTTGCCGCGCGTCACCGGAACGCCCGAAATCTTGTAGCGGCGCATCACTTCAAGCGCGTCCGCAATTAACTGATCAGGGCCGATCGTCACTGGGTCAACGATCATGCCGCTTTCCGAGCGCTTTACCTTGTCGATCTCGCCGGCTTGCTCGGTGATTGTCAGGTTGCGGTGCACAATTCCGATGCCACCCAGCTGCGCCATGGCAATCGCCATACGCGACTCGGTGACCGTATCCATCGCCGCCGACAGCAACGGCGTATTGAGCGTGATTTCGCGGGTGAGCTGCGTCTGCGTGCTAACCTGCGCGGGCACCACGTCACTGTGGGCGGGCACAAGCAGCACATCATCAAATGTCAAGGCTTCAGGGAGAGATTTGGCTAGCATAATGCTCTGACGCGCCTGGCGTCCCGGAGATTCAATTCCCGGGTGCGGCAGGCGCGTATTGCTATTGTAGCGGAGGAGGCTGGGAGAGCCCGGCTGGCTCTCCGTTCTGTGCCCACCTTTCAACCGGAGCAATGGTCGGGATTCGGTCTGTAACCCCAAGGTTGCGCGCCATGCGCTCGGAGATGCGCATGCGGATCTGCTCTTCATTGCCCAGCGTCAGGACGACATACTTCCGCAAAACCCATCGGGTTCGGGACAGCCGGATCTCACTCCACTGGATCTGAAGCGGGGGATGGCCGACACGAAAAAGGAACATGGCTGAAAGATAGAGTGCATCGCTTGCAGCGGTCAGACGAATCACGCCGCTGTAGTGGCACCAAAACCGCATATAGACCGTGTAGAAAAAAGGTCCCGCAGTCCTGGTTTCCCCGTGAGGCTCTGACTTCTTGGCGAATCGCCGAGCCAGCGCAGACCAACCGCTGCAGAAACTGACGCCGAAGGAGATCAGGATCCACAGGCTGGCGAAGAAAACCGGGAAAAGCAAGGGGAAATAAGCGGGCAGTGTGTCGGAGCGACCTTGCATGATGAGCATCTTCAAACCCTTGCGGATCAGGACAGCATTGCTCGCCGCTCTGTCAGCATTCGGTCACTATACCCCCACCGGGAATGGCTTGGGGCTGGATTCGTCGTTGCTGGCCGCCGCGCCGCCGCGCCACCGCTCAAATCTTCCCTGAAGAAGGCTCATGAGCCCCGTGTACCAGTAGCCGACCACGAACAGGATGAGGAACGGCGCAGTGAAATAATTCTGGTTGGTGAAGGTGTACAGGATAGCCAGGAAGAAATAGGCACCGAAAGCCAATTCGATCCAGGGGGCCAGAACCAGGCGCTTGCGATACTTCGCCGCCTGCGACTTCTCACCTTTCTTTGCCACGCGATACTTGGGCGTACGCACAAACGCACTCTTGATGCCAAACAGCGCTTCCATCACAGCTTTGGTATTGGTCACGGTGAGGCCAATGCCGAGAGCCATCAGGAATGGCAGATAGAGGAACGTCTTCTTCCATGTTTTGGGAAACAACTCGCGCTCGCTCATCAGGTAAAACACCGCAATCGAGAATGTGGATGCCGTGAACAAGGGAAAATCGATGAGCAGCATCTGAAACCAGCCCTGATAAAAGCGCACGATCATGGCGGGAATCAGCAGCGCCGACATGATGACCATCAGCGGATAGCTCAGATTCGCAGTCAGGTGGTAGACTGCCTCGACCTTGATGCGGCGATTTACCTTTGACCGGAAGATCATGGGCAGAACTTTGATGCTCGTCTGAATCAGTCCCTTGGCCCAGCGGGCCTGCTGGGTCTTGAAAGCCGTCATTTCGATTGGAAGCTCAGAAGGGCACTCGACATCTGGAAGATACTTGAATTTCCAGCCGGCCAGTTGGGACCGATAGCTGAGGTCAGTGTCCTCGGTCAGAGTATCGTGCTGCCACCCGCCTCCATCGGAGATGGCCTTGATCCTCCACATGCCGGCAGTGCCGTTGAAGTTGAAGAAATCGCCGGTCCGCACCCTGGCGCCATGCTCCAGTACAAAGTGTCCGTCGAGCAGGATTGCCTCGATTTGTGTGAGCATGCTGTAATCCCGGTTCAGGTGGCTCCAACGAGTCTGCACCATGCCAATCTCCGGCTCTGAAAAGTGATGAATCACCTTCATGAGCCAGTCGGGTGGCGGCACAAAATCGGCATCAAAAATGGCGACAAACTCGCCTTTGGCGATCTTTAGGCCGGCATCGAGAGCGCCAGCCTTGAATCCGTGCCGGTTGGTGCGATGAATATACACAATGGGATGGCCGAGCGCCGCATAGCGTTCCACGATACGCGCGGCCACCTCGGTGGTTTCGTCAGTTG
>Ga0335072_10005743_pt1 | contig 18245 bp, 18 predicted proteins | sample Lox_Sample_21_FD_206725 | JGI IMG/M metagenome (GOLD analysis project Ga0335072, IMG submission 206725) | Soil microbial communities from Loxahatchee National Wildlife Refuge, Florida, United States - Lox_Sample_2.1 | ecosystem: Environmental > Terrestrial > Soil > Wetlands | place: USA... | reverse complement strand
GATGCTCCACGATCTGCAGGCCGCTGCAGATCGCGTCGGACAGCTGGACCCGTTCCTGCGTGCTGCAGCCAAAAACGTACAGGACGATCTGCCCCACCGGGTTGGCCGACAACACGCAGTAGCCCAGCAGGTCGTCGAACGTCTCGTACCTGGTGACTACCTGGTCCTGCTGGTTCGCGGCGATGAGATCGCGAAAGGGCTGCATCGGAATGCGGCAGTCGGTTACCACCGCGGCTAGCCCGCGTACGGCCGGATGCCGGGGCTGGCTGGCAGCCGCAGGCGGCACCCTGTGCTCAGCCAACCCGCGCTCCCTCAGCCCGGGCTCCCCCAGTCCCCCGTACAACCGCACGAGGTCTTCGTCTAGCTCAGCCAGCAGCCCTTGGCGCTGGGCCACCGGCGCCTCGTCGCCGATGTCGTCGACCGTCCTGGCGTAGCGGTACACCGCCATGAGGTGCCCGCGGTACCGGCGCGGCAGCAGCCGCAGGGCAACCGGGAAGTTCTCGGCAGCCGCCTTCGCCGCCATTACCCCCGAATCGGGCGGAACGGGCACGGGCGGGCGCGCAAGAGTCACCTCAGTCCCGGCCTGGTCGCGAGTCATGATCTCTATTTGCGCACGCCTCGCCAATCCGATGCAAACCTTGACGTGCTCGTCACCTGATATTGACGTCAGCTTCAGCACCGATCGCGCGTCGGCAAACTAGCGTTGACCTGCTACGGAGCAAGCTCTAGCGAACTTTGCGAAGTTTATGACTTAGTTGATCATCTAAGTACGCTATGTTGCTAATACGAAGTTGTGGCCACAGCAGCGACCCCACCGTATCCGTGACACCGGCGACGGACTACTCTCCGAACAGGAGTCGGGAACCCGGTCTGGGCCCGCTAAGGGTGGCGCCTGTCGTCTCGACAGGAGCCACGGGAGGCAATGAGCTGAGGCTGCCGTCAGGGATTCGAACCCAGGGCAGCGCAGCTCACACGGAGATGAGGCGAGCCTGACCGAGCGCGCTGCGGATCAGACCCAGCCGTTGCGTCCGTCGGTGGACGGCGGTGTTCCCGCGCTGCAACGTGAACTCGGAGCGCACGGGCGAGAGACCGTGCGCAGGCTGCTTGAGGCTGGCCTGGCCGAGTTTGATGACGCTGGCTTCCAGGCGGCACGCGTAGAGGACATCGTCCGGCGGGCCAAGACTTCGCACGGCACGTTCTATCTGTACTTCGCCAACAAGGACGATCTCTTCCGAACGCTGCTCCGCGATGCCCTGGTCGACATGTCCGATATCGCGGACGAGTTCCCGGTGGTAACCAGCAATGAAGCGGGGCGGACAGCGCTGCGGCGCTGGGTGGAGCGCTTCAGCGTTACCTACGCCAAGCACGGCACCGTGATCCGCATTCTCAGTCAGGCGGATATCGTCGGCGAGAGCGTTTTCACTGACGGACTGCAGTTGCTCTTCCGCGTCGCCGAGGCCATGACTCAAGGGATGACTGCCGCCGATGGCGGACCGGGCGGTGATGGGCTGCGTACCGAGCACGCCGAGCTGACTGCCGTTGCCTGCCTCATGATGCTTGAGCGGGTGAACTACCTGATGAGCGCCGTTGAGGTGCACCTGCCCAAGGAAGAGATGATCGATAGGATCACCGCGATCATGTACGCGGCGTTCCGCTCCTGAGCCTCCTTGCCACGAAATCCGGTGACCCTATACCCTCGGCCGGTGGCATCGAATGTGGCGTTTGAATACCTAAAGCACGCCTTGACCGTGCCAGTTCGTGTCGCGGACATCCAGACCCGCTTTATCCTCGATACCGGAATCGGGCTGAACCTGATCTCGAAGTCATTAGCCGCCCGAGTGGGCTGCCGTCCGGACGGCTCGACGTTTACCGGCCAGCGAATGTCCGGGCAGGCCGTGACGATCCCGCTTGGAACCGTGAGTTCACTCCAGATCGGCGAGCATTCCAGCCGCGAAACCCGAGTCGGAATCTTCGACATGCACGCCATGGCCGGTCTGGAGCAGGTCGAAGGTTTCCTATCGCTGACCAGCTTCCGGACGCTGCCGGTGACTATCGATTATGCGGCCAGGCTGGTGATCCTGGATGACGGCGCATCGCTTGCACGCCGGGCCAAGCGTGGCAGCTCGGTTCCGGTGCAGATCGAGTACGACGACTGCTCCACCAGGCTGCTGCTGCGTCTAGACCTTCCTACCGGGCGCGTGATTACTGTCGAGGTGGACACCGGCAGCGAGAGCGTCATCCTCGATCAGTCACTGGCCGCGGACGTCGGCGTCGACCTGCACGATCAGAGCGTCCGCGTACACGAGGGCACGGACGAGACTGGGTACGAGTTCACCCGTTACTTCGCCAGAATGGACGGCGACATCAGCGTCACCGGAGCGCCGCGTTACCACGTGACCGCGCCCGACGTAATGTTCCAGAAGATCATCTATGACGGACTCGTTGGAGACAGGTTCCTGCGCAGCTTCACCACGACCTACGATCTGGCGAACGAGAGAATGATCTTCAGCGATGCCCTAACGCCCACACTGCCGGAACCGGACCGGAAAATGGGCGTCTCATGACCGCATCTCCGCAGGTCGGAGCTAGGGCGGCGGGCGAGTTGGCCTGTAGGCCGGGTTCTGTGCGCCCGCTCGCGCGGGCCGACGGCCATCCATCTAGGACTGCCGTTGCCGGCAGTCTCGTGCGGTCTACCCGCGAGCATCGGGCGGGCAGCCCTCAATCGCTCGCGCAGGAGCACACCGCTGCCGGTGCAGCTCCCTCTTGACCTTGCTCCGGGTGGGGTTTACCGAGCCGCTCAGGTCACCCTGAGCGCTGGTGGTCTCTTACACCACCGTTTCACCCTTACCACCGGACGAATCCGGAGGCGGTCTGTTTTCTGTGGCACTATCCCGCGGGTCGCCCCGGGTCGGCGTTACCGACCACCCTGCCCTGCGGAGCCCGGACCTTCCTCGGCACGCCGGCGAAACCGGCATGACGCGGCCGCCCGGCCAACTCGCCCTCCGCTACATCCAGGATATGCGTCACCGACGCGCTAGCCAGTAAATACGGGGCGGGCGGCCCGGCACCCTTGCCAGGCCGCCCGCCTCACTGCGAGCTGCGAGCTGCGAGCTCAGTGAATGAGCCTGCCGAGCAGGCTGCCGTACTCATCGTTGCTGCTGTTGGACTGCGACGGCGATGACATGCTCATCGAGGACGTCGGCCGTGATTGGGTCGCCGACGGGCGTCCAGCGGCTGGCCTGCTGGCCGGCCGTCGAGCCGCCGGGCGTGACCGCGTCGCGGTCGACCTCGGCCGCGACGGAGTCGACCTCGTCCGCGATGTCGTCGACCTTGAGCTTGAGCCGGAGGTCGTTGACGTCGCCGGCTTCGCTGCCCTGGACGTGGTGCTGCGCCTGGTGGTGCTCTTCCGGGTGGTGCCCGAGGTAGCGGACCTCTTCGACGCCGGCCTGCGCGCCCCAGTCGTCCGGGACGCCGTCGTCCGCGACGTGGTCCTGGACGTCGCCCGGCGAGCAGGAACGGCAGGCGTGACCTTCGCCGTCGACATCTTCTTGGCCGCATCGGTCAGGGCCTTGGCGGCCGTCATCATGGCCTTGGTGGCGGTGTTCATCGCCTGCATGGCCGACGACATCGTCTTTGCCGACGCCGTCGCTTTGGTCGCCGCAGACGTCATCTTGGTCGCGGCCGAGGTCACCTTGGTGGCCGCCGATGACACATTCTTAGCGGCCGTGGCCGGGGTTGCCGCGCCCCGGCTTGCGGTGCTGCGGCTTGCGGTCGTCCGGCGCGCAGTGGTCGTCCGGCGCGCAGCTGTCGGCCGGCGCGCAGCGGTCGAACGTGACGTCGTCGATCGCGATGTTGACCTGCCGGTAGACCGCGAGGCGGTGCTCCGGGCCGTCGGGGTCGTGGACCGAGTCGACCTAGTCGTGCTGCGAGACCTCGACGCTGCGCTTGACGACCTGGAGCTTGAACTTGGCTTTGATCGGCTCGCAGTGCCTCTTGACGCACTGCGGCTGACCGACCTGCTGCGAGCGGTACTCGCCGAACTACGGCGGGCCGCCGCACGGGTCGTGGACTGAACAGGCACTGATCTCCCCCCGTCTTGATCAATTACGAGGAGTGCTATTCCACACACCGAGTGTATTTACACACACGGCGGCTCGTTCGCTCAGAACAATGAACTCAACCGGGCCGAAATCGTGCGCTACTCGCGGCCGTCAAAGTGATGCGATCGCAGGTGTGCGGTGTCGTTCAGCGAACGTAGCAAGGCGGGTCCGTCAGCGAACCAGGCGGCCTCGGAGACCGACGCCACATCGAGGTGCATCCGGAATAGCGCTGCGCTCGGCGCGAGCAGCGCGCGGCACACGATGCTCTTGATCGGCGTCACATGACTGACGACGACCACCGTCTTTCCCTGATGCGCTGTGAGGAGCCGGTCGAGCGCAGCGCTCACGCGTTCGGCTACCGACCCGAAGCTCTCGCCGCCCGGCGGAGCAGCGTCCGCGGCGGCCATCCACGCCGTCATCTCGTCGGGCCAGCGAGCCATGACTTCAGCGAAGGTCATGCCCTCCCAGCTGCCGAAATCAGTCTCAGCGAGGTCATCATCGGTCGCTAGCGGCGCGTCGGTGAGCTCTACGACGGCCAGCGCAGTCTGCTGTGCGCGACGCAGTGGTGAGCTCAGGACCAAGTCAATACGGCCGCGCTCGGCAATGGCCGCAGCCGCAGCCCTGGCCTGCTGCAGCCCGAGATCGGTCAGCGGAATGTCACCCCGGCCAGCGAAGCGACGCTCAGCCGATAGCGGCGTCTGGCCATGCCGCAACAGCAGCGTCGTGGTTGGCCGACCCTGCGGCGGCCGCCAGCCGGTGGCCGCGGTAGGAGCCCGGTCGGCAGCTGTCTCAGAGCCCGGACTCATCAGAGCCCGGACTCATCGGTCCTGACCAGGATCCGCCGGCATTCCTCGCATCGCAGCACATCATCAGGGTCAGCCGCGCGGATGGCGTTGAGGTCGACGGTGTTCAGCGACAAGTGGCAGCCCTGGCACTGACCGCGGCGCAGCGCGGCTGCGCCGACCCCACCGTGCTGGGCGCGCAGCCTGTCGTACAGGTCGAGGAGGTCAGCAGGCTCCTGCGCCACTACCGCTGCGCGGCGGTCCGACGCCTTTCCGGACTGCTCGGCCAGCTCGGCCAGCGCGACATCACGCCGCGCCGTGACCGCTGTGGCATCTGCTGCGATCGCGGCTCGTTCCGCGCCCGCCTCTTTGAGCCGACCCTGGGCAGCCTCGAGCCGTTCCATCACGTCCAGCTCCACGTCCTCCAGGTCGGACTGGCGGCGCAGCAGTGACTCGATCTCCGACTGGAGGTTCTCCAGCTCGCGAGGCGAACTGACCTGACCCACGTCCAGCCGCGCCCGGTCGCGCCCGATGCGGCTGCGGACCTGCTCGACATCGGCGTCTGCCTTGGCCTGTTCCCGCCTCAGGTCCCCCTCGCGTGCCTCCAGGGTGGCCACCTCGTCGTGCAGCGCCCGATCCCGCTGCTCTAGCTGGCTGAGCTCCGCATGCTCAGGCAGGTTACGACGGCGGTGCTCCAACCTGGCCAGCTCAGCGTCAAGATCGGCCAGCTCCAGTAGCCGCAGCTGCGCTTCGGGGGATGCTTTCACGCTCGCCACGTTAGCCTGCCGCGGAGGCAAATGTCGCGTCGGTGGCCCTCCAACCGAGTCCGCCGGGCGCCGGGCGCGACTCCCCAGAACCGCCCGCTCCCTCAGGGCGCCAGCCCGACCATCACGAGAGGCGATGAAGTTGGCCGGAGTGCCCCGGTGGCGGGCTCTACGGTCATCGCCAGGTGATCGCCGCGGGTCAGCCTGTCCACCACCATGGGGCCAGTCATTCCGTGCCGACCTGGGGGCAGCATGCCTGCCGGACTATCGCCTGCGGGCCCCATCAGCCACAACTCGTAGGCCTTCGATGCGGGAAGCCTGGCCAGACCGCTCGCGATGAACACCAGCGCATCAGCCCGGTGCGACATGACCACGGTTGCCCGGCCGCCAGTACTGACCTGCGCGGTCAGCGTCGTCCGGTCCGGAGCGCCGAGGACGGCGGCGATCGCGGCGTCGCGCTGCCTGTCAGCGCTCAGCCTGTTCTGCATCGAGGCCATTTGCAGGCCGAAGACGGTCGCTGTCACCGCTAGTATCACCGCCGCTCCGGCCGCCACTCTGGCCAGCCAGGGATGGGCGTTCAGGCCGAGCGACGTGACGTACCGCTGCCAGCTACGCGCCCACCGCTGACCCGCCCGCAGTCGGCCCTGCTGCCCGTCCACCAGCGGAGGTAGCTGCCTGATCCGCTCGGCAGCCTGCATCGTCTGTTCGCGCAGCTCTGGCTGCGGCGACACGGCCGCAGCGGTGGCTAGCCGCGCGGCGGCCTCCCGCAGCCCTCGCACGTCCGCCTGACACTGCTCGCAGCTGAGCAGGTGCCGCTCGAAGCTGGCCCGGTCGGCGGGTGACACCGCGTCCACGACGTAGGCGCCCACGAGAGTGTGCAGCCGTGCACCGCGAGTTCGCATCACTCCACCCCCAAGCAGTCCCGCAGCCGGATGAGGCCGTCTCGCATCCGCGTCTTGACGGTGCCGACCGCGACTCCCAGCAGCTGTGCCACTTCCCGGTAGCTATAGCCGCCGTAATAGGCGAGGGTCACCGATTCCCGTTGCAGGTCGGTCAGCCCGTCCAGGCAGCGCCGGACCCGCTCCTGGTCCAGCGTGCTCTCGACCGCCTCGGTCACGTCGTCATAGGCGATCGACGCGGTGGCAGCGCGCAGCTCGCGCTCGGCCGCCCGCTGCTCAGACCTCACCCGGTCCACAGCCCGGCGGTGGGCTACCGTCATGATCCACGCGGTCGCGGAGCCGACCGAGGGATCAAACCGCGCAGCCGTCCGCCACACCTCGAGCAGGACCTCCTGCATGACCTCCTCGGACTGCGCCGGATCGCGCAGTACGCGGCGCGCAATGCCGAGTACCGCGGGCGCCGCCTGGTCATACACAGCCCTGAAAGCCGCATGGTCGCCTCTGGCAACCGCCGCGAGGCAGACCTCAAGGCTCTGCGGCCCGGCGCGCTGGCCAGGGCCGGGCCGCGCGCCGTCAGCCGGGTCGCTGCCTACCAACTCCACATCCCTCTATTCGTTGCCGGACCGGTACCGGCTTGCCCCAGTCGGCTTAGCAGGCCGCTCCAAGGGGGCAATCCGCCCGTCGGGCTGTTACGAATACTGGTGTGACTTCATCGCAAGCCAGGTTCAGCCGGCCCGCGCTCACCGGCCTAGGAGCCCTCGTCGGAATTCTCACGGCTCTGGTGGCGCTCGGCGTCGCTCAGATTGTTGCGGGCCTGCTCAGCGCCCCGATCGGCGAGCCAGTCGCTGCTGTAGGCGAGCTCTCCATCGACCATACGCCACCCGCCGTCAAGAACTTCGCGATCAGGGAGTTCGGCTCGAGTGACAAGACCGTCCTGGTCTGGGGCATCCGCGGAGTACTGATCATCTTCGCCGTCGTGATCGGCATCCTGGCCGTACGCAAGCTCTGGCAGGGCCTGTGCGGGCTAGCGGTGTTCGGCGCTATCGGCGTATATGCCGCCCTCATCCAGCCCTCCGCCACCGCCACAGACGCGCTGCCGTCGCTGGTCGGTGCGGGCGTCGCCACCTTCGCGCTGACCTACTTCAGCGGCCGGGCCGCATCGCTGGCCCGGATGCGCGCACCCGGGCAGGCTCCTTATGCCAGCCCAGGGCGACCGGAAGGCGCGCAAGCCAGTGGCCCGGCCTGGCGGCCGGTCGAGGCAGACAGGCGCGGTCCCCTCGAGGCGGCGCCGGACCGGCGCAGATTCCTGCTCGGCGGCGCTGCAGTAGCCGGCATCTCGCTGCTTACCTACGCCGGCGGTTCCTGGCTGGCCGAGACCAGGAACGTTGGCACCATCCAGGCGGCGCTTAAGCTCCCCGCGGCAACCGTGGCAGCTCCGCCGCTGCCGACCGGCGCGAACCTGAACATTCCGGGGCTGAGCAGCTTCATCACGCCGAACAGCAGCTTCTACCGGGTCGACACCGCCATCGTGCTGCCGGAGATCGAGCCAGCCAGCTGGCAGCTGCGCGTCCACGGCATGGTGCGCAAGGAACTCGTGCTCAGCTTCGAGGACCTGATCAAGCGGCCACTGATCGAGGACTACATCACGCTGTGCTGCGTCTCTAACCCGGTTGGCGGCCCGTACATCGGCAACGCTAAGTGGCTCGGCGCGAGCTTGCGCAGCCTGCTCCAGGAAGCCGGCATCAAGGCGGGCGCGAGCCAGCTGCTGGCCACCTCGTCAGACGGCTTCACCTCCGGCACCCCGGTGCAGGTCGCGATGGACAGCGGCCGGGACTCGATGCTCGCGGTCGCGATGAACGACACTGCCCTGCCCGTCGAGCACGGCTTCCCGGTCCGTCAGGTCATTCCGGGACTGTACGGCTACGTCTCGGCGTGCAAGTGGATCGTCGACATCGAGGTAACAACGTACGAGGCTGCCCAGGCGTACTGGGTGCCGCGCGGCTGGGACTCACAGGCACCGGTCAAGACCGAATCCCGGATCGACGTGCCGACAGGGCAGAACCCGATCAGGACGGGAAGCCGGGTCTCCATTGCCGGTGTCGCCTGGGCCCAGCACAAGGGCATCGATGCAGTCGAGGTGCGTGTCGCGGGCGGGCCTTGGCAGCAAGCCAGGCTCGCCGCCGTTCCGGACCTCGACACGTGGCGGCAGTGGGCGTACGAGTGGGACGTTAACGTCGCGCCTGGAACCTACCTGATCGAGGCCAGGGCTACGGACAAGACCGGGTACACCCAGACCGCCCTGCAGGAGCCCCCCGAGCCGAACGGCGCGACCGGTTACCCTGCCGTCAGCGTTCAGGTCGTCAGCTGAGCCTCAACGCGGCCAGCTGAGAGGCTCACAACAGCTGATCACGTACCGACCCGTACATGTACGCGCCGAGCCAGCGGCCGAGCTCGTCGAAGAACAGCTGGCGGCCTGCGCCCTCGGCGTGCTCCGTGCGCGCGTCGACCCCCGGCAGCCGCAGCCACGTCACGTGGCTGCCCAGCTGTGCACCCGCCGGCGTCGGCCGGTGCTGCTGCAGCGGCCAGCGGCTGATGCGCTGGCCGTAACGGCGGCCGGCATCGCTCAGCATGAGCCCGCTGACGACGAGCACGGGGCAGCTGATGCCGAGCTTCATGGGCCGGGCCGGCAGTTCGGGCTCATACAGCACTAGTGCATCAGCACTGCAATCCCCCGTCGGCTGGCCCTCGCTGACCCTTCCGCTCATCCACAGCGCCGCGGCGAGCGCTCCTCGTCCCTGCGCGGCCACGATCACCGAGCCGATCCCGTCGGCCTGGCGGAGCTGGGCGCAGGCGGCGTCAAGGTCGATGCAGGCGGCTTGCAGCAAACGGCCTCCAGGCCGCGCGCTCAGCCGGTGCGGCACACGCAAGCCGGCCAGATAGAAGTGGAAGGCGCGCTCGGTGAACCAGTCGGCCAGCTCGGATGGCACCGCGGGGTCTCCCGCCGCCTGCACGTGCAGCACGGCGCGGCGACTTGGCTGAAATGACCGGCGTCGGAACATAGCTACCCCGGGCCGCGCCACTTTCTGGGGGCCCGGCATCGCCTCGTACTCCCTGATGGCCTTGCCGCCGCTGGCTGCCCGGTATCCCTCGACGGCCCGGTATCCCTCGACGGCACCGTGACTCATGCTGACGCCCACGCGCTCCCCCGTCCCGGCTGCAGCGCCGGCAGTTCGCTCCGTCCGCCGCGCCAGGCCCACCCGGTTCCCCAACGGTGCACGGAACGTTACTGGCCAGTCTCGCACCGTGGTCAGCCAATCGCACGCTGAACACGCCATCGCGTCTGTGACGCCCGGCCGCCAATCCACTTGATCCTTGATCTGTGCTGGAATGGCACATTTAATGGCAGTGAACGTAGCTACGAGTGGTCGGCCACGTTTGCCAGCCGTCGGCTGCGGGCATCACCGCGCCGGCGCGCTACGCTCAACGGCGACGAGGCCCCTCCATGTATGAGATGGAGGGGCCTCGCCCTGCCTCGCGAGCCCTAGCTGCCGATCGCTCAGCCTGCAGCTGCCGTACGTCATCTGCAACGTGCCGCGTGGCGCACCACCGGTGTCAGCTTCCCGCCGTCCGCGCCGGTCGCCCAGCCCTTCCAGCGTTCCCTCGGTTTCCCTCGGGGCGGATCCCGTCTTCAGTGGTGAAAGATTTCTACTGCTAACGGAGTGCATCGCACAAGGCCTTTCGGCGAGAAGTTCAAGATTCTTTAGCCATCCACAGGACATCTGTTGTTTATCCTCCGTCCACGGCCGATTTCCACCGCACCGTGCACAGGTCTATCCACAGGTGTTGAGGAAGACTGGCACGCAACGAGCGCTGGACGCCGAACGACGCCGCGGGGCCTACGATGTCGCACAAGACGGAAACGGCGGCCGGCGGGAGACCTGATGACTGACGCGGACACCACGGGCGCCGAGCTGACCGTCGAACTCGGCGATGATTACGTGGCAACGCTCGAGATCAACCGGCCACCGAGCAACTTCTTCAGCGTCGCGCTCATCGAGCAGATCGCGAACGCCTGCGAGGAACTCGCGGCGAGCCAGCGCTGCCGGGCGATCGTGTTGTGCAGCGCCGGACGCGTCTTCTGCGCCGGCGCCGATTTCACCGACGGGCACGCGATCAGCAGGCCAGACGGCGGCCACCTGTACGACTTCGCGATCCGCCTGTTCGAGCAGCCGCTGCCCATCGTCGCGGCGATTCAGGGCGCCGCTGTTGGCGGCGGCCTTGGGCTAGCGCTCGCGGCCGACTTCCGAGTGGCCGCACCCGAAGCGCGCTTCGCCGCGAACTTCGCCTTGCTCGGCATCCATCAAGGGTTCGCGCTCAGCGTGACGCTGCCTGCCGTCGTCGGCCAGCAGAAGGCGCTGGAACTGCTCTATACCGGCCGCCGGGTCGCCGCACCCGAGGCGCACCTCATCGGCCTAGCCGACCGGCTAGCCGCGTCGGGCCGGGCACGCGAGCAGGCGCATGCGATGGCGGTCGAGATCGCTGGCTCAGCCCCGCTGGCCGTCCGCTCGATCCGTGCCACCATGCGTGAGCAACTGGCGATCCAGGCACGGACAGCAATGGAACGGGAACGCGCAGAGCAGGAGCGACTCATGCGGACAGCGGACTGGAAAGAAGGCGTGGCTGCGGTAACGGCCAGGCGGCCGGCGAACTTCACCGGCCGCTGACACCCCACGGCCACCGTCTCAATCGCTACCGGCAGAAAGGCAGGACCCCCGAATGCCAACCCTGGCCCGGCCGGGTGGCAATGTCCGTTACCAGGTCAGCGGAAGCGGGCGTCCGCCGCTGCTGCTGACTCACGGGTACGGCGCCACCTCCGCTATGTTCGGACCCAACCTTGCCGCCGCGAGCATCCGGAACCAGGTCGTGACCTGGGATATCCGCGGCCACGGGGCCAGCGACTACCCGGCCGACCCGGATCGCTACAGCCCGGCGGCGGCGCTCAACGACATGACCGCGATCCTCGCGGAGCTCGGCATTGAGCGGGCCGTGCTCGGCGGGCACTCGCTCGGCGGCTACCTGTCGCTTGACCTCGCCCTGGCCGACCCGGACCTGGTGGCGGCGCTCGTTCTCATCGATACCGGCCCCGGCTTCCGCAACGACGCGGCCAGAGACGAGTGGAACCGCCGCGCTAACAAGACGGCCGCCCGGCTGGAGGAGCAGGGCCTCGCCGCGCTCGGCCCGAGCGCCGAACTCCACGCCGGTGAGCACCGGGATGCCAGTGGCCTCATCCACGCGGCCAGGCAGACGCTGACCCAGTACGACTCGCACGTCCTCGACGGGCTACCGCGCATTGACGCGCCGACACTGGTCATCGTTGGCGCCGACGACGCTCCGTTCCTCGCCGCGGCCGATTACATGTCGGCCAAGATCCCGCGGGCGCGGAAGGTCGTCATCCCGGCCGCCGGGCACGCGCCAAACGTCTCCCAGCCCGAGCAATTCAACGCCGAACTGCGGAGCTTCCTTGATGAGGTTGCCGCTGCCGAGGGAGGGTCGTGACGCAGGAGAGCCCGGCTGGCCCCGAGCCTGAGCAGGTCGTTGCCGACCTCACGGACTGGGTGCGGCGGCACTGGAATCCGGCGATGACGCTGCGCGACTGGCGCAAGCTGCTGCTGGCGTCCGGCTGGGCGGTGCCGAGCTGGCCGGAACGCTGGCATGGCCGCGGCCTTCCCGCCTGGGCCGATGAGCTCGTGGGTAACGAACTGCTGCGGCTCGGGGCGGTCGGCATCCCGGTCGGCAGTGGCACGTGGCTGGCCGCGCCCACGATCCTGGCGCATGGCAGCGATGACCTGCGCGACCGGCTGCTGGCGCCGATCCTCACCGGTGAGCAGACGTGGTGCCAGCTGTTCAGTGAGCCGGGCGCGGGATCTGACCTTGCCGGGCTGTCCACCTCAGCCGTGCGCGATGGCGACAGCTGGGTGATCAACGGGCAGAAGGTCTGGAACACCAGCGCTCACCACGCGGACATGGGAATGCTGCTCGCCCGTACCGACTGGAGCGCGCCCAAGCACCAGGGCATCACCTACTTCGCCCTGCCCATGCGCCAGCCGGGAGTCGAGGTCCGCCAACTCCGGCAGATGAACTTCCACGCGTCGTTCAACGAGGTGTTCCTCACCGATGCACGCATTCCGGCCGACAACGTCATCGGCGAGGTAGGCCAGGGCTGGAAGGCGGCGCTGACGACGCTGGCCTATGAGCGCAGATTCTCTGCGCTGCGGCGCCCGGCATACTCGCTCACGCACGGCCGCGCGCTGGATGAGGCTCGCGCGGAGGCCGACGACCATTTCGCGACTTACTCGTGGTACCCCCAGCGAGCCGGGCGGCCCGACCTAGTGATCGAGCATGCGCAGGCCGCTGGGGTCAGCAACGATCCGGTCATCCGGCAGGCCATCGCCAGGCTCATCACCATGCAGCGGGTTGCCACCTGGACGGCGGAACGAGCGAGGGTGGCTCGCGCGATGGGGGCTCGGCCCGGTGCCGAGGGCTCCATCGGTAAGCTGGCAGCCAGCAATGTTGCCCGTGAATCCGCCCAGGTGCATTCGATGATCGCGGGTGCAGCCGCGCTGCTAACCGGACCGGACTCCGCCCTTGGCGGGGTGATTGCCGAGGTGCTGATGTCGGTGCCAGGCCAGTCGATCGCCGGCGGTACCGACGAGATCCAGAAGAACATCCTGGCCGAGAAGGTGCTCGGGCTGCCGGCCGAGGTCCGCGTGGACCGGGACGTGCCATTCAGCCAGATCAAGCATCGCGGCTAGGCGAAGCGGGCCCTCGCCTGCGCTCACCTGAAGGGACGTCATGACAACATCCGACCTCCCCGGCGGCACCTTCGGCGTCGACGGCCTCGAGTTCACCCGCGTCGGCTACGGGGCAATGCAACTGGCAGGTCCCGGCGTGTTCGGGCCCCCGAAGGACCACGACGCTGCCATCACAGTCCTGCGCACCGCCGTCGACCTCGGCATCCGCCACATCGATACCTCAGATTTCTACGGCCCACACGTCACCAACGAGCTCATCCGCGAGGCCCTGGCCCCCTATCCAGACGACCTGCACATCGTCACCAAGGTAGGCGCCCGTCGCGACGACAGCGGCGGCTGGCACCCGGCCCAGTCACCGGCCGAGTTGCGCGACCAGGTCCACGACAACTTGCGGCACCTAGGCCTCGACGCGCTGGATGTGGTGAACATGCGGGCAGTGGACGTCGGAAACCCGCAGTCCGGGCACGCGGACTCGATCTCCGAGCAGTTCGGTGCACTAGCCGAGCTGCGCGATCAGGGGCTGATCCGCCATCTCGGCGTCAGCACGGTCAATGCGGACCAGCTCGCCGAAGCTCGCGGCATCGCGCCAGTCGTCTGCGTACAGAACCTCTACAACATCGCCCATCGCGAGGACGACCCGCTGGTCGAGCTCACTGCGCGGGAAGGCATCGCCTATGTGCCCTACTTTCCGCTCGGCGGGTTCTCTCGGCTCCAGTCGGACGAACTCGAGGCGATCGCACGCCAGCTCGGCGCGACGCCGATGGCCGTCGCGCTTGCCTGGCTGCTGCAGCGCTCCCCCAACATGCTGCTGATCCCTGGCACTTCGTCGGTCGAGCACCTGCGCGAGAACGTGGCCGGCGCCAGCCTGGAGCTGCCGCCCGATGCTCTCGACCGGCTCGACGCCATCGGCCGCACGACGGCCTGATCAAGCTCGGGAGCCACTGCCGGGCCCTGGCCCCTGGCTCGAACGCAGAGGAAACTCAGAAGAAGCTCAGATGCACGCCCGAGCGGGCACCGGCAGGCTAGGGACATGATGACAGTCATGGAACCCATCCCGTCCGCGGCCGGCCAGCGGGAAGGCGGCCTGCAGCGAGCCGACGGCTCCCCGGTCCGGGTACTGGTCGTGGACGACGAGCCCAGCCTCGCCGAGCTACTCGCCAGCGTCCTGCGGTATGAGGGCTGGGAGATCCGCACGGCGGCGGACGGCAGCAGCGCTGTGCGGGCGGCGCGCGAGTTCGGGCCGGACGCGATCCTGCTCGACATCATGCTGCCGGACTTCGATGGTCTGGAGGTATTGCGCCGGGTCCGGGGATTCCTGCCGCATGTATGCGTGCTGTTCCTCACCGCCAGGGACTCAGTGCAGGACCGGGTCAGTGGCATCACCGCTGGCGGAGACGATTACGTCACCAAGCCGTTCAGCCTCGAGGAAGTCATCGCCAGGCTGCGCGGGCTGCTGCGCCGGGCCGGAATGGCACGGGCCAGCTCTGGCACCGAGCTCGTGGTGGCCGACCTCAGGATGGACGAGGACGCACGCGAGGTACGCCGCGACGGCGAGCTGATCGAGCTGACAGCGACCGAGTTCGAGCTGCTGCGGTTCATGATGCGTAATCCCCGGCGCGTGCTGTCCAAGGCGCAGATCCTGGACCGGGTCTGGAATTACGACTTTGGCGGCCAGGCCCACGTCGTTGAGCTGTACATCAGCTACCTGCGCAAGAAGATCGACTCCGGCCGCGAGCCGCTCATTCACACCGTTCGCGGCGTCGGGTACGTGCTCAAGCCCCCGGCCTGATCATGGCGCAGCACCTAACCGCAAGCTCGGCGGCCAGGGCGCGCCGGTGGCTAGCAGCCCGCACGCTGCGCGGTCGCCTTGTCGTCGGCCTGCTGGTGCTGCTCGCGCTGTCCTGCGCGTTGGTTGGCGCCGTTACCTATGCGCACCTGCAGTCGGTACTGACCAACAACCTGAACTCCGAACTCCAGCTCGCGAACATGCGGTACGTCGACTGCCTGCAGGGACCGCCGCCGGGGTCGCAGGACCATGACGGGGATGATCCGCACGGCGGGCGGCCAGGCAGCCCTGGTCCCGGACCATGTGCCCAGCAGCAAAATGCCGACACGCTCAACGCGGTGTTCAGCAACCACGGCACGCTGCTGACCGCGGACCTCGCGAATTCCGACGTCTGCCGGCTCTCGCCCGCCGACCGGGCGCTGCTCGTCAGCCTGGGCACCGGCGGCGCGTCAGGCAATCAGCTCTACGGCCCGCGGACGGTGGATCTGTCGGCCTACGGCGATTACCGCGTGATAGCGCGCGACACCAAGGCCGGTCTCGTGGTGACCGGGCTGCCCCTGACACCGGTGACCACCACCCTGCGGCAGGTGGCACTCGCGGAGATCGCCGTTTTCTCCGCCGCCCTCGTGCTGGCCGGCGTCATCGGCACGGCGTGGGTACGTGCGTCGCTGCGACCGCTGCGGCGCGTGGCGGCCACGGCTACCAGAGTCACCAGGCTCCCGCTGTCAAGCGGCGAAGTCAGCCTGCCCGAGCGGGTACCCGACGCCGACCCGCGCACCGAGGTCGGCCAGGTCGGCGCCGCGTTCAACCGGATGCTCGGCCACGTGGAATCGGCGCTTGCGCGGCGTGAGGCGAGTGAAACCAGGCTGCGCAGCTTCGCCGCCGACGCCAGCCATGAACTGCGCACGCCGCTCGCCGCCATCCGCGGCTACGCGGAGCTGGCGCGCCGCCACCCGGGCCCGCTGCCCGAAGACGTCGCGCACGCGCTCAGCCGGGTCGAGTCGGAATCCGCGCGGATGAGCGAGCTTGTCGACGAGCTTCTGCTGCTCGCCCAGCTTGACGCCGGCCGACCACTGGCGGCCCAGGCGGTGGACATGACCAGGCTGCTGATCGACGCAACCAGTGATGCCAGAGTCGCCGCCACCAACCACGAATGGCTGCTCGAGCTGCCAGAAACCCCGGTCGTGATCCGCGGTGATGAGCAACGGCTGCGGCAGGTGCTGGCGAACCTGCTCAGCAACGCAGCCCGGCATACCCCGGCTGGCACCGTCGTGACCGTCGCGTTGCGCAGCAACCCGCGACCTCCTGGCTCTGGCGAGCGGGGCACGGCGGTGATCAGCGTGACGGATAACGGACCGGGCATTCCGGCGGAGCTGCAGCCCGACGTATTCCAGCGGTTCGTGCGTGGCGATACGTCGCGGTCGCGAGCTGCCGGCAGTAGCGGTCTCGGCCTGGCCATCGTTCACGCTGTCACGGCCGCACACGGCGGCACCGCGAGCGTGACCAGCCGCCCCGGCCAGACCAGGTTCGTGATCGAGTTGCCGAACTCCGACTGACCTGCCCTGCTGACGGGGCTGCTGACGGCCGCCGTACTAGGGAATAGCGGTGAAGAACTCGTAGGCGATCCCGTCCGGATCGCGGACGTAGACGCCTCGGCCACCGCCAAGGTGGTTGATCTGCCGGTCGGTCAGCCGTGGCGCCGAGCCCCATGGCATTCCGGACTCCTTCGCAACCGCTAGGGCCCGGTCAAAAGTGGCGTCGTCCACGAGGAACGCATAATGGCCGGGTCGCCCGCCCGCTCTGTCGTCGAAGTCGAAGGTCAGGTCCTCGTTGATCCGCACCGGCACGAACGGCCCCATAGGCGCTCCGACTTCGAGGCCCAGTAGGTCAGCCAGCACCTGCGCGCCGCGCAGCTTGTCGCCGACGGGCACGATCGTGTGGTTGAGTACGACGGTCATCCGCGGTCTCCTTGGGTCGGTTGATCGAGCGGTTGCGCCGCGAGGCGCTCCAGGTAGCCGGCGAACTGGCGAGCGTCCTCGACCGGCCAGTCGGCGACGAGCTGGGTAAAGGTCTCCCGCTGCCAGGCGCGGGCAGATGCGAGCAACTCGCTGCCGCTGGCGGTCGCGCGCAGCTCAGTCCGGCGAGCGTCGGCCGCAGACACCGTCTTCGTGACCAGTCCCGCCGCAACGGCCGCCGCGAGCATCCTGCTGGCGTTGGACCGATCCAGGCCGAGCTCCATGGCCACGTCGCCGATGGCGGCCGAGCCTTTGGTAGTGCTGGCATCGATCGCCTCCAGCACCAGCACGTGCCCGACGCGAACGGCGTCAGCATCGCTATCACGCGCCGCGTCGGCGGCCCAGCGGCGCGACCAGAACCGGACCAGGCGGAACAGTGCCGGGCCGCCATCAGCGATCTCCGGACTGTGCCATTGAGGACTGGGCCAGCTATCTGTGCGCATCGCACAGATAATACATGCGATTCGCACGCAACGCTAACCGGCAATGTCCATTGCTTGCGGTGCCGATCGTCGCCGGTGTACAAACCAGGACGTGTTAGCGGGCGAGAGAGGGAGATGGCACATGGGTGACTGGGAGAGTGAGATCGGCGCCATCACGCTGCTGGTGGCCGACCTGGCCGAATCCAAGCAGTTCTATCAGGACGCCTTCGGCCTGGCAGCACAGCACGAGGACGCGGTCTCGGTGATGTTCCGGTTCAAGAACATGTATGTCTTCCTGCGCAAGGCGCCGGTTTCCGACGGGCCGCCGGCCGATGCCGTCCTCGAGCTAGCCCGGTCCGGCGCCGGCCAGTTCGCCATCATCGTCGACGATGTCGACGCAGTCAGCGCGGAGCTGGCCGCACGCGGCGTCGCGGTAATCAGCGGACCGAGTGACCGGGACTGGGGCATGCGCACAGTCACCTTCGCCGACCCAAGCGGCCACGTCTGGGAGATCGCGCAGCCAGTTGCAGAATCCTAGCGGGGCTCGCTGAAGTACCAGCGATGACCCTCGGGATCGTCGACTGTGTAGCTGCGGGCACGGCTGGCCCTCATCTCGACCTTGGACACGGCCGCGCCAGCGGCCTCGGCGCGCTCCCGGTGAGCTG
>Ga0335072_10005742_pt1 | contig 18247 bp, 27 predicted proteins | sample Lox_Sample_21_FD_206725 | JGI IMG/M metagenome (GOLD analysis project Ga0335072, IMG submission 206725) | Soil microbial communities from Loxahatchee National Wildlife Refuge, Florida, United States - Lox_Sample_2.1 | ecosystem: Environmental > Terrestrial > Soil > Wetlands | place: USA... | reverse complement strand
CGCTACCAGTTCTACAGACTGGACACCCGCTTCACGGTGCAACCATCGGTACCTGTCGGGGTGCCCGTGTCGACCCCGGAAGAGTTGGTAGAGCAGGTCAAACAGCGTATGCCGAGGCCAGTGGTGACACGCCGCAAGCCCGGAAGGCCGAAGAGAGCCGAAAAGCGAGCGCCGTAAGTCCTTTACTTTCAGTAGTGGGGTCGAGTGGGGTCGATAAGTATAACCCCGTCTAAGGATGCTCAAAAACATATATATATATCTATTCTAAGCATGCCTAGAGAGGTTTTGTTTTTGCGACCCCAGTCGACCCCACTTCGCATCTGAGCGGTGACGGGAGGCGTTTTGGAGTGGTTTTGGGCAGGCCGAAGTCCCTCGGGAGCAATTTTCGCGCCGAAAAACGGTCGCGCAGCAAGTTTTTACCCCCAGAATCGGAATAAAGCAAGTGTTTTCAACGTCTTATGTTTGTAAAGGCTCGCGTCCAACGTTTCTAAAGGCCATCGAGGCCCATGATGGCTGGAAAGTCATGCGTAATCGCCTAGGAATTGCACTGGAGGGCACTTGGCGCGGTGGACAGCAACCCCCAAAAGGAAAAGCCCCCAGCGAACTGGGGGCCTTGATTAACTGTTGTGGTTTGTAAAGGGTTAGGCGGCAGAAGTCAGCACCTCGACCATCACGTCGGCACCGAGGCTGGCGTCATGCTCGCGGAGGTAGGGGTAGACGCTGGACTGGTCGGTGTGGCAGAGGTAACCAGTGATTGCGCCAGCGCGTTGGGTCTTCTCCCAGATGCGCATTGCAGTAGAGTGGCGAAGCGTATGAGCGTGCACGATGTCGCCGTGCAAGCCAGCCAGCGTAGCGTACTTCTTAATGACGCGATGGAGGTAGTGGCGGTCAAGGCCGCCGAACAGCAGGGAAGACCCGCGAACGCGAGCGCGTTCCACCAGCGGCGACATATCGAGCACCGGGTCAGGAGAGGCAACGACCGGGAACGTACGGGAGAAGCCACGCTTGGCCTTTGGCATACGGATTTTATGGCCGCCCGCAACGTGATCGGGAATGATGTCGAAGCCCGTCAGCTTGAGGGCTTGAGAAACTCGGGTTCCGGTCGCGTACAGGGTAAGCAGAGCAAGGTGGTGATCGCGGTTGTGCTCGTAAGCCACTGTCAGCAGGGCTTTTACTTCCGGCTGGGTGAGATATTCCATTGGTGAATCTCCTCGGAAACCAGTCTCTCACGAAAAGACTGGTTTGTAAATATAAAAGTACAACAGAAACTAAAATTGGTGTGTTCTGCTCTTGATAAAGGACTTAGCACCGCTTGATCAACCCTTTACAATGGACTTATGGAAGACTTGAGAAACCTCGGGGGCAGACCGAGACAATATCCGCCCTGCCCGCGCTATGGCGCACATAGATTCGGCCCGAAGTCGAACCGATGCCCATGCGGTTATCAACGACCCGGCACCGTAGAGCCGCCAGCGAAGCGCAACACCATCGTGCTGACAGGCGTGCGGCTGGACGCGGCAGCGTATCGAACCTTGCAAGAGTTGAGCGGCAGCACTGGGAAGTCCATCGCGGAGTTGGTTCGGCTCGCCATTGATCGCATGATCGCGGAAGACCTGCCGCAGGCATTCTAACCAACGCAGACGGATTGGCACCCTCCGCAACCCTCCGCAATCGCAATCGGGGGCGCATGCCGTCCGCAGCGCAGGCAATCCGGCAAAGCAAACATCGCCAAAAGCAAACGTTGACGCGTTGGTCAACAGTGTCAGCAAAATTTTCGCTCGCCTGCAATTTGCAGGCCGCCCCGGTCTGCCAGTCCGACCCCGCCCCAGCCGCCATCTTAGCCGTGCACGAGTTGGGTGGCGTGGAGCCTCTCCCGCTCAAAAACTTGTTAGGAGTCCCTTCCCCGGCAGGAAAGGCACCGGGGGTTTGCATCCAGAAAATTTTCTCCGGGTCCTCCAGCCCGGTATAGGAGAAGCCGATGAATCTGTCACAAGAAACAAAACAACGCCTCATCCGTTATCGCAACGCGGTCGACCGCAAGACCAAAGAGACGCGTGTGGTCGACCACCATCCACTGTTCGGCACCTCCCACCAAACGTCTGTGGAGAGCATGCAGGAGTGGGTAGCGGCACGAAAGGATTTGCAGCACTGCCCGGAACCAGAGATCAAGGCATTGGTGCATCGCATCCAGTCGGAGCGACTGGACGAGGCAGAGGTCACCATCGTGGCGGTGAAGGACGCAATCGAGGCAGGTCACCGACTGTATGACCTCGGTCGCGAGCTCGCGGACGAAATGTAGGAACTCTAATTGTTTTCAGCAGCACCCCTCGGCCCCGCCACGTGGCGGGGTCTTTCATTTTAAGTAGTTCGCTTAGCGAACGGAGTAGCAGTAACGGAGACCCATGTCAGAAGAACAGAAAGGAGTAGAGCAGGTAGCAGCAGAACAGTCTGCGGCGATAGAGCCTGCGGGGAAGCCCCCGAAGAAGGTGAAGAACTTCAAGCCGAGAGTCTGCAAGACCTGCGGCGAGAGTTTCACGTCAACCAACGCACCGAATCGCCAAAACTGCTACGAGTGCATCCCCGACCAAGCCGCCTCCAATCGAGCAGCGGATGTGAAACACCGCGCAAAGAAGAAGGAAAGATCGGACGCGGCCAGTTACCGCTACAACAGCGCGAGCGTGCCTAGCAAGGCAGAGGCAAAGGAAATCCTACGAGAGCGTGGACTGCAACACCCCCACGTCATCGACACGGTCTACACTGCGCTGACCCGCTTCGCGGCAGCGAACCAGATTCCCGCCAATCGCTTCCTGTTCTTAAACGGAGCCACCCAGACCAAACTCACCCACGAGGCAAAGAAGGCTCAACCGTTGGGTGATATCCCTGCGGAACCAGTGATCGGTGAATTGCTGACGAAGGCAGAGTTGTTCGCGCTTTATGATGCCTGCTTCTCACCGTACGAACCGGAGAGTTTCGAAGATTTCCTTGCGATTCGTTTCAAGTGCAAGTCTGATGTGTACTACCTCGGCGAGGATATCTTCAAGAACGATTTCGCTGCAGTTCACGAGTCTTGGCGCGACTTCTTCCCCCGCTTTGACCCTACAACGCTGCCTCCGAACTACACCCAACGACAGGCGATCAACTGGCTCGCGAGCCAATCGGAAATCAAGGACTTCCTGCTACTGGCATCCCGTCGAGCGTTCAAATCCAGTTTCATGCGTTTGTGGTTGTGCACCGCGATCATCACCCTGCCCGACATCCGAGTGCTCATCGTAAGCCAAGAACGTGGCCTCTCGAAAGACAACATCGAAGCCCTACGCGGCTACTTCGAGGTCATCCCGGGTTTTGAAACTCGCTTCCAGCGATTGTTCCCTGAGTTCGTAATTTCAGTGGGAGACGGCAGTGTGATGTCGCTGGAAGTGCCTATGCGCCGACTGAAACTGCCGCAGTCCGTCGAGTCGTCCAGTGCGATGTCAGCCACCGCTGGTCGCCGTGCGGACATCATCCTCTGGGATGACGTGGTGTCAGAAGAGACGGTGGGCAACGACGAACAGATTCAGAAGTCAATCCATAAGCGCGATATGACCGCGAAGTTGATCGAAAAGGGCGGATTGAAAATTACGCTGGCCACTCCGTACGCCACCAACGACCTTTACGCTGTGATGATCGAGCGTGCGGAACGAAATCAGGACAGCACCTTCGCTTACAAGATTGACCCCGCGTTCAAAGTCAAGGAAGAGGCTCGCCACAAACTAACGCCAGAACTTCTACCGACACTAACGCTCGATGATATCGAGTCGTTTCTGTTCCCAGAGGGTCTGCCGTGGAAGGAACTGCGCGTCGATATGCTCAACAACCCGACAGCGTTCCTGTCCCAGAACTTGTGCATCTTCCCTCCAGACAACACAAGGAACGAGGTGCTGAACTTCGACGAGGCATCACTGCGCCGTGCGCTTATCAACCCAGACCGCGTCCCAGCAGGCCGAACAGTCATGGTCTGTGACTTGGCTTACTCGATCAAGGCGACGGCGGACTTATCGAGTCTCTGCGTGGTGCGAGTCTCAGACAGTCCGAACGGCGAGATGCAGAAAGTTCTGACAGTCCTCGACGTGGTTGCGGCCCGTCTGCGACTACCGGACTTCTGTCAGCGTTTGGTGCAACTGTGCGCCAAGTACAACCCGGAAATCGTTGTGATTGAGCGTTCCAGTGCTGCCGACTTGATCGCTGCGGAGATCAACCGTAGAGCGCAGTACCACGGCACCGTCGTCCCTCTCCGCTGGCATCCGGTGGACATTTCCAAGAATGCCAAGTTCGAGCGTTTGAAAGCCCTAACGACCTTGCTGGAGGAAGTCGGTGATGGCACCCGCCGACTACAGTTCAAGTTGGGGCCGTACGTGGACGACTTCTTCGCCCAACTAATCAGACTGGATGGCAGCACCGCCAAGCAAGTGAAGACACGCCGCAACGACTTGGCCGATTCTCTGGCTCTCGCGCAACGCATCTTCGCACCCGTCGTCCTTGGTGGTGGAGAGAACAAGGATAGTAAGGAAGCCCAAGACGCGTTGGATGAGTTGCTGAGACAGCAGCGCAAGATCGATCACTACAACACGATGTTTGGCCCGATGGGTGGCACCGTCAAGCACCCCGCACCGCCGACTACACACGCGCCAACGGTCAGCCAATGGCTCCGTGGTCAGCAGCCAGAACCGGAATCAGAGCCGCAGCCCGCCCGCGCCGTCGACCCTAGGGATAAGGTCTTCCATTACACGAAGAGTATTGGGAGCGGAGACAAGAACACCCTCTTCGGCGCGAGAGGGTTATTTGCGAGAAGAACGAAATGAGCACGCTATGTAGTTGTGGATGTGGTTTGAGAATCCGCCGCCGCAATAAAAAGAACCGTCCGGCGTTTGCCCCCGGTCACAGTTGGCAGAACCGAGTTAAGAACGTCACAGAAAAGCCCCGCAAGTACCCGAGGGTAGTTGTAGAAGAAATGAAATTCGCCGCGTCAGCGGCACTTGAGGAGATGGAATATGAGCAGCAGCACTGAAGCAGGACTCGCGAGCATCGCGACGAAGTACAACCTACCGAGAAACCAAGCGCAGGATGGGCTGGTGATGTCGAAGATCGCGAGCCTCTTGGGGCACCTGAACTTTATTCCCTCGCCCGAGTTGTACCAGTTGGCCCTCGACAACGAGGCGTTACTGGAGCGTCCGAGTGAGCCAAAGGGGCCAGCCGCTGATTACAACACCGAGGCCAACGCGCAAGCGCAGGCCAAGACAGCAGCAGAACAAGAGTCCAAGAATCGCAGAGCGTGGGTGCGCGACATCTTGCCGAAGTACGACCTGATCGACAACGAAGCCAATTTCCAAATGTGTGTCGACTATGCGGGAGGAGAGTTGACGCTCGCGAAGGTCGAGTTTCTACTCGCCAATACCCCCAAGGGCTTCAAACTTCTCTTCGGTGACGAGCGCAAATCGTTGCTGGAGCAGATCAGAGAACGCTTGACTGACCCTTACGGTCGCAGAATGAACTATCACGATTTGGAGACGTGGATGAAGAAATTCTCCGTGATGAGCCGTATGGAACTCCGTGCAAAACTTCTGGAGATCACGGAGCGACAGGAAACCGCCGGGAAGCCCGTGGGCCAGATCAAGGAAGAGTTGGCCGCCATCCGTCGCCAGCAGGCGGAAGCGACAGCGGGCTTCGAAGACGCCCATGGCATGTTGTGGCCGAAGTTGCTCTCGACGATTGTCCTGCCGGGAACCGTCACGGCAGTGTCGACCGCCGAACATCTTCGCAGCCTTCTCCGTGGCCGCAACGCGGAATCAACACACGAGTTGAAGCGTATGGTGCGCCTGTATGGTGACCAGCAAGTGAACCAACTATTGCAGTCGTGAGGTGGAAATGAGCGACGAAAAAGACAAGAGCAACGTCGAGTTGTTGATCGCCCTCGCGAAGTTGATCGAAACGATAGACCAGAAAACAGAGGAGGCGGCTACCCGCCTTCGCCAGTTGTAAATACAGAAGATTTTGGGCACCAGATAATGGCTCGCCGCAGCCTCAACGCGGCAAGGAAAATACAATGGCAACACCGCTACCAGAAATGGCAGTAATCAGCACCATCAACAAAGGCTGGAACATTTTGCAGCAGCGCTTGGCACCCGGACGACTGTCTGAGACAGATCATAACGTCGAAGTTCTGACGACGTGGTGCAAGCCCCGCTACGATTTGAAGAACCCCCAGAACACCGCCGAGCAGGTCGCGAACACGCTGATGTTGGCTGTGGAAGCGATCTACTTCGACAATATCTTGGATTGGGATAAGCACCCGAGCGCACACTTCGTAAGCGAGATTCAGAGAAAGCACACGGAAGCCCACCGCGCAGCCCAGATCAAGAAGGAGCAGAAGGCTGCGGAAGAGAATAGCGAGGCCGCGTTCTGGGAACGCCAGAAGGCTGCGGAAGCCGCTAAGAAGGCAGAAGTCAACGCCAAGAAAGCGGACGTGTTGAAGCAGGCCATCCACAGCACCATCATGACCGTGGAAGAAAGCGGCAGCCGCCCCAACACCATCGATCACGCCAAGAGCGAGAAGACCCGTGAGCGTCTATTCAACTTCGTCACCCACCGTCGTCAGCAGCGCGTATCCGACGAGGTCATCTTGTCGGAATTGAAGGAGGTACGCTGGGCCGATGATATCAAGCGTGAACTGGAACGCCGCTGGGATAAGGTGCCGACCGCCAAGAAGGAAAAGGAACAGCGTGACTCCTTGGGTGGAGATGTGCGCCGTGTCGGTGCCTTGGGGAGCCTGATCTGAATGGCCGACACACCCACAGTCATCCCCCGCGTCCGCAACCCAGAGGTCGATCAACTCGATCAGAAGTGGCGCGATGAACTGGTAGACATCGCGAATAACAACAAAGCCCGCCGCGAGCGAGAACAGCAACTCGCTAAAGATCGCGAGGAAGGTGTTGCCCGCTTGAAGCAGTACGCCAAAGAGCGCGGCTTGGTTGATTCGAAGAGGAACGCAGATAAAATTGCGGGCTTCATAGAACGCAACTTCGACAGACTCTCTGAAGCGAATGTAGACGCGACCATTCAAGCCTTGCAGCATGAACTTGACTGGCGCATCACCCCAAAGGCTACAAACATCGACGTATGGCGTCCCGGTGACCCACTTCCAGATAACCCGACTCCTCAACAACTCGCGAAGAGTTCCGTAGAGGATGTGGTCGCGTATCGTGAACGCGCCCGCATGCTAGTCCGCAAGTAGCCAGTTTCCCCATCGCGTCCTTGAGTCGACGTGGTGGGCCGGGTCCGTGCTACATGGTCGCGGACCCCCGAGGGAGCAGGGCCAGTTCCGAGTGTAGGGGTCGGGCTGGCCCTTCGCATTTCGCGCATAGCCCAAAGGATAGAAAGGACGGGAACGCGAGGAAGCGCCCGATGTTCCCTCAAACGCGGGAATATTTTGAAGGTGCAGGCAAAACTCCCGATGGATTGTTGCGCTACCGCGTCGGAAGCCGCAAGATTGCGAGGCTATTCGAAGAGACCCGCGTGATTAGACAGATGGATTCTCCCGCAAGCGAAGTCCTGCAGGGAAGAACTAAAGGAGGAAGTATGGCTGATGTGAAAGCTTCCATTGAAGCGTGTCGAATCGCTTCCACTGCTCGTTGCCCCGAGCGTCGCAACCAGATGGTTCGTGCAGCAATCTCACCCGTTGGCACAGACTATGCCCGGGCAGATGCGACAGCATTTGCCGAGGCTTTAGTGAACTACCAACAACGATGGGAGGACCGAACGGGATTCGAAAATTGGAAAGACGAATGGGAGCCTACTGTAGCCAAGGAAACAGATACGGCATAATCTCTTGCCCGCGTTTACGAATCTGCGCCTTCAAATCTTCTTTTGTGAATTCGAATTCAACCTCTTCCTTAGCTCGGCCCCAAAGTTCCTCTGCTATTGAATCGATTTCGGTTGTCGTCTTTTTTCCTGCGTATGCCGCAGCGCAAGCCTCGTTCCATCTGCATCTGTCGTTTTTGTCGCCCCTGAATCGGGAAGTTGTAATCTTCGCGCAAGCTGCCCCGCCAGCCGTCAGTGCCTTCGCTGTTTTGAGAAGCCAAATAGATTCCGGGTCCTCGGGAAAAGGCTTCCACGAGCGAAGCTGAACTCCCGCTAATTCCTTCTTAAATGGTCTTTGGTTCTCCTTACGGAAGCGAACAACAGGCGCCTCAAACTCCAAAACCACTTTTCCCGACAAATAGAAGTAATGCTCATGAGCCGCCTCATGAACAGCGAGAACCTCTAATCCCACTTCGTCCAATTCGTCTAAGAGCAAGTTTCTTTCGATCTCATAGCGACCGTCCGTGTCTTTTACGTATTGAGAAACTTCTCTGCCAACTATTTTCTCAATCTCGGGGTCAACTCGCCGCGTCATTTCCGACCTCGGATTCCATCAGTGATGCGACTTCTCATCTCATCCGACAACCGTGTCTCCGTCCAAAGTGATGCGAAGGCCATACCGATTGGACCCCTTTCGATTGTATTTCCAAACCTCTCTCTTGTTGCTCTTAAATATTTTTTGATCGACGCTAAGTGGATTTCCTAGCGAATCGATAAGCTGCTCAGAGGTTTGGCCCTCCCAGAAAGAATGCTGCATAATTCGCCCGAACGTGGATGTCCCCGTCCAGTCCTTGCACCGTGAACCCTCGCGTGCATGGGGCTTGCACCTGATAGTCACAGGTCCGTATCTTGTCCGACCATGTAGCCCATCGTATCATCCGATTATGACTGCCGCAGAAACGCCCGACGTGTGGTGGACCTACGATCACGCTCCTACCAGGTGGGCAATCGTCGGTTCTCTGGTGATCGCTTGGTTGCTCGCTGGTTTATTGCTGTACCGGGATGTGGTCAAGATTCTTGCCTCGCGCCCGTGGTGGGAGGACCTGATAGTGGCAGTGGCGACCGTCGCCGTTCCAATTCTGGCTGTGCTTGAACTGCGCCATTCCGATAAGGCGAACAGGCTGCGAGGCGAAGCCAATGACGAACGGCGCAAGGCTAATCGGCTCAGCGAAGAGAATGCACGGCTTGCCGCCGAACTCGATGCCGAGCGCAACAAACAGCTTGCAAAAATCGCGACCAACATCGCCCGCCCAATCACGCCAGCAGAGCGAAACGCAGAGATATTACGGCGTCATATAAGGGCGTGCGTGTCCGTGACTGAAGGCCAAGGGAGTTGGCCCAACTCACCGTTGATTGTGGAAGTCAACGACGCCAACATCGTGACGTTGTTCACGCCAAGCGCAGGCTCGAATCCGCAGGCTTGGTGCGTTCAGGTCGATTGCGGCGAACTGGAAATCTCCGACATTCCGCATGGGTCTTGTCCCTTGCGAGTCCACGTGCGTAGAAGATATGGTCCCAACGTCGCACTCGGAGAAATAACCCGTTGGGAAGATCGCAACCTACCCGCAGCAGCACCTAAATTCAATAAGGGTGGTAACGTCCACTACCAGACCTTTACCAAGGAGGGTTCGAGCGAGACCCGCAGTTTATACGTCTACGCATCCGCTGAAGGGAGCAATTCCTTTTTACTGCAAGCATCAACGGGCGAGAAGGTCGTTGCGGACAACGTTGAGATTTCTAGACGATTTGTCCTTCTCGCAATCGGTTACTTGGCCGATGGTTTCAGCCGAGGCAGTTCCGGCACGAGTGGAAGTACACATCGGCTCTATATTCCGATGTTTTGACGGGCAAGCACGGTCACAGGTGTTGGCCTACCTGTTATGGGCGTTATTCAGTGCAGAAGCGAGCCTCAATCGGAGAAATAGGTCAACGGGTCGAGCAGTGGCAGCATGCGCGGCATCAATGGAGGGCTGGATGATTGGCTTCAATACTTTGCTTCGAGATGAGGGTATTGACCCTACTCATGTGAAATTGGTTCGGCACCAAGATACAAGTCACCTCGATAGGGCAACGCCCTATCAGCTTTGGCTGGCCGCTGACGGACGGCTGGACCTCTACCAAGAAATTCAGCGACGACCTGTCTTCAAAGGGGCGCGATTGCTCGCGTCGTTTGTAGCGACTCCCTTGAACGAAACATTGTTTATCGGGCTGTATGAAAACAAAGGAGTCGGAAAGGCCAAATCAGGTCTCATCGACCCGATTTCCGGTAAAGACGTTGGAGGCATGAATCATTATGACTTGGATTTGAGTCCCAAACTTGCTCAATATCGGGGGCGTGTCACGGTCGAATGGGGCGCAGGATTTAGGAGTTGGGTTCAATTAGCTCGCAAGAACGATAAAGCCATCGTAGAAATTCACCGCACAGCCAGTGACCCGCCGTTTCCGGGTTTTCTCGATTTTTGTGAGAGATTGGGCACTCTCCCCTCAGTACCCGGCTCTTGGCGGTCAGTATTGTCAGCAGTGAGTGGAGTTTATCTGTTGACGAATCCTGAGACGGGTAAGCAATACGTTGGTTCTGCGCAAGGAGCAAGCGGTTTTTGGGGTCGTTGGGAGGAATATGTTGCGTCTGGTCATGGAGGGAATCGGCGGATGAGAGATGTCCCTGCTGCGGATTACCAAATAAGCGTTTTGGAAGTAGCTTCATCTTCGGCTGGCCCAGAAGTCATGTTGAAGATGGAGGAACGCTGGAAACAGAAGCTGTTGAGCCGAAAATATGGCTTGAACGCGAATTGAGACATCCAGTCGCCCCTTCCACAATTCGACGGAGTTCTTCCTGTGCCACCGTTCGGTCACTAATCACATACTTAGAAAAGCGATGAGTGGAGACTTGGGGCTGTATCCGTGAACATTGTGAGGACCCCATGCCTCGTATCCTTCTGACGTCAGGACCTGACGACTGGAAAAAACTCCTTGCTGAGCCGGAAACGCAGTGGCAAACAGGCTACTCAGCCCGCACACCCGCACATTGCTGGGAAGCCGCCAATGGCCTCCCACCGGAAGTAATAGCGGTACTTCGCAACGCGCCGGACCCACTACTGGCTGACCTCTTGCCAGTTCTCGCCGTGCCAGAGTTCAAGGTTCCTCTGCAGGGTGGGGGACACCCGTCCCAAAACGACGTGTTTGTACTGGCTCGGTCGCTGGCAGGAACCGTCTGCATCATGGTCGAAGGCAAGGTTAATGAGTCGTTTGGCCCCACGATAGAAGAGTGGCGCGTCAATGCGTCTCAAGGCAAAAATGACCGCCTTGATTTCCTGTTGCGAACTTTGTGCATTCAGGAACCGTCCGGTCATATTCGCTACCAGTTCCTCCATCGAGCGGCTTCGGCAATTCTGACAGCCGAGCAATATCGGGCAGTCGCGGCTGTTATCCTCGTCCACTCGTTCAGTCCAAAGCGTCTAGGCTGGCATGACTATGAAGCATTTGTAGGTCTTTTCGGAGTTCAGGCGCAGCCCGAATCTACCTGCCGCCTCACAACCAAAACGAGAGTTCCGTTCTTTGCTTCTTGGGTTTCGGGGGATTGCTCTTTTCTCAATGAATGACTGTCGAAGGTGCAGCCGTGCCAGAACTCGCTCATATTACTCAGCGGTGTGAACCCGGCTACTCGGTGGAATCTTACGTGGAGCGTGCGATAAGAAAAACTGTATACTCCTCTCAATTTAGTGGGGGCAGAAAATGCTTGCAGAGGGGAATCTTCAAGAGACCAACACCGAGACTCACTCACACCAGTCGAGCGAATCGCGGTACGACTCGCGTTTAAGAATGGTTACCTCAACTGTGCTTGTGGCTGGTGTCGCGGTGTTGAGCGCTTGTTTTTTCTTGTTCCTTCTCTACCATCTGTCGCACAGAACCTCGGTTGAGGGAAGCTGGTTTCTCCAGATAATTGACCAGCACTTCGTCGCTGCCATAGGCATTCCGCTATCGGCCCGTCTCAGCGATATGCGTTGTCCTGATATTGAAGGCAACAGCAGGGCCTATCGAGTTTGAAGCGTGGGGGTTGAAGTTCCATGGTGCATCGGGGCCGCTAGTGTTCTGGCTCCTCATATTTGCAGCGTTCATCATTGGCCTTAAGCATTTATGGGGTCCTTTGTAGAGGCGTTTTTGTACAGAATTGTACACAGGCCCGCTGTTTTTGCTGTTCTTGAGAACAGACAAGAACAGGCAGATGTATACTTTACGTTCCGAGACAGTCCAAGGCAGCATCTCTCCGAGGTTCCTTAGTGTCCATCTACACGACTCCAATCTCGCAACTTAAATCCTCCGATCTGGCGGACCTGCTGCGAGAACAGGCCGTAGAAAATACACGGCTGGAATTTAAGCGCGAAGTGCCAGACAAAGACGAAACTTTGAAGAAACTCTCTTCCTTTGCAAACACGTTCGGAGGATTCGTCGTTGTTGGTGCAGCAGCACAAAGCAAAGATGGCCGGATAGAGGACCTTTGTGGCGTCGATGAAGTGCCGGGTTACAAACAGAAAATTGTGGACTGGTGCTTTAAGGAATGCAGCCCGCCGATAACCGTTGACGTGTCCAGTCCAATTCCCGCACCAGCCGGGAACGGCAAAGTTTGTTATGTAATTTCCGTGCAGGAGAGTGATGTGGCCCCGCATTTCCTTAACGGGCGTAGAGGAGTATGGATTCGCACAAATGAGTTCAGCGGACGGTTTGACGCCACACTGGCGAATGAAAACGAACTGCAACAGCTTCTTCACCGACGCGAACTGATATTAGACCGCCGTCGTAGCATCCTCGAACGAGCACGAAAAAGATTCGGCATCTATCTGCAGACAGCGCCAACGGGACCCGAACGTGGCGGTACTGCGTCCGACGACGCCACGTTTGCACTTTGCATAGTACCTCGGTTTCCGGCCCACCAAGTCTGTACACAGGAGGAAATTCCCAAGCTCCTCAACAAGGTTCGGTATCCGACATATCGCAACGTTGGCTTCCCAAGGCATGAGAAGGGAGTGATGACACAATTTGAGAGCGCAATTATTCGTGAGCCGTTTGTTGAACCGTCTTTTATAGAAGCCAACGTTTGGGGCATGGTGTTTTATGGCGTGGCGCTCAATGAGAAACAATACTTTCGACAAATCGGCTCCAGAAGGACAGACGATGTTGAAGGCATTCATGTATACGAATTTGTCGGGCATCTACTTATGTTTTTGCGACACGCCAACGATCTGTTTCAACTCATGGGTTTGACTGGGCCGATTTTGATTGAAGCGTCATTGCAATCCATGCGCGATAGAAAATGGGTTTACGCTCAACAGGTAGTGCCCGGAATGCCATCGGTTGGCACCACAAGGCCAGCATCGGGGTTAGACGACGAATTTGCTCTGTCTGTATCGACAACCGTCGAAAACCTGCGGGAGAACCCTGAAGACGTTGCGATTGAACTGCTCAGGTCGATCTTCTTCTCATTGGATTGGAGTAACCTGATAGACGGTCAAACAAAGCTTGGCAACCTGCTGCATGACGGACACAGATTTAACGGTAATCTTTAGGAACGGTTTCGATTTTCTCAGCACGAGCGCGTTCATCCGGCATTCACTCTCCCGCGTGAGAATCTCCGTAGGAGGATGTTATGGAACGTTACGACCCCTTGATCGACGTTTTGAAGATCGCAGAAGAGTCCGTTTCGCATCCGGGGAAGGCGGCGGTGTTGAGGAATTTGCAGACGGCACTCCGGGAGGATGCGGAGTTGAGCAAGGAGTTGGGCAGAAGGGTCGCCGAAATTTTGAAACGCTCGTGAGGGATTGTCGGGCTGTCCGCATGGAATGCTGTAAGATGAGCCGGAGCCTCCCGGCATCCGCGACAATACCGATCATCAAGGGGCACTGTTATTCGGAGACTATTTGATTCCACAACCGCCAGAACACCTTGATCGTGTCCGGCCCATGCCCTTGATAGTGGTTATTCGCAAACAAAAATAGTCGCTTGAGTTTCCGTTCCGCAACGATCTGTTTGAGCCTTTATATTGACGGGAAGTTGCTCGACGTTACCAAACGATCTCTTCGCGAGCGAAGACGAGCCCACGCTCGTGGGAATGTTCGGTGACAACACTCAAGTCGAAGCCTTCGTGAAGCCGACGCAGGTATCGGTTCGTGTGGATGGCAAATGGCTGGTGGGTGAGCAGGCGTACGCAGTAGCGTCGGACTTAGCCCTGCGGCTCACCGTTGAGGCCACTTCTCGTCAACCCCGGCCCGGCCCCGATTCCCCGGAAAAGGCTTTAGCGGGGCCAGTCTATTTCGCGGGCCAAGGTATTTCAGTGCACACTTCCTTCGGCTCTTGGTATTTGGCCGTGATGTCGGTATGTCTAGCGTTACCTGTTTGAACGATTCCCATGCATCTTACCACGTTGTCTTGCCAATCCGGGTTTGAACTCATCCCGTGCTCGTCCCGCCATCTAGCAACCTGACTCGGGTCGTTGCCAAATTTAATGTTGAAAGAATCGTATGCCGTACAAGAAGCACTTAATACCTTTCCCGCAAACTCATCCTTAATCCACCAGACCTGATACCGGTTGTTCTCCGGACCATAGTATTCGTCCAGCAGAAAGCTCTGGACGACATTAACGCGTGTCTCTTCTTTGACGGGACTGTTAGCGTAGCTCTGTTCGCAATGCACTTTCTTCGGCATCGAGTCGATGTCCAGACCTGTTGAATGTTTCGGGTCGTCGAGATTGAGGTTTATGCTGACTTTTTCATTGGGGTCGGTTCGCCGAATGAAAAATTCACTTTGGCTGTCGATACTTGGACACGTCGAGTCTATGGCCGATATATAACATCCACGGTAAAGCGACGTAAATTTTCCTGCGTCGTCGAGCGAGCCATTCAATATCGGAGAAGAACGAACTCTAGGAACATCCTTCCCAGTTGATTTGAACTTCAGCTCAAAGCGAATTAAGTACGGACTAATGATGACCGCGAAATACGAGACGCCGTACCCCGCATTTGTGAATAGGCGGTCGATGCAATGGTTTATGACACCTTGCCACTCTGGCGGCAAATATCTGTAGTCCGTGAATTGTGTTCTGTAATAGTCTAAGCTCTCATTGTTGAGTGCGAAGTAATGGCTCCGCTGCTCTTGAAAGTACGAGAAATCACCGGAAAAAAGACCCCAGGGAGTAAAGGCCTGCGCTTCGCTACTCGCTTTCACCTGGTCATAATTGTCCTGGTTGACTATAGACAGAAAGTAGTATCGATACTGAAGCGTTTCGGAAGTGGTCAAGTGCGTTTGTAAAATGTCTGGGAAGCACGCTGAAACGTCAATCTTGTTAGCTTGGTCGCCCTTTGATGGAACTGTCAGGGCTAAGAGACAAGCGAGCAAGAATGCACTTCTCGCTAGGATAGAAGTCATCGTGGTTTCCTCATCTATGTACGGACAACCGTCTTTGGCAGGTATAAGTAATACTTCGAATCGTCATTCGTCAAGTGAAATTAAAGGCACCCATCAAACTATAATGATGGTTTCGCGGAAAACTAAGGAATGCCGCCGGACAATTCGGATTCGGCTTTAGTACCTGCGAAAGCTTCGCTAAGGCCGTCTCCTCATGTCCGAAATCAACCTGCAACTTCTCCCCGTCGTCCACAATCGCACGAACGGTGGGGTCGACGATTCGGCCATCGTGCAGTTTGACTTGTAGTTTGTCGCCTACTTTGTAGGTCTGCTCTGGCTCTTTCTTCGCCATTTTCCCTCGGTTAGCAACTCGTGTCGTCCTTCAGCTTGGCTGATCTTCACCCAGCTACTCCCGTGGTCTTTGAAAACGCCTAGCTTCCGCTTGGGTTGTTAAAGTGTTCTCCAGCCTCCTGAATAATGAATCTATAGATTCAGGGTTTACCTGATAGCTTTTCAACGTTTCCATCGCTCTTACCATCCGGTAGAAAAAGACCGCAACGTCCCACGCTTTAGTCGCTTCGTCTTTTCCAAAAACGAATTTGCCCTCATGCACGATTGCATTTCTCGGTTTGAAGATCGCTTCATAGATTTTGTTGATGATTGCCCGTGGATTCCCAAAAAGTTGAAGTGCGTCGCTTCTGAAATCAAACGTCAGCCACTTGCCGACTCGATGCTGCCGTCCTACGAAATGTTCAACTCCCATAGGATAAAGGCCTCGGCAAATTGCGGAGATTCGAGGAATGACATCTTTTGGCAGAACGAGAGGAGGAGTCCAGTGTGATGCAACTACACTCGGCATGGTCTCTACCGCAATGGCGCTGAGGAGGATTGCCATAGTGTAGTCGCCTTTTTCTAGTTCATACCGAACACGCTCCAAGATTAACCCGGGAAAGCTGTCGGGCCCAGTTGTGCCGACTAGACTCACGAACGTCGTCTTTCCACAAGGACAAACTACGTCGGGATTTGCAGCGGCGATGTCGAGACTAACGCGAGTGCGTCTTCCGCATTTGTCGCAGAGAAGGTCGAAGGGGATTTTCATGGGTTGCGGCGGCCTCGGACTGACCTATAATAAAAATACCGGAAGCCCATCCTCTGTGCTGGTGTTGGACGCCAAACGCAGGTCGCTAGTGGGCTTCCGGGTCTTCGATGACTAAGGTGTGGAGCCTTGTCACCTACGTATACCTTTCTCGCAATAAATCGAATCCGTCAACTCCACCCGGCCCCGCGCTGTGGATATTGTGCGGGCTATACCTTTACGACCTGCCGTTCACTCACCAACGCCGTTTGGTCGTGACCGAAGTCGACTTGGAAGCGCACGCCATCGGTGTTCTCGATGATCGCCTTGATGACGCCATCGACGATTTTGCCGCCGTGCATGGAGACTTGAACGGCATCACCGACGTGGAATTCGCGGGGTGCTGGGTTGGACTTTCGGCACGGTAAGATGTATATCCTCAATCGAGGTTCGCGGCTTTAATTAACTCGTTACGGAGCTGCATCATCGGGGAGTATACAACACCAACTAGACGCCACCAGACATTTAGCATTCGAGGCTCCGTTGCTTCGGTGGGTGCCGTCTCTGCCACTCCTCCCGAGCCGCTGTCAGCTGCTTGCGGAAGATGCCGCGAAGGTGAGCCAGCTTCCTCGCAGCGCGACCGTACCTGATCACGTCTGCATCGGACATCTGCTTCAACTCTTCACGGAAGCGAGCTATGGTCGCGTCTTCGTTTGAATCATCTTGGTTGATGGACATCGCCGGGTCTCCCGGCAGAGGTAAGGGAAGCCTATTATAAATGACAAGAGCGGCCTGCTTAAACTGAACGCCCTGCGCCATCAACGAAGGCTTCCCAACAGCGGCAGCAACGTACTTCTCAGGAATCACGGCGGGGTATTGGTCCAGCAACGTTATAGATTGGATGGCCGGATACCCGGCGATGCAAGAGTCGGGATTGTAGAGCGCAACTGGTTAACGAGCCACACCGACACCGATCTTTTTGCGTTCTCGCTCTGGGTATTTCAGTCGTGCTTTCTCCGCGAGTTGTTTTGTCTTGAATTCCTTCGACAGGACGGTCACTTTGCCATCGATATACTGGAACAGAAGCCAACGCTCAAGAGGTTTGTGCATCTCCAATTTATAGCACGGGCGGGCCTGCCGGGAGGCCGTCCTTTCGGAAGAGGCAATTGCGGAGTGGCGACGTAGACGCCCTCGAACCACGTGATAGAATCCGCCCATGCATGAAGTCTTCGAGAGCTTAGCCGAATTTATTCTCTTCCTGCTTGAAGTGTTTGGCGACGAAGCTTTTCGTCTAACCCGCAAGCACTAAAGTGTGATGACGATGAGCGACGGCAACCGCCCAGAAGATAAGAAGTTTCCGTTTGCTGGCTGGTTGATGTTTCTTTTGATTGCTCTCATAGCAATAGCAAGCCGTGGGCGACTGGTGCATGTTAGTAGTTCTTCTCCTCCGCAAAATCCATTGTTATGGTTGTTTGTCGTTCTGGGAGGATTGACCACGCTTGTTTGCGTTTATGTGTGGTGGGCCAACAAGCGGGATTCAAAATGACAGAGGCGCAGCAAGAGTGGCGGAGGCGATTACCCCCAACCCGCCCCCCAAAAGCCCGCTGTGTTCACACAGTCTGGAACACAGCAGCCCATAAGTGATTGACGACGAAGGTCACTATACCATCTGACATGCACCTTCGTAATCGGCAGGTCGTGGGTTCAACTCCCACTCTCGGCTCCAGAAAACCCAGAAAACTCACACTTAATTTCCTTGGTAAATCCGCTTTTGCCCGGACTTGTGCGGCCCTCCCAAATTCCGATTTTTTCGCTCAGGGCATCCATTGCGTTTATGCTTAATCCGCTCTTGTCAGGAGGAGTGTGGCTTTGACGAAAACAGTG
>Ga0335072_10005741_pt1 | contig 18255 bp, 15 predicted proteins | sample Lox_Sample_21_FD_206725 | JGI IMG/M metagenome (GOLD analysis project Ga0335072, IMG submission 206725) | Soil microbial communities from Loxahatchee National Wildlife Refuge, Florida, United States - Lox_Sample_2.1 | ecosystem: Environmental > Terrestrial > Soil > Wetlands | place: USA... | reverse complement strand
GGGAAGACCTGATCGAGCGGGCAGGCGCGGTGTCTGCCGCCAAGCTCAGCGAGATCGACGACGCCCTGCGCGCCAGCGAGCAAAGAGCGGAGTGGACCCCGGCCGCCGCAGCCAGGCTCAGCGAGATCAAGGACTCCCTCCGCCGGAGGACTCAGCCAGACGGAGAAGGAACGAACGCCCACACCAGCAACGGTCGATCTCGTCCGCACGATCGGCGGTCCGTGGCCTCTCAACAACAAGATCACGATCTACGGCTGGAGTACCAGTGAGGCTCCGCCTCTGACCGCCTAGCTGCGTGGTTGCCGCTGGTCAGACCGTGCTTCTTGGTTCACCCTCGCGTGCATAGGGGTAGTCGCGGAGGGGTGTCATGGGTGCACGCGTGGTGACGGTCAATGAGGTTCTCGGCGGGCACCTGAAGCTGGACATCGAGTGCCTGGACCGGGTCTACCTGAATGCCCACGTGCCGATCCTGCAATCGAGCGGGCAGGTGGCGGCGTTCATGACCCAGTACCTGGACCTGCCGATCCCCTCCCCGGCGTTGTCCGAGAAGATCGGGCAGAAGTTCCGCCGCTCGGTGGCCTCATTCGCTGAGGCCAATCACATCCCCTGGGTCAAGTTCGCCAAGGATCACCGCAAGGCCGAGGTGATGGCCCCGTACTTAAAGCAGGCGGCGGCTACCGGCCGCTCGCAGGTGGCGGCGATCGGGGTGGCGCAGGAGTTCCAGCGGGTCTGGGCCGCCTATCAGCGTGACACCAGGACCGCGGCGCCGCAGTACACCTTCGTCAAGGCGGACCGCCGGGTGACCTGCTACTACTTCTACTTGTGGGGCGCTGATCTCGGCCCGGCGTTCATCAAGGTCTGCGCGTACTTTCCCTACCCGGCCAAGATCTGGGTCAACGGCCACGAATGGGCCAAGCGGCAGGCTGCCAAGGCGGGGCTCGGCTTCACCGAGCTGTCCAACGGGTTCGCTGCCTGTGACGACCCAGCCGCGCTGCAGGAGATCTGCGACCGGCTGCAGCCGGGCACCATCGAGGTCTTCGCCCAGCGGTGGCTGCACCGCCTCCCGATGCCCTTCACCCGCGCCGACCATCGGGCCGGGTACTGGCGGGAGATCTCCATGCGCCAGGTCGAGGTCTCCCGCACCCTGGTGTTCGACGCCCCCCGCCGGGCCCGGGCGTTCTTCAAGGCCCTGATCGCCGACAACCTCGACATCGGCCGCCCCGCCAACGTCGAGATCATCTTCAACCGGCACATCCGCCGTGACACCCCCGGGGTGTTCCGCACCGCCATCGACCGGCCCGCCGTCGGCCCCGATACCGGCGGAGTCGTGCTCAACGTGTTCTACAAGCATTCGCGGATCAAGCAGTACCTCAAAGACGGCCGGGCGATGCGGATCGAGACCGTCGTGAATGTCCCACGTGACCTGGGCTGCAACGCCCGCCTCCATAACCTGGCCGAGTTCCAGGCCCGGGCACGCGGGTGCAACCAGCGCATACTGGAAACTGAGCGTGCCGGCCAGGGCACCGTCCTTGCGAGCCCAGCCTTTGAGCGGATCGCGCACCCGTCCGTGACCTCGGACGGGCGGAGGACCCCGGCCCTGCGGTTCGGCGATCCTCGGGTCCAGGCCCTGGCCGGCGCCCTCTGCCAGACACTCCTCGCCGCGACCGGCATCACCAGCAAGACCCTGCGCGCCTTGATGACCGGCTTGCTGCACGCCCCCCACAGCCCCGGCCAGATGACCTACGACCTGCGCCGTCTCCGGCTGGCCGGGCTGATCCGCCGCATCGAGCACACCAACCGCTACGTCCTGACCCCCGACGGCGCCAAGGTCGCGATCTTCTACACCAAGCTCCACAACCCGGCTGCTGCGCCCGCTCCTGGCCGCTGACCAGCCCCAGGCACCCGCCGAACTCCGCGCCGCCCTGCGCGCCATCGACCAGCACATCGGCACCTACATCACCCACGCACGGCTCGGCACCGCAGCGTGAAAACTTGACACAAACGTCCAGAATCTAGCGACCAAGGATCGCTAGCTCCTCCGGATCCTGGCCGAGCACCCGTCAAGCCGTGGCAGCGCCAGTCATGGGTCTGGCCGCGACCTATTCGGAAGGCACCGTTCGCGTCCACGCTCAAAGGGCAGGCATGTACGCGGTACGTCCGGCCTGAGGCGCCGACCCTCGCCGCTGGTGATGGCAGCTTGTCAGGTCAGGACAGACTGTCCCGGAGGCGATCCGGATACTGCCCTTTTCGTGAATGTTATGACTAGTATTGTCTATTACGCCGCTATGAAGGTCGAGTGATTCGGCGATCCCGGCGTGTGCCGTGCCCTATGAAGGACGAGCTTATGGCGTCAGTTCTAGGTTTGAATTCGGTGTTCCATGATCCCTCCGCAGCGATTGTGGTTGATGGCGTCATCCTAGGCGCAATTGAAGAGGAAAGGCTTAGCCGAAGGAAGAGCCGCAAGAAGCCGGTGCCGTTCTCTAACTGGGAGTTTCCCGAGCTCGCCGCTAAGTGGTGCATTAGCAACGCAGGCCTCAGGCCCCAAGATATTGACGCGGTAGCTTACTCCTTTGATCCGCAGATCATGAAGGAAACGAACGCTGATGTCTCGGCCGATTACTGGGAAGGCCTTCGCCAGATATACGTGGAAAAGACGAGCCACTTCATCGCCAAGGCAATACCGCAGATTGCGCATGTCCCGATAACGTTCGTACCGCACCACACGGCGCATGCGGCCTCGGCATATATGTGCGCGCCTTGTGCGTCAAGCGCGGTCCTAGTGCTCGATGGGCGGGGAGAGGTTCACTCACACTTGGCCGGGCTTGTTGATGCCGGCGACTTGACGGTTTTGCACCAGCAATTGCTTCCGCATTCGCTCGGCTGGCTGTACGAGGATCTTACGGAACACTTAGGCTTCAGGCGCTCGGCGGACGAGTACAAAGTAATGGGACTTGCAGCGTACGGTCGTCCTAGGTTCATAAACCAATTGCGGCGTGCGGTCTACGCCACCGGTGATGGCGGCTTCGTAACCGAGCGAATCGACTGGAGCGAATTTGTAGAACCCCGCGATCCAACTGCAAACTGCCAGACGATACATGCTGATCTCGCAAGCAGTGTCCAGCGACGGCTGGAAGAAGTGGCGCTCGAACTCGTGCGGTGGTTGCACGAGCGGACAGGAGAAACGTCTCTCACACTAGCCGGCGGTACGTTTCTGAATTGCGTCCTTAATTCACGGATCTATAATGACGGACCGTTCTCGTCGGTGTGGGTGCAGCCTGCGGCGGGGGACGCCGGCACGGCACTCGGCGCGGCTCTTTATGTGAGCCGGGCACTGGATGATAAGCCTTCTCCGATGGGTTCCGCCTATTTGGGCCGGGAGTTTTCGAGCGATGAGCTAGAGGGTGCCTTGAACAACGCTCTGCTGGAATATGAACGCCCGGCCGATCTCGTAAGCGAGGTGGCGCATGCCCTAGCTCGGAATCTGGTGGTCGGATGGTTCCAGGGGCGGAGCGAGTTTGGCCCACGAGCACTTGGAAGTCGCAGCATCCTTGCCCACCCGGGATATAGAGATAATATCGAGAGGCTGAATTCGCTGAAGGGAAGAGAACAGTTCAGGCCGCTAGCACCAATGGTACTAGGTGAGAAAGTAAGTGAAATTTTCAATGACGGACCCGAGGTTAGTCCGTACATGCTCTTCACGCACCGCGCAAGAACGCGCTGGCGTGAGCGAATTCCGGCTGCCGTGCACGTGGATGGCACGTCTAGAATTCAGACTATTGATAGGAGATCACAGCCGGTCATCGCCCGCCTGCTCGATGAGTTCGAAGTTCTTACTGGCCTCCCTTTATTGGTAAACACGAGCTTCAATACGGCGGACCGGCCGATCGTTGACTCGCCACGGGACGCACTCGAGTGCTTTGGTTCCTCGCCTATCGATGTGCTTGTTCTAGGTGACCGATTGGTCAGAAAACCTCGAGCAGGGGCCGGTGCCATCCTTGACGCACCCAGTCAGGGGACGATCAGGGACGATGTTTTGCCGTGAAGATTAATGGAACTTGGAACAGCTTGTCTCGTCGACGGGACAACATCACATCGCCTGAAGCGCCTGCGGTGCCGTAGCCTGCGGCTAAGTGCCCGGATCGGCGCAGACGAATCAAGCGGAGCGGCAAGCCCGGTTAAGAAGGTATGCCATGACTGACGTCGGAGACGGTGCTTGCCTTCGCGTTATCACCGACGATGAACTGGAAGCGTGCGAGCGTCTCAAAGCCGAGGTGTTCGGTTTAGCATTCACCGCGGAGCGGATGGACGATGTCCGTCGCGTGCGTGAGGTAGATCGGACTTTCGCCGTGTTCGAAGGCGCCCGCTTGGTCGCCACCCTAAGCGCGTTGACCCATACCCTGACGGTGCCTGGTGGGCAGGTCGCCGCCTGCGGTGTTACCGGGCTGGCCGTGAAACGCAGCCGCGCGCAAACCGGCCTTGAAGATCGCCTGTTCGTGGCTGAGCTGCGTGCCGCAAAGGACCGCGGCGAACCGGTGGCCGCGCTGTGCGCGCTGGCTGACTTGTCGGTTGACTACACCCGCTACGGTTTCGGAGTCGCCTCATACGGGACCGATCTCATACTGCGGTCGCCGTGGCCCGGCCTCGCGTGCGAGCCGGACGTAGAGGTGACGACCGTGCACCGTGACGACGCTCTCCCGGCGGTTCAATCCGTGTACGACGCCTTACGTGCAGTTCTTCCTGGTGCCGTCGACCGGTCGCCCGGCCAGTGGCTTCGCTGGGAGGACCGCCTACGTGCTTACCCGCTCGTCGTGGCCCGGGCCGAAGGGCGGCCCGTCGGTTATATGGTCGCGCGGCCGGAGCCTGCCGATGATGGGGATCGGGTGTACCTGGCGGAGTTCCTCGCCACTACGCCCGCTGCGTACCATGCGCTGGCGCGGCACATGCTCACCAGTGGTGAAGTCGCCGAGATCCGGGCTGAGCACAGGCCGGTTCACGAACCGCTGCTGTGGCGCCTGCCAATCCGGCTTCGCTCGCAGCGCACTGCCACAGACGGCATCTGGGTACGCCTGGTCGACGTCGCCGCCGCGCTATCGGCGCGGAGGTACCAGCGGAAGGTGTCTGTGACCCTGGCGGTCTCCGACGACCTGTTGGCTGAGAACCACCGCACATTCAAGTTGGAGAGCGACGGTTCGGACGCATCCTGCGTGCCGTCGACTTCGACGCCGGAGGTGCGTGTGACGGTTGGTGCTCTGGGCGCAGCGTATCTCGGCGGCGTGCCGCTGTCGGCGCTGGCGGCGGCCGGCCTGATCGACGCGACACCCGGAGCGCTCGAGCGCCTCGACGCGGCCTTCGCGTCATCGGTCGCGCCGTGGGCTGTGACGAGGTTCTAGCTATGCCGGAAACCAGGATGATGCGACTCGGGATAGCCGGTGCCCGCCGCGGGGCGTCGCTGCTACGGCTGCTCGCCAACGGCGCGGCTGTCTCGGTTACGGTCTTCGACCCGCTGCCGGACGCCCGCGCGGCGCTCGCGGAGGAGTTCCCGGGCGTCGAAATGGAAGAGACATTTGAGGGGCTGCTCAACGCGGGCGTCGAGGCAATTTATCTGGCGTCTCCGAGCCAGTACCACGCGGCCCAGGCCATCGAGGCCCTGAGACGCGATATTCACGTCCTGAGCGAGGTGCCGCCAGCCGTCGACGTCGATGAAGCGCGCGTGCTCGTCCGTACCGCTCGGCGCAGTGCCGCAACTTACATGCTCGCGGAGAACTATTGCTATACGCCGCCGAACGAAACGGTGCTCGCCCTGGCCCGCGAGGGTGCCTTCGGCAGGCTCCACTTCGGCGAGGCCTGTTATGTCGGTGCACTGCCTCTGGCGCGGATCAACGGCGGCGGCTGGTATGCCGACTGGGTCGTAGGGGTAGACGCGGTGACGTACCCCACGCACCCGCTCGGGCCGCTCCTCGAGTGGTTTGACGAGCGAATCGTCTCCGTGAGCTGCGCGGGGTCAGGGTGTCACACCCGTCATACGCTGGAGAACACGCTTGTGATGCTGGGTCGCCTGGATGGGGGCGGGCTCGTACAAGTGCGGTTCGACCTGTTGTCGCGACGCCCGACGGAACTCTTCGCCTACGGTGTGCAGGGCACGGACGGCTCCTACGAGGCGGGCCGGGGCCCGTGGGATCGGCCACGCGTACACTTCCCGCGCCGATCGCCCCCGGGCGAGTGGGAACCACTCGACCCATATGTCGAGCGCTATGCGCCGGCGGCGCTCGCACGGGGCGCGCCGTGGGGGTCGCCGCTCGCGCCGGCCCTCGACTTTCTCGAGGTGGTCCGCACAGGTCGGGCGCCGCGTTTCGATGTCTACCGCGCCCTCGACATGACACTGCCCGGCCTTGTCTCGGGCGTCTCTCTCGCATCGGGAGGCGAATGGATCGAGGTGCCCGACCCCCGCACCTTCACCGACGGGGAGTGAACATCAGCCCGGCTCCGGAACCATGACAACGGCGCTCTGGCGGGCCAGGCAGCCGCTTCGGCCCCAGCCGGTTTTGGCGCTGCGGCGATGGCGAGTTCAGGCTCGGGCGGTCGCGGAGCTCCGGATCAGATCGAGCGCCCTCGCCGTACGGGCCGAGGAAGCCAACGACGGATGAGGCGAGGCTCCGTCCAGGACAGCTCGCCCGAATGACCTCACCATGGCGGCGTACATGTCGCATGAGCCGGTCTGGATTACCTCGGAAGCTTGCCCCAAGCGGTCGAGCCGGATCGATGTCTCGCCCTGGCCCGGGTTGAAAGCGTGCTCCAGACGGCACACGCCTTCGGCGCCGTGAACCTCGAGAACGGAGCGGAACCAAGGCAGGCGGAAGCTCGCGTCGGCGACAGCGAGTCGCCCACCGGGGAACACGAGGACGGCAGCATCGTGATCGTCAACGGTGCCCTCGACTCGGTCGAGGATGGCGGCCGCCTCGATGGGATCACTGTCGAACACTGCGCAGGCCGCGTCGCAGACATAGCAGCCGAGGTCCGCCAGTGCGCCTCCGCCCAGAGAGGGATCCGCTCGAATATCCGGCCCCGGCGCGAGCATCATGCCGATGGATCCGCGCACCAGCCGGGGCTCGCCGATGGCGCCTGCTTCGACCACCTCCAGCAAGCGCCCGAACTGCGGATGATGCCGGTACATGAGAGCCTCGGCGGCGGGCTGCTGGGCCGTCGCGGCGGCCTTGGCGATCGCCTCGACCTCGGCGGCACCTGTCGCAAGAGGCTTCTCGCACAGCACCGCTTTGCCCGCTTCCAGAGCCCGCACCGACCAGGCGGCGTGGAGCGCATTCGGCAGGGGAAGATAGACGGCGTCGATCTCGTCATCCTCTAAAAGCGCCTCGTAGGATCCGTAGGCTCGGTCAATGCCAAGGCGGCTAGCCGCCCTCCGGGCCTTAACAAGATCTCGGCTCGCTATACCGAGGCACCGTGCTCTTTCAACCCGGCCTATAGCGGGGACGACGTAATTGACGGCGATACTGGCGACGCCGAGCACTCCCCAGCGTAAGCCCTTATCAGCCATGGTCGCGGAATTGAGACGGGTCACCGAAGCGCCTCCCTCAGTTTCGCCATGTTGGTCTCGGTCCAGTCCGCAGCCTCGCGGACCCGCAGGGCGCCGCCCGCGTCGCGCAGGCGACGCATGGCCGGATCGCCCTCGGCGGCGAGCTGCTCGATGCCCCGCCAGCAGCGGTCCTGCCACCACAAGATCGTCGGCAGCACCTCGGAGCGGTCTTGGGCGCCGTAGGCGTCGCACAGGATCCGGACAAGGACGCCCGCCTCGGCGGGATCGTCCCAGCGGGGACCCAGATTCGGGTACTGCCAGCACATATGAGCGAGATCGTGGATGCGCCGCCCCGGGCCGGCCAAATCCCAATCGATGAGAGCGACGGGCCGCCACCAGCCGGAACTCACATCGTATACAGTATTTTTGGGTGACAAATCGTTGTGGCAGGCAACCTCATCGTCGCCGGCCAATGTCGTGCCCGCGGTGAGATCGTGCATCCTGCGAACCAAGCGGGCCACGGCCTCGAGGCTGCGGTGATCGCGCACCGCAGGCTCGTCGACGTTGCCGACCGGGACGTGGCCGCGGATGAACGTGAGGATCTCGCGGCCCTGCTCGTCGATGCCGAGCAGCTTGGGCGTAGCCCCGTAGTCAGCTTGCTCAAGGCGTGCGAGCAGGCGATGCACGTACTCGGCATGCGCGCCAGGGTGGCGGCGGACGGTGTCGCCGATGCGGACGACCTCCGTGACGTAGCCGCCAGCCAGCCGCTCGGGCTCCTGGTCCCCGGGGAAGCACACGGGCCGCATCATGACGGGTTCCTCGACCAGATGCAGTAGAAACCCCGTCGTCCCTCAATCGCGTCGACCCAGACGAGCCCGCCGTCATCGATCATGCTGCGGAAGTCGTCGGGCGACGACCACTCGCCGTTTTCCTGGATGACCACATCGGCGCCGGGGGCAAGCCGCGCTCGGACTCCCCCGTAGAATCTCCGATGAAGCCGCCAGTCGGCGTCCACATATATCAACTCTGGCCGCCTGATTTCCGGTATCGTCCGGTTCTCACCGAGATGGGGCGGATTGCCGACCACAAGGTTCCACCGCTCGCACTCCGGGATCGCGTCGAGGCAATCCGAGAGATGCACTGCGACCCGGTCCCCAAGGCCGTTGCGTGCCACCGTCGATCGGGCGACCTCGACCGCCGCTGGGTTGACATCTGCCAGCGTCAGGCGACGACATAGGCCCTGAGCGAGTAGCGAGAAGCCTATGAACCCGGGTCCGCTGCACCACTCGAATGCGTGCGCGACGGGGCCGATTCGCTCGCCGACAAGGTCAACGACCTGCTGACCGAACGAGCGGCCACCGCCGTTGAGTTCGTGCCGCCAGTACACAACGATGTCGCCGTAGCGCTCTATCTGCGGCGGACCAGCACCGGCGCCTTGAGGTCCTGAGTCGGCTTGAACGGGCATGAAAAGACCTTCGGGCGAGGACATCCAGCTTGTCAACTTCGCCCACAGCGCCTTCCCGTATCGGCGAAGCCACTAGCAAGCCGCGAACGCAGAATATCAATCACGCGGCTAGACCTGCTGGTGTAGGCCCGCGGCATGCGGCAGGTTCAGGGTGCCGCGTCCGTGGGTTGCGGGCAGCCGAGTTAACGAAGCCGCCGCGGCAGGCCGGAAGGCAATCTGGCCGCAGTCCATTCGGGAGTTGAGGCGAGAATGGATATTCTCGTTGCCGATGTTATCGGCGACGTTGTGCTCGTGCTGGTCGTCTCGTCGCTGCTCGGCGCGTTCGCCCGCCGGTGCGGTCAATCGGCCGTCGTCGGGCAGATACTGGCGGGTGTCCTGCTTGGCCCGAGCGTGCTGGGCCGTGTACCAGGCCACCTGACTGGCCGCCTTTTCCCGAACGCGGCGCTGCCTTCACTGACGGTGCTGTCCCAGGTCGCCGTCGTGTTCTTCATGTTCGCCGCAGGGTACGAACTCGATCGGCAGTCGATGCGCGGAGGACGCCGTGCGGTGTTGCTGGTCGCCGCGAGCGCGCTGCTGGTGCCGATGGGCCTAGGAGGCGGGGCAACCCTGATCTTCAGGTCATCCTTCGCCGCCATCGGCGAACCGCACATAAGTCGTTCGTTCATATTGTTCATGGGCGTGGCCACGTCGATCACCGCCCTGCCGGTACTGGCGGCGATAGCGCGCGAGCGCGGCATCGCCGGTAGCGTGGCCGGCGTCACGGCGGCGTCTGCCGCCGGGATCATGGATGTGGTGGCATGGCTCGTGCTGGCGATCGCGCTCGTCGGCACGGCGCGGAAACCGAGCCGGCCGTGGCCGGTGACGCTGCTGCTGATCAGTTGCTTCGTCGTGATCATGCTGCTGGCCGTGCGCCCGGCCCTGCGCTGGTGGATAAGCCAACCACGCTTCATGCTCTCGAACCGGCTGCCGGTCGCCGTTGTGATCGCGATGGGCAGCGCCTGGGTGACCGCGTCACTCGGCCTGCACGACGTGTTCGGCGGATTCCTCGCTGGCCTCACGATGCCTGGCGCGGACGGAACCCCGGACGCCGAGATCCTGCGCCCCATGGAGGAGATCGGGGGTGTACTCCTACCGCTGTTCTTCGTCACTACCGGATTGTCCATGGACATCGAAGCCCTCGGCACGTCCGCGTTCGTGCTCCTTGCGATCCTCTGCGCCTTCGCCAGCGCGGGCAAACTCGGCCCCGCTTATGTTTCCTCTCGGGTCGCTGGCCTGTGCCCGCGGGACTCGGCCGTCGTTGCGGTGCTGGTGAACACCAGAGGGCTCACCGAGCTCATCGCGCTTAACGTCGGGCTGAGTGCCGGCCTAATCGGACAGCGCCTCTACAACGTCCTTGTCCTCATGGCGTTGATCACCACCATCGCCACCTCGCCGTTGCTATCGCTGATCCGCGTGCCCACAGCATCGCCGTCAGCGGGCGAACCGCATCCGGCGGCACCGTTGGCTTCTGGCCGCAGCGAACGCTTACGAACTAGGCTACAAGTCATCACCAACGTTCACCGCCTACGCGCGAGATGACAGTGCCTTCGGATTCTTGCGGTCCGCCCTCATCGTTTGCGTGACGGGCCGACAAGTCATGGCTACGAGCTGCGCGCGGAAGCCAGGCATGAACTGGCCGTCGCTGAGCCTGCGCCAATCCTCCATCATAAGAACATTTTCAACCCTCGAGGGATGACAATTGACGCTGGCCGTCGAAGTAGATGAACTCGTCCGGACGTACACCTTCCGGAAGGGCAAAAGCCGTGATGGTGGCGGAAAATCTGGCCAGGTCGTTGCTTTGGACAGCGTCAGCCTGTCTGTCGATCATGGCGAGGTGCACGGACTTCTTGGCCCGAACGGCGCGGGCAAGACAACGCTGGTGAAAATCTTGTCGACGGTGCTGTTGCCGACATCGGGTACGGCCCGGGTGTTCGGCCACGATGTCGTGAGTTCGACCCGTTGGGTACGCGAGCGCATAGGCGTAGTCTTTGGCGGCGAACGAGGGCTGTACGGACGCATATCCGCGCGCCAGAACCTGGAGTATTGGGCGGCGCTTTACCGACTGGGGCGCCGTGCGGGACGTGCCAGGGTCGATGACCTGCTGGCGGAATTCGGGCTATCCGAGTTCGCCGACATGCCCGTAGACAGGATGTCGCGCGGCATGAAGCAGCGACTGCACCTGGCTCGCGGGATGCTCAACCGCCCGCAACTGCTGTTCCTCGACGAACCGACGATAGGGATGGATCCGGTCGCGACACGGGAGTTCCACGGGATGTTCGCGCACCTACGTGCCGGCGACACGACGGTCCTGCTGACGACGCACGACATGGCGGAGGCTGAGCAGTTGTGCGACATGGTCACGCTGATTGATCATGGCACCATCCTCGGCACGGAACGCCCGCAAGACGTAGGCCAGTGGATATCGGAATACGAGCGGGTGGAGGCGCGGATCTCCGACACGCGGATTCTGGCGGCGATCCGCGCCCTGCCAGGAGTCGCGCGGCTCGAGTCACTGCCCGATGACTGGGTACGGATCAATACTAATGGCCCGGGCGCAGTTGCAGATGTTCTGCAATTGATCGTCGGGGAGGGAATTACTGCGTTGCGCGTGGATAAACCAAGCCTTCAGGAGGTGTACCTGCAGTTGATAGGCGATCGAGGAATGAAGGTATGAGAGAGGTCCTAGCAGGCCTGCGGCTACAATCGTGGCTTTTCCGCCGCAACCCTGGTTACCTTCTGCACTTTATGACTATCCCTTTTTTCTCAGCTATTTTCCTTTCCGGTGTCGAGCAGGCCGGAAAGACTTCGCTCCTTGGTTACGCAATAATCGGACCCGCGATGATCGGACTTTGGGTGGTGTCACTTGACCTCGGCGGGTCGATCATAAACCTAGAACGCATGCAGCAGACCTTCGAATTGCAGGTTATCGTGCCAGGTTCGTTCACTCGGGTACTCCTCGGCCGGGTTCTGACCATTACAGGTATCGGCATGTTTACCTTCGTCGAGTCAGTCCTGTTTGCACGTCTTGCGTTCGGAGTTGACCTGTCTGTCGCCCAACCCGTGCCGTTGGCCTTAACGCTGGTGGTGACGGCTGTGGCGATGGCAGGCACGTCGACCGCGATGGCCGCCGTGTTCGTGGCCTCGCGTGACGCGCCTTTCTACGCCAATGCGCTTGGTTATCCCTTCTACATTCTCGGTGGGGTGGTGGTTCCCGTCACATTCCTGCCTCTTTGGGTACGGCCGCTGAGCTGGCTGACTTATCTTTACTGGAGTTCTGCACTTCTGCGCGGCTCGCTGACGGCGGCGCCAATTAGTCAGCTCGGATGGAGGCTGCTGGCCGTAATCGGAGTCGGTGTTACGTCGTATACCATCGGGCTTTGGGCGACCGCGCGAGTAATCGACAGGCTCCGCCGACAAGGGACAGTCGGGCTATCGTGAAATCGCTCCGGAGTTCAGCGACATGCTTCGCGGCAGCGGCGTATATCGGCTTCAGGGACATGGCTGCCTTCTACACGCTGCGGACCTGGCTAATCGGATGGTTCAGCCGACTGGTAATCCAGGTGGTTTTTTTCAGTCTTTTTGGTTTACTGCTTGGCAGCGTCGCAGAGGTCGATTACCGCGTCATAGGAAACAGTGCAGCACTGGTATGTATCGGGTCGATGCCAGTTGTTCTCAGCGTCGTGCGGGAGCGCGGCGCGGGAACTCTGCCCATGCAACTCCTAACGCCCACACCGTTCACCTTGCCCTATCTGGGGCGCGGCATCTGCTGGCTCATTGTCGGGATCGCCAGCAGTACAGCGGCTTTCGTCATCGCGGCACTGGCTTTCCACCTGCCCGTGGCGATGCCACAGGCTTTGCTCACCCCCGTCGTCCTCATAGTGATCGGCCTGACGTCTTACTGCCTCGGCCTTGCACTCGGCGCCGTGGTGATGGCACGACCCAGCCTGCAGTGGCTTGCGGTGAACCTGGGCTACCTGTCCGTCATGACCTTGAGCGGGGTCAATGTTCCGGTGACCTACTGGCCGGAACCCGTTCAGGCCCTAGCCAGTGCGCTTCCCCTCACCCACGGTCTCAAGGCACTTCGCTTGCTGCTGGCGGGTGGATCATATGCCGCCGCCGGCGCCGCCATCGCGGTCGAACTTGCCGTCGGAGCATGCTGGCTCGTCATTGCGTTGTGCTTGATGAGGATCTCCGTGCACATGGGACGCAAGAACGGCACACTCGAACTATCGGCAGGCTGACAACCATCAGTCAGCAGGTGCAGTCGGGCCACTGCCATCCAGTGCATAGTGAGCTGCTTGCTCGAGCGCCGAGGCTGCCCAGGCTTCCATGCTGAGACCCGACCTTTCGGCAGCGGCCTGGCACAGTTCAAGTTTCTCTAGGGCAATCGGAATTTCGAGGCTAGCCATTGACCATTCTTGTTGGCTCTGGTCCTGAGCGGCATCGTGCTGGCGGTCCCGGCAAACGGAACGCTCCGTCAGGCTCATGCGTACTTCGCGGCGTAGCCGCTTCACAGACCAGCCGAATTCTTCTGCCTTGCGCAGCCAGAAGTTCTGCTCTGGCTCCGGAAGGGCCGCTACCTCAGCATGATGACCGAAGCTGAGCGTGTCCCGTCGTCGGGACAGCGAAAACCGCCGCACCACCCAGGCATAATTCCTAAGTGTCTGATAGTCCAGCGACGTCTGCTCGATCGCCTCTCGGTAGCGGCCCGCGTAGGCTTCTTCACCGTAGACCAGCCAATCGCCTAGGCACCAGGCTGACGATGTGCAGATGTCTGACAACTGGCTGCCGACGCTCAGCCACTTCTCGAAAGACAGTTGTACCGGGAGCTGCAACCCTTTTCTCGAAATGAGGAAAGGAGCACCATAGTCACCACTCAAGCTTCTTCCAGGTCGCCTTAGGCCTGCTCGCGCCACTATTTGCGGCTGAGTCGACAGTGCTGTCACCTTGATCCCCTTGTCCTGCGGCGAACGGGCTTTTAAGGCACCAGCCTCCGAAGCCCCGCGAGCATTGGCGAGCCGTGCTGGCCATACAGGGTTCTATTGAGGCTCGGGCGTCGACGCCGCTGCGGGACTCGCCGTAGCATCCCGTTCATCTCTGACGGCCGTCGGGTATCCCTGGCAAGTCATCGTCACATGACACAAACATCCGGGCCGCGGGCCATAACGCGGCTGCTCAACCGCGTCCCGCCGGCGGGACATGGCTGCCGCGCGGACACGACCGACGGCGAACTCGACGACAATACCCGGTGCCAATTCAGCGCGTGTCGTGTCGGAGAACGCGCGTTATGCTCGGCACGCCGGGATCGGTGAACGGCCCGAGGGAGGAAGGCTCTATGCGGCTCCAGTTGGCCGTTTCCGCCGCGGTGGCCGAGGTCGGCCGATGCCGCGAGCTCCCTAGCCTGCTTCCCGTCCGGGCCGGGGCGGCGGCGCGCTGATGGGGGCGCCGGGTCGCTGGCCGGCCGACGGGGAGAGCACGTCGGCCGCCTCTCAGACGGCGCCGGCGGCCGCGACGCCAGGCTGCGACCGTCACCTGGTGCCAATGCAGGGCACGGAATGGAAGGTGTGGCGCGACGCGCGCCTTCGGACCACGGGCTTTCCCGCTGACGGCCTTGACCGCCTCGGCGCACCGGACTGCGCTGCCGCCGCCGACGCCTACCTGGCCGGCCGGGTCAGCAGCCGGGACTGGCAGGAGGCGTTCGATAAGGCCCTGGCGCGTTGCTCGCGCGAGGTATTGGCGATCGCCTCAGACCCCGCCTTCCGTGAGGCCGTGATCTGGCAGAACCCAGGCGCACTGCGTGCGATTGACAGAATGCTGAAGGCTGGCCCTCAGGCTCGCCGTAACGCCAGGCAACGCGAGCGAGAGCGGCTCGTAGCCAGGTACTGGCAGCGGTACTGCGCGAAGGCCGAGACCATCGGCTTCTTCGGGCCGGTGTGCTGGGGCCGAGTCGACCCGGAGACGACAGGCGTGATCGCCCAGCCCGGACCCGGTCTGCTGTGCAGCAGACGGGTGGATATCGAGCATTGGGCCCTAGCCGAGTGCGCCAAGTGCATAGCCACCGACCCGTCCGTACGTCGCTGGCTTCCCCCGGCGCTGCAGCCCCACTTGACGCTCCGGCAGCAGCGGGTCCTCGACCCGGTCAAGATGCCGACGGTCCTCGCCCCCGCCGAGGCGGCAGTGCTCGCCTGCTGCGACGGCCGCCGCGCGGCAGCGGACATTGCCCGCGAGCTGTCGGCGCATCAGCGGGCGGGGTTGCGCAAGCCAGAAGACGTGTATCTGCTGCTCGAGAGACTCACGGCGAAAGGAATCCTGCGCTGGACCCTGGACGTGCCGGTTCACCCGGATTGCGAGCGGATGCTGCGGGAACGAATTATGGCCATTGCCGAGCCCGACGCCAGGTCCTGGGCACTGACCCAATTGGACCGCCTTGCCGCCGCTCGCGGCAAGGTGGGCAGCGCGGCCGGAAGGCCCGACAAGCTGGCCGAAGCGATCAGTTGCCTCGAGGCCGAGTTCGCCGAGGTCACGGCGGCCAGTGCCGTCCGGAGGCCCGGCCAGGCCTACGCTGCGCGGCGTATTTACCGTGAGGAGACCACCCGCGATCTGACCGTCACCGTTGGGCGGACGGTGCTCGACGCGGTATCCGCGCCGCTGTCTATCCTGCTCCAGGCCGCCCGCTGGCTGTCGGATGCCATGGCCACGGCATACCTCAGGTCGTTGCGCGCGATGCACGCTGACTTGTCAGCGGATCTGGCCTCGGCAGAAGTGCCGTTAGGTCAGCTCTGGTTCATGGCCCAGGGACTGTTCTACGGCTCCGGCGATCGCCCGGCCGACCAGGTCCAGGCCGAATTCTCCAGGCGCTGGGCCGAACTCCTCGGGCTTGCGCGGTGCGGCACGGACACACGCGAGTGGCGGCTGCGCAGCGCCGACGTTGCGCCAGCGCTCGCGCGTATATTCCCGGCCAAGCGCCCGGGCTGGCCGGACGCGCGGGTGCACAGCCCGGACCTGCAGATATGCGCTGAGAGCCTGGACGAGCTTAATGCAGGCCGATTCTTCGTAGTGCTTAGCGAGCTACACGTCGCGTTCGCCACGAACGCTTACGGCGCCTCGGTTATCGCACACCCTGATCCGCCGTCGCTGCGGGCCGCGCTCGCGGCCGACATGGGGGGCGGCAGGGTACGCCCTCTGCTGCCAGCTGATTGGCCGAGGAACACCGCCCGGCTCGCGTTCGCGCTGGGAAACAGCGAGGATGTGCAGCTTGGAATCTTGCCGGCCCCCGGAGCGAATCCGGACCAGCTGTTGCCGATAACCGCGGTGTCGGTTTCAGAAGCGCGCGGCACATTGGTGGCGAAGGCCAGCGATGGCCGATGCTGGCCGCTCACGGTCATCTTCGCCCAGTCATTGTCGGAGGTGGCGGTGGACGTGTTCAAGCACGCGTGCGCCGGCCCGCACACCCCCCGGATCATCATCGACAACATGGTCGTATCCCGCGAGACATGGCGGCCCAGCCTATCCGCGTCCGGCCTGACGGACGGCGGGAGCGAGAGTGAGCGCTTCCTTGCCGTCCGTCGCTGGCGGCAGGTACTCGGCTTGCCCGAACGCGTCTTCGTCGCGGTTGCTTCCGAGGTCAAACCGATGTTCGTCGACCTGACCAGCCTGCAGTACGTGGCATCTCTGCTTCACATGCTGAGGGCCGCCAGGGCAGCCGACGGCGATGACGTAGCCTTCACGGTCACCGAAATGCTTCCTCTTCCGCGTCATGCATGGGTGCCTGACGCACGGGGACGCCGGTACCTATCCGAGCTACGGCTGCAGGTACGCGACCCGGCCCCCGCGGCGACAGTTCCGAACCGGTTCGGCTGACCCGTGCCAGTCCGACGTTGCGGTTGCGGTCAGGCCGACTTCTGACGAGCCGTGCCAATGAGCTCGCGAATCACGAGATGCTCGGACATGGGGTCCGTGGCCGCCTGCAGCACGCTGATCGCCCATTCCTCCAGTGCCAGCTCATGCTGGCCAGCGATCGTCGTAAACGCCTCGACCTGCTCGGCTGTCACTTGGAGCCGCAGAGTCTCATAGGTGGCACAGACCCCATCCGAGTCATCGCAATCCGCTGCCGCCTGTACGGCCTCGTCATTCTGGCGCTCGCGCAGGCTCTCCCTGACCTCGCAGCGTAGCTTGTTCCTTGACCAGCCGAGATCTTCGGCCTTTCGAAGCCAGTAGTCTTGCTCGGGCGGGTCTAGTGCGGCCACCTCGGCGTGGTGACCAAAGGTCAGGCTGTCCCGTCGGCGTGACAACTCAAACCGGCGCGCGACCCAGGTGTAATTCCGCAGGGTCTGATAGTTGAGCTGCGTCTTCTTGGCCGCCTCGAGATAGCGGTCCTTGAAAGTGGATTCCCCGAATGCGAGCCAGTCAGCGATCCACCAGGTCGACGAATCGGCGACGGCTATTAGCTGCTCCCCTATTGCGTTCCACGACTGCAGCGACGGGCGGCGGGCGAATAAGAGGCCGTTGCTCCTGAGTACAACTGGAGAACTGATCTTTAAGACGGTTCCGGCCAGACTCCTGCGCGAGGAGCTCACTTCATGTTGTTGAGAAGTCATTCATCGCCCCGTTCTGCTAGTCCCAGCCCCCCCAATCTCGATCTTCAGCATGTCGTTAATGACGACAGCCTAGGACCACGCTTTTTGGTATATTAAATATCATAGTATGTCATATTATCCAATTTACACACGTGCGTCCAGACACGAACAGCCGAGTGCTACCCAGGAACTAGCCACGAAACCACTGGATCTCGGCCAATTTGGCGCATCCCTCCGGGTCTTGATGGCGCAGGGACGGCGTGGTAGAAGCCGGCGAGGCAGGAGGGGCGCTAGCCCGGTTCAGGCGGGTCCACGGCGCCCGGGCCGGATCGTTGTCCCCGCAGCGTCCGGTCCGATGCCTTTGCCCCAGACGAGGTCGGCCAAGGCCTGGTCGTCGCCGAGGGTGGCAGCGAGTTCACGCAGGAAGCTGGCTGCCTCCCGGCCGTTGACCAACCGGTGGTCGTGCGCTAGCCCAAGGCTGACCACATCATGCTCGGTGAGCGCTCCATGCGGGGTAAGACCGATCTCGCTCCACGTGGCCGACACCGATACCGCGCAGGCCAGCCCGGGCGGGATCAGCGGCTGCACCAGCGTCACGCCGGGTTCGCTGTTCCACGAGATCATTATGTTGGCCCCCGCCTGGTCGG
>Ga0335072_10005738_pt1 | contig 18266 bp, 16 predicted proteins | sample Lox_Sample_21_FD_206725 | JGI IMG/M metagenome (GOLD analysis project Ga0335072, IMG submission 206725) | Soil microbial communities from Loxahatchee National Wildlife Refuge, Florida, United States - Lox_Sample_2.1 | ecosystem: Environmental > Terrestrial > Soil > Wetlands | place: USA... | reverse complement strand
AACAAGGGATTTGATAGCTCCAAGGGAGAATATGTTGATATGATTGCTTCTGGTATCGTTGATCCCTTTAAGGTTGTCCGCACTGCCCTTGTCGACGCCAGTGGTGTTGCTTCGTTACTTGGTACGACCGAGGTTGCAGTTGTTGAGGCTGAAGATAAGTCTGCACCAAATCCTATGGCAGGAATGGGCGGGGGTATGGGAGGCATGATGTGAGTTCTTCGAGATGGTGAAGGGACAACTGTGTAATAGAGGAACACTTGTATCATTGCATCTAGGCGTGATGGGCCGGCTTTACTCCAAATTTTTGTAAGATCATGTTTCTCTCAACCCCACTCAGTCTCTTCGTCTATTGTCTTCCATTTGGCATTGCAGGCGATTTGATCTTTGTATAACAATGTCCTTGCTATAGCAGGTGCTGGTAGAAGAACAAAAAAAGTCTTATAAACATTATATCATATTTCGTCCTTGGCTTGCCAAGATTGCATAATTCTTTCGCACGTCTTCTGACTCAAGGAACCGGAATTACTGATGTGTAAAGCCTGGTTATAACACGCTCATGTGTACGTACATCTGAATTAAAGCCTCGTCCTGCCACTTTAGAAAAGAGAGTGCCAATTAGGCTGCTCAACATTTCTGTTGCCTGTGATTCCAAAGTTTGCTGACGACGATGCTAAGCCGCTTATGTAGGTTAAGCGGTAGAGCGGTTCACCCCACGACCATATTCTTGTTGGCACCCGTGACGAGCAACACAAAATACACAACATCTCCATCACACAGTTTAGAAGTTTCGCTCACATATACTGGGATCTTTGATACCCTCAACATCTCGAGAGGCCTTACGGTACGTCTATAATTCGCGCTGTCCAATATTATAAAAGACGTCATTCTTATCTTGCGCTAGGTTCCCACTGCAACCTACAATTCTGAAAGCCTTGCACGGTACTTGAGCGTTATTCTTTGCCATGGTATGTCATTTATCCTTCGGGTTTTCTGAGGATCATAACTGATATCTGTCTCTCAACAGTCTCAATCAGGGTCAGTCACAATCTTTAGTCCCTTGTTCCCCAGGCACTATTACAAGTCACACGAGAAGTCTGGAACATAACTAAAACTCGTGCGCGTGCAGTGTTCAAGTCGCACCGGAGTGCATAACGAAGTTCAATGAGCTAAAGCTTGGAAAGTCCATCAAATATATCATCTTCAAGCTTTCAGACGATAACAAGGAGATCGTGGTTGAAGAAGCATCGGAAAACAAAGACTGGGACACATTCCGTGAAAAGCTTGTGACTGCCAAGTCTAAGAACAAGATGGGCAAGGAGACCAAGGGTCCAAGATACGCAGTCTATGACTTCGAGTATGAGTTGGCTTCTGGCGAAGGCTCAAGGTCAGAAGAGAAACATGCGATTAGAACGTAGGATAAGATGCTGATATCATTACAGAAGCAAGATTACCTTCATCGCATGGTCACCTGATGATGCCGGCATTCAGGTGAGCTACATTTATGTCAAGATATAACGCGCAAGATAACTGATAAAATATAGTCTAAGATGGTCTACGCTTCATCCAAGGACGCCTTGAAGCGATCCCTGAACGGTCTCGCGGCAGAGTTCCAGGCTAACGACGAAGATGATATTGAGTACCAGTCTGTTCTCTCAAGGGTTAGCAAAGGTCTCGCATAGAAGGTTTCTCACAACAGGTCTTGATTGCATTCAAGCAAATATGAGTCGTCTTTCATTTATGGCGGCCCTCTAGCGGGTGTGAAGTGAATTGGGATGGGAACGCAAGTTCTTGTGCCCAGGAGACAAGAAATGGCCTGATCTGGCGCCGGTCAGCAATGAGAAAGATTACATTTCATATGAAAGAATGCAATATTTCATGGTGAGCTTGGCCGGCGGTCACAGATCAGGCAGCATACCCATTTGTTGATATGCATGGTATTTCCAATTGCTTTGTAAAAGTCTACGCTATATCAGCCTGCAGATTGATTTTTATGGTCATGCAGCCCCGGAAGCTTCCCATGCATTCCTAAACAATCCATATACCCTTTCGCCCTCTCCCTGGTCCTTTAATCGTTGCGTCAGGAACCCCTTCAAGTCCTCCCAAAACTCATCCGCCCACAAGATTTCTGACCCACTGGATCCCTGCGCCACGGGCGCCGTAGCCACTGCATCCCCTTCCCTTTTAACACTTGCAGCGCCGCCCATTACCATAATTGAGAACTCGACACTTGTCTCCTCCTCGCCTACTAAATCCTTCAGCACTTTGGCATCCCCCACTGGCTTCTTCTTATGTAATATCCTAATCTTGTCCACTGGTATCGACGACTGACTTGACACTTCTGTCTTTAAGTCCAGAATTGAGGTCAAAAGTGACTGTGACTTTAGGATTATATCGAGAGGTGGGTTCCGTAGGGATTTCAAGCTTATGGTAAGTGATCGTTCTTGACCGGGAGCAAGCTTCTGACGCTTTGCCATCGGTCTTGGCATTTTTGGGAGAATATACTGTAAGGCCGTCAGTGCTGCGTCTTCAAGTGGAAAAGATGATATCCTTACGGCTCCTCTTGCGGGATATGACCGTGGATCTTCGACATGTTCGGCGGAGAGTCTAGTCGGCCGTGAGTCCAGTGATGCAAGGAATGACCTTGCAAAGGAGAGTTCTGTCATTTTGCCAAAGTTCTGTACCTTTAAAAAAGACCTGTCGTTCATTCATTGCTCAACAGACAAGCATCTTGAAGCCTCGCCGATAAGGCTTCCACACTAGTCTTATCAAACAAGCTCTGAAATAATTCTTCGCCGAAAAAAAAGTTCCAGCCATGAACTTCGAGACGAATTGGCAAGACTTAACGGAAATCTGCCAATTCAGAAGTCAAGATGGGAGTCGGGAGACGGATGAAGAAGCAAGGGCCACCGGAGCCACTCGACGAGGCACACTTTACGAATTTAAAGCGGAAAGCGGGCCTATATGTTACGGAATCGCGATCGAATTCTAAGAAGCGGCGGACATCTGTAGGTGATTTACATGCAGTGACTGCGAATGGAACGAAAGAGCTGGATTCCAAGAATCGATCGAGAGGGAGACCTACAAGTGGAAATACAACACAAAAGGAGAAGGAAGAACCAACTATGAAACCGAAGTCTTCAATAAAACATTTAAAACCAGGGCTCATACCTCTTCCAGATTCTGATGAAGATCTGGAAGATGGCTCCGATGCAGCGGATCTATTAAATGATGAGTTCGAAGATTTAGAAGATGGCGGTCTGGGAGATGACTTTCTCGATTCTGACTCGGACGTTTACAATTCTGATCAGGATCATCCTAGAGCTATGTTTTCTGAAGATGAAGACGAGTCTGATGCGGAAGAGAAGCTTACCGCAGCCAATATAGCTGGGTTGACGAGAAAACTAGATGATCAGCTGGCAGAAGAAGCGGCAGATGCTCAGGCAGAATTAGAGGATGCTGCTATGCAGACGAATATCGAGGGTGACAGACCGAAGGTATTAGAGGACGAGGATGAAGACGACATTGGAATTAAGAGCAAAGCGTTATTAGCTCCTGACTTACAGCTACTTCGAAGCCGAATCACTGATACGGTGCGGATTCTGGACGAGTTTTCTAAACTTGCAGAAGAAGGACGATCACGAGCAGAGTACACAACCCAATTAATCAAAGATATCTGCGCATATTACGGCTATTCTCAGTATCTGGCCGAGAAACTGTTCAATCTATTCCCTCCCCGAGAAGCTTTTGCTTTCTTCGAAGCAAACGAGACACCAAGGCCTGTTGTCATTCGAACGAATACACTACGCACCCACAGAAGAGATTTGGCTCAAGCTCTTATCAATCGCGGCGTCACTCTCGAACCTGTCGGCAAATGGTCTAAAGTTGGTCTTCAAGTCTTTGAGTCTGCCGTCCCACTTGGTGCTACACCTGAATACCTCGCGGGCCACTACATTCTCCAAGCGGCTTCCTCTTTCTTACCAGTCATGGCCCTTGCTCCCCAAGAGAATGAACGTATCCTCGATATGGCTGCCGCTCCTGGTGGCAAAACGACTTACATTGCAGCACTCATGAAGAATACAGGTTGCATTTTCGCCAATGATAGCAACAAAGCCAGAGCCAAAGGTCTCATTGGCAACATTCACCGCCTGGGAGCCAAAAATACCATTGTATGCAATTACGATGCACGTGAATTTCCGAAAGTTATTGGAGGCTTTGATCGTGTTCTCCTTGATGCACCTTGTTCTGGCACTGGTGTCATTGCCAAAGACCCTTCTGTCAAGACCAATAAGACAGAGAAGGATTTCATGATGCTACCTCATTTACAGAAACAATTGTTACTTGCGGCAATCGATAGTGTGGATCACGCAAGCAAGACCGGAGGCTACATTGTTTATTCCACGTGTAGTGTCACGGTTGAGGAGAATGAACAGGTGGTACAGTACGCACTGAGCAAGAGACCGAATGTCAAACTCGTGGAGACGGGACTTACATTTGGGAAAGAAGGCTTCACGGCTTACATGGGAAGAATGTTCGACGCAAAGATGACCATGACAAGGAGGTACTATCCACACGCTTACAACGTCGATGGTTTCTTCGTTGCCAAGTTCAAGAAGGTCGGCCCATCTCCAAGCAGTGTTGTCAGCGGTGCTTCAAATGGCACTGGTATGAAGAAGGATAACGCCGACGAACTTGACGTCGATAAGAGACCTATTGCTGAAACCGAGGAGGAAGAAGATGACTTTGGTGGATTTGATGACGAAGAGGATCGGGAGTATATCGAGAGAGCTAAGAGGATCATGATGAGGAAGAAGGGTCTCAATCCAAGAGCCAAGAAAGATGAAGCAAGGAAAAAAGGTAATGGCGTTGTCAATGGCGTTAAAGGGGACCCAAATGCACGTGCTAGTGCAACGAGTAAGGCCACTAAGGCTAGATGAGCTAGCTTATAGAGAATATAGCATTAATGCATGCTCTCGATGGCTATTCCCGTGTCCTTCAACACCTGAGACGCTCATTTCACCGACGGCTTCTATGTCTATCTCTGCTATCTTTCTATACTGGAATGTGCCTATACGTTTCCTGTTATTTTCGAATATCTTTGGTACAGGAAAGAATTTCAGAAAGCGCATCACAACCGGCTTACCGAGATGTTACACAGACGACTGCAAGGATAACCCATCCAACGACACCTCACCCGCTTGCTCTGCCCCAAAAGCAAAGAGAGGTTGGATCAGCGAAAATGAGTCCAAGGCCTGTGATCCGTCCAACGTGTACGTAAACAAAGTCGCAGATAAACATAACATAAGCCAGCTTACCTAGTGCGTAAGCCGCGCCCTTTGACGCCACGTCTGTCGTCACTTGGCGCCATTCATGCATGAGGGGAAAAACGTGTGCGTCAAACTTGCTTTATGCATGACAGGCTGGGACCACGGTATTACGAGAGAGGGGCACAGTGCTGGATGTGGATGTAGATCTGTTTGCAGCTCGAATAGGGACGGGCTTTGATAGGGTATGCACCAAATGTTTTGTCGGGGATAGTGCTAGTTGGGTGGAATTTCGGCTAGCTGTGTTGCATATATTAAATTTTTTGGTGAATTATAGACAAGCTTAGACGTAGAAGTAAACGATGAACTAGACATCGAAATATACTCTAGATCAGGCACATATGCACTGCGATTCCAAGCTGCTAAATTCAGTCTCTGACAAAGGCCTCCCACCTAGAACTCCTGCGCCCAGAGCTTCAAAATGGCACTTTTAAACAAAATCTAGACTTCCTTCACAGGCTTGGCGATTTCAGGGAACCCATACATGGATTGGCATAATCGAACTACAGCATCGAGACAGTTCTGTTTTTCTCGCTGTAGACTATTGATTGTCAGGTTCAGAACCGTGATCTCGGATCGGAGACCTTCAATCACATGGTCTCGGCTGTGAAGCTGGGCAACCACCTCTTCATAGGCTTTCTGCTTCCGTTCACGGAATTGCTTCTGGCTTTGCCGATTTTGAGCTCGGCGTCGCTGCCGGCTTGTTAGTATAGAAGATATTAGTTACGGGTAAATTTAAAGTTCCTACATTCAGCCTTGATAGCTCGGGGTCTTTTGCCTTGCAAGTAGAAGCTCTCCTGTTGCGGTTGGACGCAGCTTCTTGCTTATAATCACCAGGAGATTCACTTGAAGGGCTAGTTGTCTCATCTTCGAATGGCATCCATGACGTAGCCTGATCTTTATTAGCACAAAGAGACCATTCCTTTAATAGGAAAATGAAATACCTCATAGCTAAGATACGATGTCATGTTAAAGGCAGAATTCTCTTCGTCAGGGGTTGATTCCAAACTCATCCGTAAGTCATCGAGACTTATTGTGCCTTCAATAAGGATACTTGATGCTTGGAGCGGGCATTTGTGTTCCATTGTCGTGATGCCAATGAAGTTGGCTGCGACGAGAGAGTGAACAGAATCCTTGGATGGGACTGAATTCCTTTCACAACTAAAAGTGCCAATGTCATGAGGTGGGTGACCAGTGACTTTTGAACCTCTGACAGATTAGGTATTCCCTGTCAAGCATCGGATCCCACAACTTGGATTCAATATCAGACATCTAGATCCTTGTAGTGTTGTAGGCGCGTATCTCTATAACGGGCATATGAATACTCGTTCCCTGAACAAATAAGCTCGGTGCAACTGCAGCCACGGCAATTTTTGCCCAATCCTGCGCAAGAAGGAAGAAGCAAGGGCTGGCTTAGCGGCGTAGTACTGGGCCCCGAGTTCGGAAGGGAGGCCGAGAGTATATATGACTAACAACAACCCGAATCTGAATGAAGCATGATTAACTTGAGAATGAACAAGAAACAGCCCTCGGCACCGTATCGGAAGCTCTGAAGATGTAAGACGCCGTTTTCAAGTCCTCCAATCACCACATATTGCATATTCTGCAAGTCTGTCTTCCCAGCTGGGTTGTGTCTCTCCCAGCACATCGAGGCTTGAAAAAGCGAAGTACCTTGTTCGCCGACAAAACACATGTACACGAACAGAAAAGTGCTTCCAACTTAGATAGCTGCTTTTCGCATGAACCCTTGAAGTCACATGTCGGCCCGGCATCTGAAAGACTTGTCTTTGGACAAAGAGGCTGAGAGGGACGGAATGGAGCCCGAGGGAAATTTCATCCAGACTGATATGACAAAGCAAGTGAGATTCTTTGACGTGGCGATCGATCCTTGTATATGTGTGAATTGGCTTGCAGTCCGGCCGTGTGTGGCCGAAAAGGTGTGCCGTCCCCACTCGCTACGGGTTGCTTTGAGATGACAAGCTCGTCCAATGGGAAATATCGACAGGGACACCGATTTCCACTTCGGGCGCGGCTAATCATTACACGCGGGAGCGCATAGGCTGACAATGCTGACTTATATCATCAAAAATTGGCGGTGGCTGACTTGCAGATTTGAAGCTGCCAATACAATCCTTCGGATCTTGCAAGGGGCTTCGTTCTCCCAATTCGGCTAGTCGTGTAGACTCCAGTCTGCAAGGCGTAGCTCTGGGACTTAATTCGAAACTTCCTTGTCATAGTACGTTATTGGTGGGCTGATTATTACCTTCGGTCTGTTAGTACGTGTAATGTACTGATACGAACAGTAGCTTTATCTCACACATTTTTGACGAGGGTTGTAGGTGTGAGCGAATAGGAGATTCGTCGCTATAGGTCTGAGAAGCTGCGGAAATTCCTCGTGCCACAAAGACAGGCAGAGCAAGAGACGAGACTTTGAGAATCTCAAGGATTAATGCCTCCATTGGCTCTTAAAGTGCATGAGGTAAAGGTGTTCCAGATACACAGGTAATTGGAAACTGATGTCATCCTCTTAGGTGCAAATCAACCGGTGTCCATTGAAGGACACTTTCCTGGAACAATCCTGTGAGCACTTTCTTCTCGTGAGTTCCAATGCAGCCACGACACCATTCCAAATTCCAGGTTTATGTATGGCCAAACCCTTGGCCTCGGCTCTCTTATGCCTCAGATATTCTCCTATGTTACGAAGCCTTGTAGAAGGGGCATTTGTTATTTCTCTTGCCGCCACCTATTAGATTTGTCTAATACCTGTTAGGAGTTTGAAATCGGAGAGCAGTGTTGAAAGACATGTCCCACACCGAAGGAAGTGAGGCCACCGCAAGGTATAGAGCCATTCTCGAACGGACTTTTATATATCGACAGGCATATCAACTAGTCTCTTTATAGTCTTAATTTCCCTTATATCTGAGATATTATCATTACCTCCATCTCAAGTGGGATGTTTGGTTTTCAACAAAGGACAAGGGACACCCCACTGGTCTAATACTTGATAATTCTTGGAGGATAGCATATATGTCTGGATGGAATTAATATGTCAGAGCTAGAAGATATTGCTTATTACAGTTACGGAGTTTTCATCGGCAAATGTTGATATCATTCTAGGGATAACGAAAGTAGTGTTATGTTTGAAGAAGCGCCAGGTCAATCGGGTGGGGACAAGCCAGCTATAGCCTTCGTCAATACAACTGGCCCAATTGTTAAAAATGCTCGAGTCCAACGATCCATTAGAAACTTCGTCATGCGCGATCATGGGAAGGCAAGGAGGCGTGGCGACAAGGGTAAGACTGCCGACAACCCTGTTGCTGCAGAATCAGTACCTGCAGTGCCAAAATTGACTGTTGTTGCCAATGCAAGCCCCGAATACTTTAGCAGTGTTCAGTTGGTAAAAGCCGCCAAAGGCTCGCGTTGCACTTTTCCAGATTGCATGGAACTGCCGACATCAACGCCGCATGAGGGCGGCCCGTCGTATTGCAACAATCATCTGCATGTTGCTGTATCCGGTAGCAACCTTGTACCCAACATAAGTCGATTCTCTACGGGACGCATAGATCCGTTTATCCCGTATCCAATAACCATGACGCCACGAGTTCGGCAGCTGGTGGATCATGGTCAGTGTATTCTGATGTGAGGCAATAACTGTGAGAATATAACGTTTAATTGACTCTGCTCCAGTGTTCACCGATAGTCCAAACCGGAATATAAAGTTCTACAGGGATAAAATCTTCCCAACAGCCTTGGTCGGCGGCATTTCATTCTCTCAAGTTCTTGCAAACCTGGCGCTTTACTTGCGGCATGCGAGGCCCCTGGAAAGTGCAGAAGAGTATGAAATGCAGGAAGAACTGGCGCACCAGGCCAAGGTTTTCCAGCTTGTAAACGAGAAGATTGCCAAAAAGGAGGCGACTAGTGATGATGTTATAAGCGCTGTGGCTGCCCTTGTCTGCCAAAGTGTATGGTACTATTCACGCGATGCATGAGACCATGACTAACACTGCCATTTTAGCATGTCGCTCGCGATATGCGCATGTTTCGCATACATGTGAATGGCTTAAAGGCTATCATTACAATGCGGGGCGGCATTCAAACGATTGACTCAAATGATGTTCTTAGACACTTACTCTACTGGTAAGATTTATCTCTTTCAATCCCCTCCCTCCTTTAATGGGCAAGGACTCTAGTACATATTGTTGGCTTTCAAACTCTCTCATCACCAATGCCTCTCTATTACTGCACCAGTTAGCCGCAGCGGCTCAGCAGAGGTCAAGCCATTGACATTAATCTCATACCTAGAAATGATGACAACAATTTCAGGATACTCATCACTAACTTCACCCACAGGTTAGACGTCAACGGAAACTCAACAGAAGACGTTACGCCATCCTGGCCAATCCCTCTTAAGCTCGTCTCATACCGGCCCGCCCTGCCTCCCAACATAACCGCCCCGGCCGAAGCCCAACAAATATCTACTACCTGGCGGCAACTCTTCCCTGCCCAATCTTACTTCCTCGACATCTTCGACGACACCGCCCTCTTCGTGATCCACCTCGCTTCCGAAGAGCGCCGCACAGCCGGACACGTCTACACGGACGTCGTCTTCGCTGGGAACCTGGTCATCGGCCTCATCCACCGCCTCCTTTCCGTGCAGTCAGCAATCGACACCGAGCGCCCAGAGACAACTTTCCAAGAAGCCACTCGGCTCGCCTTGCTGCTATTCCTGGCCGAGATCAGGCGGCGCTTTGGCCTGCATCCTATCGATAGCAGAGTCCACGTGCGGAAACTGCAGAATCTCCTGGCGAATGATGCGGCGGATTGGACGCCCCTAGGCCCGCTGAGGCTGTGGGTCGTGGGCATGGGCGTGTTGGATGCGCTCGAAGATCCGGAGCTGGGGTGGTTGGTGGGGGAGTGGGCGCGACAGGCTTTCAGCCGGGGAGTGACGACAGCGGGGCAGGCGGAGAGGCTGTTTCGGGGCATTATGTGGATTGATACCCTGCATGGGGTATTGTTCCGGGAGAGGCAGGAGCGATTTTTTGGAAAGGGACCTTTGTTGGCGCCGAAGCCTTAAATAGGGTTTGCGAGGGCTGGTATGGATATGCCTGGGCATCTTGACGTTTGTAACTTTGACTTCTTGGAGTGTACAGTACAGGTTCAAAAACCTCACGATCTCATCCATTTTATGCTGGAGTCCGGTAGTCAAGCAGCTACGGGACCTAGTCGCACCTCCCGGCGACTTAAACCAGTAAAACTTTTAAGGTTGTTGCAGAGGAAATACCCACCTCTAGTAGGGCAGAAGAGTTTAAGGACTGTCATTTTGGTTTGGATCTTTTTTTGACCATGAAGGCCCAACATGTTTTTCTGTGGATGAGAATCTGAATCAATGGTTCGGCCAAAAAAGCTAGAGCTGGAGTAATCCAAACACTATATTTGAATTCTATATCACATAAAACAGAATGAGAATCAAGGCATGGATTAGAATGAATACTATTTGATTTCCTAACCTCATAACTCATCATCCTCAGAAGCCGTCTCCTCGTCCTGGACGGGAGGTTTCGCTTGTGGTTCCTTCTTCTTGGCGAATGGAAGCTCACGGCGTGGTGGGGTTTTTGGAGGGTCATCTTCCATATCCTGATCTTGTTTACTTTGGATTCCACTTAACTTGTTCTCAGCAGTTGCTTTACCAGCCCGGCGAGTGTTCGCAGTTGGTGGAATAGTCTGTGGGACCACGTCATTATCCTCATCAGCCGTCTCAGTCTCATCCTCGTCTGGGGTCTCGATTTCCTGTTGGTCAGAATCATTAAGCATTTGATCTACATCGATATCCATCTTTTCAAATCCATCATCCTCATCCTCATCCATCAGCTGTCCATTGTCTGCTTTACGCTTTCCTGTCCTCGAAGGACCGGCAGATGCCTTTTTACTGCTTTTACGTGATGCTTGGACCGCTGCGAGCTTTTGCGGATCGACCTTAGCAGTAGCTAGTAGACGCTGTTGATCTCGGATCTTAGCTTTCTTCTCGTTGAGGAGATCACAGAATTTTTCGAGAAGCTCAGCCTCGTGATTGGTCTTGGCGGCGATCAACTCTTCAAGTTGCGCATTGAGCTTGGCAATCGTCTCTTGTTGCTCTCGAAACTTGGACTTAAAAGAAGCAAGCTCATTTGCCGAGTTTGAAGTAGACTGGACTGCTATACCGCACCATTCGAATAGCTCGATCTCTTGGTTCTCATCGTAGGAGAGGCAGAAAGCGCCGAGTCGTTGCTGGAGAGGATTAACAGCAACCACAAGTTAATAATGTGTGTGCACTCACAGTGATGCCTTCCGTCCGTTTTCGGATGACGATATCGATTGACTTGTTCTCTTGAACCGAAGCAACAGTTTCTACGCCATCAAACAATTCCGTCTGGCTATCACTATCCCGTGTGCCAAGTAAGACTGACTCAAGGATAAGAGTCCACTCGTCCTGAGTGCAAGGCCCGTTCTTTGCTTTTAGGGATGATACCTTGCTTTGCTTCACTATGGCACAGATTCTTGGTCAACGCATGACTCTCGGCTCAAGGGAGGCCCCGGCAGGCCGACCTTAAGATGTGGCTTACAGATAAAAACGTAAGGAGCGGTCCCCTCAGTGCCGACCAATGTGAGGTCTAAGGGACGGGAGGATCCACCCGTTGGCCCATTGACATGCACAAGGACGAATGACACATCATTGTCGTGACAGGGAATTCGAAGCACCCTAGCCATTCTGGAAGCCCGTTGATCAGTTTCTTGTTTTCTTGAAACACGGCAGATTGAAGGATGATTTGAAAGTTCACGTTAATGAGCAATATCATGCGCCTCGGGATCTGCCTTGAAAATGTACAGTATCTCGAATATTAACCTATCCCAAAATAACTCGCTTTATGACGCGGTTGAGATAAAGATGGACGCGTAAAGTTCGCGTCAAAGTGGTCTGTGCGCCGGCTCCACGTGACCCGCCTAGAGCTGCACCTCGTTTTTGCGACGCCAACCACCTCGATATGCATGTCTTCAACGTCCAGCCTCCCAACAACCAATTAGTTGCATCACTTAGAATTTTCCACAACCACACCGAAACAACAATAAATTCACGATACTCGAGTTCGCCAATTCGATCGCTTTGCGCAAAAGGTGTATTGCGGGTGGATCTTGGGTCGCGACGTAAAGATTCAAGCGTGAAGGATACGGAAAATCTTTCTCAACAACCTCTATAAGTCTCAGCGGACGCGAACGATAGCTTTGTATTATGGCTTTTTAGTTTGCCGAATGACGTACGGAACACCATGAGTACAACTTCCTGAGAAGCCGATCGCTATTGCTCGCCATAAATTAGAGTTTGGGAAGGAATATAACGGTAGAAAGGGAAGTTTGGGGAGCGAAAGGACCACTGTCACTTCATAACACATCTGAGAACGAAATGGACCTGACGCTGAAGCCGCGCCAGGCTGTGGAGGAAGTAATCGAGAACTGGGACGACGATGATCTCGACATTGGTGGAGACGACTTCACCTTTCGCAGCGCGTCCGTTGCAACCACTGCTACAAATGCGCCATCTCACCACCGAGATTCGATATCTTCTAGACTATCCATGCGGTCAGACTTTGATTCCAACCATGGAGACGAGGAGAGACTTGTCCATCTCCCAGGAAATGATGAACGGTCCACGAATGATGCAATCGCTGCAGCTTCGAGAGCTGGAATTCCCATACCACAGAATGTACCGCCCTCTGCGCTAATGGGAGGGACAATTAAAAGGTTAGGTGGGAGGAAGATTAAGAAGATCATCCAGCAAGACGATTGGAACGACGATCTCGAACTGCCCGAGCCTGGACAAGGATTGAAGATCAAGCAACAAGACGAATCGAATTTTCCCGATGCGTTGCGTCAAGTTAGCGGTCCGGGCTCTACACAGCAAAGCCCCTCAAAACCTCTACAACCTGCCCCAGTGTTTGGTGTGAGCCCGCGGCGAACTTTGAAGTCAAAGGCTGGATCAAGTAACCTCAGTCTGGACCGCTTTCGTGACGAAGACAATGATGATCTGCTTGACGATGGCGGGGCTACGATCAGAGTATCCAAGAACCGTGCACCAAAACCCATAACTCTCATCATGCCTCCTACGCCGCAGAAGATTGCGGAAATTCCCGATGAGGATTTCGAGGCGGGTCTGGAATTGCCAACTGATGGAGGGCCGCTGAGATTGTCTGCGCGCAAAGATGTTCCCAAGACACCAATCAGCACTCAAGATGAATTTGATGAATGGGGTGAGGGTAGTCTTGGAACCCGATTTGGAGGGACGAGGAGGGATTGCAGGTCAAACAGGAGTTCATCTGCATCTGCTTTGAGTCCAAGTGTTGCAAGCTCTTTGACTGCTGAGAGTGAGGACGAGGGCCTAGATGGTCTAGTACTCCCGCCAGGACCGCTCAATTTTGAGGATATCTTGAGAAAACGCCAGCAAACAGTCTCACCCGAGCACAAACCGGAGGAGAACCGCGAAGAGAAGCAGGGCTTAGAGAAACAATCTGGAGGGACGCTATCTCCAAAACATGCTACTTTCAAGGATGACTTTCTCTCAGGGCTTGAGATTGGGGATGGTGATGTTTTCAATTCTAGCAGGCTTACGGTAAACCGCAACATCAAGATAAAGTCAAGTCGTAGCAAGAGTCCCTCACGGCCAAAGACGGCCATATCACTTACCTTCACCAACAAACCATCACCTCCAGTAAATTCTAGATTACCACGCCCCCTTGGGCATGATCGTTTACCTTCGTCTCTTGAGCCAGTCTCTGAGACTGGAGGACCAATACAGAATCGCCAAAGGCGAGCACAGTCGAGGTTAGGAGGACATTCAACTCAATCTTCTATAACTAGCATACCGACGCCTGCTACACCATCATCTACTCACTCGCACCTTCCATCAACACCTCGCCGACATGAATTGACACAAAAGACCTCCGCCATCGGTCTTCGCAATGAGCCGACCACTACCAACGCACAGCTCCTCAAATTGAAGAGATCAATGCCTATCATGCGAACCTCCACGCAGTCACCAGCGAAGCCAGCGACATCACGGTATGATAGACCGCCTTCGCGTACGGAGGGTAGCAGGCCACCAGCAATGTCTCGGCCGAAAACTCCGGTCGAGAGAGATCGCTCTGGGGCTGAGGGTAGCATGTCTTACGTACGACGAAACCCGATGCCATTCTTACCCGCAGGCGTATCTCAGTCGCAATCCCACCATGTAACCATAAAGACTTCTCGTAACTTTCGACGTCATGACTCCGAGTCATCAAACTACAGTGCAGAAATTCATCCGACATCACGTGCTGTTTCACGATCGACCATGAGGTCGCCAAGCCCTGTCCGGTCACGTCTACGTGGAGCTGAAGCTTTAGCTCGTGAAGCCGCCGCAAAACGACAAATTACCAAGCCTCGAATACCTCGACATTTTGGCGATGGCTTTGAGCTTGACAGTTTCGACGACCTTCCAACATCCCAGCACATAGAGCAAAAATATATTAAACAGCCAGTCGGTCGAGGCGCGCCTAAATTACTCCTTCGAAACAAAATTATTCAAAACGTAGCTCCGGATCGCACAACAACGCCTACACCCACAACACCGTATTCGCCTGCAGGACATGAAAATCTCCCACGATTTGCTCGCGATACGAATGCAAGTCGTATGGCCAGGGAGCAGGCTCTGGCCCAACGTGCGCCGTCTTCTGGTGCTCCTCTCACAACGTTCACGAACCAGTGGAAAGCTCAAATAACGACTAAGACTGGTCTTAGCGCCGTTCCTACCCAAACAGTAAGGGTCAAGAAGGGTCGGCATCCGGTTCAACAAAAGCCGCATCTGATCAAGCCATTGGGGGATATGAGCAGCAATCCAAAGTGTAAGTCATTCTAAGGCATTCTAGGATTGTAAACTGACAATCAATCCGCAGCGTTGAAAGGCATGGTCTATAACCCAGCTACTTTCCGCTGGGAAGGCAACGAGAACGATCTCTCCCCGTTCGATGCACCTTCCAATTCTCCGTCTGTAGCCTCTATGCCGCCCAATATATTAAGAGAGAAGGAGAACACAACCCCCCGACCAGCTCTGATCACAAATATCAAATCCTCCCAAGCCGTCCAAGTTGTTGGTGGCATGGTCTTTGACCCGCAAGCCATGCGTTGGCTCAAAATACCTAACAAAACACAGATGCGCCCACTTCATGGCACAAGTGCTACTTCGGGTAGCGATACAATGGACGGATTCAACGCCCTAGATGACGATGACGACGTGTTCAAGGACGTCCCCGACTTAGTTGACCGCCCGAAGTCGCCATTAAAGGAAGACTCCGACAATGTCAATGATGGAGAGAAGAAGAGCGACAGCGCAGAGGCAGGCGGTCTGAAAGATGAATGGCTTGTAGGTGAAGAGTTCGATGTCGGGCCTGAGTTCATCCGGCGGCAGAGAGAAGAAGAAGAACGGTGGCGGCGCAAATGCGAAAAGTGGATTGGGCCCGAGAGAGACGCTCTCGACGCTGGTAACTGGAGATGGCGTATTCGGGACGTGGTGAATGAGCTTTAGATTCGCGAATATGGGGATTCAACAGTACTCTAATTGGGTATAAGCCTTTTTGGAAGAGGTTTTGATATGATTGAACGACACGGAAAAGTATCCATTATTGGAACATGATTACTTGCTCGATCGAGCATTGTCGTTGTATCATATCACACCATAGGATGGGGTGCGGACGGGACATCTTAGGATCTGGTGAAGTGGGTGTTTATAAATTCCACTACTGCCCAGAAAAGCACGTACAGCTATGACCTTCCCTAAATTCCCTCATTTAGAATCCTCGCTTTTCATTGGACAATTCCAGATTCCCCTGCTTACGCCAATACACGCCCAGTCGGCTCCCAATATAACCCCAATGAGCCCCCCATCTGCCCTTCTTCCTCAAGCTATCAAAGACAATCTGGTCACCTAAATGACTACACAGAGTCCAAGGACACAGAATCCAAGGTAGGAAGAAGGTAAGTTGCTGTACTTCTACAGACTTTGATAGGTTTACATTTCAGCACTGTATCGACATTACTGTTGTTGGTATTAATTATACCGTCCCACATTTGGCGATTTCCCCGCGAAGCTGTTGCTGAGGACATATAATTCTTCTTCGCGTCTCAGTTGATGCTTTTCTCTCCTCTCGAATCAGCACTATTTGCATTGAAACCCTCTATCAGTGTGCTCAATGTCCAAGCTATGAGGGAACCAATCCTCGGCCTATGAAAGTGAAAGCCGCCCTCGCAGCCGCCTGTGCATTAGTCTGTTCAAATGAGCAGCATATGTTCCAAATCGCACCATGCAAACTGCTGGTTATAATCAAAACGGTGCATAGAATAAATTTGCTCTACACTCTGGTGTTAAAGCCGTAAACCCCGAGTCCGGAGTTTGCACCTCTATTAACATATTGTGCTGTTGCTTCATGATGTCTGAACGTGGTATAAAGAATGAAGTGTCTCCGAGGGCAGGGCGAAGGGTAAGTACTCAATCTTAAAGCATTATCCCCCTTGTCAGCCTCGGTACCAGTCATGCCAGTGTGGTTCATCACCGGCTGCTCCAGCGGCTTCGGCGCCGGCCTCGCGCGTCTCGCCCTCAGTGCTGGCCATAAAGTAATAGCCACCTCCCGCAATCCCTCCAAGACGCCAGAGCTTGTGCAAGAAGTCGAATCCAAAGGCGGGAACTGGCTCCAATTGGACGTCTGCAGCCCTGACCTACCAAAGGTGCTGGACAAAGCCCTCAGTATTCACGGCCAAATCGACGTCCTCGTCAATAACGCAGGCTTTTCTTTACTAGGCGCAGTCGAGGATATCTCCGACATTGAGGCACGCAGCCAGATGGAGACGAACTTCTTTGCCCCTTTGAATATCATCCGGCATCTCTTGCCTAGCATGCGTAGCCGGCGTACCGGGACGATCGTCAATATCAGTAGCACAGCCGGGCAAGTCGCCTTGCCAGCCGTCGGCATCTACGCAGCTTCCAAGCATGCCTTAGAAGGTATTCAGCCCGCTTACAAAATCTCCAGCCTCGAACATAGCCATGGCGGTTTCATACTAACTCTTTCCCAATAAGCACTCTCCGAATCCCTCTCCTATGAACTCTCCCCCTTCGGGATCCGCGTTCTGATAATCCAACCCGGCGGCTTCAACACCAACTTCGCCTCTTCAATCCAGTCTCCCGCTCGCCCCATGACCGCCGACTACTGTTCCACGCCCGTCGCCGCAGTCCTTGACTCCATCCCCACTCTAACCGGGAAGCAGTACGGTGACACGCAAAAAGGATGTCAGGCGATTTTCGACATGATTACCGAGACCGGCCTCGCAGAGGGCTTGGAAGAGGATTTTCTGAGAATCCCTCTGGGCACGGACTGTGCTAAGCGCTTGAAGTGGAAGTTTGATGGGCTGCAGAGGGGCTTGGAGGGGACCAGGGTGGTGTGGGAGAGTACGGATTTGGAGGGGAAGGAGGATGGGGAGAGGACGATGTTGAACTTTAATCGATAGGATGAGGGTCGTGCAGGGTATGACGGAGAGCGCCTGTAGCTGCAAGCAGATTGTATCACTAAGCTCCTAGTAACAAGGAAATTCTTTCTCCTTCAATTACTTGATACGTTGTTGATTAGTTGTGTCATTTGTCTCGGCCCCTTCTCGTTCAGGGGAAATCACAAGCTGCAGGCAGGCTCGGGGCAGTCCGCGCTAGTGGCTTGGGAGCAGTCCGTTCTAAGCTTGTTCTGTAAGTGGTATGAGCTTAGTTTCTTGGTGGCAGCAACAACACTGCCGCTTTATAAGATACAATACTGGAGACGGAAAAAAACTTGCAAGAAAATCAACGAAGGTAGTAACAATTACAGGCTTTGACATAGTTGGTTGTTGAATTGCCTGGCTCCA
>Ga0335072_10005737_pt1 | contig 18268 bp, 9 predicted proteins | sample Lox_Sample_21_FD_206725 | JGI IMG/M metagenome (GOLD analysis project Ga0335072, IMG submission 206725) | Soil microbial communities from Loxahatchee National Wildlife Refuge, Florida, United States - Lox_Sample_2.1 | ecosystem: Environmental > Terrestrial > Soil > Wetlands | place: USA: Florida... | reverse complement strand
TACATACCCGGACATTTATGTTACGCAGTTGCGTGTTGGCGGCGCGGGGGGAGATCCTGGTGTCCCAGGTTCCTTGGTGACTCAACAAGACGGCCAGACGGCTGAAAACACGGCTTTCTCTGATCTTGGAGACCTTTATTCGCCAAACGCCGGCACTGGCGGTTTGGACACATCAAAGTCATGGGAAAGCTTGGTTGATCCGGCTAATGGCACCGGAACCTTCCAAAGCAATACCGGCCTCAATCCAGATTCGTTGATTGGCACTTCAAGCGTGCTCTACGAGGACCTCTGGTATAACTCCGACACTTCTTCACGCGGCACAACGGGGTTCACCTATGAGGGCTATTTCACGCTAGACTTCACCGGCAGCAACCCCGGCGTGACCTTTACTCCGGTTCCCGAGCCAGCCGCCCTCAGCATATTTGCCGGTGCAGGCCTGCTTCTCTTGACGCTCCGCCGCCGAATGACCGGCAAAATTTTCTAATCATCGTCAGTTTTGCAAACGTAAACAAACAACAAACAACTAACAACCAAAACAAATATGAAAATTATTACGAAAATAACAGCCGCATTGGCCGCGTTGGGTCTTGTGTCCCAGGCGCTGGCGAACCCGACTGCGTCGGGCGGAACCGTGTATCTGACCGGTTCATCCGCCTTCCGTTCGGCGGTATATAATGCGTTGGCCGACGACAGTGGCGACGCTGGCGCCGTATTTGCTAGCGGCACCGTCCAGTATGGAACTTGGGGCAACAGCAATCCCGGCAGCGCCAACTACATGGTTTTCTATGGCACACTCAAGGGAACCAGTACAACGGTGTATATTGATTGCGCTTGGAGCGGCTCGGAAGCGGGCATCGCTTCAGCCTGCAATACCACGTTGGGCAACACCGACCGTAATGGCAATCCTCTCACGTTGGCCGGCTCGCCGGAGACTTGGGTTGATGTCACTACCTGTAGTTTGGGCAGTGTGGGTGGCAGCGGCTACTTGTCAGCATACAATCCAGTTGCCAATGGTCAATCGATAACAAATGGCGCGCAATTTGAAGCTTCCAGCCACGGCGCAGATTTGGCGCAGGCGGACACGTCTCAGACTGTTTCTTGGACGCCTTATGTCGCTGGTACGCAGACGGGCTTGATAGACTTCGGCTCCGAAGGCGTGGTTACCTTCACCATCAGCAAAAATGTGAATCCGGCTCCCACACAGGCATATTTGGATTGCACCAACATAACGATTCCCCAACTCAACATCATAACGGCGGATGGCTGGGCACCGGCCAGTTTTATTGACGGCAACCCTGCGGACAGCCTGACATCGGTTTATCTGGTCGGTCGCAACCGCGGTTCCGGCACGCGCATGAATTATCTGTCGTGCAGCACCTACGGCGCTCATAATACGGTGAAACAATTCTCCATCGGTTATGGTTGCGGCGATCCCGGCGATCCCAGCCAGACGCCCACCACACTCTGGCTGACCAACGAAGTCAACAACGGTTATGAAAGCGGCGGTAGCTTGGCCAAGGCCTTGGCCGACACGGGTGGCAGCGACTCGGCTGGAAGCTGCCAGCAGGCCGACCCATTCAAAAATATCGCGCCTTACAATACAGGCGACACCAATTGGTTTGCCTTTGGCTATCTTAGCCCGGCGGATGCGTTGAGCACTGGCAATAACGGCGGCCAGTCCACCCCGCTTTATTGCAACACCAATTATTGGTTGTTGGTGGACGGCGTGTTTTCCGACAATCAAAACATTGAGAACGGTTCCTGGTGGTTCTGGGGCCATGAACATCTGTATGGCCGATACAACATTGCCGGCAGCACTGCGCAAACCGTCGGCACGACGCTGTTTAGCGCGGTTCAGGGACAGATAAGCACATTGGGTACGGCCCCGGGCGGCCATGACTTGGGCATTCCTTATAGCTTGATGCAGGTCACCAAATCCAGCGACACCTCATTCCCAACATTTTGATTAGATGAAAATGGGTTGAGTAACCGATAACGGATGATAACATGGCCAGCGCGGATTTGTTTCCGCGCTGGCCTTTGGATTTATGGCAACGTCATATATATGGAGACCCCTGCAAAAGGTGTAGTGTCGAGGCCGTGCCTCGACCAGTTTGTCAAAAACCGCCGCTTTTCTGGCCACAGGCCGGACACTACACCGCCATTCCAAAGCGGTGTTATGGCCGTCGCACTCCGGGACGCTGGCGCGACCAGGCGACTTTGTTTGAAATAAACATGAAAACCATTTTGCGAATTTCACTGATATTAAACCTCGCTTTGCTTGGCAGCTTGATTTATTTCCTGACAAACCAGCGCAAACCGGCAGCCGTTACTCTGCCGGTTGTTTCCGAAGCCAAACCGATGCCGGCGCTGACAAAGGCTTCAATGCCTCCGGCTCGCACGCGAGACGAACGCCAGCCGTTTCGTTGGGACCAGCTTGTCAATCCGACCAGTTACCGGGCTTTTATTGCCAATCTGCGCGCCATCGGCTGCCCGGAACCAACCGTTGAGGACATCGTTCGCGGTGATGCCGACCGGGCGTTTTCTTGGAAACGCGATCAACTGGGCTTGGACGGTTCCGGCGATGGCCCGTGGTCCCGGCAACGGGAAACACAATTGGTTGCCAGTCTGCTGGGCTTGAATCCGCCGCCGGAAACCACCGCTTTGGCGCAATCGGGCGAAAATCCAGCCGGCGCAGCCAACGGTGCTGAAAACGCCGCCGCCTTAAAGATGGCATCACCATCCTACCCGCTATTTCTTCAAGACATGGATTGGAAGGCCCTGGGCTTTACCACCGAACAGCAGGCGACCATTGCGCAAGTGCGCCAGCAATTTATAAGCGCGACGGCCAATTTGCCTCAAGACGCCGGCAGCTCAACGAGCCAGAATTCCGGTGCTGCGAGCGCGAACAACGCCACAAGTGCAAACGGCAGCGCGTCAAGTCCCGATTCCAGCGATTCGGCGGCGCTGACGCAATGGCAGAATGCGCTACAGGATGCAAATGGCCAATTGCAAGCCTTCATGGGGGCGCAGGCCTACATGGCTTATGAACAACAGCAATACTATGTTTGGTTCAAGTCCCAATTGGCTGCGGGTGGCGGGAATTTTTGATTATCAATCCAGCTGATTTTGATTGAAATGACCCTTGATAAAAGCGGGATTATGCCTTTGACCATCTAGGAACGCCGACGCGCCTCGTGTCGAATAACAATCGGGACGACTGTGCTCCCTGAAAATCCAATTGTACCAGAATTTTTCTTCTGGATGATCAGAGGTTACCTTTCTGTGACAAAATCTGTTTTGTTTCAGATTTAGACCATCTAAGATTGATAAAACAATCGGCTGCAACAAGATGAGCGTTTTATCTGCGCTTCCTAAAATAGGAGTCTTATGTCCTTAATCAGGCAGTCAAACACCGTCGGTGTTGATACTGTGGTGACAAATTCAACCATGTAGCAAAGTGTTTGACAGAATGGGATGGAAGACTGAAGGAACGCTAAATGTACGGTTTATAACCAGGGTAATACGAGGTTTTCCCGCATTAATCTTGCGGCATTAAGCTGAAAACGAATAACCAGATCAAAATAAATACAGATGAAAATAAGAAAATTGACAATTGTTGTATTAATGATCGGAGCCATCTCGGCTTGCCAATCCGCATTTGGTCAATACGGCCCGGTTTATCCGAGTTACCCCAACGACTTAGTGATGGGCTTCCAAAACGCGGGCGGCGGCGCACCGGACTGCTACGAGATCAACTTGGGTTCGCCGGCCAATATCCTCGGCCAGAGCATGGTCCTAGTTCTGAGCAGCGACTTCTCATTGAGCGATTTTGACACCGTTCTGAACGGTTCATCCAGTGTGTATGCGGGCGTAATCGGTGCCGACAACGGGTCGGGGGCGTATATCACCCCGGATATTTTTGTTACACAGTTGCGCAGCGGTGGCCCGGGAAATCCTGCTGTCGCAGGTTCCACAGTGACTCAACAAGACGGCCAGACTGCTGAAAACACGACTTACTCCGATCTTGGAACCTTGTATACGCCCGCTGTCGGCACCGGCGGTTTGGACCCAAACAACACATGGGAAAGCTTGGTTGATCCAGACAATGGCAGCGGGACATTCCAAAGCAATACGGGCCTCAATCCGGATTCATCAGTCAGTCCCTCAACTGTGCTCTACGAGGATCTCTGGGAGAACAGCGACCCTTCGTCGCGTGGAACCACGGGGTTCACCTATCTGGGCTACTTCACGTTGGACCTCACCGGCAGCAGCCCCAAGTTGACCTTCACGTCAACAAATGTTCCGGCATCGCTGACGCAGCCGAAGATCGCATCGGTCAAAAAGGTGGGGAGCACCGTGACGGTGATTTCCAGCAATGCGGTGTCGAGCCATAGTTATCAATTGCAGTATACTGCCAGCCTGAACCCCATCAACTGGATTTCAGTAGGCAGTTCGGTGGTGGCGAATGGCACGATGGTGACGAATACCGACACCACCGCTACGGATTCGCAGCGGTTTTATCAGGTTACGGCGCAATGACCGGCCTCATCGCGTAGGACCGGAGTCGCGCCTGTCTCCATTCTTTCTGCTTTGCCCAAGCAAGCAAAAACGCTTGCATGAATCAGTGGTCGGCGGCGGAGTTCTGGAGTTGCAGGGCGTGAGCGAGATTGTGGCGTGCGGCGGCAAAATCAGGCTGGAGACGCAGGGCTTCTTGAAATTGAACAATGGCGTCGTCAATGTGGCCGCTCCTGCCCAAAGCGGTTCCCAAGTCATAATGGAATTCGGCGTTATCCGGTTCTGATCGGATGGCTTGGCGGTATTGCTCAATGGCCTTGTCCATTTGGCCTTCGCTTGCAAGAGCCGTGCCCAGGTTGGCATGCGCCTCGACATAGTCGGGATTGAGTAGAACAGCTTTCTGAAGTTCGACGATGGCCTGGTCAATCCGGCCTTCCGCGCCCAAGGCCGTGCCCAAGTCGTAGCGGAACATGGCATTATCCGGCTGTAGACGGAGGGCTTTCTGATATTGGCTGATGGCTTTGTCAAATTGGCCCTGCTTAAAAAAGGCTATCCCGAGATTGTGATACGCAAGATAATTATTCTGCGTGACCGCCAGCGCGTGGCGATAGAGTGTTTCGTTGTCCTGCCAGTATCCCAGTTGTTGCCGCGTCAAACCAATGCACAGAATGATCGCCGCGCAACCGGTTCCACCCAGAGCCACCTGATGATAGCGCCAGCCTTGGGCCAGGTCGCAGGCCCACCAAACCACCGCCATCAACACCCCCAGCGACGGGATGTAGGCATACCGATCGGCCATCGCCTGTCCGCCCACCTGCACCAGGCCGATCACCGGCACCAGGGTTCCGCAAAACCACAGCCATCCCATCAGCAAATAAGGATGCCGCGCCCGCGACAAAAAAACCAATACCGATATGCCGGCCATCGCCCCGACCGCCAGCAGCACCCACCCCATTGGCCAGTAATCCGGATACGGATAGAAAACAGCCAGCTGTGTCGGCCAAAATAGCTTTCCCAGATACCGGCAATAGGAAATCATCGCATTTTCGAGCCGCATATCCAGCGGCACACTGGCGAGCGATAGCATCATCCCGGTGTCCCCCTGCATCACGTAAGTCACCACACACGTGATTGCCGTCAGGGCAAAGAACGGGATTTTCTCGATCAGAAGCCGGTTCAAATTCTGAACTCCGCATTCCGTGTTCTGCATTCGATTCAGCGGCCAGCAATCCAGCAGTAACATCACAAACGGCAATGTGACGAGCATCGGCTTGCTCATCAATCCCAGAGCCAAAAAGACTAGGGCCAGCCAATAATAGCCGGAAGCGCGATTCCTGACTTTGGACTTTGGACTTTGATCTTTGAACTCTTGGGCATACCGCGCATACGCCATCAAAGAAAACAATCCAAAGATCGTGCTTAATACGTCCTTTCGTTCTGCCACCCAAGCCACAGATTCCACGTGCAGCGGATGCAGCCCGAACAACACCGCCACCATCCAACTCCGCCAGACGGCTCCGGTCATGAGCCGAAGCAGCAGAAAAACCAGGACCGTATTGGCGGTATGCAAGAGGATGTTCGTCAGATGATGACCCCAAGGCTTCAGGCCGTAGAGCTGACAATCCAGCATATGGGACAACATCGTCAAGGGATGCCAGTTGCCGACCACCGTGTGGCTGAACGCCCATTGGATGTTTTGCCAGGTCAATCCGGTTTGGACGTGAACATTGGTGGTGACATACTCCGGGTCATCGTAGTTGATGAAGCCATGGCTGGTGGCCGGCCAGTAAACAACGATGGTCGCCAGCACCAGCAAGCCGCCCAGCAACCACACCGGATAGCGCCCATCTTTGACAACGGCGGTGATGGCTGGCTTCGTTGTCCGTGACTTTTTCAACGGGCCGCCTCGGGCATGCCTTCCAAGGCAGCCGCAGGCTGGTTGGTGTTCATTTGGGCGCGAAATTCTGCCGCCAGGCGCTTCGCTTCGTCAATTTGTTGCGGCGTGAGCGCTTGATGCAATTCAATTTGCATGACATCGTGTTGTCCTCCCCGGTTGCCCTGCTGGCCGCTCAGCCAAAACCATTTGTAGGCTTGTATCAAGTCGTGAGGAAGCCCGCCATCTCCATTCTCATACATCTGTCCAAGGTTGTCTTCGGCTTCGGCGTTCCCCATGTCGGCCGCCCGGCCGTTCCATTGGAGCGCTTGAGACGGGTCGCGTTCCACCCCGACGCCGTAGAGATACATGTATCCCAGGGTGGCCATGGCCGGCGCGTAATTCTGTTCGGCGGCTTTGTGCAGCCATAGTGTGGCCACCGCGTAATTTACATTTGTGTCGCCGGGATATTCGCCATAGTAATAGAACTGGCCCAGGGCATTTTGCGCATAGACCTGGCCTTGCTCCGCGCTTTTTTGCCACCAAGCGATGGCCTCCTTCATGTTCTTCGGCACGCCTTTGCCTTGGGCATAAGCGTATCCCAGACAATATTGCGCCAAGGCATCGCCCTGTGCCGCTGCCTGACGATACCAATGGATGGCTTCGGTGTAATCCTGCTCAACCCCCTCGCCATGCGCATAACAGGAGCCAAGCCCGGTCTCGGCGGCGGCATATCCCTGCCCGGCGGCTTGGCGCAGGTATTCAACCGCCTTGGCATAATCACGGGGAACGCCCAGACCATCGGCATAGTGCCGGGCAAGAAAACATTCCGCCACGGGATTGTTCGTGGCGGCCGCCACGCGGGCGGTTTCCATGGTAAATGTTTTGGCAGTGGTTTCGGCAGACAAGCCATCTGTTTGCAAAGCCAAAATCCAGGCCAGACCCAGGCCAACGGTCGACAAAGATTTGAAACAAGGAAAAAATTTCATAGTCAGTTCTTTTTAGCGACCTGTCCGGCCATTGTCACGTGAACAGAAGCGACAACATGGTTACGAAAATGTGACACGGCTGTGCGTAAAATCCAATCCGCTTGAGTGTCGGCTTTGGTCGTTTTAGCTCGATTTGGGCAAAATGACCGTGACCCGTCCGACGCGAGCCAGTTCCTCTTTCTTCTTCTTTTTCTTATCCCCGCTGCCGGTGCTGTCGCTGGCGACCTGCTGCTGATTCTCGGCGCTGGTCTGGCCAGCGGCACTTGAGCCGGTGCTGGAAACGGAGGAGGAAGTGGCCAAGGTTCCGGCGCCGCCGTTGACGGAAGTGGTGAGTATGGTGGCCGAAAGATTCCCGCCGCCGGAAATGTTCACGCCGCCAGCGGCGATAACGAGTCCGGAAAATGTGCCGGAACTTGAAACGTTGGCCTTGCCGCCGGCGAGGACTGTTACGTCGGCATTTTGGGCTGTGGTGATGTCGGCGTTCTGCTGGGAAATGATCAGGCCGTTGATGGAGCCGGTGGCTTTGGCCACCACGTTCACCCCAATCACGCCGGAATTACCCAACACAATATTGCCGACATAAAGCGGTGGTTTTGCAAGCCAGTCGTTATCCTCTGAAAACCAGTCGCCATTAAAGTTAACAGGCGTGCCTGCGAACAAGCCAATGGTGGTGGCGCCGGAACTGGCAGTCAGGATTTCGTCATACGCGATTTGAGAAATCCCGCCCGCACTGGCATAAATGCTTCCCTGGGGTGTAATCACCGTGATGTTGCCCGGAATCAAGGCGGCACCGGGAGGCCGCGGATTTCCTGCCGTGAGGGTGCCGGCCACGATGCCATTCGCGGGCACATACTCAACCACCGAACTTCCGGAATAACCCGGAGCATAATATTCGACTGGGACGACACTCGTGCCGCCGGTGCCGGCATTGACATCGCCGGTTTCTGATACGACTGTAATGCTTCCACCATCAAAGGTGGCAATGCGAGAACTGTCCACATTGATGGTGCCCAAGGCGGTCACATTCACATCACCACCAGCCGTGGTGTAAATGCCCAAGCCGAGACTGTTGGCGTCCATGATTTGGCTTTCGAAGCTCAACAGGTCTTGCGAGCCTAAATCCATTGAGACGCCGCCAACACCATCGGAATTCGGCATTTCGCCTTCGCAGGTTACATTCACATCTCCGCCGCCGAGGGCAGCGATGGTCGAGGCTGGCATAAATAGGCTTGGCTCTGTTTGGCCATTTACAGTCTGCTCTTGGCCCAACACGGTGACATTGATGTTCGCCCCGGAAGTAATGTAGGGAGTCAGATACGAATAGTTCGCTCCCGCAGCCTGACCATTGCCAACGGAAAGAATTCCATCGGAATTGCCCAGCGAAATGGAGCCGGCAGTGATATTAAACTGGCCCGTGCCGCCAACCACATAAGCGCCGGAGCCACTCCCCAATGGAACCGTTGCCTGGCTATCAGTGTAAAGGGATGAAATCAGGGCGGCGTTGGCGCTGCCGTTGGGCACCCAATTGATGGTGTCCAATTCCAAATGGCCGCTGGCATCCGTCATCGGGAGGCCATCGGAACCAAAGCGAACCACCGTCAACGTCGGCGATTCCAAATCATTCAGCAATGCCGATGACAAGGGACCGATGACCGTCAAGGTTTTGGTATTGGGGTTATAGACCAAGCTGTTGAGATCGAGACTTTGAAACTCAAGAGCTCCATTCAAATAGCCGCTGGTAAAAAGGTTGGCCAATTGGGACTGGGTGGGTGCTTGGGTGGGCAACTTGGCCGGGTTCACTGCCAGCACCAACGCCAGATACCAACTGCTTAACGAAACGCCGGGAGGAATCTCGCTCGCGAGCGGAGTGTCGGCCAAGGGCAGCGTAGGCAGGCCATTGTTCAAGGCGACTGAGGTGAATGACCCGGCGTTGTAAATCTGGCCGCCGACGGTGATTGAAGTCACGTCGCTGGGATGCAGATTTTCTCCGAAAAAGCTGCAACCAATCATATCGCCGGCGACGTTGATCTGGGTTGCCTTGTCGGTTTGCAGGATAATATTTTCCATGCCGGCCAGAGTCGGAACACCGTTGACGAGCTGACTGCCGTCAAGATCAATGCTCACCGGCTCATTGTTGTTCAGTAGCGCCGGCACGCTGGCATGGTCATTCGGGCCGAAAGGCAAGATGCTGGAGCCGACGGTGGCAGGATTATACCATTGCGTCAGGCCGCTGTCTGACATGAGCAAGTAGGCGGACGTGCCGTTGGCATTGCCGCCGCTCAACCAGCCTCCCCCCGTGGTCGTGATTTGAAGGCTTTGGTAGGGCGAAGGAAATAACGTAATATCATCGTCCGACAAGGTGACATCGTTGACGCCATTGCCATCGGTCGCGGTCGGGGTGTCCAGAACCACTCCGCCCGGGCCGGCGTTAATCGTGACTATCGGCGGAAGAATCAGGGGCACGGGACCGTTGGGGCGCGGCAGGTCGTTTCCCGTCAGATAAACGCCGTTGCCAGCCGTCAACGACACCCAAGCCTCTGGATTATAGTCGAAAAGATGATTGCCCGCCGCTGTCCCGCGACGAACAGTGCTATTGTTAAAGACTCCGTTTGGATTTCGCACCTCCTGCAAATAGATATTGCCTTGTGCATTCAGATTCCAACCGCCGTTGATCAGGCTTAACGCCACGTTTTTGGCAGACGTGCCGATATTCTGCCCGGCGTTAATCGTGCCCGTGCCATCGGCCTCCACAAAATTTCCATAGACGCTGCCACCGGCGTTGATGGTCACATTCCCCGGCGCCGTCGGATCAAATGCCCCCGTTCCCGGATCGTTTGCCGACACCGGAGCCGTGGTGGTTGGGAACGTGGGATAACTGATCACGTCACCTCCGGCATTGATGATCACATTGCCGCCATCCGTCGTGCCGATGCCGCCGAGACTTGAGGAGGGCGTGTAATAAGGTGCCGATGCCGAATAATTATTGAATCCATAGAGACTGCTCCCGCTGTTGACATCTCCGTATTTCGTGGTCACGTCAATGTTGCCGCCTCCGGTCGTGCGGATGGCACCGCTTCCGCTGTTGGCGTTGCCCGTCCCGGCGGATTGGCCCGACCAGCCCACCTGCACCTCGTTGGCAGCCCAGAGATTGATGGTGTTAAGGCTGGGGTCGGTGACATTGCCATTCACGGCTTGAATGTAAGCGCTACCGTCCAGATAAATTCCGTCATTGCCGGAAGCAGGCGTGGGTTGTCCAACAGTGGGAACGAATGTCGTGCCGGCCATCAGATTGACGCTCCAATTATTCCCGGCTTGAATGCTTGAACCGTTGTCCAAGGTGATGTCATTGCCGGCGGTCAGGCTCAAGGTGGCGGGTGTGGTCTGACTGGACAAGGTCCAAATGGTGTTCAACTCAATATTGTTTTGTGCTTGCAAGTTGATCTGCGAAAGAGTGCTGGCGAAGGAGCTTACGTTGAGCATCAAGGTGCTGCCTGTGGTGGTTGGCGGATCACCGGCATTTACGGTTCCAGAACCCGGGGCGCTGCTGCCCGAAGAGCTCAACAGAATGTTATAAGGGTCAATGGTCAACGCGCCGCTGGTGGAACCGTCCACGGCCTGGCCGTTGATGGTGGAATTGATGGCGCTCATCTGCGGCGCCGAAATTTCCACCTGCCCGCCGTTGCCGCCCTGCGCGCCGCCGGAAATGTTGATGGCCGAGCCGGCTTGATCGGAGAAGGCATTGTCAGATTTGATGGTAACCGTGCCGCCGGCACTGGTGCCCGTGCTGTCTCCCTGTGCCGAGATGGCGGAATTGGCTCCTAAATTGACACTGTCACTGGCCACCAGTTCGATGGTTCCGTTAATATCCTGAACCGAATTGGCCTGAACCACGCCGTTTTGGTTGACCGTCTGGGCTTGGGCGATGATGCTTCCGCCATCGGCAATCAAATGTCCCTCGTTGTCCACCGAACCTTCCGGCAGTGTGACTTGGGCACTCAACCCAAGTCCATTGGGAGAGGTGGAAACAAGAACGGTTTCGCCGGCGTAAAGCCCGATTTTGCCGTTGGGTGCCGAAATGGTGCCGTTATTCTCGATGTCGTTGGCGATGAGAAAAGCCGGACCACCGCCGGCAATGTTAATCTGACCATAGTTGACGATTTTAGCGGCAGGCGGCGGCGTGTTAAAGGACCAGGGGCCGCCGCTGGAAAGATTCAGCGCCGGCGTGGACGCCGTGGTCATAATCAAGCCATGAGCTGTAATGGCCGCCTGGCCACCGACGACAAAGCCAGATGAATTCTGCAAAACAATGTAACCGTTGGCGTTCAGCGAACCGAGAATTTGCGAGGGATTGGGGTCGCTGATTTGATTCCATGTCACCGAGGAAGCGGAAGGCTGGTTGAAATTAACCGTTTCGCCCACGCCGATGTTGAAAGTCTGCCAATTTACTAAAGCATTGGCGGAAGTCTGATCGATGTTGAATTGCGAACCGGAAGAACTAAATGTGGCTGAACCTTGAGTTACCGTGCCGCCGGTTGGATTGGCGCGAAGAACGTTTTCTCCCAAGAGCAAAAGGAAGCTCATAGCAACGAATTGGCAGAACCAATGGGGAAAAATATTTCCCCAAACTCGTCCGAAATGCTGGCGAGTTTTGGAGTGAAAGGTCACGCCCGTACTCTTCGCAATTCGTTTGTGCCGAATCAATGTGACCGCCGCAAATCCACATACAAAGACCGTGGGTTCCGACGGCTCTGGAACCGGCACAAAATTAGCCTGCCAACCGCTGCTCTCGTAGACGTTATTAGCAATTTCTTCCTGAGGCTGCATCGTAAAGGTCAACGGGTTTGTCTCGATATAGTCTGGGATGGATGCCATAACCGTGTTTGTAGTCCCATATACTGTTCCCTCATTGGTAACGAGAGAAGTTGATATAAACACGTTAACCGGCTGCCAACTGCCGAAGGCAAAGCCTGAATCCGGAATGGCTGTCATAGTGTAATTCGTGTCCACTTCAAGCATCTCCCCATTTTGGAGCGGACTGATGCTGCCACTGCCATCGATGAGCAAAAACAGCGACGCGAAAGTTCCTTGAGCGTGACTCTGGCGCGTGAAAGTCATCATAGTCGCGATGACCAATGTTATGAGCGTGAACTTCTTCATTGGCGTGCAAGCCAGCCTCGTGGAGAATATATTGCCAGTTCATCGGGAATAAACTGCTTTTTTGTGACATTCGCGTAACAAATCAGAATTGTCCCGTCAGTGCGAAATTGAAGAACGGCTGGTAGGCTGGCGTCGTCGTGGTGCCTATGAGCGGCCAGGAAAAAAGAAATCGCGCCTGCCAATGCGAACCGGCTGAAGCCGAGAACCCAAAACCCGTGCCCCAAAGCGGAGTGCTGCCTTGCCGTCCCAAGGGATCGATCAAATAGACTTTGGCGTAATCCATATAGACCGAACCGCGCACCGTCAAGGGCGCACCGTCATATACATTACCGATCTCCAGTGGCGCTGTTTGCTGTTCAACACCAACATGCCAGCCGGTGTCGCCGAAAACCTCGCCTTCGTGATAGCCGGGCACGCTGTTGACGCCGCCCGCGCCAAATTGTTCGACGCTGATGAGTGGTTCGCTGGCCCATTGGCCATCCGCGTGGAAAGTAGTCGGCCAATTGGTATAAAAATCAAATTCTTGCGAGAAGCTTGGTCGCAAGATCACCCAATGACCGGTGGATTTTGTTGAACCGGTGATACTGTGAAGTGCTCCTTCACCGTGAGAAGAAGTGGTTGTGGTAACAAAGTTGGTAGTGACGACTCCGCTGTTATTGGTTGAGATGACGGTTGAGCCGGAGGTTGTCGAATAGGTGTTGCCATACCAGAGATTGACGCTCAAGCCTAATCCGAAAGTAGCAGGACCAAACGAATCTTGAAAGTTCGCGTTATAATTTAACGACAAAGGCAGATAATTTAGGCTTGAATAGGTGGTTGGTATTTGCGTGAGAACAGTGTTCGTGCTTCCATAGACTGTGCCATTATTGGTAATCGAACTGGTGCTGCTGAAAGCATTGGTCCCGTAGGAGGTCAAGGTGTAGATTTTGAAATCCAGCCCGCCCGACAGGAAGGAGTGAATACCGTTGATTTCCGGCAACGGCTTGGCCAACTGAAATCCAACTCCCTGGTTGATCGTAAGGTCTTGGTGAGTGGTTTTCTCGGTCAAATTGATGCCAAGAGTCTGGGTTGAGAGCGTTTGCACGCCGGTGTCTATGGTGGCGCGGTTGGCATAGATGGTCAGTTCCGGCTGGCCGGAAGGAGGCGGCAAATTAAACTGGCGCGTGGCTTCGTTGTAGCCGAAGTTGCCCGGATTGTTCGCCACTGCGTTCTCGATGGATTCTGGACTGCCCAGCGGAATGCGATAAAACCCGCTGTAATAGGCCACCGTCGGCTGATCGTAAAAATTCCATTGGTTTCCCACCTTGTAGATTTCCGGCGAAAAACCGTATTGCACGCCAAGTGATTGTTCGGCCTGCCAGAGATTGTCATAAACTGCGGACGCGTCCGCGCGCAGGTCCGGCGTGCCGGGCGAGCTTTGGTTGTTGAGTTCCAACTTCGCGTGCAGCGGCAAGCGGTCCTTGACGTTGAGGGTCAACTCGCTGGTACCCGGCGTTGGACCAGGGCCAATGACGGGATAGATTTGCCGGTCTTGATTGACGTTGGCGCGGTTCAGTTCGGCGTTAAAGACCGGGCCGTTGAGAACCATGTTCGCCTGCAGGCTGGGTAGCGAGCGCATCACGTTGTTTGAAGTAAAATAATGGTTGCCGGCGACTTTGATATCCGCCAGCCGGCCTTCCAACACTTGTATTTTCACGGTCGCGTTGGTGAGTTTCTGTGGCGGCACGTCCAATGCCACCGTCACGTAACCGCGTTCGTGGTAAGCCTTCCCCAATTCACTCACGACCGTTTTGACGCCCTCAAAACTGACATTGGTCCCAAACGCACCGTCAATGTTGGTGAGCGCCTCCGCCACGGCGCCGGGCGTGAGTACGGTGTTTCCGCTGATTTCATATCTTTCCACGTCAAAATGAGGTGCGCCATTCGTGACCGCCATAACTTGAATCCGGGTGTTTTTGGCCGCTTCCTCGGCCGCTGCCATTTTCTCGATTAAAGCCGCGCGTGCCTTGGCCAGCTCTTCCGGCATGGCCGGAGTGGAACGCAATAACGAGTGCGGCGCGGGGGCATTGGTGGCAACCGGTCTCGGAGTTGGCGAACCGGCGAGTTGAACGGGCGGCGCCTCCCAGCCATTGGTGAAATTGGCGTAACGCATCCCAGACACCACAATTTGCGGCAGCGCCGTTTCAACGACATTTAACGTGACCACGCCATTGGTAATCTGATCGCGCGCGAAAGCCACGCTCATCATCGGAAAACCCTGCTGGCGATAAGCCTCATGCAATTCGGTGGCGGCCTTCACGATTTCATCAAGGCTGACATTGGCGCCGGTGTGGCGGGAAAGCAGGGGAACCAGAATATTTGTGGAAAGCAGTGTGTTCCCTTGGACAACATAGGTTGTGACTCGGAAACTGGAAGCCACGTCGCTGTTTGTCCCGGCTGTGACGCTGGCGGCTGGAGCAGAAATTGGATTGCCTGAAGAAACGTTAGATTCAGCCGCCGTCAACGTCGGAATTACTCCCGCGAGCCAGCAATATAAAAATAGCCGCCGAAGAACGGCGAAATGGCTGGCAAATTTTGCCGGGAACAGCAATCGCCTTGCAGTCACGTTTGCTTTCACCACATTCATAGGACTGGAGGGCGGAAATCCGATTGTTTCCATTGCAGAAAAGCAATTGCCCCACCAGCCGTGGCGTAATCCGCCAACGGCAGTGATTTTCCCCTTCCCGGGATTTGAATGGAATGGCTGTCGAATAAAATCATCCCTTCATTGCTAACAATCACAGATTGTATAATTGCGCTCGGGCAATCTGCATTATTTGTATCCTTGGAGGTCAAACCGGCACGGTTGCGGTTCTCCAGCCAAATGGAAAAATCATACAACACCTTGGGCATCCGCCGGCCGCGACGGATGGGGAAGGCGCGTTTGAAAATTCACGTCCGAGAAAACTGGGCAATTTTTATTACGGGCTTCTGTCAGAATTGTGACAATCCCGAAACAAATAGGTGAAGGCGGCTCATTGCCGGAAGATATAACAATTTCCAACTTGGAGGAATTATGCCTCTGACAAAATGGCAATTAAAAATTCTGCGGAGCGGCAACCGCTGCAATCTGGTCAGCCGAGACTGTAAAACGATTGCTTGCTGTTTTCCATAAATCTCAAATTGCCGCGCTTGCCGCCACGTTGGACGCCATTGCCACCGTTAACGCCGTGTTTCTGGCGCCACCGACCGGGGCTGGTTCCAAAACGGCGGGTGAACATCAGATTGAACAAACTTAAAGATTTAAAGCCGCTCTCCAAAGCCACCTCGACCACCTTGGATTTGCTCGTGACCAGAAGATCGCGCGCGCGGGCGAGCCGGATTTCAGCGCGCTTGTCCCGAAACGACATACCGACCAGATCGTAAAAAATCCGACTCAAATGGCGGGACGTGCAATGGGTCATCTCCGCCAGTTCCTTAAAGCTGATCTCAAGCAACGCGTCCGGCGGATTCTCTTTCAGAAACAATTGGAGCCGTTCTCGGGCATCGGCATTCAGCCGACCCGGTGCAGTCTGCTCCCATTGCACGGCAAATGCCTCGACAAAAAGCTGGAGCAGCTTCAAGCGCAACGCGATTCCGCCCAAACTCCGATCGGCGCACAATTCAGTCATCTTCAACGCCATTGGACTGTGGGCCGAAAAAACGCGGCAGGCCGCTTCCTGTTTGGAAGCGGCGCGCCGGAGAAAATCCTGTTCACCCAGCGTAATCAGTCCAGTCAAGCGGGATGGCATTACATTGAAACAGCGGAGAGCCAAACCATTCAGCTGGCTGGCCCGAATGCGTCCCGGCCCATTGCCGGCAACCACCAGAATCGTTCCGACCTCCAACTCGATGCTTGATGGCGCCTGCAGCCAGTAACCTGTTCCGTCTTCGACTTGAATCATGGACCACCCGGAGATTCTTGGTATCCACTCCCCGCCTGGCAACACGGAAATTTCCCTGACCGCCAAGTGAGGCTCGTAAAAATGATTCAATTTATTCATGCGTTCACAAGCTCAACCAACGCCGCCACCCCCATTGCAATCTGCCAAAACCTCCCTGCGCCCTTGGCCTGATCACTAATTCCTTGCTGTCATCCGGCAAAAAATTTCAACGTTGCAAGTCGGTCTGGATTCAGTGAAAACCATCCTCATTCCCAAACCAACGTCGTCAGTCAGTCTCGAAAACATTATTGCCGACTGCAATGGTTGTTCAATAATTAATGTGGAGCATGGGCAGAGCGTGTTACGAACCTGTGGCAATTGGGAAAAAGTATGGAAACTAGTTTGAACGGATTTTGCCGCCGGTTTCAACCGAGGCCGGAAATTTCAATCCACCTGGTAACCCAGTTCCCGAAACCGCTGCAATTTGTAAAGTAGCGCGCGCCGGCTGACCCCCAGCGCCTTGGCAGTTTCTGTGCGGTTGAAACCGTGCTGGCGCAACGCCTGCAGGATCGCCTGCCGCTCGATTTCTTCCAATCGCTCCGGGTCGGCAACGGCTTCCGGCGGCGGATTTTTTTCCGCGGCGGCGCGCACACGCGCGGGCAAATGCTCCGGCAAAATCAATTCACTGCGCGAGAGCAGAACCGCGCGCTCCATCGCGTTGCGCAACTCGCGGATGTTGCCGGGCCATGAATAATGCTCCAGACAGGCCGCCGCCGCCTGGGAAAACCGCGCGCGGCCTTCGGCGAATTCCTCGATGAACCGGCCCGCCAGCGGCAAAATGTCCTCGTGCCGTTCCCGCAACGGCGGAATGTTTAATTCCACCACGTTCAAGCGATAAAACAAATCCTCGCGGAAACGGCCGCTCTTGACCTCGTCTTCCAAATTGCGGTTGGTCGCGGCGATGATGCGCGCCGCGGTTTGAATTTCGCGGTTCGAGCCGACGCGCTGGAACCGCCCGTCCTGTGTCACGCGCAACAATTTCGCCTGAAGCGCCGGGGACATTTCGGCGATTTCGTCCAAAAAAATCGTGCCGCGGTCCGCCTCTTCAAAACGGCCAATGCGCCGTTCATGCGCGCCGGTGAACGCGCCGCGCTCGTGTCCGAATAATTCGCTTTCCAAAAGTGTTTCCGGAATCGCGGCGCAATTGACCTTGATCATCGGTCCCGCCGCGCGCGGACTCCAGGCGTGGATGACATCGGCCAAAACTTCCTTGCCCACGCCGCTTTCGCCGGTGATCAAGATGCGCGTTTCCGACGGTGCAATCAGCGCGGCATCGCGCAAAACCGTCTGCATAAGCTGGCTGCGCGCGACCAGATGTTCCGGCACGGGTTTTTCCGGCCGGTAAATCAGCGGCGCGGTTTTGGAAATGCCGACGGCGGCGCGGACGGAAGCGAGCAGTTCGTCCAAATCAATCGGCTTGGCCAGATAATTCACGGCGCCATCGCGCATCGCCGCAACGGCGTCGCGAACATCCGTGAACGCCGTGACAAGCAGCACCGGCAATGTGACTTGCTGCTTGCGCGCGAGCCGGAGAGTTTCCAAACCGGAAAGGCCGGGCATCCGCACGTCGGAAATCATCAGGTCAAATTTTCCGGTTCGCAGCCTTTCCAGGGCGTGCTCGCCCGAATCTGCGGTTTCCGTTTGAAAATTCTGGCCGCGCAAAAAGGAATTCAACAGGCTGCGCTGGCCCGGATCGTCGTCCACAATCAAAATGCGCGGCAGGTTGATTTCGTTTTTTTGAGTTTCCAGCGCCATGCCGCAATTTACCG
>Ga0335072_10005736_pt1 | contig 18269 bp, 17 predicted proteins | sample Lox_Sample_21_FD_206725 | JGI IMG/M metagenome (GOLD analysis project Ga0335072, IMG submission 206725) | Soil microbial communities from Loxahatchee National Wildlife Refuge, Florida, United States - Lox_Sample_2.1 | ecosystem: Environmental > Terrestrial > Soil > Wetlands | place: USA... | reverse complement strand
AAGGCTGTGCGTGCGTATCGCAGGCGGTGATGAGATCGAGACCGACGCCATTCTCGTTTCGGCGGGGCGTACGCCGAATACGGCCGCGCTCGACTGCGCCAAATCCGGCGTCGAGCTGGACGAGCGCGGATTCGTGAAAATCGATCCTCACATGCGCACGACGTGCGAAGGCGTCTACGCGCTCGGCGAAGTCGCCGGGCAGCCGGCGTTCACGCACGTCTCGTGGGAAGATTACCGCCGCGTCAAGGCCGTTATCGAAGGCGGTACGCGCACGCGAGACGATCGGGTCCTCGCCTACTCGACGTTTACGGAACCGCAACTCGGTCGCGTCGGGATGAACGAAGAAGAAGCCAAACGCAAGGGCCGCGAGGTGCGCGTCGTCACCTATCCGCTGGATGACGATGCGCGCGGCATCGAGTGGAATTTGACGCGCGGCTTCTATCGGCTCGTCGTCGATGCGAAGAGCGAAGCCATCCTGGGCGCGACGCTGGTCGGCTACGAGGCCGGCGAAATCGTGCACACGATCCTCGCGCACATGGAGGCCGGCTCGACGTGGCGCGTCCTCGAGCGTTCCGTCCACATTCACCCGACGTTCAACGAGGGGCTTCCGTCGCTCGCGCGGCAATTATTGTAGGACAACGCATCTTTTTGAGGGGGGACTGCATGGGTCAGTTTCTGGTCCGTCTTCTTGCCGTTGCCGGAGTTACCGCGCTTGCTTTCTACGCGGGCTTGACGGTCGGTAAAGCGCAAGCGCCGAGCAGTGGTTGGGGTCCGGCAGTTTTTCACGTCGGCCAATTCACCGACGCCGATTTTCCGACGCCGGCGCCCGGCGCGTACGCGCGCGTGAAGATTCTCGGGCGCGCCGAGACCGGCGTGGTGCAAATCCAAGAAGGCGCGACCAAGAAGCACTATCACGCGAACGCGAACGAAGCCCAGTTCATTCTGAAGGGCTCCGGGATGTTCTGGCTCGGCGACAAGCAAGTTCCGGTCGGCCCCGGCGATCTGATCATCATTCCGAAGGGCACGGCGCACGGTATGGATGCGAACTACGAAGCCATTGCGTTCAAATCGCCGCCGCAAGCGCCCGACGACATTCACCCATTGCCATGATGTTTTTTCGAGAGGGGATTTCATGAAGAATTTTCTCGTCCGCCTCAGCGCGATTACCGCCGTCGCAACGATTGCATTCGTTGCCGGACTTAGCGCGGGCCGTGCGCAAGCCCCGAGCATCGGGTGGGGGCCTGCGGTCATTCACGTCGGCCAAATGACGGCTGCAGACTTTCCGCCCAAAGCGCCGAACGCAACGGTCGCCGTGAAGATGGTCGCGGTCACCGACACGGGCGCAATTCAGCTGCAGTACGGGCACGTCGCCAAGCATTATCATGCCAACGCGAACGAAGCCCAGTACATCGTGCAGGGTTCCGGAATGTTCTGGCTCGGCGACAAACAGGTGAAAGTCGGCCCCGGCGATTTGATCTTGATCCCGAAAGGCACGACGCACGGCATGCCCGACAGCGACTACATGGCAATCGCGATCAAATCACCGCCGCAGGCTCCCGACGATGCCCATCCCGTGCCCTAGTGTTTGACAGCGGCTCTTACATCGCGAGCGCAGTCGCTGCCCCTCGACTACGGCGCTAGCGCGCCTACGCTCGGGGTGACAGGGGGGCTCAGGACGACAGGCGCTGTGAGTCGAGCATGACGGTCGTGCGCGTGCTCTTGATGGCCGGATCTACGAGCGTTTTGATGCGCTTGGCGCGGCCTTCGGCCATCGGGAGCAGCCCGTCGTCGACGAGGCGCTCGAGCGGGATCGCAGCCGGCGCGAGATGCGACCAGAGTGTTTGATCTCGAGCCAGTAGCTTTATCGCTGCCGGGACGTCTTCATCGGCAAGAAGTCCGTTGGTGCCGATGATCGCAATTTCTTTGATCGTGACACGGCGCGCGTCGAGGTTCACGCGATTGGCGGCGATACCGACGGTCACGACGGTGCCACCCGGCTCGACGAGGGCGATCGCGGCATCGAATCCCGCTTCGCTGCCCGTGGCTTCGAAAACGAGCGTCGGCGTGACACCGCGTTTGGTCAACTCCCGGCGGATTGCTTCGGCGTCGGCGCCGCGTAAAGTCGCTTCGGCGCCGAGCTGTCGCGCGACCGCGAGCCGCTCCGCCGACAGATCGACGGCGAGCACGCGCGCGCCCCGGTTCGAAAGCGCATAGGTCAAAAACGATCCTATTCCACCCGCGCCGATGACGAGCGCATCCTCATTGTCTTGCGGACGTGCGCGGCTGACGGCGTGGTGTGCGACCGCCATCGGCTGCACGAGCGCGGCGACGTCGGGGGTAAGCGGTTCGGCGCGCACGAGAATGTGCGAAGGCACGCTGACGTACTCCGCAAGTCCGCCGTTGCGATGCATTCCGACGCTGGCCTGCCAATGGCAGATACTATTGCGGCCCGCGCGGCATTGCGCGCAGATCCCGCACCACAGGGCGGAGCCGGTCGCGACCAGCTCGCCGATCTTCAGATCCGTCGCGACGTACTCGCCGATCTCTTCAATCCATCCGGAGAATTCGTGTCCGGGGATCATAGGCCCGACGTGGCCCGTCATCGGATGGCGGGCGTTCAGCGGATAGACCTTCGGCCCCGCAACGAACTCGCTCGCATCGGTTCCGCAAATCCCGCTCGCATTGACGCGCACGAGAATCTCACCCTGCGCGACTGCGGGGCGCTCGATTTCCTCGATTCGAACATCGCGCGGCCCGTAATAGACCGCTGCACGCATCGTTGCCATCAGAAGGACGTTAGTCTTCTACTGGCAGGCGTTGCACACAGGATACGTGCGCGAGTAGACCGGATGGCTGAGGAACTCTTGCGGGTTGTAGATCCAAAATTGTGAGACGCTCTTGTAGGTCTTGATCACGGCATTCTCGAGCTGACCGCCGCGGTCTTCGACCCGCCGGATATAGATGTTTTGTACGGGGTTCCCGTAGGAGTCGAACACGACAGGGCCTCGCGGCGCCGATGGGAACGGCGTGTGCTTGAGGGCCTTCATTAAAGCATCGGTCTGGGACGTGTTTCCGTTTACCGACCCGAGGGCGCGGTCGAGCAATCCGGCCGCGACATACGTCCCTTCCGCGTAGTAAGAGGGCTCGTGGCCGTATGCGGCCTCGTACGCCTTAACAAAGCCTTGATTAGCCGGCGTCTCCAAAACGGCACTATATTGAAGAGCGGTGACGATGCCGAGCGCCGCGGGCCCCGTTTCGGCCAGCGTGCTCTCGTCGGTTGTGTTCCCCTGACAGATCAGGGGCATCTTCAGCCCGAAGGCCCGATACTGGCGAATGAACGCGATCGCGGCCGCCCCCGAATAGCTGCAGACGACCGCGTCGACGTCGCGCGGCAGCGCCGAGAGATACGGCGAGTAATCCGAGGTTTGAATCGGATTCCAAATCTGCTTGACGACTTTGCCGCCGTCTTGCTGGAACGTATCGACGAATCCGCCGATGCTCTCCCATCCGAAGCTGAAGTCGTACGCGATCGTCGCGACGCGGCGATAGCCCAGCGTGTGAAATGCGTAGTCGGCGAGGACGTGCGTGGGCTGACTGCTCGTCCACCCCGTGCGCACGATATACGGCGAGGGCGCGCGCTGCGTCAGATCATTCGACGAAACGATCGGATAGATCGTCGGGATCTTGTGCTCGTTCACGTACGGAACGAGTGCCGCTCCGACCGCCGCCGAAAGCACGCCGAAGAGAAGATCGACGTGATCTTCTTCGACCAGCTTGCGAACCTGGGTGAGCGCAACCGCCGGCTGGCCGGTGTCGTCGACGACGTCGAGCTCGACCGTCCGTCCGCCCAACATGTTGTCGTGCTGCTTGAGATACAGCTCGAGCCCATCGCGCATATAGCGCGCGGGCGCAGCGAAATTCCCCGTGAGGGGCAGATCGACTCCAATTTTGAGCGGTGGGCTTGGTGAGACGGCGATCAGAAGCAGGACGCCGCATAACGCGGCCGCCCGCGCGATCATGAGTAGCCCTGGTACGTATCCGAGTAAACAGGCTGCTTGAGATATTCTGCGGGCTTCCAAGTCCAGAACTGCGAGACGTTCGGATAGACTTTCTCGACCACGGTCCACATCTTCGAGTACTTCGCAACCGGACCGCTCGTGGCGACGACTTTGCGAATGTACACGTTCTCGACCGGGCAGCCGTAGCTGTCGAGATGCATCGGACCGAGAATCGAATCGGGCAGCGTCACGCGACGAACCGCGCCGAGGAAATTCCCGGCTTCCGAAACGTCACCGTTGACTTTCTCGATCGCGCCTGCAATCCAACCCGCCGCGGTGTAAAAGCCCGCCGCCATGTACGACGGCACGACGCCTTGCGCTTCCCCGTACTTCATCACGAAATCGCGCGTCATCTTGTCGTCGCGGCCTTCGCAGTAGTGCGCGAAGCCCATCGTCCCTTCGACGACTTCGGGATTCATCGAGCGAACGTTGGACTGGTCGATGAGCGTCTCGTTGGCAATCAGCGGCACTTTGTCTTTGAGTCCGAACGACTTCCATTGTTCGAGGAAGTGCACCGCATCGGCGCCGACCTCGCACACGAACACGACGTCCGGATTGAGCGACTGCACTTGCGAAAGATACGGGCTGAAATCGGTCGTACCGTTGGGCGGCCACACCTGCTTGAGAATCTTGCCGCCGTGCTGCGTGAACGTCTGACAGAAGCCGCCCGCGTTTTCGAAGCCGAAGGCGTAGGCGCTGCCGATCGTCATCGCCTTGCGATGGCCTTGCTCGTACGCCCACACGCCGGCCGGGTGCGTCGTCAGGCTCGAGCTCCAACCCGCCACCTTGACGATGTAGGGACTCGCGGTGCGCTGCGAGAGATCGTCGGCCGAGACCGTCGGCAAGAACATCGGGATCCGGTGCTGGACCAAATACGGCGCGACCGCCAACCCTTCGTTGGCGAGATACGGGCCGAGTACCATTTGCGCTCCGTCGGCTTCGACCGCTCGCTGCACCATCGTGTGCGCCGTCTGCGGATTCGAGCCGGTGTCGTACGTGGTCGTGACCACGGTCGTATCGCCGGCTTTATTGTCGTGCTGCTTCCACCAAAGCGTCCAGGCGTTGACCATGTCGTGGCCGGCTGCGGCCGCGAAACCGGTCTGTGGGGCGAGCAACGCGACTTTGACCGTCTTGGACGCGGCGGCGCGTGCCGCGCGCATTCCGGTCGACGAAAGCGCAATTGCAGCAGGGGCACCGACCAGAAGATCGCGTCTCTTCACGTTGTTTTCTCCCCTCGTTTAGACGCCGAGATATTTGGTCCGAAGCGCTTCGTCGTTGCGAAGCTCCTCGGGGTTTCCCTGATAGACGACTTGTCCTTTGCTGACGATGTAGGCTCTATCGGCAACGGATAGGGCCAGCGGCAGGTTCTGTTCGACGAGCACGATGGCGAGGCCGGTTTCCTTCAGCCGAGCGAGCGTTTCGCCGAGTCCTCTGACAATCAATGGTGCGAGCCCTTCCGACGGCTCGTCCATCAACAGCAGCGAGGGATTCGACATCAATGCGCGGCCGATGGCGAGCATTTGCTGTTCGCCGCCGCTGAGCTGGCCGCCGTAGTTCGCGCTGCGGTTCCGCAGATTCGGAAAGAGCTCGAAGACGGACTCGAGATTCCAGCGCCCGGGCCGCGCTCCGGTCGAACCGATTTGCAGATTTTCGCGGACGGTGAGCGACGGAAAGACGCGTCGTCCTTGCGGAACCAGGCCGATTCCGCGACGGGCGATGTAGTGCGAGGGAAGCCGTTCGATCGACTCGCCGGCGAATCGAATCGAACCGCGGCGCGGCGGCGTGAACCCGATGATCGAACGCATCAGCGTCGTCTTCCCGACGCCGTTGCGCCCGAGAATTCCCGTCACCGCTCCGGCCAGAGCCTGCAGCGTGATCCCTTGCAGAATGTGACTGTGCTCGTAATAGGTATGGACGTCGTCGACTTCGAGCATCGCCGCGCTCATAATTTGCCGCCCAAATAAATCTCTTGCACGTTTGCGTCGGCTCGAATCTCCTCGAGCGTCCCATCCGCGATGACGCGCCCGTAATGCAGCACCGTCAGTCGCTCGACGACGTCGAATACGACGCTCATGTCGTGCTCGATGAGCACCATCGTCATCCCGCTCTTGTCGCGCTTGAGCATCTCGGTGACGAGCGACGCATCGCTTTGCGGAAGCCCCGCCGTCGGCTCGTCGAGCAACAGCAGCTTGGGACGCTGGGCGATCGCCATCAATATCTCGATCTGACGCTTCTCACCGTAACCGAGCGCTTCGACGGCCAGATCGGCGCGCGATTCGAGTCCGACGCGCGAGAGCAGCTCGATCGCCGCGTCGTGGCGGTCGCGATAGCGGCTGCGCGGCAGAATGCACTGAAACCGATCGCTCGAACCGGCTTGCAGCGCCAGAATCAGATTCTCGACGACGCTCAGCCGCGGAAAGAGGGTCGTCGTTTGGAAGGTGCGCGAGAGCCCCATACGTGCGCGGCCGTGCGCGGGCATGCGGCTGACGTCGCGTCCGAGCAGCTTCACCGTTCCGGCGGTCAGCGGCAGCTCGCCCGATATGATGTTGAAAAGCGTCGATTTACCCGCGCCATTCGGTCCGATGATCCCGCGCCGTTCGCCGGCGGCAACGGTGAAACACACGTCTTCGAGGACGCGCAAGCTGCCGAAACGCTTGTGGACGTTCGTCAGCGTCAGGCACTCGCTCACGATTCTTCTCCCGTGACGCCAAGCAGCTGGCTCTCGATGCGTGGCGCCGCCGCGCGCTTTCCTCGAATGCGCCGCACGATACGATGACCGAGCCCAACCAGACCGTCCGGTGCATACATGACGATGACGAAATAAATCGCGCCCAAGATCAGCTCCCAACGCTGCGTGAGCGCCGAGAGTCCGTTGCTCAGGAACACGACGATGCCCGCGCCGAGGATTTGACCGTAGAGCGAACCGATGCCGCCGAGAATCACGATGATCAACAACTGCGTCGAAAGCGAGAGATCGAGATCCCCCGGCCCGACGAACTGGTTGTACCACGCGAAGAGAACGCCCGCGACGCCCGCGAGCGCGCCTGCAATCAACAGCGCAAGATAGCGATAGAGCCACACGTTGTAGCCGAGCGCGCGCATGCGGCGCGGCGTCTCACGCACGCCGCGCAGCACGAGACCGAACGGCGAGCGCGTGATTGCCACCAGCAGCACGAGCATCAGGATCAAAAACGCCACGCACAGATAGTAGAAGCCGGAGTTTCCGGAGACGTCGAACGGCCCCACTTTCGGGCGCACGAAACCGGTGATCCCGTTGTCGCCGCCGCTCATCGAGACCCATTGATACGCGAGACCCCACATGATCTGGTTGAGCGCGATCGTGATGATGATGAAACCGACGCCTTCCGCCCGCAACGCAACCAGACCGAAGATCGCCGCGATGAACGCGCCGGCCACCAAGCCGATGACGATGCCGGTCGCAAAATCTGCGTGCGCGTAGCGCGTCGCCGCGATCGCGACCGCGTATGCGCCGGCGCCGAAGAATGCGGCCTGCGCAAAGCTGACGAGCCCCGTGAACCCGACGAGCAGGTCCAAGCTCATCGCTACCATCGCGTAGATCCACGTCTGCGTAAGCAGTGAAACGTAGAACGGCGGTACGCCGGCGCGCGGCAGAGCGAGCACGACCGCCAGCCCGATCGCGGCCAGAGCGACCCATTTCCACGAGCCGCGTGCGATCATTGTGCCCGGCCGAACAGTCCTTGCGGCCGCAGCGCCATGATCAGCGCGACCGGCACGAAGATGGTGAAGTACGAGAATTCGGGGAAGAGCGCTTTGCCGAACGCGTTCACGAGACCGATCAGCATGCTGCCGGCCAGCGCGCCGGAAAGGCTTCCCATCCCACCGACGATCACGACCGCAAATGCAAGCGGCGTCAGCTCGCCGTCGAGCCCCGGATATGCAGCCGTGATCGGGCCGCCGAGCAGACCACCGAGGCCCGCAAGCAACGCGCCCGCAGTGAAAACGAGATAGAACGAACGGTTGACGTCGACGCCGAGGCCGCGCGTCATCTCTTCGTCGTCGACGGCAGCTCGAATGATCATGCCGAGCTTGGTGCGCTGCATGAAGACGAACAGCAGCGCCGCAATCCCGAGACTGACGAAGATCAACGCGAGCCAATACGACGGGAAAACGAGTCGACCGAACTGCAGCGACGCGGACAGCGCCGAAGGCGGCGAGATCGAATGCGGATCGCCGCCCCAGATCGCGAGCACCGAATCGTCGATCATCAGCGTGAAACCAAGCGTCAGCAAAAGCGACGTGAGATGATCGGCATGGTAACGGTGCAGGAAGAGGCTGTAGAGCGCAAAGCCCAGGAGCGCGGTCGTGACGCCGCCGGCGAGCCCCGACAGCCAGAAATTGAAGTGATGCGTGAGGAGCGTCAAGCCGACATACGCGCCGATCAGATAAAACGCGGTCTGAGCCAAATTGATGATGCGCATCAAACCGAAAATCAACGTAAATCCGGATGCGATCAGAAACAGCAAGCTGCCGTACGCGAGGCCGCCGAGCAGATTCTGAAGGTAGAATGCGGCGCCCATCTAGTCGGCCGGAAGTCCTGCGCGCTCGCGCAGCACGGTCACGATCGCGGCCGTATCCTGCTTGCCGCGCCCGTCTGAAAGCGCGCCTGCGTAGAACGGCAGGCTCGCCGAAAAGAGCGGCGTCGGACAATCGAGCGACTTCGCGAACGCGTCGATGATCTCCAGATCTTTCTGGTAGACTTCAAGCTTCATCGTCGCCGGCTCGTAGCGATGCGCCGCCATCATCGGTCCGCGCACTTGCATCATGCGCGAGCTAGCCGCAGAATCGCCGAGCACCTCGAGCAGCATCGCGGGATCGATTCCCGCCTTGTCGGCGAGCACCATCGCTTCTGCCGTCGACAAGTTATGAATCGTCACGAGCAGGTTCGCGATGTACTTCAATTTCGAGCCGTTCCCGAACGCGCCGACGTAGCGCACGTCGCGCGCGACGGCTTCGAGCGCGGGGCGAGCCTTGGCGAACGCATCCGAATCGCCGCTGGCGAAGACGACCAGGTCGCGGGTCTGCGCCTGCGAGCCGGTGCCGCTCACCGGCGTGTCGAGCACGTTCACGCCGCCCTTCGCAAAGCGCTCTTCGACGCTGCGCTTGAGCTCGAGCGGAAACGTGCCCATGTCGAGGATAACGCTTCCCGGTCTTGCACCGTTCGCAGCGCCGGCGGCGCCGAAGAGCGCGGCTTCGACCGCGCCGGCGGACGCGAGCGCGACGACGAGCGTATCGGACTCGGCGGCGACGGCTTCAGGTGAAGCAGCCGGAGTGCCGCCGCGCTGCGCGTAGCGTTCGAGCGCTGCGGAATCGACGTCGAAGCCCGTAGTGGGAAAGCCCGCGTCGATGAGATGACCGGCGTACGCCGATCCCATGATTCCAAGCCCGATGAGCCCCACCCGCTGAATCATCCTCAGAGATGCACCCCGCCCTCGGGTTCATCCTCGCAGCGGCAAAACCGAAACGCTGCCTTCATTACCATCGACGCCGAGCAAGAAATTGTCCGCGCCGTTTTCGATGAGGTCGTCGAGGCGGCAGCGCATCACCGTAGGGACGGCGAGCGAGCGGGCAATCTCCATGAGGTGCGCCCCGGCGCCGCCGCCGACCGTGACCAGACCCGCGGCGTTCCAGAGCAATGGTGCGAACGTGTTCAGCGGCTGCTGAACGATGAGGACGCGCCGATCGAATTCCGCGGGCGCAGCCTCGGCGACGTCGACGAAGCGCGCGCGACCCGCGCCGATGCCTTCGACGACCGACGCGGCCGGACGGCGCTCGCCGTACGCGTGCGCGGTCGCAAAGATGAACGGCTCCCACCGGTCGCGACCCGGCGTCGCTGCGCCGTACTCGGCCGCGCGCAAGAGCGCGACAAGCCTTGCAACTTGCTTGCGATCGATCACGGTGCCGCGCACGATCCGTTCCAGGAGCGCTTCACCGGGCTTGCCGCTGCGCACGGCTTCGACGGCTTGCATCGCGGTGCGATAGGCGCGTTCGCCGGGGAGACCCCAGGCGTGCGCAACGATGCGGCGTGCAAGAATGCGTGCGTCCTCGCGGGCTTCTGCGGGCGCGATCTTGACGCGCTCGACGTCGTCAGGAATCGAATCGTCCGCAACGAGGATCGCCCACGGCAAGATGACTTCTTCGCCGAGCCATCCCGGAAAGCGGCGCACGAGCTGCGCGAGACGGATTGCCGCAATCGCCTCCGGACTTTCACGCGCAGCGGTTGGGAGTGCGACGGCCGCCGATTGCGCGATCGCGGCCGTGCGTTTGCACTGCAAGAGCACGACACCGAACTTCGTTGCATAGCCCCACTCGATCAAATCTTCGCCCAGGAGCTTGCGTGAATGTCGCGTGAGATCGGCGACGTCGATCAGCGGCTGCGCACCGATGACGCGCGTCCCGGTTACCGGAACGGTGCTCTTGGGATCGACCAGAATCTCTTCACCCGCGACCCAGCCGGTCATCAATTCCGCCGGTGAACCGCTGGTCGCGGTAACGTGCACGACATCGTCGGCGCTCGCACGCGCCGCGCCGCCCGCTTCGAAATCGATCATCGGTTGAATCAACACCGCAAGGCGAAGCGAGGCCGGATCGATCCCTTCGTTCTCGCAGCGTTCGAGGACGTCGCGCGAATACACGGAGGCCCAACATCCGCGCACCGCGACCTCGATTTGGCCGGGCGTGATGTCGACGTACGAGGTGAACGCGCCCGCCCAGCGGCCTTCGCCTTCGAGCGGGCTCGACGAACGCACGACGAGCGGGGCGCCGAGTGCCGGGACGCGCGCGCGCAGCTCGGCGAGCAGCTCTGCATCCAGCGCCATCTCCATGACGGCGAGGCGTGCGGCGCCCGGACCGCCTTCGGCGTGCGCGCGCGCCGCGAGCTCGAGCGGCCGGCTCGAACATTCGGCGGGAACGACGAGACCGGGGAGTCCGGGAAGACCGAGGCGGCGTGCGTGTCCGAGCGTTGCAGCCTTCGCACCGACGATTGCGGACGAAAACGGCGCGTCGAGATCGACGCAGATCTCAGCCAGCCAGGGTTATCTCGTGAACGGGGAAGGTCGTGATCATCTCGTAGCCTTTGTCGGTCACGATCAGCATCTCTTCGATTCGCACGCCGTATTTGTGCACGACGCCGTGCTGCGTCTCGAGCGCGAACACCATGCCCGGTTCGATCACTTGCGGAAAGTCGAGCGACCAGATGCGCGAGATCACGGGCTGATCGTATTGGGCGAGCCCGAGTCCGTGGCCCCACAAGTTTGCAGCGGCCATGTCCTCGCTCTCGTAACCCCAGGCTTCTTTCGCCGACGGCCATTTCGATGCGATGTCGCGCGTCGTCGCGCCGGGTTTGACTTGATGGATCGCATCGTAACACCACTTGAGCGCGGTCTCGTACGTGCGCTTCATCTCGTCGGTCGGTTTGCCGCCGACGCAGTACGTGCGATAGTAGCACGATTTGAAACCGTTCCAGGTGAGGGCCGCGAGATCGATGATGACGAGCTCGCCCGGCAAAATGATGCGGTCCGAAAAATTACGCCAATTCGGCCACGCATTCGGCCCCGAGGAGACGATGATGTCCTCGACGTCTTCCATCCCCGGAATGTCGTACAGATACTTCATTCCGAAGGCCGTAACCTGATTCTCGGTGAGTCCCGGCTTGAGCATCTGTTGGAACTCGTAGTGCATGCAGTCGCCGATCGCGCCGACGATGCGCATCGCTTCCTGCTCGTCGACGTTCTTGACCGAACGCGCCTGCTGCATCGGAGTCATGCCGTCGGTCCACTTGATGCCGGCTTTTTCGAACGCGCGAATCATGTTGATGTCGATGAAATCGACGCCGAGCGGCTTCCCGCGCACGCCGGCCTCTTCGAGGTCGCGAACGATTGCGTCGGTGAATTTCTTGACTTGCTGCTCGGATGCGGGGCCGGCCGCGCCTTTTATCCACGAATACGAGAAGCGGACGTTCTCGGGCTTGAGCCACGGCGCGTGACGCTTGATGTGAATTCCGATGTCGCCCTGCTCGTAGAGAATTGGCTCCTTACCTTCGATCAGAATCGCGTACTTCAAACCGGGCTTGAGGCGGTTCCATCCCGGCGTCAGCGTCGAGGTCAGATAGCGTACGTTCTCGTCGTACATGCAGAGCATCGCGCCGAGCTCGTGCTTGCGCATCATCTCGCGCGCGCGATTGAGCCGATATTCGCGCATCCGCTGCCAATTGATGCGCTCTTGCCAGTCCATCCCGACGGAACCGAACGACGCCATTAGCCACCCTTTCTCCGGAGAGGCAGGCCCCTTAGTATACAAAGCTTGATTTACCTACGTGCCTCGAATTTTTGTCACGCAGCCCCTGCTTGGCTCAGCGATCGAACGATTGCGGACCGTCGGTACGGTCGAGGTCTTCCCTGATGCGCAGACGATCATTCCGAGGGCCGAGCTGATCGAGGCCGTACGCGAGTGCGAGATTCTTTGTTGCCTGTTGCACGATCGCATCGACGCGGAGGTCATCGATGCGGCGCCTTCGCTGATGATGATCTCAGACGGCGCGATCAACCCGACGAACATCAACGTCACGCGCGCCCGCGAACGCGGCATCGCGATCGCCAACATCCCGAACATCGTCGCCGAGACGACGGCCGATATGCAGTGGGCACTGCTCCTGGCGGTCGCGCGACGGGTCGTCGAAGCCGATCGCGCGCTGCGCGCCGGCCTCTTCCCCGGCGGTCAATCGCAGCATTTCGCGGGGGCGACGATCGCCGGGAAAACCTTCGGCTCGATCGGATACGGCGCGATCGGCCGCTTCAGCGCGAAGCGCGCACACGGCTTCGGCATGCGTGTGCTCTACTCGAAACCACGCCGCCTGAGCTCGTTCGAGGAATCCGCAGAGGGGCTGGAATATCGCGCGCTCGATGACCTTTTGCGCGAGGCCGACTTCGTGGCGATCAACGCCGCGTACGATTCCGAGACGCACCATCTCATCGGCGAGCACGCGCTCGGCCTGATGAAACCGGGAGCCTACCTCATCAACACCGCGCGCGGACCGATCGTCGACGAAGCGGCCCTTGTTCGTGCGCTACGCGCAGGCCAGATTGCGGGCGCAGGACTGGACGTTTTCGAGAACGAGCCTAGCGTCCACCCGGAGTTGCTGAACCTCGATAACGTCGTCCTCACACCGCATCTCGGCAGCGCCAGCGTCGACACGCGCATCGCGATCGCGGACTGCATCGCCGACAACGTGCTCGACTTCATGAATTCCCAGCAAAAACACAGGAAATTCTAGCCTCCCAGAAATCAAAAGTGATTGCGAGCAGACAACTAGTGGGATAATATGGAAGCAATGAACATTTCCCCACGACGTGCGCTCGCCGCTCCATTGATGGCGTTCGCCGTAACGACCCTCGGCATGCTCGCACCGCATGCCGCGCTCGCGCAACAGTCTGAGCAACCGCTTCCGTCTTACGCTAAGCCGGGCTACGCGTCCACGGAACAAACGATTCACGGCCGCGTGACCGTCGTCAACGGCACATACATGGAGATCGCTGATAGCAACGGCTACACCGATCGGGTTCAGCTGCACCAAGGGACGATCATCAACCCAACCGGAATCCGTCTTGCACCCGGAATGTCGGTGACGATCATCGGCCACAACAATGGCCACCTGTTCCTCGCCAACGAGATCGACACGCCGTATCAGTACGGTGGACCCTACGCGTACGGCCCATATCCTTACTATCCGTACTATGGACCGCCCGTCTATTTCGGTCTCGGCTTCGGCTACCACGGCTGGTGGAGATAGGCGCGCTCCTGTCATCCCGAGCGTAGGCGCGCTCCTGTCATCCCGAGCGTAGGCGCGCTCCTGTCATCCCGAGCGTAGGCGCGCTAGCGCCGTAGTCGAGGGACAGCCTCGATCGCGAACACTGTCGCTGTCCCTCGACTCCGCGCCTTCGGCGCTACGCTCGGGATGACAAATCGCTGTCCCTCGACTCCGCGCCTTCGGCGCTACGCTCGGGATGACAGGGGTCCGATCCGGTCCGCGACTGTAGCGCGTCAAGTTCGGCCAATCTCGCTGGGCGAAGGCGCGCTTTTTCTTATGACTCCAGGATTTTAGCTTCTTCTCGAAATCGATCGCCTCTGCAATGCGATCGAACTCGCCGGCATAAACGAGGCACAGTGGACGGCGCATGAACGTGTAGCACGTTTCGAAAGCGCCTTCGTGATGTTGGTAGAGGCGACGTTCGATGTTGCCGGTAACTCCGACGTAAAACGTCCCGTCAAAGCATTGCAGCATATACACATGATATATCCTCATGGCGCACTATCACGGCGTTTGACGCGCTCGACAAGGTCCACTTACTCCTGTCAGCCAGCACGCCCGTCATCCCGAGCGTAGCGCCGAAGGCGCGGAGTCGAGGGACAGCGACAGTGTTCGCGATCGAGGCTGTCCCTCGACTACGGCGCTAGCGCGCCTACGCTCGGGATGACAAATCGCTGTCCCTCGACTACGGCGCTAGCGCGCCTACGCTCGGGATGACAAATCGCTGTCCCTCGACTACGGCGCTAGCGCGCCTACGCTCGGGATGACAGGCGTGCGCCTACGCTCGGGATGACAGGTGGGCGACGTACCAATCCGAGATTTCGGCGCCGGACATGAACGCGACGCCGGGACGCATCTGCATATAGCGCAGCAGCTCTTCGAGAAATCCGATGCGGTGCGGAACGCCGATGATCCACGGGTGGAAGGCAATCGCCATGACTTTTGCGCCGCGGCCGCTTTCGCGATAAAGGCGATCGAATTGACGCCTTCCGCGTTCGAGCAGGATGTCGTCCGGACGGTTCTGCAGCCCGTACATGACGATGTCGTTCATCTCGAGCGGGTAGGGAACCGCGATCAGTCGTCCGCGCTTGACGCTGATCTCGTACGGCACGTCATCCGCGGGACCCCAATCGCAGCAATACTCGAGGCCTTCTTTCACGAGTATGTCCGCGGTTTTGGTCGTCTCGACGAGTCCCGGCCCGAGCCATCCGCGCGGCCGCTTCCCGGAAGCCTGCTCGAGCACGTCGAGCGTTGCGTGAATCGTCTCCCGCTCGTCGTCGACCGTCGACATCGCGCGCTGCTCGAACCCGTGGCCCATCATCTCCCAACCGTCTTGGACCGCGCGCGCCACGACTTGCGGATACTGCGCGCACACGAGACCGTTGATTGCGAGCGTCACGTGACCGCGCGCAGGTTCGAGCACCTCGAACACGCGCCAAATCCCGACGCGCATTCCGTATTCGAACCACGCGAAGTTCGGGACGTCCGGAATCGGCTCGGCGCCCTGCGGCGCCGTGAGGATTTGACGCGGCAGCTTTACGTCGTAGCGCCAGGCCTCGACGTTGACGATGAGGTGAATCGCAAGCCGTGCGCCGCCGGGAAGCTCAAGTTTCGGCTGCTCCGGCGAGGGCACGTACGGAGCGCGCCCGTGCATCACGATTTGGCGAGCGGCATGCTGCGCGAGAGGAACGAACGCGCATTCTCGCCGATAATCGCGTCGCGGTCGGCTTGGCTCAGTCCCGGAATCTTGTCGATGAGCGCGCGCGGATCGTCGATGCCCATGTCGAAGGGACGATCCGTTCCGACGACGACGTGCTTCGGACTGACGCGATCGACGAGATATTTCAGCATCGCATCGTCGTGGGTGATCGTATCGAAATACAGCTGCTTGAGATAGGTGCTGGGCGGCTTCGGCAGCGACTTCGTTTCCGGCCGAACGCGATGACCGTGATCGAGGCGTCCGATGATGTACGGGATCGTCCCGCCGCCGTGCGCCAAGATCATGTTGAGTTTCGGGAAACGCTCGAAGACGCCGGCAAAGATCATGCGCGCTGCGAAGAGAGCGGTCTCCGACGGATTTCCGTAGAGGTTGTGCAGATAGAATTGCGCAGTGCGATCGGATGCGAGCTCGTGCTGCGGGTGCACGAAGAGCGGAACGTCGAGGTCGCAGCAGGCTTGCCAGAACACGTCCAGAGCCGGATCGTCCATCGGTTTGCCTGCGATGCTCGTCCCGATCTCGGCACCCCAGAAGCCGAGCTCTTCGACGGCGCGCTCGAGCTCCGTGACGGCGTCGCTCGGTGACTGCAGCGGCACGGTCGCAAAACCGGCGAAACGCTCCGGAGATTGCTTGATCGTCGCAGCAATCGCATCGTTGCCCGCGCGGCAAATCGCGAGTCCCGTCTGCGCGTCCGGTTTGTAGCCGAACCAAAACGGCGGCAAGCAGATGATCTGCTTGTCGATGCGTTGCCGTTCCGCGAGTGCAGTACGTTCTTCGATGTCGTCGAGCAGCGAAAAATGCGGAAGGCGTGCTCTCTCGCGGCTATAGCCGGTGAGAGCATCCCCCACCATGACGTAGCCCTCGTCCCGATGCATCTCGATGAAGCCGCGCTTCGTCATCTCCGCGGTAAACGCGTCGGGAAGAAAATGGGCGTGACAATCTATGCAAGTTGACATTTAGACGGTCCTTCGACTCCGTTCGCTGCGCTCGCTACGCTCAGGATGACACGGTGGGGATGATCGGCAGTAGAATGTAGGCTGGCTGCTCCGGTGATATGTGGACGGTGTTTTTTCCGCCAAAGACGTCGGGTGGACGATTGCGCGGCTCGTCGTGGATGAACGGACCGCAGCCCGTCAGCTCGTTCTTGAAGCTCTTGATGCGGCCGCCGCTTCCGCCCGGATAGACGTAGTCTTTTCCGCGCACGCTGACGGCGAGGCGGTAGCCGCGCGGCAACACAATCGAGGTCGGCCAGACTTCAACGTCCAGCTCGACCGCCTCGCCCGGTCTGAGCGGTTCTTCTTTCTCGTGCGTATGAAACGGACGATACTCCCGGGTCAGGTTCGGATCGAGCTTGCGATGCGACGCGCGCAGCCAGCCTTGCGAGAGCGGCGCATGCGGATCGATTGCGCCTTGGAAGACGACCTCTTTGCCGTCCGGCGCGAATGCGCGCAAAACGATGAAGACGTCCGCGTCCTTCGTCGAGGACGACAGCCAAAGCTTGACGGCGCTCGGTCCCGTGATCTCGGTTTCTTCCTCCAGAGGTTCCGTCACGAACGTCAAGCCGTCGCCGAAACCGCTATACGAAACGTCTCCGCCCGACATGGGAGGCTTTTTCGAAAGCGTCTTGCCGTCCGGATAGAGGTAGAATTTCGTCCACAGCGTGCGTGCGATCGGCCAATCGTCTTCGTAGCGTTCAACGAACCGATCGATGTGTCGCACGTTGAGGTGAACGCGGCGTTCGCGATCCCAACCGTTCTGCTCGCCTTTGAGGAAATGATCGAAGAACCGCTTCTGCAGCTCGCGGCCGTAGTCGGTGTAAAAATGCGTCCAGTGCTCGATGCCGTGCAGCTCCAGCCACTTCTGTTCCGAAGCAGCGCGCATGAACGCTTCGGTGTTACCGCGCAGATGCAGACCTTGGCCGCCCCAATTTCCTGCCGACAGAAACGGGACGTTCAGCTTTTCCCAAACCGGTGTGCGCGCTTTGTGATAGGCGTCGGCCAGCGGATGCGCCAGCACGTCGCCGCCCAGGTCGCAGCGATTCCTGGCGAGCTGCTCGTCGGAGAGCGTTACGTCGCCGCAAGCCGGCGCGCCGGTAACCGCGCTCTTTGCACCGCGTTCGCCGAGACCGTATTGGACGGTCTTGACTTGCATGTCGAACCAGTTGGCCAAAAACGTCGAGAGAATTCCGCCGTGATACGAAAACTCACGATAGAAATCCGATGCGCCTTCCCACGCACACATCGCCGCAAGATGTTTGGGCTGCTCGAGCGTCGCGACCATCCATTGGTTCATCGCATAATAGGAGATGCCGTTGAGCCCGACTTTGCCGTTCGACCAGGATTGCGTTCCCGACCACTCGATGCACGCGGCGAAATCCTTCGTCTCGCGCGGCGACCACGGCTCGATATATCCCGGCGACGAGCCCGCGCCACGCGAATCGACGCGCACGCATGCGTAACCCTCAGGGCACCACTTCTCGGGGTCGACGACTTCCCAGCTCTGATAGCGGTTGGTCGAATTCGCAGCCACGTCCGGATGTTGATCGACCATCCGGTTCCATTGATCCGGATAACCCTCTTGAAAGAGCAGCCCTTTCGCGTACGGACCGTAGCTCAAGATGACCGGATACGTTCCCTCATCGAGCGGTAGG
>Ga0335072_10005735_pt1 | contig 18272 bp, 16 predicted proteins | sample Lox_Sample_21_FD_206725 | JGI IMG/M metagenome (GOLD analysis project Ga0335072, IMG submission 206725) | Soil microbial communities from Loxahatchee National Wildlife Refuge, Florida, United States - Lox_Sample_2.1 | ecosystem: Environmental > Terrestrial > Soil > Wetlands | place: USA... | reverse complement strand
TTTCCGCGGGGGGGGGGGCATCTCGATAACGGCTCCTGCCGTCCCAGTGCACTCCAAATCGAACAAATCGCTTCTAAACATGGCTTTGGGTGAGGATATCTGAAGCAGGGCAAAACTCTCGCGACCAAGATTGCTATCATCAAGTGAAGTATCACCTCCATCTATCCAGATTTGTCTACAGGAAAGAAGGAACCTTGTCCAGTTCGGAAAGTTTATTACATCGCACGACTCAGCCTCAGCTCTAGTAACTTGCACAAAGCCGAATAGCTCTCGCCCACGTCATATGCCAATCCGTACATACGTTCTCACAGTATTGTTCTCAACTTGTACTTGTCCGACATCATCGTACAATATGAGAAGAGCAACCAGTTCCATCTTCACACCACAGTGCAGAACTATTTCAAACGTCAGTATCTTCCTCATTATTCGCATTCTCCTCCTCTCCCACTACCGCACCAATGTCAATCCGACCAAAGGCCTCCTCCTGCTTCACCTCAATCAGCCCCTTTGTGGCAAGCGAGAGCACATGCAACAGTCCCTGCGCAGCCACAACCTTGCTGTACTGCTCTGGTGGTAGTAAACCTTGGAATGTAACTGTTTCCACTTCAACCTCTTCAAGCCGATCAGCCGCGCCCTCAGCAGCAACGATCTTAGCATTAATATCCGCCCTCAGAAATGCCAGAAAGTTATGCGCCTCCGTGTCAAGCGCTGCAGCAATCCACTGGCTTTGCGCAGCAGTCTGTGTGTCCACCGCAGCTGCTGGGCCGTAGAGCTGGAACTCGGGGTCATCTATCATATGATCGCCGCCCGACTGCATCCGGCTGTCGTCGAAAGAGCCACCACCAGCTTCGCCACTAGTCAGGTTGGCTTGCTCGGGAAGCTCAAGACTGCTGTATCTCTGCATAGTGCTACCTCTACCCAACAGTGGGCTTGCAGAGGTAAGCCTCGTGCCGCGCCTGCCAATGAGAGCGGATGGGGGCCCAAACTCCATGCCAGCTCCTTGGCCGCTTCCGAATGGACGGCCGGAGCCATGGCGAGATGCGGAGACATTCCAGGGCATTTGAGATGAGTGCTCTCCATGCAGAGACTCTGGAGCATGCCGGCCGATCTCGATATCCTTGTAGATGAGAATGTCAGCGTTATCATCATAAGGAAGAAATCTATACGTACTATGTCTTCTCCAGGAAAAACCATGCCACCCTCAGCTTCAAGGATAAATTCCTCTGCATCGTTGCCGACGACATCGCCTCTCCCTACTTCCTGTTCGTCCTCACCGCGTACTCTCACACGCCGGGCCTTTCCCTCCTCATCCAGATCATCTAACAAACTTCTTGTCCGCTTCACCCCCAAAGGCGAACTTTCTCTACCAGTAAGCGCTTCGAGCAAAGTGCGCCCGCTGAAAATAGCAAGTGGATTCGGTACCCGATCATCCCCAGAGCAAATACCCACACCCGCTATCCCCTGGCCCAGAACCCAGAACGCTGCGTTTTTTCTTGCCAGCGCGACGGCTTTATGCTGCTGCTTGATTTTCGTAGCTTCTGCCATGTTGGCCAGGTAGTTGGCGTTCCACTTTGCGAGGTCCGCATTTGCTAGTTCTTGTGGATCATCGGCTTGAGTGGCCTTAGGAGCCCGGACTCTATATTGATGTGCTTCTGCCGAGGAAGATACCTTCTCTTCGGGTCGTGGAAATGAGGATTGAGGTACTTGCTCAGCAGGCGTAGCAGCGACATGCGGAAGAGGCGAGAATGGGGGTGCGTCAGGCAGTGGCAGTTCATCGTCTCCAAAGATGAGTGGAGCGTCATTGAAGGTGATGTCCTGGTCGAACTGCACTCGAAGTCAGATATCAGTCACAACTGAGGAGCTTTCAGACAAACCTGTGCTCCGTATAGACCGGCTTCGTGCTCTCGTCGAACTTGTGCACTGATAGCCAAGTCACTGCCCAGCTTGCTTACAGGACCAGGCGCTGAAGGGGCAACATTCTCTCTTCCTTCTGCTTCGGGTAACTGAACCACGTTTCCCTCGGCGTCAAATTCGAATCCAGGGTCCTCGATCATTCCCGTGTCTTCGAACACGGACATCCGACCAGCGCGACTTGCGGTCTTAAGTGCCAAACTTGTATCTCCTGTGAACCCAAACACGTCAAGTTCACCCCTAGGTGTGTCGACCGAAGGGAAGACTAGAGCTGGCTCCTCCATTGGTTCTCGTGTCACGCTCGAGCGGCTAGAGAGGCAGTACGGAGGGGTCGTAGAGCCTGACCCACTCGAACTGCCTGTCGAGAGACCGAACATCGATAGGTCAAAGTTCATATCAAAGTCTGGTAAGAATGTAGGGTCATCAGGAAGGTTGAGCTGCTGTAGTCTGTACACAGGTGAGCGAGGATTGCCATTGCCGCCATCCAAATTTGTCCCTTACCTCGACCTCGCGTTTCCGGCGTCGGTGTCGATTTCTAGCCCCTTCATGACTGCCACGACGCCCTTCATCTTGTCGTGAAAGGTCTGCGCATCAGCCAGAACGTAGCCGCATTGTTGAGAGTACACCCGTGAGACGCCATATCTTCATACCTTCAGGTTAGTGGAGCTTGCTAAAGATTAAACGTCCTTGATGACACGTACAATAGATTTCCCTGTAGTCGTAGTGCCATTGGGGCGGAAGGATCGTGAATGGTCCCGCACGCTTTTGGGACATCGACATCAAGAATGGCTTTGCGCGTGACCTTCTTCAAGGTGGATTTGGAGCCCAGTGTTGCAACGAGCCTGTGCAAGTCAGTTACTGTGTAGTTGAAACTCTGCTTGATGACTGACCACACGGTTGCAACTCCATGCTGTCGGCTGGTGAGAACTATAAGAGAGTGTCTGCATTAGTGACAGTCTGCGGCCTATTCCTTCCAGCTGATCTCCAGCTTAGAACCTACTTTCGTGGCTGTAGAACATTTTCACAGGTTCCCCCCCTCGGGCCGTGTCTTACAGCTAGCACAGTGTGTGTCTTTAAGGCGGATTGAGGCAAGGTTCGCTTCTGGGAGATGATGAGATAAAAGATGGCAAGTCACAAGAAAAATCAATTCCACACTGGGATGTACACAATAATGAAAGATTTGCAAGTTTGTCCTCTGGTCAAGTCCTGTCTGTTCTGGTGTTTCGTTGCCAGCGTGTGAGAAGTTGAAATGCAAGGAACTCATTTGAAGACAAAAAGATGTACAGTGTTCTGCAGCATGCTCCCGAAGAATACTTGATGCATCACAGCTGCCCATCTTGGTCTCCAGCTCAATAGTTGAAGCTTCATTTGCATATCTACAGTTGTGCGCCCGCGTATCTGGAGACATTGAAAACCAGCAAAACTTTTATGGGTCTATCGTTCCATTGGAATGCCCTCATACTCTGAATAGCCCAAAGCAAGGTTCATGTTTTCTAGGATCTTGTTAGCCTTCGAGCATAGCATTTGTTTCGGCAAGGCACTTACGAAGACATTGAGTCGCAGCGCCCTTGAGTAGATTGTCAATGGTAGCCACTATAACCACCCGTTTGCCACTTGAATGAACAGCAAACCCCCCTATCTCAACTCCATGGCGCCCAGAGATGCTCTTCACGAAAGGAATATCGCCGATGATCTTCAGGAGTCGCTCACCGGCGTACCTTTCCTGATAGATATTGCGAACATCTCGAGACGTCATCTCTTGGTTAAGCGGCAGGTTGATGGTATGAGTGATACCCTGGAACCAAACGGCAACATGGGGAACGAAGGCGATATCAATGCCCAGCTGTGACGACATTTCTTTCTCGTGGATGTGGTTAGTCATGCTGTATGGAATGATGTTGTTGGTTAAGTTCTCCACATTATTCTTTGGACTCGGCTTTGTGCCAGCTCCAGAGTAGCCGGAGACCCCGAACACGGTCGGCTGGCCTCCAAGATATGGGATTATCGGCGCAATACCGAGCTGAGCGGCAGTGGCATAACAGCCTGGGTTGGAGATTCGAGTAGCCTTGGCAATCTTGGACCTATCGACGAGCTCCGGAAGACCGTATATCCAGCTAGGATCGAACCTATAGTCGGCACTCAGGTCGACTATGACACTGTCTCCGGAGACCGAGTCAATCGCATCAACAAAAGGCTTGCATACGCCATTGGGCAATGCCATGACCCAGCAGTCAATATCACCTTTTTCCTCCATGCGCCTGACATCTTCTGGGCTAAGATTTTCGTAAGTAATTTCTCGCTTTTCGTAGCCTTGCAGCTTCTGGCCGGCAAGTTCGCGGGATGAGACATGACGGAGGTCAATGTTTGGGTGGCGGTTGAAAAGGTCAATCAACGCCTTTCCAGTATAGCCTCGGGCCCCAATAAGAGCAACCCTTGACGGGTTGGGATTTGAACTGTTCTTGGTTCCAAGAGGAGGGTTCGGGTTGGTTGTGGTAGCATAAGATCGAGAAGTTGATACTGTCTGCATGCGCCGGCTTTTCGAGCGCGCTGCTCTCAGTGAATTGGCCTGCGTGGAATAAGCTCGTGCTTGCTGAAGCCCGGCAGACCCAGTGACAGCGCTCGCGGCATTGGACATGACCCGTGCGGCCCGCTGGAGTTTCGACTCAAGATTTATGTCACCAAACATTGTTCGGCCGTGCTTCGTGAACTCAAGCATCAACTCTCGCACCTCGTCACTGCTCTCAACCCCATACCAGAACAGGACCTCGCCATCCTTGGACAAACTTCCGTCAGCTTTGTCAAAGAACCAGGTGAGGTTCTCATCGTCCTCTTTCACCGTCCACATGAGCTTTGGAAAGTCCTTCTTGATACTGGCGAAAACGTTATCGGCCACGTTGCGAAGCCATCCAGCCTTGGTGATCGTGAAAGTCGCCAAGTGTGCGACAGAGGCACTCTGTGAAGGTGGTAGGACGATTGCCAAAGCTTCCATTGGCTCATCAAAATAAGCCCGGAAGTCTCGTTCTCCGAGTGATTGAACGTAGCGATCGACGACAGCTTTAGCATCAAGACCAGCACGGTCGCGTACCAAGACTTCCTTTAGTGCCTCTAAATTTCCGAATTGAGAGATGGAAGTATTGACGTGGACTTTGTTACCTCTCCGGATCAGCGTTCCAGCACCAGAATCCGTGAACAACTCCTTCTGTAGATCCGCAGGATGGATGATTGCCACGCTGGAGGACCTCGGCAGATCCATCAATAGCTCTCTCATCTCCTTGATCTTTAGTCTAGTGCCATGTCGTACCCACCATTGTGTCATGAGATGGTCATACTCTTCATCCAAGTTAATGGCCGATATCTTCTCTTTGGTGTCTCCATTGAATAGGCCACCTTTTTCTGAGAGATATACGATCTTCAACGGTTGCAGGGCTCTTGCTAACTCTCCAGCCGCGACATCTGCATTAACATTGAGTACTTGTCCTTCTGGCGATTCAGCCATTGACGTCAAGATTGGTAGACATCCCGCTTGAATCGCCGCTTGGATTGGCTTCTTGTCTACGTGGGTGATCTTGCCCACGAGATTGTATTTGTCCTTGTCTAGATAGTCTGCCGTAAAGACTCCCGACGTGATAGGTCTCGCCCTGACGCCTAAGCGCTCAAGCTCCTCCACCAGCCGCAGGTTCTCCTCCAGGAACAGGGTCCGGGCAATGCCGAGGGTCTTTGGATCAGTGACTCTGATCCCGTCCTCAAAGTGTGGCTCGACTCCGGAGTCTTCGATTATCTTGTTTAGCTGGGGTCCAGCGCCATGCACAACGACAGGGTATAGCCCGACATGATTGAGGAAAGCAAGAGCTGAGGACAGGGTTTGCAGATGTTCGGTGAGAATCGCTCCGCCCACTTTGATAACGGCGAACTGCTGGGAGGAGACAGAGCTGAAGTGGGAGAGATACTGCTGGACTTCGCGTTTCGAGCCAATGTTGCTCAGCAGCTGTACCACAGTAGACCGTGTGGATGATTGGGGATCTGTAGGAGAGGAATAGTGTCGAGAAGATGGCTGTCGATGCCTATGCAGCAACGTGACCGGACGAAGAAACGGGCGGGTTGATACGGAGGAGTAGGAACGGACTGAGGGTTGCACTGCTCGAATTGCTGCTCGAGCAGCGGGGCGTATCTGAAGCATCGTGCACTGGACATGCGGCAGCCGAAATGCCTATATGAAGCTCGACGCTGTCCTGCCGGTCTCAGCCCGCATAGGACAAATTGGGGACGACGCTGTCACTTTTCAGTTGGCACAACAGGATTCAGAACGTTGAGGACAAACAAGCAGGCCAGCAAGAGATTACAAGAGGGGAGATTTGTGATCAATTCCACACCGAGTGGTGCTGGCAGGAGGGTTCGAAAATTTCTGAGACTTTTGTCAAAATCTTTCACGACAACTTTTAGGAAGCTGCGACCACCTGTCACCCCCGCATGAGCCTTTGACGTGCCCGGTAGCCACTATTCGGCGAAATGCGCCAAGACGCACACTACGGCTTGGGGGAGCAACCTTTCGCATGAAAAGATTTTCACGCAGACTTTTCACCCTCTGCTGCTTTCAAGGGTGCAGAATTGGATCAATACGACGCGTGACACCAACTAGTCATGTGCAAGCCCTGACCATCACTTGCCGCATTCTTTACGTGACTTCTAAAAACTTCTAACGGCTCTGAATGAAACCAATCGATCTCTGCCATTCCGGCCTACGTTAAACCTTCTCGAGTCCACATACCTGCCTGGCTCCTTGACGAAGAACAGCATTGGCGTGTGCTATTGTATGTGAGTCGAAACATATAAGTGGAACACAGTCGCATTTAATAAGACCTGGGTAGTCTCTTGTTCGGGGTGAAAATCACACCAGCCGATAGGAGGGCGCATCGTGAGCACTGGCTGCAGGTTGTATCTGTTTAACCGAGGCTTAAAAAGCTGATATGAAATGTGAGTTACGTAGAGTACCTGTGTGAAAGTCGTAGAACTTGGGAATTAACGGAGGAATTTCCATCAATAACTTTCCGAGCGATCTGCGACTTCGTTGAGCATGTGCCCTCCTTTTCAACGGATCAAAAGTCTGAAGGATAGAATCAATTATGATACAAGGAGAGGCATAGTTGCGGTAAGATAAAGCTCCTTGCAAAGAGACCTTTCCTGAAGCCTCAATAGTCCTAGAAGGCAAAATTGTAAAAGCCGGAGGCCATTGACAGGGGAATGGTGAAATCGCTAGACTAGAGGTATATCTCCATCAAAATACACAGGGGCCAGTGCCAGTTTCGTAAGGGTGCTCGTGGCTTCGCGAGCCCTGATTTATGATCCGAGTGTGACCCAAACGCCAGGCGAGAATGAGCCGGTTCTGAGCCTGTCGCAAGCAGGCTATGACCAAAGGCTTCTGTGGCTCCTCCGCCTCCCCCAAGACATTGTACAATCGCATTTCCAATCGGACCTGAGAATACTCGTGAACGGATTTAGTGATGTTTCGTGGCAACAACTGCGGCCTAGTTAGCATTGCGAGTGAATGACAGGTAACAACCACACATACCAGCAGGCACAACGATGACGACGACGAGAATGATCAAGCCAACGATTATGCACATGCGCATCTTCATATCCTTCCACCACATCTGTTTTCTCACTCGATTCGCGCCTCTTCGGAAGCCTTGTGCGGAGACTGCGAGGTTATCGGTCTTGTCTTGGAGAGAGTCTAGGCGTTCGCCGCGTTGAGAGACCTTGTTGATATTCTCGCGCATTACACCAACGGTGTCATCAATTTGCTGGAGACACGGAGAATTAGCCAATCAGCCATTCAAGGGTGACGCGACCAGAGTCAACGATAACAAGGAAAGCAGCATGGTGAGCAGCAACCACGAGGGGCCCAGGAGATTGTTTTCATAGCATCTAGATTGTTGCGAAGCCGGAAGTTCTGCACAACAGTGGCCTGCTTCGGTCGCGGAGGCGGCGACGTGCGCCGTCAAGAGTTTGCCCGGCGTCGTCGAGCGGGAGACAAGAAATGGGAGTAAAGGCGAAATGACGCTCTTACCGCTTGCAGGGCTGCTGTTCTTTGATTTCCGCCCGCCTGTGCACCAGCGCCACCTTGCGCTCCCCCAGAAGGGATATAGGGATCATAGGGTTGCTCTCGGTCAGCCATTGCGGAGTTGGTCGACGGGTTGTCGCGGAAATAGGATAGAGTGTAGATTCTGAGGAATAGATGTTGTCGCAGATATAAACGAAGCGCTGTATCGTAATGGTAGTTACGCGAGTGAAGGCTTTGGTGGTTGGTTAGCGATGATGAGGTTGGTGTAGAGTTTCTGTTTCAGGGTGTCCGGGCTCCGGTGGTTGACTGCGCTTGGCAAAATTAAGTCGGGATCTATTCTTATTTACGAGGCCTGGGAGGAACTCGAGAAGGATATGGGTACACCAGTTTTGCAGCAAAAGATCATGTATCGAAAGAAGAAGTCAAGTAGAGTGTAATACGATAATTTGCAGCGGCGGCGTCCATATTTCTGGCACAGAAGTCAGGAAGCGCTGTGCCTCTACAGTTCACATGGGCTTACGAGTAACAGTGGCGAGATTCGCATTCCTGGTCGGCCGATGCTGTTGAATGTTGTCGCCAACCAGCAGCGGCCGTAGGCTCTACATATCCGTCGTCTAGTCTAAGTTCGTTTTGTGTACCTGCGGCTCTATGAAGATTCACAGAAATGAATAGCATGCCATAAATCATGACTATCTTTGTAAACCAAGCCGCGTCAATTTATATGGGGGCGGGTAGGTACCTGATCGGGAGGTTGCTTACGCAACTAATGACCGCCCCCAAAAGTAGTCCGTGGTGATTTCTGTCGCTCCCTAGAGACTTGGTCCAATTCCGTCTAATCCGTGTTCCCCAAGTTCAGCTTTTTTTGGGAGGTAGAATAATGTTCTGCATACCTCGGAAAGTAGCTGTTGTCAAGGGACGGACTCTGGGTGGGTCTAGGGCATTTACGGGCAGGCTGGTTACGTCGTGCATTTCTGGAACCTCCGGAAGATCTTCAGTGATTAGAACCTGATTCAGATCCCCCACTGCGCCACCCCACCACTTACGACGACTGCTTCGCTCTTTTCAGCAGGACCCAAGATCTATACAACATCCTCTGCGCCTCAAGTCCTCCCTCAGTCACATTCATTGCGAGGCTCACCTGGCATCCTCACCATCGCTTGTGTCCGAATTTCCCGCCTTGCCCTGCCCTTCGCTACCCTTCCACATCCAAGCATTTCGGATCCACGTCAGAAACCTACCAAAGCCTGGGCGCCGAGTTACAACAAATTACCACTTTGACATGTAAAAAGGCGTCGGCTTCTCCCTTGAACTCCAAACCTCACCAACGCCGCAGTCCTTTCTCCGGCATTCCTTTCGTTATCCCAGAGCCGACGGCGTTCCCCACATACCACGGATGAAGCAAACAACATGAAGGCATTCACCAGGAGCACAGGACATTCGCTGACGACATTGGCACTATGGGGAGTTCAGGTTGTATCGGCGGCAGTCACGTTAGATCTCACAAGCATTGGTCCGTCGATTTGTCCGAATAGAAAGTGTTGCGAAGACTGACTCGCTCAGATTCAATCAAATCCGCGGCAAAGACAGTCGCTTACGACATGGTTCAGCCGTACACCGGGAATACTACTGGCGGTATTCCGGGAAATTTACCTGCACCCTACTATTGGTGGGAAGCCGGCGCATGGTGTGGAGTTTTGATAGACTACTACTATTTTACCGGTGATGACACTTACAACGACATCACCACCCAAGCTATGCTCTTCCAGGTTGGACCAAACAACGACTACATGCCGCCAAATCAAACGAAGACAGAGGGAAACGACGATCAGGGATTCTGGGGTATGGCAGCTATGTCGGCTGCTGAGCAGAAGTACCCCAACCCTCCGGCCGAGTCACCGCAGTGGCTGGCTCTTGCGCAGGCTGTGTTCAATTCGCAGGCCTTGCGGTGGGATACTACCTCCTGTGGTGGAGGCCTGAAGTGGCAGATTTTCACGTTTAACAATGGTTACAATTACAAAAACACAATCTCCAACGGCTGTTTTTTTAATATTGCTGCTCGGCTGGCAATGTACACTGGCAATCAGACCTATGCAGAATGGGCGGAAACAACGTGGGACTGGGTGTTTCGTGTAGGCCTGGCAAGCCCAGATTACAGGTTCTTCGATGGATCGGACGACACCCAGAACTGCACTTCTCTTGACCACCTCCAATGGACATACAACGTCGGCGTCTTCATGCTTGGCGCTGCCAACATGTACAACTTTGTGAGTTCTCTGCCCCTAGCTCTCTTTTGCAAGCTTACACTAAACGTCCCCTGCCAGACGAATGGCTCGCAAGTGTGGGCAGATCGCTTGACTGGAGTCATTCAAGCCGCATCGGTCTTCTTCCCGAACGGCATCATGAGTGAAGTTGCGTGCGAGGGCAGCAACACGTGCGATGTCGACCAGCAGTCATTCAAGGCATATCTTGCGCGAGATATGGCTGCGACCATCATCCGGGCGCCGTACACCCGGGGCATGCTCCTGCCGTGGCTGCAGACATCCGCTGCCGCCGCAGCGAAGTCCTGCTCTGGTGGCAATGATGGCAACACGTGTGGCTTGAAGTGGACTACTGGCACATGGGACGGGATATACGGTATTGGTGAGCAGATGTCAGCGTTGGAAGTCATCATTTCAAATCTACTCGACACTGTTCCTGGGCCTGTCACCAACAATACCGGCGGTATCTCCCCGGGCAACCCCTCCGCTGGCACAAGCGTTACCAGTCCTTCGGGCCTAGACCTGTCGCCGGTGAAGACTAGCGACAAAGTCGGAGCAGGCTTTCTTACGACACTAATCTTGCTGGCTGTTCTCGGTGGCGCATGGTGGATGGTGGCATAGACTCGCATTGCAAGACGACAACATCAAATCGGACATGATTTATGTGGACATGACGGGTAGTGCACCGGCTGATGACTACACAATGCATTGAATTGGGGGTTATTCCATGGCGTTCTTGAAATCATACCAGCAACAGCGTCTGACTTCTCCCTCCAAGCCCCCTTTGGGACCGGGTATGGAGATGGACACAAACAGATGCATGTAATCGATAATACAACAGGATGATGTGAAGCCGAATGTGTTCCCTTGACGCCATGTGCCATGCATGCATGATACAACCATCCAGAATCCATTTTACACATCCGTGACTTTCCAACATATGACAGAGCAAAGCACCCGCACCTGAACCCCAGTCTCTCGTATGCATCATTCTTTGCCAGACGTGGCAGCTCAGTTTCAGCTTCCACAGGTCAACCACCATCACATTATCTTAGTCCCTTCTTTCCTATCATCTCCAAACCCCTTTATTGCCCAGTGATTGCGCCCTCATCTCCTCTCTCATCCGATTCGCCGATTCGGCGTCGCTTGTCTGGCGCTGGATCAGCTCTTCGCGCGCCTTGGCTTGCGCTTCTGCAGCAGCTTCCCATACTACATATGGAAACATGACTGGTCAGTGTTGTCCTTTGTAAAGCTCCGAGCTTTTATGTGGGAAGCCGCCATCTTGCCACGATTCTGTTATATCGTGCAAGGGTATCGAGTAGATATGCATCGGGGTTGGGTTGGTGTAGTGGGGTGTGTGCCACGGAGGTGAGGTCTGAAGAAGACATACTGGGCTTATCGCTCTTGCTGTATTCCTTCAATTTTCCTAGAAAGTCCTCGTACTCGCGGCGCCGGCGCTCGCGATGCTCGAGGTTGTATTTTTGGAGTTCGGGTGAGAAGCGGTTGAAGAGCTCGCCTTCGCTGGGGGTTACGCTAGAGGATTGGAGGAGTTTGTGAGAAGGGATTGGTACTTTGGGAGGAGGAGAGGGGTCGAGAAGAGATGTAACCTACTAGTACATCAGTGCAGGGCCGCCGACACAGAATAAAATGCCACTTGAAAGTACGTTAGTGACGTGGACTAGAGAGGTGGGGAGAAGGATAAACCGCACACGCCAGCCATCTTCAGGTACATGTTTGCGCGGGACATTTTGCTGAGTAGTACCGTAGCGTACAGGGTAATATCCTATTCGGGGGAATTGGTAGAATGAAGGCGTTGTATTGGACGGCCGCGTTGAAACTCGGCACTACAATAACTTGTATTGTATGTGACTTCTTCGCTCGCCAATGAACAATATCGACATCCTTGATGATGCGTAGGACGAACTTGAATGCGGGACTGAAGCATGTGGCTTGGCAGTCCAATTGGACCTGGGGAGCGCCAGAATGACAGGGACCCAGAGCTCTTGGCAAATAAAGACTCTGCCCTGAGGTCACTTTCGCCATCACCCACTCCATGCCGCTTTAACACTCGCACCTCACAAACAGGCTGAGGGAGGTTAAGGGAGGGGTGAAGCGACAGCTGAGTACAAGCCGAGTCCCAAATGGGCTTTCTTAAGCCATTTTGGGGTCCCTCTACTGCATAGCCACTTTGGTCCCATCACATTTGGATCTAACAGACAAGTACTCAAATGGTGTAGGAACCCTTCTGCCATACTCAGAATATAAGAACGACAGGCTATCTTCTCCCTTCCTCCCTCGTCCCTCCTCTCCGCTCGATCTGATCACCGTTTATTTTATCTCGTCCTTTTGCGCTCTTCCTCTCTCTTTCCCACGGCGGCCTCGTCTACCGTGTAGGAATCTACGGAGGGGAGCTGCAAAATGAGGGAGAAAGGATAACATGCGCCCCAATTCACGCACAGAACATCTTTTCTTGATATGACCTACATGACTATTGTCAGCTCTGCTAGCATTATCACCTAGCTGGACATCTCGGTATTACATTGGAAGGGAAAATGCTTCGCGTTCATGGACACTATGAATAGTGCTCCAAAGCAACTAATCTGGTGGCTAACTTTATTGCTACTAGACTTGCGAGAATGCAGAAGAGCGGCGGGTAAGAAAGGATTCAGAAATAACCCTAAGCCTAACGGGATGGCAGCTCTCGTGCACAATCTGATCGATAGCTATACTTGTGATACAGGAATATTCGAAACGGGATTTGAAAGCATGCGTTCAGTAACTCCAAGCAGCTGAAGGACAGATTGCTACTGCAGGTTGAAAACCACAGACACCAGAAAGATCACCAAGACTGCCAAGGCAATGGAGGCGCCTGTCCACCCGACCATCTTCGCTGCCCCACTCGAACTCGAACTCGCCGTTGCTCCGCTGGACGAGGAGATTAACGTAGCCGTACTAGAGAGGATCGATGCCGTGGCATTGAATTGTGCGCTCGCATTCGCCGGGCTGTTCGCGGACACCGTTACCGTGGTGGTGTATGGCACCTCTTCAGTGGTCACGCTAGTGTTGCCGTCCGAGGCGGTCGTGGTGATGATGAGTTGCGTCACCTCGGTGAAGACCGATACGTACTCGCTGATTGCCGAGGCATAGTCGAATGAAGAAGAGGACTCAGCCTGGCTGCTGGTTTGCCCCGACGCAGACGACCGCTGTGCCGTTTGTGTGGATGGAGCCCCAGTGGTAGAAACTGGGGCGCTGCTGTCCCCGGGACAGCCAGGAAAACCTGGGCAGCATAGGGTGGTGCCGACGCATTTGGTACCTTCGGGGCAATACGTACCGTCATCGCAACAGACGTCGAGGAGAGGTATGCAGCCGGGAAGGCAAGGTTTCTGAACAATACCACATTCGGTACGTGCGTGGAGAAGGAGGTGGTGGCTTTGAGGCTGTTGCGCCTGAAGACGAGACCGAGGCAAGCCTCCATTGTTTCCCGCCGCCGAAGCCACCACCAGCAACGTAAAGGAGGAAAGGTTAATCGGGAACAAAGCTCCGAACATCGTTCAACACAAAGAGCTCGCTTTTGAGTCAACTTTATTGGCAGCTGTGGAGAAAAACATGGAACAAAATTGCGAATTCACTTCCATGGTTTATATCCCTGGGATTCAGCTCTGCCACACAGCCTTACTAGGAGCCTAGTATTGGAGCATTCATATTTCAAAGTATTTGACTCTTTCCCTAAGTCCTACCAGGATGCCACGTGTAGACACCTCATGTTATGCGAGCGCCACTAGCCAATGGGCGGGAAATGCATTCCGGTTGGTCTCTATACCCCTATGCGCTTAGCTAGGCCAATTTGTTCCACTTCGTGTGGTCTGTAAGGCTGCAAGATTTGCGCTTTTTTGGTGGCGCTCTCAGTCCCAGGGATATCCCGGATATGTAATACGAGCGCCAGGAAGGACGACCTGCAGATCGTCGTTGGGAAAGTCGTAAGGCTGAAAGAGCACTAGTTTATTCCGCTTACCCATTGTAGGAGGTCGTTGTTGAGCTTTGGTAGCTCCGCACCATTTTTTACTAATGTCTAAAGAACAACAAGGAGAGTCAAAAATTGTCGTCTACTCTAACGTATTTCAGCAAGGACGAGGGCCCGATTGCCAAAACTCCTTTGAACCACAATTATACGTTGAGCGTCACAGATATTGGTGCAGAAACAATGGTAGCCAGATAACAATGCTCGACTTTGCATTCTCATCGACGTGTCATTAAGACTTTGACATGGCTATCGCCCCGCTCCGTAACTCAGGGTCACCCAGTCTCACCCTGCCTACCAACCAGAGTCATCCCACACATCGAGCACTACTGCAACAGCGAAGACATGGTCACACGCTGGGCGCCCTCTACTCCGTCAAGAACGTACTAGGCAATCGATTCTGTGGCCACATCTTTATCTACGAGGGTGCTTCAGGCCACATGCTCAATCAACACTACCTAAAGAACATGTTCCCGATAAAATCCCCCGGCCATCAAATGATTGGGATGACGAGATTCCCTTTCTGGACCGGGTTGTGGAGGTCGATTCTGCGACTGTCACCAAGCCCGACGTGACTTGCCGCTGGACAATTGAAAATCCTCAGAAAAGACAGCCGACCTCTAGATGCATCGCCAATTTTTGATTTGCTGGAACTTCAGCTCCAAGTCGTGGGTTAATCGTAATTACGACATGGCCCTTATCCTCCGTCGCACCTCAGCTGTAAAAGGCTGACATGGGATCTCCCCATTAGTAACCAATCAGAATAATTTTCCGCATCCCTCAGAAGTACTGCCCCTCCATCTGCAGGCAAGTTGCGTGATCACACGACAATGCGATAGATCTAAACCGCATTCTACTAGGAATTCAGAGCCTAGGAGAGCACCACAAACGAATCTTATCTCTAGTTCTGGTCAACGGCATCTCCTCCAGTCGCTAGCGAAATCGGCTTAGAATCTACACTGAGCCACATTACCAAGACGCTATCATCCATGCATCCATGCGCCACACCTCCATGGTGCCACGTGCGCGCCAAACCAACTTCGTCCTGAGAGACCAGGCGTCGAGGTTGTCTGGCGACAACGTTACCTATTAGGCTGCACGTTAACTCCTCGGCTACGTCATACACTCGCTTGGACAATCGGTTTCCGGCTTTTGCGCGCTTAAGATTCTTTGCCCTTCCCTTAGTTCTTTCAAAATCGACTCGAATAATGCGTCTTTTAGAACGCAACAGCGCTGGCGAGCTCAGCCTGACCAAGGACTTCGTCGGCGACGATATTCCCGAATATGCGATTCTTTCGCACACATGGGGAGTGGATACAGAGGAGGTCACCTTTAAAGACCTGGTGGATGGCACTGGCAAGGGCAAGCCTGGCTATAAGAAGATCTACTTCTGCGGAGAACAAGCCAAACGCGATGGCTTACAATACTTTTGGGTGGATACTTGTTGCATCGATAAATCAAGCAGTGCCGTGCTCTCGGAAGCTATTATCTCCATGTTTCGCTGGTACCATAATGCGGCTAAATGCTACGTATACCTCTCGGACATTTCGCGACCTGCCTTCGACGTCAACAAATTCAACCAGCTGCCCTGGGAATCGGCCTTTCGGAAAAGCAGATGGTTCACTCGGGGTTGGACCCTTCAAGAGCTTCTTGCTCCAGCTTCCGTTGAATTTTTCTCCAAAGACTGGGAACAACTGGGTGACAAGAAATCACTAGAGCGACATATCCACGAGATAACAGGAATTTCCGTCAAAGCTCTTCAAGGAAGCCCTCTGTCTAATTTCAGTGTCACTGAGCGACTCTTGTGGGCAGAAAACCGTGATACCACACGTGAAGAAGACAAGGCGTACTCGCTTCTAGGCATTTTCGATATCCAAATGCCGCCCCTCTACGGTGAAGGGAGGGAGAACGCGTTCAAACGGCTCCGGGAGGAGATCGACAAACCTTTAAAGGGTACGCACACAGCTCCGGTTGACATCCAATACAGCAGCCAAGGCCAGCGCTAACCGGCAACTTCAGGACTCGATAATAATCTACTTCATCGTTTACCGCACGCCGTTGAGGCACCATTCAATTCGTATGCGAATCAGCACTCACCCTCTTGCCTCCCCAATACCCGGGTCGAGCTTCTTCGAGAGATATACGACTGGGCTGATGGACAAGACGAGCGTTGCATCTTCTGGCTGAGCGGCTTTGCCGGCACGGGAAAGTCTACAATCGCCCGTACGGTCGCCCGTAGATACTTTGAGCAAAAGCGTCTTGGGGCCAGCTTCTTCTTCTCACGAGGTAGTGGAGACGTTAGCTATGCTGGAAAGTTCGTCACCAGCGTAGCAGTACAGCTTGCAAACAGCGTACCGACTCTCCATCGGATCATCCACAAGGCAATTACAGAGCATAGTGACATTCCGAGCCGGTCTCTCCACGACCAGTGGCAGCAGCTTGTTCTTACTCCGTTATCGGAGCTGGATAGCAGCCACCAAACCTCGTATGTTCTAGCAGTCGACGCGCTTGATGAATGTGATGACGATAACAATATCCGGATCATTCTGCAACTCTTAGCTAGAGCTCGATCGTTGAAGAGAGTCCGACTGCGAATCTTCGTAACGAGCAGACCTGAAATCCCGATCCGACATGGCTTCTATCAAATGTCTAAGACCGAACACCACGACTTCGTGCTCCACAATATATCGAAATCAATTGTGGATCGGGATATCGCTATTTTCTTGGAATATGATCTAGGACTTATTGGCCAGGAGCGCTGTCTCGGTGCTGATTGGCCGGGCGAAGACACCGTTCGAAGCCTGGTTCAGAATGCAAGTGGGCTGTTCATCTGGGCTGCAACCGCCTGTCGGTTCATTCGTGAAGGCAAAGGACTCGCTAAAAGGCGGCTAGCGGTGCTTCTTAAGAACGGGGACACCTCTATTACTGCGCCGGAGAAGCGCCTCAATGAGATATACAACGCCGTCCTCAACCACGCCATTTCCCTGGACTATACGGACGAAGAGAAAGAAGATCTATATCGTGTACTAAGGGACACGCTTGGCAGTGTGGTGGTCTTACTCTCCCCGCTTTCTGCCTACTCCTTGAGCAGGCTACTTTATATCCCGACAGAGGACGTAAACCAGATACTAGAGGATCTTCATTCCATCTTAGATATCTCAGAGGATCAAACCTGCCTACTCCGTCTACATCATCCTTCATTTCGCGACTTCCTGCTTGACAAAGACAGATGCAGTGATCCAAAATTCTGGGTCGACAAGAAGCAAGCGCATCGGAGGTTAGCTGAGAGCTGTATATTGCTTATGTCAAACTCTCTCAAGCAAGACATCTGTGGCGTGAAAGCCCCCGGAGTGTTTGTTACTAATGTAGCGAGCAGTCTAGTGGACCAATGTCTTCCTTTAGAGGTCAAATATGCATGTCTCTACTGGATTCAACATCTTCAGCAGAGCGGTGCTCAGCTTCACGACAACGACCAAGTACATCAATTTCTGAAGGTACATCTCCTTCACTGGCTTGAGGCCCTTAGCTGGATCGGGAAGACTTCAGAAGGGATTCTTGCAATATATTCCCTAGAGGCTCAAATTATGGTAAGCCTTATTTGTGGCATCGCTGGGGAATCCTGAACTAATCAATACCAAGGCTGATAAATGCCCCAACCTACACGCGTTCATCCATGATGCGAAGCGATTCACCCTATATAACCGATCGGTTATTGCACAGGCACCCCTCCAGTTATACTGTTCGGCTCTCGTCTTCGCCCCGGAGAAGAGTATCGTTCGGGGACGATTTGAGAAGTGTATCCCACCTTGGATCCAAATGAAACCGAAAGTGCAAGCAAATTGGAACGGGGCGCTGCAGACGCTTGAGGGCCATTCTAACAGCGTCACATCAGTCGCCTTCTCACCGGACGGTAAGGTGGTCGTGTCAGGCTCGGTGGACAACACAGTACGGCTCTGGGACGCCGTGACGGGAGCGCCACTGCAGACACTCAAGGGTCATTCGAACAGCGTCACATCAGTCGCCTTCT
>Ga0335072_10005734_pt1 | contig 18272 bp, 16 predicted proteins | sample Lox_Sample_21_FD_206725 | JGI IMG/M metagenome (GOLD analysis project Ga0335072, IMG submission 206725) | Soil microbial communities from Loxahatchee National Wildlife Refuge, Florida, United States - Lox_Sample_2.1 | ecosystem: Environmental > Terrestrial > Soil > Wetlands | place: USA... | reverse complement strand
GGCGGCCGGGTCCTCCACGATCGGGGCCAGGGTGCCGTCGTAGTCCACGGCGACGAGCGCACGGGCAGGCGTGCGCACCAAAGCGGCCAGGCCGGCCCGGCCAGCCTCGGTGGCGGGCGCCGGCAGCGCCGGGCCGTCCGCGGGAGTCGGCATCGCGGCGTCAGTCCGGGCGGGCCGACCGGATCCGGTTGCGGCGGCTGCGTTGCCGGCGCAGCCGCGCGACGAGGACCGGGTCGAACTCGCTCGCCTCGGGCCGGTCGATCAGCGAGTTCAGGAGCTGGTAGTAGCGGGTCACTGGGACGCCGAACACCTCGAGGATCTCTTTCTCCTTCGCGCCGGGGAACCGCCACCAGCTCTGCTCGAAGGCGAGGATGCGCTTGTCAAGTTCTGACAGCACGGCCATCCCGCCCTCCAACAACCTCGGGTACCCAGTATCGCCCCGGGCGGACCGCCCCCCAACCCCTTAGCGGAAGTCTGTCTAGCTCCCCGGGGGCGCCGCCCCGGACCCCCAGGGGAACTCCATCCCAACCAGCCTCTATGCGCCACGTCTCCGGCGTCGTACGCTCACCCTTCGTGGCTTCCTTTGATTCCATCTCGTTCATTACGGATTACGGCCTGGAGGACGGGTTCGTTGCCGCCTGCCACGGCGTGGCCGCCCGGATCGCTCCCGCCGCCCGGATTATCGACATAACCCACCTGGTGCAGCCCGGTGACGTCCGGCGCGGCGCGGCCGTGCTGGCGCAGACGGCTCCTTACCTGCCGCCCTCGGTGCACGTGGCGGTCGTCGACCCCGGGGTCGGCACCGCGCGCCGCGGGGTCGCGGTCCAGACCGCCGAGAGCATCCTGGTCGGACCGGACAACGGCCTGCTGTCCTGGGCCATGGCGTCGCTCGGCGGGGCCAGCCGGGCCGTCCAGCTCACGAACGGCGACCTGTGGCTGCACCCGGTCTCGCCGACGTTCCACGGGCGGGACATCTTCATGCCCGTGGCCGCCCACCTCGCCGCCGGGAAGGAACTGTCAGCGGCCGGGGACGAAATCGACCTGGCCGACCTGGTCACGCTGCCCGCGCCGACCAGCCGGGTGCACGACGGCGAGGCCGAGGGCGAGGTCATGTCGGTGGACCGGTTCGGCAACGTCCAGCTATCGATCGTCGCAGCGGACGTGGGCGAGCTCGGCATCGGCTTCGGCTCGCCGCTGGTGGTCCGGGCCGGCCGCCGCCAGCTCACCGTGCCGTTCCTGGAAACGTTCGCCGCCGTCGCCCCGGGCGAGATCGTGGCGTTCACCGACAGCGCCGGGCTTATCTCCCTTGCGGTCAACGCGGGCGACGCCGCCCAGCAGCTAGGCCTCCCTCCGGGCGCCCACGTCCGGCTTTCGGTGGCCCGCCCGTCCTGACCCTGCCCTGATGTGCTCAGACCGTACGTAACGGGCGCGTAGGTGGCAGAATGCGGGTAACCACACGGAAGGAAAGGACGGCGTGCCGCTGAGGTTCCCCCGCCCGGTGATGGTGGTCGCAGCCATCAGCCTGGTCGCCGCCTGGTCCGCGCTGGCCAGCGTGCCGGCCCAGGCCGATCAGGTGCGTTCGAGCCAGTGGTGGCTGAACGCGCTGCAGGTCACGAAGGCGCAGCGCACGACCACGGGCTCGGGCGTGACGATCGCGCTGCTCGACACCGGCGTCGACCCGGCCCAGCCCGACCTCAAGGGTTCGGTGATCTCGGGACCCGACGAGACCCACTCGGGCGAGAAGCCGGGCAGCCAGTTCTACGGCGTGCACGGCACCGCGATGGCGAGCCTGATCGTGGGCCACGGGCACGGCGCGGGAAACTCGAGCGGCATCCTCGGCGTGGCCCCTGCCGCCCGGCTGCTCTCGGTCCGGGTCGGCCTGGACGCCGGCGACCCGCTGCTGACCGACTCGAGCGTCACATCCACGCTGCCGGCCGCGATCGCCGCCGGGATCCGGTACGCGGTCAACAGCGGAGCACAGGTGATCGACCTGCCGCTGGACCCGGGCCAGTCGCCGAACAACCTCCTCGCGTCCACGGCGCCGGCCCCGGTGCTGAACCCGGGCCAGACGCCGTCCCCTGCCGTCCTCGCCCAGCAGGCGGCGGCCGGCGGCAGCCCCGGCGAGAAGGCGGCGATCAGCTACGCGCTCAGCCGCGGAGTGGTCCTGGTCGCGCCCGCCGGCGACAACAACGACCAGACCGACGACCCGAACTTCCCTGCCGACTACCCCGGCGTGATCTCGGTGGGCGCGTTCGACAGCAACATCATCAAGGCCTCGTTCAGCAGCCACCAGTCCTACGTGAGCCTGACCGCGGCCGGGAGCGGCGTGACCGCCGCCCTCCCGACAGGCGGCTACACCCAGGTCAGCACCACCGCGGCGGCGAGCGCGATCGTCACCGGCATGGCGGCGCTGATCAAGTCGGTGTACCCGGAGCTCACGCCGGCGCAGGTGGGTCAGGCGCTCACGACGAGCACATCGATCCGGCCCGCAGGAGGGATGGCGGACGGATCCGGGCACGGGACGGCGGACGCCGCGAAGGCGCTGGCAGCGGCGGCGTCGATCGCCAGTCCCGCGCCGCACCGGGCCGGCGCCGGGGCCGTCTCCCGGCAGCTTCCCGCCGCCCCGCCGGTCCCCTTCGTCGACCGCGGGCTGGGGCCGAAGCTGGAGCGGGACGGACTGATCTCTGGTGCCCTGCTCGTGGTGCTGCTGCTGCCGGTCATCGTCTACGCGCTGGTGCGCCGGCGGCGTGTCCGGTCCAGGAAGTTGTCCCGGGCCGACCGGGACCCGGCAGGCCGCCCCGCCTACGCCCCGGCCGGAACCTCCGCCGACCAGATGCTGGAGTACTTCGCCGCGGCGCCCAGCCAGCCACGAGCCCTGGGCGCACCCGCCGGCGCGGGCCGGCCGGGGGCTGGGCGGGCGAGCGCGTTCGGCGCGGGGTCAGATTCCCGGGGCGCCGAGGAGCCCGCGACCCGGCGCCTGGCCGGTGCGATCGGGCGGCTGCCGCTGACGCCGATGAACCGGTCCAACTCCGCGCGTCCGCCCAGCGTCTCCGGCACCCCGCCGTGGGAGCCGGCGCCCAAGCCCGACACCGAGCTCCCCTGGGCGACGAGCCCGCCGCCCGCCCTGGCACGGCGCACCCCGATGATGCCCGCCGGACCGGTCGGATCGATCGGGTCGCCGGGGGCAGGCGGGGCGGCCGGGCCTGCGGGGTCCGGCGGCCCGCCGAACCTGTCCGCGTCGGCATCCGGGTCACTCTGGGATATCGCGCAGGCCGCTCCGGTCCCGGCGGTTTCGCCGGCCCCGTCGGTTCCGCCGCCCATGCCGGGCATGGCCGACGACGATGAGCCCGAGCCCAGCCGGCCGATCTACGTCTGGAACCCGAGCGCGAACACCGAGACGTTCCCGAAGCTTCCTCGCGACGGCGGCTGACCGCGTCGCTGGCTCAGGATTCCCCGGCGTGTCCGGCGCCCCCGGCCGGCCGCGCGCCGTTGGTCGCAGCGAGTTCTTCCTTGCGGACCGACGCGTACATCGGAACGTATTCCTGCCCGGACAGGACCTGAATCGACTGCATCACCTCGTCGGTGATCGCGCGCCGCTGCCGGGACGCGGACGGCAGATCCTGGTACTTCTCGAAGGTCAGCGGCTTGCCGATGGTGATCCCGATCTTGGTCACCCGGGGGATCTTCTGCCCGGGCGGCAACACCCGGTCGGTGCCGGACATCGCCACGGGCAGCACCGGCAGGCCCGAGTTGAGCGCCAGCCAGCCGATGCCGACCCGGCCGCGGTAGAGCCGCCCGTCCGGCGACCTGGTGCCCTCGGGGTAGATCCCGAACAGCTCCCCGCTCTGCAGCAGGCGCAGCGCCGCCTCGAGCATGTCCTGCCCGGCGCGGGCCTCCGCCCGGTTCACCGAGAGCTGCTTGGTCGCCCGCAGGTAGGTGCCGGCGACCCGGTCGATCATCCGGGTCCCGGTGAAGTACTCGGACTTGGCCGCGAACGTGACCGGCCGGTCCACCATCAGCGGCAGGAAGATCGAGTCCACGATCGACAGGTGGTTCGACGCCAGGATCGCTCCGCCCGAGGCCGGGATGTTCTCGGAGCCGATGACCTCCGGCCGCCACAGCAGCCGGAGGACAGGCCCGGCGACCACCCGCGACATCTGATACTGCAACCTGGCCTCCCACCGGTACTCCTGCACGGCAGTCACAGGTTAGCCCGCTTAGTCCGCTACGCGAACAGCGTGCGGTCGAGCCATTGGTCGACGGCCCTGGCCCGCCGCAGACGGCTGGACGGCCGCCCGGTCAGGTTGACGAGGTGCCCCTCGCCGGGCAGCCGGATCAGCTCGGCGTCCGCGCCCCGGCCACGCAGTGCCCTGAACATCTGCACGCTCTGCGAAATCGGGCAGTTGTCATCCTGCTCGGCGTGCACGAGCAGGAGGGGTGCCGAGATCCGCTCCGCCGACCGGACCGGCGAGCGCCGGCCGTAGGTGTCGGTGAGGTTGGGGGGCCCGCCCATGGCCAGCTCCCAGAAGGACCGGCGACCCGGGCCGGCGTCCCACATGCGGCGGAAGTTGCTGATGCCGTTCTCGCTGATCCCGGCGCGGTACCGGCCGGACCGGCTGAGCAGCCACTGAGCCATGAACCCGCCGTAGCTGACGCCCCAGACCGCGATCCTGGCCTCGTCTACGTCGGCGCGCGCCGCAACCGCGTCGGCAACCGCCGTGACGTCGGCGGCGTCCGCGCCGCCCCAGTCGCCGCGAATGCCCGCCGCGAAGTCGTCACCGCGGCCGGCGCTGCCGCGCGGGTTCAGCGTGAGCACGAGCGCGCCTCGGGCGGCCAGCCGCTGGACTTCGAAGGTGAACCGCCAGCCGACCGCGTAGTAGGGGCCGCCGTGCACGTTCACCAGCACCGGCGAAGGAGCGCCCGATGCCGACCCGGTGAGCCAGGCGTCAATTTTTACGCCCTGACTCTCCACGGCCAGGTACCTCGTGGGCGCCATCAGCCCCAGGACGTCGTCATCGGTCCCGGTGAGCCGGACCGGCTCGCGCCCGTCCTCCCCGGCCACCCAGATGTCGCCGGGACCGGCCGGGCCGCAGATGACCACGGCCAGCCGGCCGGCCCGGCTCACGCTCGGCGACAGGCACGCGTGCTCGCCGTCGAGCAGCAGGCCGGTGGCTCCGGAATCGGGCTCCAGCCAGGCGAGCGGTCCGCGGCCGTGCCGCGACGTCTCGACGTAGATCCGCCCCGTGCGCTCGGACCAGCACATCTCGGCCGCGATGCCGCGCGGGTCGTCCCCCCGCACCGGACAGCCGGGAAACGCGTCACCGGGTGCCGCCAGCTCACGGGCCGAGCCGCGCACCGGGTCCAGGACCCACAACCGTTGGGCGACGTCAACCAGGTCGCGGTCACGGCGGCCCAGGCAGGCCAGGGCGCGGGAGTCCGGCGACCACACGAACGCGGTCACGGCGGCCGGCTGGCCCGCCACTCTGGCCGGCCGGCTGGCCAGGTCGCCGCCGACGGTCCACAGCCGGTCAGCGGCCAGGAAGGCCAGCGCGCGCCCGTCGGGCGACCAGCGGGGGCGGCGCGCCGGGACCGGGTGAGTGAGCGGGTGCGGGCGGCCGCCGGCCGGGTTGAGCGCCCAGATTCGCCCGGCCGATCCAGCGCCTTCCGCGGCTTCTCCTGTGGCGACGAACGCGAGCTGGTCGCCGCCCGGCGACCAGCTCACCTCGATGGCCGGGCCGGCCGCCACCTTCCGGATTCCACCGCCGTCGGGGTCCGCCACCCAGACGCCGGACGGGCCGCACACCGCGAGCGCCGACCCGTCCGGCGCCCACGCCAGATCGGCCGGATCAGGCACCTCGTCGAGCCAGCGCGTCCGCGCCGTGGTCACGCTCGTGATCCCGGCGCGGCTGAGTGCCCGGTCGGCGACGGTGCTGAGCGTAAGGTCAATAAACGCAACTCGGCCGCCGTCCGGGGATATGCGCGGTGACCCCAGCCAGTGCAGGCGGAACAGGTCGCTGGCGGTCAGACCGGTCACTGACCTGCCTGGTCATAGCCGAGCACGGCGGTGACGACCTCGCTGGAGTTCAGCAGCCGGTCGTAGGCCTGCGCCGCTTCGGCGAAGCGCAGCTCGGCCCGCGGCAGCAGCGCCAGGTCGATGTGCCGCTCGGCCAGCAGGCGCAGGAAGAACGCCATGTTCCGGTTCTCGGTCCAGCGCACGACGCTGATCGGCAGGTCGACGTTGTTCTCCTCGTAGACCGGGTCGTAGCGGCCGGGCCCGTACGCGACCGACGGGACAAAGGTCGCCTGGGCGCCGAAGAACTCGTGCCGGTCGATGTCCATGCCGAAGTCGCCGAGAGCGACCGTGCGGCCGCCCGGGCGCAGCGCGGCGAAGCTGAAGTTGATCAGCTCACTGCCGGGCCCGGCGGCGGCGACGATCGAGGCGTCGGCCCCGAAACCGTCCGTCGCGCCGCGCACCGCGGTCACCGCCGCCCGGTCGGCGGCCGGAACGCTCAGCGCCGCACCGAACCGGCCGGCCAGCGCGCGCCGGCCGGGATCGGGGTCGACGGCGACGACGTAGACCCCGGCCCTGGCGGCTATCTGCGTGATCAGCAGGCCGAGCATGCCGGCCCCGACGACCACGACGGTCTCCCCGACCGTGCACTTGGTGCGGCGGAAGGCTTCGAGCGCGATGGCGCCGAGCGTGACGTGGGCGGCGTCGGCCAGCCCGACCGCGTCCGGCACCGTCACGACCAGGCTGCGCGGGACGACGACCTGTTCGGCGTGATACGCGCACTGGCTCCCGGCGCAGGCGACGCGGTCCCCTTTGCGCAGGTTCAGGACGTCGCCGCCGGTCTGCTCGACGATCCCGGCGAGGCTGTAACCGAGCGAGGCAGCATCCGACGGCGGCGTGCGCGGCAGGCGCGGCCTGGTGTCCAGCCACGCCGAGCGCACCTGCCGCCACTGCTGGCCCGGAGCCGGGTACTCGTGGGCCGCGGACACCGATATCTCGGTCGCGCGCACGATCGAGCGCTCGGTCCCGGGGCTGATCACCGAGTAGGCGGTGCGCACGAGCACGTCGCCGGGGCCCAGCGCGGGAAGGCTCTCCTCGCGCACGACAACGCCGCCGCCGGCGGCCATGATCCGGCGGACCATATCAGGAGCGCCCGGTCGGCACGCGCAGGCGGTCGCGGACCTGCGGGTTCACGAGCGAGTCGGCCCATCCGGTGCGCAAGAAGTCGGTGGTGGCCCGGCAGATCTCGCGGCGCAGGTCGGCCATTCCGGCCGGCGACAGCGCGGCCTCGTGCGGCGTCAGCACGACGTTCGGCAGCCCGCGGACCGGGTGGCCGGCCGGGAGCGGCTCGTCCTCGAAGACGTCGAGCGCCGCGGCGGCGATCCGCCCTTCGCGCAGCGCGTCCACGAGATCGTCCTGGTGCACCGTGGCTCCGCGGCTGGTGTTCACGAGCACAGCGTCCCGCTTCATCAGCGCTAGCGTCTCGGCCCTGATCAGGTGGCGGGTCTGCGCCGTGAGCGGGACATGGAGCGTGACGTAGTCGGCGCGGCCGAGCAGTTCGTCCAGGCTCACGTCCTCGATGCCGGGGACCTGGCCGACGAACGGGTCGTAGCCGATCACGCGGGCGCCCGTCGCCGCGCACAGGCTCGCCATGCGCCGCCCGATCCGGCCCAGCCCGACCACGCCTACGGTGCTCGCCGCCAGCCGCCGCGGCGCGGTGGGACCGCTGCGCCACAGGCCCTGGCGCAGCTGCTCATGCCGGACGACGACCTGCCGGGACACCGACAACAGCAGGGCCAGGGCGTGCTCGGCCACGTCAATGGTGCAGTACGTGGGCGCGTTGCCGACCGCGATCCCGAGCTCGGTGGCCGCCGCCACGTCGATCTGCTCGTAGCCGACGCCCCAGCGCAGCACCAGGCCGAGGCGCGGGAGCTGGGCCAGCACGTCGCCCGTGAGATGCGGCGTCCACTCCAGCCAGATGACGTCGGCCTGGGTCGCGGCGTCGAGAATGTCCGCCGCGGTCTTGCCTCGTGCCACCGCTAGCTGCGCTCCGGCCTTGGCCAGCTCGGCGGACTCGTAGTCGTAGGGAGCGAGGTCGCCCACGTACTCGATCTGCAGGACGTTGCTCACCGTGTCTCCCGTCTGACGACGTGCCGGCCCAGCACCCTTGCCGCCGCGGCGACGTCGTCGGTGTCGTTGTAGAGGTGGAAGGACAGCCGGACCGCGGCTCCCTGACCGGATCCGGTGATGCGCGCGGCGCGCAGCGCGGTCACGGTCGCCGCGGGCGGCAGGCCGTAGCCCGCGGTGTCGAGGTAGGTACGGTCCAGGCGCGGATATTCGGCGGCGGCAGGGTGCATCAGGAGCTGCTCATCTTGTCGTGCGGCCTCGCCGTCCCCGCGCCCTGGTCCGGCGACGGGATCGCGTCGATGAGACGCCTGGTGTAGTCGTCGCGCGGGGACCGGAGCACGGCGGCGATCTCGCCTTGCTCACGTACCGTGCCGTTTTGCATGACGATCACCTCGTCCGCCACGCTGCGCAGCACCCCGAGGTCATGCGTTACGAAGATCATCGCGAGCTGGCGGGTAGCCCGCAGGTCCAGCAGCAGCTCGACGATGGACGCCTGGACGGACACGTCGAGCGCCGACGTCACCTCGTCGCACAGCAGCACGACCGGGTCGGCGAGCAGCGCCCGGGCGATCGCGATGCGCTGCCGCTGGCCGCCGCTCATGTTGCGCGGGTAGCGGTCGAGCAGGCTCGGCGAGATACGGACCTGGTTCATCGCTTCGGTGATCCGGGCCCGGCGGCCGGCACGGCTCATGCCCGGCTCGAACAGGCGCAGCGGCCGTTCGAGCGACTGGGCGATCGTGTGCCGGGGGTTGAGGGTCGAGTCCGGGTTCTGGAAGACGATCTGGATGGCCCGGCGGTCGGCGGCCGACCGGCGGGCGGCGCTCGGCGCGAGCGCCCGGCCCTGGATCGTCACCTCGCCCGAGTCGGCGCGCAGCAGCCCGGCGATCACCTTGAGGAGGGTCGACTTGCCGCTGCCGCTCTCCCCGGCGATGCCGAGCGTACGCCCGGCCAGGACCTCGGCGGAGACGTGATCGACGGCTCGCACGGCCGCGTCCCGGCCCCGCCCGCCGAACGTGCACGAGACGTCGCGGACCCGCAGGAGCGGCTCGGACGGGGCGGCGGGTTTTGCGTCGGCGGCCTGCGCGGCCTCGCGGGTCGCGGCCGGCCCGGCCGTCGTCGTGTCCTGCCGCTCCCCGGGTCGCTCCCCGGCCCGGACGCAGCGCGCCTCGTGCCGCTCGCCGACGGCGCGCATCGGGATCGAGGTCCGGCACTGCTCGGCGCGCAGCGGGCAGCGGTCCAGGAAGCAGCACTCGCCGACCGCCACGGTTGACCGCGGTATCCCGGGGATGCCGCGCGGCGGCTCGGCGGACTCGATCGTCGGCACGGCGGCTATGAGCGCCGCCGTATAGGGGTGTTGCGGCGCAGCGTAGACGCTCAACACCGGACCTCGCTCCACGATCTGCCCGGCGTACATGATCGCCAGGTCGTCGCACACCGTGGCCAGCATGGCCAGGTTGTGGCTCACGTAGAGCATGGCCACCCCGGCCTCCCGGGCCAGCCCGACGACGAGCGCGTTCACCTGCGCCTGGGTCACGACATCGAGGCCGGTCGTCGGCTCGTCGAGGATCAGCACGGCCGGCTCCAGGCAGAGCGCGAGCGCGATCGCGATCCGCTGCTGCTGCCCGCCGCTGAACTGGTGCGGGTACCTGCGGAGGGCCCGCCCGGGCCCTGGTATCCCGACGCGGGCCAGCCACTGGGCCGCCGTACGCCGGGCCGCGTCGTGACGGAGGTGCTCGTGCTTGGCCAGGCTCTCGGCGAAGTGCCGCCCGATCGTCAGCGCCGGGTTGAGCGAGGTGGAGGTGTCCTGGGGCAGGTACGCCAGGCGCGACCCCCACAGGCCTCGCAAACGCCTGACGGAGGCACCGGTGATCGAGGATCCGGCCAGGTCAACCTCGCCGCCGAGCACCTGCTGCCCCGCGGTCCTGTAACCCATCAGGCACACCGCGAGCGTGCTCTTGCCGGCGCCGGACTCCCCGGCGAGCCCGACGATGCGTCCGGGCGCGAGTTCCAGCGACACATCCAGGAGCACCTGGCTGGCTGTGCCCTTGCGGACGGCGTAGGCGACGGACAGGGAGCGGGCGGCGAGCGCGTCGGTCATCGTCACACCATCAGCTGATTGTGCAGGCGGTCGCCGAAGAACTCGGTGAGCGCGTCGGCGATGAGGTTGATGGAGATGGCCAGCACGCCGATCAGCAGCGCCGGCGCGATCACCCCGGCCGGATGGACGAGCAGCAGCAGCCGGTTGTCGGCGACCATGACCCCCCAGTTCGAGCTCGGCGGCTGGACGCCGAGCCCCAGGAAGCTCAGCGAGGCGATGAACATGATGGCGTAGGTCGTCCGCAGCGCGATCTCGACCAGCAGCGTCGGCCCGATGTTGGGCAGGATCTCGCGGAACACGACCCACCGGATGCCCTCGCCGCGTGCCCGCGCGGCCAGCACGAAGTCGAGCGGGGAGACGGTCAGAGTCGCGGCGCGCAGCACCCGGATGATGTACGGCGCGTAGACCACGGCCACGGTCAGGACGACGATCGTGCTGCCGGTCCCGAAAGCCGTCACCACCACCAGGACGAGCAGGTACGACGGGATGGCTAGCACGACGTCGACCACGCGGGTGACGACGGCGTCTACCCAGCCGCCGAGATAGCCGCTCAGCAACCCGACCACGATCGCGATGATCATGGCCGCCGCCACCGCCAGGAGCGGCAGCAGGATGACGGAGCCGCCGCCGTTCAGGACCCGGCTGAAGATGTCGCGGCCAAGCGTGTCCGTGCCGAGCCAGTGCTTGGCCGACGGGCCGAGCAGCGGCGTGTCGCTGATCGCGCTCGGCGGGTACGGGGCCACGAACGGGCCGATGATCGTCAGCGCGAGGAGCAGGGCGAGCAGCACGGTCCCGACCATTGCCTGGGGGATCGACAGGAAGTCGCGCAGCCGGCGCGCCCGCCGCCGGGCCTGCCCGCCGTCTCCGGCGCCCCGGTCGCCCTCGGCACCGCGGGCGTCTCCCGTGTTTCCTGGCGTGGCGTCGGCCACTGGGGTCACGCTCATCGCCCCGCGTCCCGCAGCTTCGGCGTCAGCACGATGACCAGCGCGTCGGACAGGAGATTGATGATCACGAACGCCGCGCCGATCATCATGGTCAGCGCCTCCACCGTAGGGGCGTCCCTGGACGCGGCGGACTGCACGAGCAGCTGCCCGATCCCGGGGAAGCCGAACAGCGTCTCCGCCACGATCACGCCGCCCACCAGCGCGGCGAGCTGCAGCCCGAGCGCGGTGACCACCGGCGGGGCAGCGTTGGGCAGTATGTAACGCGTCGACAGCGCAGGCTCGGATATCCCGCGCAGCACGGCCGATCGCACGTAGGAATGCGACGCCACGTCCCGGGCATTGGCCCGCATGAGCCGGACGATATACGGGATGCTGCCCAGCGCGATCGTCAGCGCCGGGAGCACGTACGACGACAGCGAGTCGAACAGGCCGCCCTGGCTCACGGCCGTGGAGTCGACCGGCAGGAGCTTCAGGTTCACCGCGAACACGATGATCAGCACCATGCCGATGACGAACTCGGGGAATGCGGCGATGCTCAGCGTGACCAGCGTGGCCAGGACGTCGGCCTTGCCGCGAAGCCGGACGCCGGCCAGCAGGCCGGCCGGCACCGACACCACGACGATGAGTACCCAGGCGAACAGGATGAGCAGCAGGCTGCGGCCGAGCCGCGGCTCTATCAGTGCCCAGACCGAGCCGCCGGACACATAGGACTGGCCGAAGTCACCGTGCAGCACGCCGGCCAGCCAGTGTACGTACCGGACCACCACCGGCTGGTTCAGGTGGTTGGCCGCGGTGAAGGCCGCGAGCTGCGATTGCGTGGCGTCCATCCCGAGTATGTCGTGTGCCGGGTTGCCGGCCAGCGCCGTCAACCCGAACACGACCACGGAGATCGCGAGCAGGGTCAGCGCCAGCTTCACCAGCGCCCGCACCACATACGGGGGACGGCGCGAGCTCCAGCCGTGCCGCGCGATGTCCGAAGCGGCTACCAAGAGTTCCTCCTGTCCGGCGCTCTCAGCTCAGCCACGTGGCTGTCTGGTAGACCTGGCCGCCGTTGGTGGCCAGCATCCCGTTAACCCGGGTGCCCAGGCCGTAGACCTGGCCCTCCCAGCCCGGGATGACGTTGGCGGCGCCGTCGCTGATGATGGTGAGGGCGTCGGTGAAGTTCCGCTTCTGGGTGGCCGGGTCGGTGCTGGACACGGCGGCCGCGACCAGCTTGTCGAGCTGAGGGTTCTCGAAGTGGGTCAGGTTGAGCGCGCCGCCCTTGCTGTACAGCTCGGGCAGGGCCTGGGCGATGTGCAGCCGGGCCACGCTGATGCCGATGGCCGGCTTCTTGAGGAAGTCGTCGCTGAAGAACGTGGCGTGCGGGACGTTCTCGACGTTGATGTTGATCCCGGCCGCGGCCGCCGTGCTCTTGTAGCTGACGACGGTGTCGAGCTTGTCGCCCTCGTACGCCCACATGTCGATGTTCAGGTCGTCCATCCCGGCCGACTTCAGCAGCGACCTGGCCTTGTCCGGGTCATACGCCTTGGGCGTCATGCCCGCCGGGTAGAACGGGTCCGACGGCGGGATCGGCATGTCCGGCGCGAGGATGTTTATGCCGGGCGCGACCACCGACATGATCTTGCTCCGGTCCGCCGCGTACTGCATGGCCTGGATCACCTTGGGGTTGTTGTACGGCACGGTGTCGCCGAACATGGTCAGCCCGACCCATCCTCCGGCCTTGAGCATGTACGGCTTGACGTTGCCCTTGAGCAGGAGCGTGGAGGCGCCGGTGATGTTGTCGGCGACGTCCTCGCTGCCGGTGGTCAGCGCCTGAAGGCGGGTGGCGTCGTCGGCGATTACCACGTACTGGACCGCGTCGAGATAGGGCAGGCCGTTCTTCCAGTAATTGTGGTTGCGGGTGAGGTTCAGCCGCGCCGCCGGGTCGAACGAGGTGATCGAGAACGGCCCGGTTCCGTTGCCGGTGGTGAAGTCGGTGGTGCCGTCCTTGACGATCGACAGGGTGACCGCGGAGACGATGACCGGGAAGAACGCGTTGGGCTTGAGCAGGTTGAACTTGATCGCGGTGGGATCGGACGCGTCGATCCCGCTCGCCGCGAGGTAGGGCGAGATGTTGGCCAGGGCGGACGCGGCGAGCGTCGGGTCCAGCACCCGCTTGAAAGAGTAGGCCACGTCCTTCGAGGTCAGCTTGCTGCCGTCGTGGAAGGCGACGCCGCTGCGGAGCTTGAAGGTCCAGGTCTGCGCGCCGTTGCTGGGCGTCCACTCTGTGGCCAGCGACGGGCTGAGGCTGTAGTCCTCGTCGGCGAACGTGAGCGTGTCGTAGCAGTTCGCCGCGATCGCCAGCTGCAGGGTGCGCACCGCGACGGCAGGGTCCGGGGAGTCGCCCGCGTTGCCCGCCGCGGCCCCGTAGCGCAGCGTGCCTCCGCGCTTGCCGCCCGAAGCCGACCCGGAACCGGACGAGGCCGGGCCTGACGAGCTGCTCGAGCCCGAACCGCAGGCGGCGAGCCCTAGCCCGGCCACCAGGCCGGCTCCGACACCAAGCACTCTGCGTCGACCGATGTCATATGCCATGTGGGGGGTCCTCTCTAGGTGCGCTAGCGATGAGTAGCTGTGTGCTGACGGGTGACGGTGGCCGTGCGCCGGACGAAGTCGCCGTTCACGGTCAGCCCGAGGCCGGGACCGCCGGGGATGTCGATCACGCCGTCGACAGGCCGGACATCGCCGCCCCAGAGCTCTGTGCGCAGCGGGTTCTCGAAGCGGTCGGCCTCGAGCATGGGCGAATCCGCGCCGGGCAGCTCGGCTGGCTCCCGCAGGAGGGCCAGCAGTTGCAGGGTCGCGGCGAGCAGGATGGCGCCGCCCCAAGCGTGCGGAACGCACAGGCGGCCGCGGAGCGCGGCCAGCTCGGCAACGAACAGGGCCTCGCCGACGCCGCCGCAGATCGCGACGTCCGGCTGGACGATGTCCGCGGCGCCGCGGGCCAGGAAGGCGTCGAACGCGCTGCGGGTCTCCAGCCCCTCGGCCGCGGCCACGGAGATGTCGAGGCACGCGAGCTGCTCGTAGCCCGGATAGACCAGGCCACCGCGGGACCGTGTCAGCGGCTCCTCGAACCACCGGAACCGCAGCTCCTCCAGGCCGCGGCCCATCCGCAACGCGGTCGGTACCCCGTAGGCGCCGTTGGCGTCGACCATCAGGTCGATGTCGGGACCGGCCGCCGAGCGCAGTCCGGCGAGGATCGGTATCTCCCGCGCGGGGGCGTACCGCCCGACCCGGAATTTGGCGGCCCGGAACCCGTCCGCGAGCGCCGACTCGAGCTCTTCCGGCCAGCTCTGCTCGGGCGCGAGATCGTCCCGGTAACCACCGCTGGACGCGTACGCACGGACACTGCCGCGCCGGGGGCCGCCGTACAGACTCGCCACCGGCACGTCCAGTTGCCTGGCCCGGAGGTCGTCCAGCGCGATCGCGAGGGCACTGGTCGCGAGGCGATCGGGACTCGCGGCCGAGAAGTCGTCGATGATGCGCAGGTAGTCGGCCGGCTGGCGTCCCAGCACCTGGCCGGCCAGCTCGTCCAGGACCGCGAACACGCCGGGCCTGCGGTACGTCTCGCCCCAGCCGCTCCGGCCGTCACCGTCCTCGATCCGGAGCAGCACGGCCGAACGCCGGGCGTAGGTCACCCCGGACGGCCCAGCAGGAATGGATACCGGGTACTCCAGCTCGAAAATCTCGAGGCAGCTGATGGATCCTGCTGCGCTTCGCATGGGACCGCTCCCTGACTGCGGGGTCGCCCGACCAGTCCGGCTGCGACCCATCAGGGTCGCAGTATTTCCGACAATTTTTCTACTTGTCAAGCAGTCTTCGAAATTTGGACAGCTTCGACATGTAGCGGGGCAATGCATGCATTGGACATCGATCCAATGCCTTCCACTCGGCTCACGACCACCTCTCCCGGGCGCAGGAAGCGCTGCGGCGAGCGCCCAGCGCCGGTCCCCTCCGGGGTGCCCGTGAACACCAGGTCGCCGGGCAGCAGCGGGCAGATGGCCGAGATGTACGCGATCAGGCCCGGCACCGGGAACAACATCTCGCTGGTCCGGGCCTGTTGGACGAGTTCACCGTCGATCTCGCACTCGATGGCCAGGTCGTCCGGTGCGGCGAAATCGTCCACCGTGGTAAGCCACGGTCCGGTCGGGCCGAACCCCGGGAACGACTTGGCCAGGCCGAACTGCGGGGCGGGACCGCGCGCCTGGACCTCGCGTTCGGAGAAGTCCTGCCCGATCGTGAGGCCTGCCACGTGGGACCAGCCGTCCTCTTCCGCGACCCGGCTGGCGGTACGGCCGATCACGGCCACGAGCTCGACTTCCCAGTCCACGGACCCGCCCGGCAATGGCACGTCGCTGGCCGGCCCCGTGATGCAGGACGGGAACTTGGTGAAGACCAGCGGATCATCCGGCGAGGCCAGGCGGGCCTCGGCCGCGTGCGGCGCGTAGTTGAGCGCGACCGCGAACACCTGCCGAGGCCGGGGTGACGGGGCTGCGAGCTGCGCGTCGTCGAACCGCTCACCCAGGTCGTCATCGACGGTCCTGGCCCAGTCCCTGAACCGGTCCCAGTCCGTGTAGATGGCACCCGGATCGGCCGGGAACCGGCCGCCGCTGTGGGTGTGAACATCGACGGCGCCCCGCGGGGTCAGTACGACGAGACGTCCGTCAAGGTTCGCGATGCGCAAGTTGGCTCCTACTGTTTGTCCAGCCGGGAACCGTTCATAGATATCTGATCTGATGGATAATCACAAGTATTTTCAAATATATGGATCAGAAGTGACTATCAGGCATAACACGTCGGATCCGAGGGCGGCCGCGTGCACACAGCAGCTCACGACGGCCTTGGCGACGACCCCTGGCAGCCGAGGGAACGGCGCCGCGGCCACGCTCGCAGGCGCTGGTCAGGCGGCTAATCCGGGCGTATCCGGCCTCTTGCCGGCGGCCCCCCGCGGCTCGCACGCCGTCACCGGCCTCTTGCCGGCGCTCCCCGCGTCTCGCCCGCCGTCACCGGCGTCCTGCGGGCAGCCACCGGTCTTCCCGGTCGTCATCGGCCTCCGCGGGAACCACTGCCGCGCCTCGGCCTGGCGACCGCGGCCGGCCCGCGGGCGCCGCTCCGCGTTCCGACCGTCCTGCCGTTCGTCTCCGCGGAGTCGGCGGCGTCCGCCGCGTCCGACTCGGCCGCCGCGTCCGGTTCGGCCGAGATCTGTCCCGTGGCGAGCACCGCGTTGGTGGTGTACTCGATGTGCTGCGTGAGCAGCGCGATGGCCCGGTCGGCGTCGCGGGCGAGCGCGGCTCGCAGCAGGTCCTCGTGCTCGCCGGCGATATCCCGGTCCTGCTCGCTGCGCAGGTAGCGCGACCAGCGCCGGTACAACTCGGCGGCGTCCCGCAGCGATGCTGCGATCTCCCGCAGCCGGCGGATGTCGCACGCCTCGAGGAGGACTTCGTGGAAGTGCCGGTGCGCGTCCGTCCAGTCGTCGGTCACCCGGCGCGCGTCCTCGCCGGACAGTTGCGGGGTCCCGTAAAGGATGTGGTGGGCGGCGACGAGGCGGGCCTCCCAGGCGAGGTCGCCGGTCGCCAGCGCCCGGCGCAGCGCCATCGTCTCGATCTCCACCCGTGCGGCGGTGAGATCCCGCAGATCGTCGGGCGAGACGGGTACCACCCGGAACCCCTGCTGCGGCTCGGAGATCACCAGGCCCTGCTCGGCAAGCCGGGACAGCGCCTCGCGCAGCGCGCCCACGCTCGTCGTGTAACGCGCGCTGAGCTCGCTGAACTGGAGCCGCTGACCCGGCAGCAGGCTGCCCGACAAGATGTCGCGGCGCAGATCAAGGAAGGCGGTCTCGCCGCGGGTGGTGCTGCGGGGCATGGCGGCAGTTTATGCCGCCGGGGACCAGAGCTGGCAAGATTCGAAACTCAGCCATCCGATCGAAAGATCTTGAACACCGTGACCTGCCCCTGCCGGAGCGGCCCGCCTGACCGTACCCGGGCCGCAGGCCAAGTGTTTTTACGCCCCTTCAGGGCTCGATCCGGGTCAGCAGAACGGCTGACCCGGCGCGGCAGTCTGCCGCTTCGGGCAGGGCAGGCTGCTCCATGACCGCCGTGCCGCTCCTCACGCCCTGCCCGTCCCGCGGCCGCAGGCCCGGCCGTCAGCCGGGCGCGGGTCAGGCAGCAGGGTCCTGGCCCGCGCCCGGCGTGGCCGGGATCGCTACCAGGGCGGCCGGTCTCGCTGTACCGGCCGCACGCGCAGGTAGGTCACGCTGCTGCTGCACGCCTTCAGCGGGATCGGCACAATCCTGGAAGTGGCCCGGCCCGGCGGGTAGACGCGCAGGCCGGCTGCCATCACCGGGTCGCAAGGCCGCGGCCCGCTGTTGCTGGTCACGACGCTGCTGTATTGCAGCAGTGCGTAGGCGGTGGCGCCGTTGGCCAGCGTGACCGGTCGCGCGGCGGGCGGAGACCAGGCAGCGGGGCTGCCGACGCGATGGCCGCTCAGGCTGACGGCCGTCACCCCCGGGTGACCGTCCAGCGTGCACGCGCGTCCGGACAGGTTGGTGAACTTGAGCGTGTAGAAGACGCTGCCCGCCGTGCCGATGCCCGGGGTGTTCATCCAGACAACCAGGCCGGACGTCTGGCAGCGCGGAGCGCCGACCTTCGCGGTGGCAGCGGGCGATGTCGCAGCGGCGAGCGCTACCGCCGGTGTCAGGGCTGCGGCGCAGGCTAACGCCGTCGCGCCAGTTAGGCGCCGCGGCGCGAGCGCAGGAATGTACATAGTGTCCCCCTTTTTTGCGTGTGACGCGGAACCGATGCACCCGCTATATCTGCTCAAGCCCGCCGGCGGTTACGGTCTTGGGGAGCCCTCCCCCGATGACGGCGCCAGCAGGCCGGTCACAGGCTGGCGGGCAGGCCGAACGCGGCGAACATCGACGGCTGCTCGAATGCCGCGATCTCGGTGAGCCGGCCGTCTTCGTGCCGCAGTACGGCGAGAACGAACGGGGAGAACGCGGTCTCGCCGCGACGGCGGACGTAGCCGGCCGCGCCCGGCTGCCGGTTGGCCATGATCGGCAACA
>Ga0335072_10005733_pt1 | contig 18275 bp, 14 predicted proteins | sample Lox_Sample_21_FD_206725 | JGI IMG/M metagenome (GOLD analysis project Ga0335072, IMG submission 206725) | Soil microbial communities from Loxahatchee National Wildlife Refuge, Florida, United States - Lox_Sample_2.1 | ecosystem: Environmental > Terrestrial > Soil > Wetlands | place: USA... | reverse complement strand
CGAGCAACAAGCTGCGTTGTGCAGAGAGCGTCACTTATAGGTGGAAGCCCTCAGGATGGCGCGCGGTTGCCTTGCTGAAGGCAGCTCCCATAACTCCGAAATAACCAGGCCGCCCAACCATGACCGGCTGGCACGCGGCGCGAATCCGTGCTGGGCGAGAAGTGTCCGCCATGGTGGAATCCGGCGCACGGTGAGTCCTGTGAGCAGTCGAAATGCGGCATACAGCAAGGAGATGATGCCGCGCGCCAATCCTCGCCGCACCACGCCCGAACGCGGCACCTCGAATTCAGAAACCAGCCACCTGGCCCCCGGGACCAGATGCGGCCGCAACCGGGTGATGAGCTGTTCTGTTTCCTCCAGCGTCAGGCAGTCGAGGAAAAAGTGAGTGACGATTAAGTCGTAGCCGCCGGATGGTGGCTGAAGGTGGCGGGCGTCGGCACAGGTGGTGGTCAGCCGGTGCAAGTCACCCTGTTCTGCAATGCGATCGTGCAGGAGGTGGAGCATGGCAGAAGAAGCGTCGACGGCGTCTGCCTGGAGATGGGGCACTGAGGCGAGCAATCGAGCCAGGAATCGCCCATCGCCGTCGCCGAGCACCAGCGCACGGCGCGTGTCCGCGAGAGCCGGAACGTGATGGAAGCGGCAGCGCTCCAGCACCGGGCCGAAGGAGACGTACTCCATCGCGCGATAGAGACGCGCGATGCGATCGAACCTGGCCGGCCTGTTCCGGGCAACAATGGGCGCGATTGCCGGCGCAGGGCGAACCTCATCTGTGCGGGGATCGGGAATGTTTTCTACAGATGCCATGGAGAGAGGAAGAAGATGGGTGTGAGCAGCGCTGCGTCGGCTGCGATTCGAAGAGCAAGCAGCAAACGAGCGCGATCTTCCGGGCCCGCCCTGCGTTGTGCTGAGCCGCGATAAAGCCGGTCCAGCGCGAAGAGAATCGCGGCTGAAGCCAGCGAGGCAAGGCAAAATCCCAAGGCAGCGCCAGTCGCGGGTCCATAAAGCAAGATCATCGCCGCAACCGCGACACCAAGTGCCATAACCGGCACGGTGACCGAGCGATTTGAGTTCTTGCTCTCCCACGTTTCGATGGCGACGCAATTCAGCGTGCAGAGCCCGGCGAACAGCAGCACCAGCCACACAATCAGCGCGTGAGGCGCATGCGGCGAAGACCAGGCGGGAACCGCAGTCGCCAGCGAGAACAATACGCCGACAGCGACTTCACGCGGAAACCAGCGGCACAAACGCACAACCGGCAGATGCACACCGGCGAAGTACAGCATGGAAATGGCGAAGAGGATCTCGTCGTCCCGGCGTGCTGCTGCAGGCATGATGCAGATGCTGCCGAGCAGGAGTGCTCCAGTGGGAAGCGCGGTCAACAGCAACATGCGACGATGGCGCGCGTGGAAGAAATGACGCTCGCGCAGCGCGGGATGTGCGCGTGAGCGCACGTCGAGCAGGCGGTCCGCAACATAGATCAGCCAGGTACCGACGCCGAGAACGGCAATGGAAATGACGGAGACACGAATACCCGCTGCGAGGGCGAAGCTCCAGGCCCAAAGCACGGCCACCGTCGGCGCGTCGAGGCTGAGCAGATGCCAGTAAACGGGAACTCCCCACAGTCGTGAGCGGGACCGGGCAGCAACTGTGGGGAGCGGAGCAGCAAGAGCCACTCTTCAATTCTAAAAGTGAAAACGGTACCGAACCTGCCCGTAGATCTGGCGCGGATCATTTTCATGGAAGCCGCCAAACGTGAGGCTGTTGTCGAGCAGCACCCGCGTGTTAGCGACGTTCACAGCATTCACCGCCAGCGCCCAGTTTTCACCGATGGCCTTCCCCACTGCGACGTCGCACGTAGTGTGCGCGGGCAGGTAGTCGCCGGTATAGGGCGACGGCGGATCGGTGAAGCCGTTCGAGAATCCCGAGCCGTAGTAGAGGTTGAATGCCGCCCAGGCGCGATGCGGCAGGCTGCCGTCGAATCCGACATTCAGCGTGTTGCGCTGGTCGTGGTCGAGCGGCGAGTAGCCTGGATCGACGGCGCAGTCGGGTGAATCTGCCGGATAGCAGATCAGCCCGCCGTTGATTGCGCCTCGCTGTTGGGCGATCTGGTTGGAGTAGGCCAGGTGTCCCTGGCCGTAACGCCACAGGCGTGGCGTGCGCAGGGTCAGCTCCCATCCCTGGATGAGCGCGCCATCGACGGTCACAGGAATGAAGATGCTTGACTCACCGATGTTGCTGTGATCGAGAAAGTTGTTGGCACGAGTCTGGAAGGTATCGGCATCGAGCAGCCAGCCACGCAACGGGATCTGAATGCCGAACTGGTATTCTTCGTCGCGCTCGCCGCGCAATGGAACGAAGCTGGTGTCGTTGCCCTGCGCGAAGGCAAGCGCCGGTCCGGTGACGCTGGTGAGCGGCGGCGGCTGATAAAAATGGCCGTAGAAGCCGCGCAGCACCCAACCAAGTTTGGGAATCTGCACGGCCATGCCTACGCGTGGATAGAATGCGTTTTCCGATATTGCTCCCTGAAAATGCGTCTGGCGTTCGCCGCCGATGAGTGTCAGCCAGGACGTGGGCCGGTAATTGTCCTCGACGAATGCTTCTTCGACCCCGCCGTTGACGACAGAAGTGTCGGAGAAGTCCGGTGCGCTGCCGTCATTGAACACCACTCCGAAGCGATCGGTTTCGTGCTGGCCGTAGCCGTAAAGTCCCGCCTTGAACGAATTGCGCGCAATGGTAGTGGAGAAATACGCCTGTGCTCCGGCGTACTGTCCCGTCTGTTTCGCCGTCGTCGCGTTTGGCTGGTCGTTGGCGCTGGGCTCGTAGTTTGCATCGTTGTAGTGATAAAAAGGTGAAATTTCGAACAGCGATTTGGCGTTCAGCGTGTGGATCCAGGAGAAGGTCGTTAGACCGTCGGTTTCGTGCTGGCCGTCGCGCAGACCGGATGAATCGTAGAGCTGATTCTCCCAGCTGTTGGGGTCAGGATCGTAGGGGATCTGAAAGTAATCCGTGCGCAGCTGGCCCACGAAGCGCAGCTGGTCCTGCGGATTCTTGTTGAAGATGAGCGAGGTGAAGCCGCCATAGCCGTTCTCCGCATCGTGAACGGGCATCTCGATGGGCGGCATCAGGCCGTAATTGCTGCGATTGCCGTTGACGGCGGCGAACCAGGCGAAGCGTTCGGTGTGATCGCCGAGGCTGAGCTGGCTGTCGGTCTGGTAATAACTGCCAAGCGTTGTTACAAATTCGCCCTGGCGGCTGGTTTCAAAGCCGGTGCGGGGAATCACGTCGAACATGCCATAGGTGCGGTCGCCGAGATCGGCGCCATAGCTGCCGCGATCGATCTCGATTGTGTCGATATCGCGCGGATCGATCTGGGGGCCGAGGTTGCTGGCAATGTTGGTATTGGGGATGGGAACGCCGTCGATCATCCAGTTCAGTTCATGGCCGCCGCGCATGTGCAGCATGTCGTGGGTCATGTAGGCGCCGGGCGTGTAGTCGGTGATCATGGCCAGTGAGTTGGTACGGTCTGCTCCGGGGGTTTCCTGGATGTCCGCGCGGCTCACCATCGTCTCCGGCGTGACGGAATCGGGATTGACGGTCTGGCTTTCGGCGCGGACTTCGGCTGTCTGGTGGACAGACGCTACTTCGAGGGGAAAGTGGAGAATCTCCGAACCGTTCGATGTGACAGTGATGGTTTGCTCCATCGTCGCGAAGCCATTGCTGGAAACGACGATGTCGTAAATACCCGGCGGAACCGCCTGGATCGAGAATGCGCCTTCGGCATTGGATTCGGCTTTAAAGAAGAGGTCGGAATGAATGGCGTGCAGGACGACCTTCGCGCCGGCGATGGGTCTGTGGGTGGGATCGTGGACGATGCCCTGCACCTGGCCCAGCAGGGCAGCGTAGACGAACGGCGCTGCCAGCAGCAGCGGCGCTAAAGGCAGAAAGATTCTTCGCAGCATGAGGTAGCTCCTGAGGAAAGCTCGCTTCTGTAGCGATCACGGTGACAAATGAAACCGCCGCGGAGAGAAAGCCCGCGCGGAGGTTCTGCAGGTCAGGTGTCAGAGAGGGAGCGTCAGAGGAGGTCCGCGCTTGTGGCGGGCGCGATCGGCAGAGATGCGATAGCCGGCCTCGGCTGCGCGGACGATATCTGCACAGCCGGAAAAGTCAGCAGTGCCGGCGGGAATCAATGCAGCGGCGAGCGCGTGCGGTAGAACGAACGGAGCGTGGCCGAATGGCGAGTAAGGGCACCTCGCCGACGCGACATGGAAATGCGAGGGACTACCTGCCATCTCCATGGACATCGCGCAGTGGTGCTTTCCGCCGCGGCGGCAGCAGGCGGGCAACTGGGAATCGTTTGGTGCAGAAGCGAACGCGGGCGCAATCAGCGGCAAGCTGAGGATAGTCAGCAGCAGGCCTGCGAGCGCGCGTCGCATGAAACCCATCGTAGCAGGAAGGCAAAGCATCCGGGGCATTGCGTGCGGACGGAGACACGCCTTACGGCGTGGTGGAGTAGTCCTGCTGGACAATCGCCCAGACGTCGTTCTTTTTGGAGTTGAGATTCAGGTGATGCGTCTTCGACTGCGACGCTTCCTGATCGGGCGCGTAGGTCAGCGTGTATTGATATTTCAGCAGTGCGCCAAGCTTGTTGTAAGCGTCCTCGGCTTTGTCGCGCTTGCCCTCCACCATATATCCGCCGGTGACGTTGCAGAGATGTTCAAGCGTCTCCCTGCCGTCGGCGTGCGGAGCTTCGGAGGGTCCCTGTCCACCACCGCCACGCCGGCCACCACCACCGCCGCCGCCGCCCGGATAGCCTCCCCCGCCGCCCGGATAACCACCCCCTCCGCCCGGGTACCCTCCACCTCCTATGCCGCCGCGCCGTTCTCCGCCGCGGTTCTGATTGTTCGGATGCTCTTCTTCCCCCTTGAAATAAATGGCGAAAACGGCAGTGTGTGCCGCCTGCGCGGCCGCAACAGCGTCGCTCAGCGTCTCCTTGCTGTCGCGGTCGATGCCGTCGCCGATGAGAATGAGAACGTGGTGGCCGGGCTCCTTCGCGATGACTTCGGTCGATGCGAGATAGATTGCGTCGTAGAGAGTGCCGCCCCAGTTACCCACGCGCCGCTCGTCCTGGGTGTCCGCGTTATCGTTGCCATTCTGGTCGCCGAAGTGGCGAGAGCCGAGTTGGGTGACGGAGTCGTGCAGTTTATTCGCGGTCGCTGTGGGATCCTCCAGCAGATCGACTTCGCGGTCGTATTGAACCAGGAAGGCGCGATCGTCTGTGCCGGGCAGCGTGTGATCGATGAAGTGCACTGTTGCCAGGCGAATGTCGCCGATCTCGGTGCGCTGGTTGGGGCTGATCTGACCGATGATCCCGAAGGTCATCGGCGATGGTTGCGCGGGCGCAAAAGACTGGATGGTCTGAAGGTGGCCGTTGTCGGTGAGCGTGATGTCGCCGGCGTTGAGATTCTTCACCGGGTCGCCCTTCTTGTCGACCACGGTGACGGGCAGAGACACGGGACCGCTGGCAGCGGGAGCAGGTGCGGGAGCCGCTGCCGGGGCCGTGCTCTGACCGGTTGCCTGGGCCGGTGCGTGAATGGCCGACAGCGCCAGGGCGGCTGCGGGAAGGAAAAGCCGGATACGGGTGCGAATCTTCATGGCTTGTCGGGAGTGGTCTCGACCACCCATTAGACGTTAGCACCGAAGGCGGGGTTTCGCTGCGGACCGGGCGGTCAGCAGCCTTTGCGGCGAAAGATCAGATAGTCCAATGAGAATCGGCCGGCACCGAAGATGAGCGCCATGAGGGCGGCGAACAGGAATGTGTAGGGGTCAGCCCCGTAGAAATCGCCAGGGTTGCTGATGATGGCGCGCAGAGCATCGGGCGAGGCCGTGATGTAGGCGACGATCATGTCGCAGGCCAGCAGGAGACCGATGAAGCGGGTCGCAAAACCGGCGAAAAGCAGGATGCCGCCAACCAACTCGAGCAGCGAAACGCAGATGACGGTGAAGTGCGGTGCGGGAATGTTGAGGCTCGCGAAGAAGCCCGTGGCGCGGTCGAGGTTATGCAGCCGGCCCCAGCCAGACTGAGCGAACTGCCATCCCCAATAAACACGAATGAGGAGGAGGAACGGCGACTCCAGCTTTGCGGATGCAAGCTGGAAGCGGCGATAAGTCGCTGCTATGAAACCCATCGGGGTGCTGGCCGCCTGGGTTGAGACAGTCTGAGACGCGGGGCTACTCATCGGGTTCCTGCCTTTCTGGTCATCGGCGCAGGGCGTCATCAGGAGGTGAACCACCCCAGCATAGACCAGCTGGCGAAGACTTCCTGCAGAAATGCCGGACGCTGCTCTTCAGGCAGCTCGCTGGCCACAAGAGCCAGCTCGATCGCCTCTCCCAGCGTTCTGCCCGCGATCAGTGCCTCCAGCAGCCTGTATTCCTCCGGCGAAAGCTCCTTGTACCAGACCGTGTTCTGGTGGCGGTGCACAGCAAGGTGGATTGGTCTGGGCGCCATTCCGGCGATGTGGCGGATATGGCGGCGCCTGCGCGCGACGTTGGCATTGTTTGCCGCCGACGCGGCGCTGCCGTTCTCCGTGCGGACCTGCAGCAGCAGATCGTCTACCGGCCAGGAGAGCGCCAGGACCCGCAGATGCGGCTGCAATCGCAGCGTCGAGTTCTCGTCGATTGCAGCAAGCTTCTTCGCGCTCAGATGGGGGCGATCTTCGGAGTCGAACGCCTCGATGTGCGCCCATTCCAGCCGAACCATATCGAGCGCCATCTGCGGGTGCTGACCGAGATGCTGGGGATGTTCGCCAAGCCAGGCTTCAAGCCGTGAGCCGAGGTTGCGCAGACTGAACGACTCCGACGGACAGTCGGTGAGATAGGCGCGCATCAGGGTGTCAAACCGCGCGCGTCCCAGGATCGCCTGAAGACCGGGAAAATCGTCTTCAAAAGAGGAGTAGAGACGAAACCAGTACTGCCGGTTGTAAATCTCCAGGCGCTCAAAGGACGTTAACCGGTCATTCGGACGAATGATCGCGTCGGCTTCGGTCTTGTTCGACGTCCCATCGCGGCGTTTGCGCGGCATCGTCTCGCTGCGCGTCAGCGGATGCATCACCGCGGCTGCCATCCGGCGCTGTATCTCAAGCAGGCCCGTTGGTGTGCTGACCGGCTGGCTCATCGTGCGGCTCCGGCGGGCTCGACGATGGATGCGGCTGCCGCCTGCATTGCGGCAAGACTGCTCTGCCGGGGCGCAGCTTCCGCAGCGGCTTTGAGAAATTTGTTGGCCTTCAGGGCTTCGGCGTGGACCTCGTCGAAGCTGGGGATGTTATCGTCCCACTCCAGCAGAGTGGCCGTTGGCCCGCAGCGCTCGATGGCGCGCCCGTAAAGACGCCAGACCGCCGGCAGCACCGGATGATCGTGGGTGTCAAGAATGTATTTCTCGTACTTGCTGTGGCCTGCGATGTGAATCTGCGCAACCCGGTGCGAAGGAACTGAATTCACGTAGGTGAATGGGTCGAAGTTATGGTTCTTCGAGGACACATAAATATTGTTGACGTCCAGCAGGATCCCGCAGTCGGCGCGTTCCACAACTTCGTTCAGGAACTCCCACTCGGTCATCTCCGAGACATGAAACTCGGCGTAGCTTGAAACGTTCTCCACGACCACGGGGACCTCGCAGTAGTCCTGCACCTGGCGGATCTTCTGCGCGGTCACCTCGACGGCCTCCCAGGTGTAGGGCATGGGCAGCAGGTCGTGCGTGTAGCGGCCATCGACGGAGCCCCAGCAGAGATGATCGCTGAGCCACGGAGTTTTCGTGCGGCGAACGAGGCTCTTCAGTTTTTTCAGGTGTTCGCGACTGAGCGGATCGGCTGAGCCGAAATACATGGAGACGCCGTGCTGCACAACCTTGTACTGCTCGAGAATCTGGTCCAGCACTTCGAGCGGCCGGCCGCCGTCGATCATGTAATTTTCCGAGATGATCTCAAACCAGTCGACCACCGGATGGCGCGAGAGGATGTGCTGGTAGTGGGGAATGCGCAGACCAATGCCGACGCCGTAATCCGTGAAGCCGTTGAAGCGATTTGCAGGCAAGGGGAACCTCAAAGGTGAAAAGCAGAAGGGCCGCGGTTGAGGCGGCCCTTGCATGCCGGAGTGAAACTACTGGGGCATTTTGGAGCCGTCAGTTGCGCAGCCGCCCTTGCCCTTGCAGCTGTTCTTGCCTTTGCAGCCGGCGTCGCTGCTCTTGCAGCCACCCTGACCCTTGCAGTCGTTTTTCCCTTTACACGAATGCTTGGGGGCTTTGGCGAAGTCGGTTCCGGCGAACGACAGCTTGCCCGCCTTCAGGATCGGTGTGGTGCTGGACGAGCTGTTCACGGACGCGTGCATCACTGTCGCGCCGCTGAGCAGGCCCGAAACAGCCGCAGCGACCATCATGGTCTTCAAGGATTTCGTCATTTGTCATTCCTCCATCGGATTGCGAGGCCCGGACCAGCGCACCTGGAGACAGATTGGGGAGCGCCAGGCGGGGGACCTCGCGGTGCGGATTAGACTACATAAACAACTACGCGTTGTGCCACTCCGCCGGATTGTTTTTTTCGGGTCGTTTACCCGGGATTTACAGGGCGGTTCAGGGCAGCGGCCGGGCATCCGGGCTCCGAGCGACGCATCTTCAGTCACAGGAAGGACTCAGGGACGAAATGGCGTCTTTTGACGGATCGACGCGAAGCCACGCGCGAGGGGTGGCTCTGCGCTTCGTTCTCATGATCGGTGTTGTCAGCTTTTTCGCCGATTTTGTTTACGAGGGCGGGCGAAGCATCGGCGGTCCCTTCCTCGAAACACTGGGCGCGACGGGCGCCATTGTCGGTGTGGTTGCAGGCCTGGGCGAATTGCTCGGTTACGGGCTTCGCTTTTTCTCCGGGCGCATCAGCGAGCGCACGCGCCAGTTCTGGCCCATCACTCTGTTTGGCTACTTCGTGCAGATGGCCGCGGTGCCGTCGCTGGCGCTGGCGCGCAACTGGCAGACCGCCGCGGTGCTGATCGTGCTGGAACGGGTGGGCAAGGCGATCCGCAACCCTCCTCGCGACGTGATGCTGTCCCATGCGGGCAAGGAAATGGGCATCGGATGGGCTTTTGGGCTTCACGAAGGACTGGATCAAGCCGGTGCTCTGCTCGGACCGCTGATGCTGGCGGTGATCCTCGCGTATCGCGGCGAATACCGGCTGGGGTTTGCAACGCTCGTGATTCCGGCGGTCATCACGTGTGTGCTGATCGTTGTTACGAAATTGCTGTATCCCAGGCCCGAGGATCTGGAGCCGCATTCGCCGGCGATGCACGCGGGCGACATGGGCCGCTCGTTCTGGATTTATCTTGTTGGAGCAGCACTGGTCGCGGCAGGCTTCGCAGACTATCAGTTGATCGCATTCCATCTGCAAAAGCACGGTGTAGCCTCGGTGGTCTGGATTCCGATCTTCTATTCCGTCGCGATGGCGACGGGCGGAGCAGGATCGCTGCTTTTCGGGCGCCTCTTCGATCGCTTCGGCGTGTCTGTTCTGATTCCGCTGACGCTCGTCTCTATTGCATCCGCTCCGCTGGTGTTTTTGGGTGGGTTTTCCTGGGCGTTATTCGGCGCGGCCCTGTGGGGACTGGGCATGGGTGTGCATGAGTCCATCATCCCCGCCGCCGTCGCGACGATGGTTCCGCAGGAGCGCCGGCCCTCGGCGTACGGAATGTTCACTGCGGCCTACGGCGTCGCCTGGTTCCTGGGCAGCGCGGCGATCGGGTTCCTCTACGATGTGTCGGTTCAGGCGGCGGTGATCTTTTGCGTGGCTACAGGTGTGGCATCCTTGCCATTCTTTTTCGCAGTGCGGAGTCGGGCCGAGACCGCTTGAGGTCAAGGTTTGACGAGCCGACGAGCCTGCTGGTGGGAGTTGTATTCGACATAGCCCAGGCCGACGCGCATGTGGCGGCTGAGGTCGTTCGGGACTGCGACCGCCAGCGTCATCCCGAGAATGCCATGGGCCACAGCCAGCGTGTAGAGGTTTCGGTAGCGGAGGAAAAGCGTGCACGAAACGGTTCCCCAGACCAGTGTGAGCGCGACCAGCAACGGGTTAGGGATATGCGCGATGGCGAAGAGGCTCGCCGAAAGCGCAATCGCCGGATAGCGGCTGAGTCCGAGGCGGAGAAGACGCGTCAGGACGTAAATCTGCAGGATGAACTGCTGCATCAGCGCCCACAGGGCGTATCCCCAGACGTGGGTGATGACAGGCAATGGGCCGTACAGCGGATGCAGGGTGTGCAGATACCTGGCCACCGCGATTCCCGCGGCAGCTATGACAACCGCCACGCCCACGACCCAGAGCGATGGCAACAAACCACGCGCGCCAAGCCCGTGTGTGTCGAGCTCTTTGCGTCGCAGGATCGCCGTGACTGCGATCCAGGCAAAAGCCACCCAATAGAGCACAGGCTGCGCCGGATTCGTCGTCCAGATGGTGGCGAGGATCAGCCCATAACCGATGCAGAGTTCGAGCAGATCGACGGTGGGATGTGAAAGGCGCACGCATTCAGGGTAGACTCACGGCGCGGACGAACGAGGATGACGGAACGAATTGCAGGCGCACGTGCTGCGAAGGAATATCTGATCGGGCGAATTGTTGCTCAGGCAAAGCAGGATGGGATCGAGCTCTCGGAAATCGAGCGCAAGATGCTGTACTTCACCGAAACCGGCTGGACGTTGCCGGATGTGACGGAAGTCAGCGCGAAATTCGATGAGGAGTACGACCAGGACGAGTATGAGACGAAGATCGCCTGGATCGTGAATCGCATCCATGAGACGGCGGGCGAAGCAGAAGAAAAATGGAACGAAGCCGTCGAGGTATTGAGTGCAGAGGACCACTACCTGCTGGTGCTGATCAATCCTAATTTCGCGCGACACGGCACCCGGCCTGCAGGCGACATCGCGAAGTTGATCCTGACGGCGGCGCTGGTCATTGCAGCGCTGATGTTCGGGCTCTGGATATTCCAGAAGCGGTAAAGCAAACCGAAGCGGCGGGCCTAAGCTCGCCGCTTTATGTGACCCGCGATCTGCGACCTGAGCCCTGTTCTTACTGCAGCAGGGTTCCAGTCTCCGGCTCGGCCTTCGCCTCTTCCGGCGGGATCACCACCGCGGCCGCGACGCGATCGCCTTCTTCGAGGTTGAGCAGCTTCACGCCCTGCGTGGAGCGGCCGGCCTCGCGGATGGTCGTCGTGTCGATGCGAATGATCTTGCCGTACTGGCTGATCACGATGATCTCCGAGGTGTCGTCGACCAGCTGGATGCCGACCACTTTGCCGTTGCGCGCCGTGGTCTTGACATTGATCACGCCTTTGCCGCCGCGTGACTGCAGGCGATACTCCTCAACATCGGTGCGCTTACCGAAGCCGTTCTCCGTGACCGACAGGATGCGATGCACGGCGCCGTTCTTCTTCGGGGTGATGGCGATGCCGACCACGTAATCGTTCTTGCCGATGTCGATGCCGCGCACGCCGTAGGCAGGCCGGCCCATCGAGCGGACATCTTCTTCGCCGAAGCGAATAGCAACGCCATCGTGCGTGGCAATGAAGACGATCTGCTGGCCGTCGGTGAGGCGGACGGAGACCAGTTCGTCATCCTCGTCGATGCCGATCGCGATGATGCCGCGCGCCATTACATTGCAGAAGTCCTTCAGCGGCGTCTTCTTCACTGTGCCTTTGCGCGTGGTGAAGAAGATGAATTTGCCCTCCTCTTCAAGGTTGCGCACCGGCAGAATGGTGCGGACGGTTTCGCCGGGCTGCAGGCTCAGCAGGCTGGCGATGGACTTGCCCTTGCCCGCGGCGCCCACGTCGGGGATCTCGTAGACCTTGAGCCAGTAGACGCGACCCTTGTTCGTGAAGCACAGCAAGTAGGCATGGGTCGAGTCGACGATGAGCTGGGTGACGAAGTCCTCTTCGCGGGTCTTCATGCCCAGACGGCCGGTGCCGCCGCGCCGCTGCTGACGATACGTCGAGATGGGCGTGCGCTTGAGGTAGCCGGAGTGCGACACAGTCACAGCAACCTGCTCATCGGCGATGAGATCTTCGAGCTGAATCTCCGCGCTCTCGTCGATGATCTGCGTGCGCCGCTCGTCGCCGTATTCCTTGCGGACGGCCTCGAGCTCCTTCACGATGACCTGGCGCAGCTTTTTCTCCGAGGCGAGGATCGACTCGTACTCGGCGATGTTCTCGCGCACTTCCTTTAACTCATTCACCAGCTCGTCGATGGAGAGCTGGGTGAGGCGGTACAACTGCAGTTCAAGGATGGCGTCGATCTGGCGATAGCTCAGCGTCAGCGTCGGCGTGATCAGGGTGGCCGGGTCGATGGCGTACTTCGCGGGATCGAGCTTGACGCCCTTGATCGCCTGGTCCTTCACCGTGATGGTTCTGTTGGAGAAGAACTGGAACAGGTTCTCGCGGGCATCGGCGCGGGAGTTGGATCCGCGGATGATTTTGATGACGTTGTCGAGGTGATCGAGCGCGATCTGGTAGCCGAGCAACTGATGCTCGCGCTCTCGCGCCTTGCGCAGCAGGAAGTCGGTGCGGCGGCGCACCACATCCATGCGGTGGTCGATGAAGACGCGGATGGCTTCGGGCAGGCCGAGTTCGCGGGGCTGGCCGTTGACCACGGCCAGGAAGATCATCGAGAAGCTCTCCTGCATCTGGGTGTGCTTGTAGAGCTGGTTCAGGATGATCTGGGCTTCGGCGCCGCGCTTGAGCTCGATGACAATGCGCATGCCCTCGCGATCGCTCTCATCGCGAACGTCGGCGATGTCGTCGATGACCTTGTCGTTGACCAGTTCGGCGATGCGCTTGATGAGGACGTTTTTGTTGACCTGGTAGGGAATCTCGCTGACGATGATCGCCTGGCGGCCCTGGGGCATGTTCTCGGTTGCGCACTTCGCGCGGATGAGGAAGCGGCCGCGCCCGGATTTATAGGCCTGAGCGATGCCCGAGCGGCCGTAGAGAAATCCGCCGGTGGGAAAGTCAGGGCCGTGCACGTGCCTGAGCACTTCAGCCAGGCCCGCGTGCGGATTGTTCACCATCTCGATGCACGCGTTCACAACCTCGGTGAGGTTATGCGGCGGGATGTTGGTCGCCATGCCGACGGCGATGCCGTTCGACCCGTTGACGATGAGGTTCGGGACGCGCGTCGGCAGCACGGTCGGCTCGAACGTGGACTCGTCGAAGTTGGGCACCATGTCGACGGTCTGCATCTCGATGTCGGCCAGCATTTCGCCGGCGAACTTCGTCATCCGGCATTCGGTGTATCGATAGGCTGCGGGCGGGTCGCCATCGACGGAGCCGAAGTTGCCCTGGCCGTCGACCAGCGGATAACGCATCGCCCAGGGCTGCGCCATGCGAACCAGCGCGTCGTACACGGCCGAGTCGCCGTGAGGATGGTACTTCTTCAGACACTCGCCGACCACACCGGCGCATTTTGAGTAGCGCTTGTTGTACTGCAGGCCCTCGCGCTCCATGGCAACGAGGATGCGGCGGTGCACCGGCTTGAGTCCGTCGCGGGCATCGGGCAGCGCGCGCCCGATGATGACCGACATGGAGTAGTCGAGATACGACCGGCGCATCTCCTCTTCAATATTGATAGGGACAAGATTTGCCGCGCCGGGTCCCGTGGGACCGTCGCTGCCGTTACCGCCGAGGGGAAGCTGAGGGTTCTGATCGTCTGCCATATATTTTGTGGGCCGGGGGTCACGCCTGGAGGGTCAGTGAAGCGGAGCGGACCGAGGACTTATCTTTATGATACGGGAAGAGTTAGGTCCACACAAGGCGGGTTAGGCCAATGGATTCAGCGGCTTGGGGGACTAGCCGTCCAGGCGGACGCGCTTCGCGCAAAACGGCGAGGCAACGACCCCGCGTTTCCTGTGTTCCAGTGCCTTGCGCGCCTCTCAGGACGACACGGTTTTTACGCCTGGCCGCGGCGCGTTGCCGTTGCCGTCAAAGTTGCCGACGCCTGCGCTGAAGCCGGCGACAATCTGGGTGAGCAGGTCGTTGACGACGCCGGGCTGGTTGGGCAGCAGGATGGTATTGGAGCGGCCGGTGGTGCCGATGTCGCGCAGCGTGTCGAAATATTGGGTGAGCAGGACCATGGACATGACGTCGCGGGCGGTTGAGCCCTCGACGGCGGACTGGAACTGTTCGACGGAGGCCTGCAGGCCCTGGATGATGGCCTGGCGCTGACGGGCGACGCCTTCGCCCTGGAGCGCTTTGGACTGAGCTTCGGCTTCGGCCTGCTTGACCTTGAGAATCTTGTCGGCTTCGCCGCGAGCCTGGGCGGCGGTTTGTTCGCGCTGCGCGGCGTTGATGTCGTTCATGGCGGCCTTCACTTTGGCGTCCGGCACGATGTCGGTGACCAGCGCTTTGAGGATGTTGTAGCCGAACTCGCACATGACGGCGTCGAGCTCTTTTTTGACGGCGGCAGAAATGGTGGCCTGCTGCTCGAAGGCTTCGTCGAGAGTGAGGGTGGGGACGTGACCGAGGATAGAGTTGAAGACGTAGCTCTCGATCTGCTTTTGCGGTGAGCTGAGTTTGTAATACGCCTCGAACACCTTATCGGGCAGGACCTGGTACTGGACGGAAACGGGGATAGTGACGAAGACGTTGTCTTTGGTCTTGGTTTCGACGTTGACGTCGGCCTGGCGGATCTGCAGGTCGATGAAGCGGACGGTTTCGCACCACGGCACGAGGAGGTGGAGGCCGGGCTGGGCGACGCGGTTGAATTTGCCGAAGCGTTCGACGATGCCCGCGGTGTAGGTGCGAACGGTGTACATGGTCTTGAGGATCGTAATGAGGACGAAGATGCCAATGACGACGAGGACAACAAGGACGAACATCGGGGCGGCTTCCATCGGAATGCCTTTCTGGCGGGGTGTAGGGCAGGGCCGGGAACAATATAACGCTGCGCCGGGAAAATGCCAGTCAATTCCCGGCGCTGGAATCAGACATCGCGGTCATGCGGGGGCATGAGCTACTGGGCCGCGCGCGTTCTGTTTTCCGATGCCACGGTGAAATGAGGCATGGCAATACGCTCGCCGGCGCGGAATCCGGAGAAGTCGTGGCTGAGTTTGCAGGATTCGAGTTTGCCATCCTGATAGAACTCGACGAAATTATCGCCTCCTGTGGGATCGGTAATGGTGTTCCAGGAGCCGCCACGGCATGGGACTCCCTGAACCGACTCGTTGCTGACCAGGTAGAACGATCGAAGTTCGCCGGTGTTGTAGAAAGAGGTCGTGGCGCCGAGGGAGAGGCCCCGGCGTGTGCCGCCGCGAACTCTATATCCCCCCAGAACCATGGGACGCTGGAGCAAAAGGAAATGGGCTTCACCGTTGGGCCAGAACTCAACGACAGAACCACCGGGGACGCGCACGTCGCCCAGGACAGCAGGTCGTGACAACCTGCACTGATTGAGGGAGCCATCGGGGTAGAACCAGGTCTCACCCTTTGCGCAGGGAAAGCCCTGGATGGTTGTGTCATGCGAGATGTGGTTGTAGAGCGCGTTGGGCTCAGACGCCAGAGATGTGCCGGCGGAGAGCAGAGAAAGAACGAACAGCAGCACAGCGTGTCTCATGGGCAACTCCTGGAGGAGGACAGCAGTTGATCCCATCGATCTTGCTCAAGATGAGAAGAATCGGGTTCCGATCCCCACGGAACTGCCGGGGAGGGGCTATCTGAAACATGTTCGGTTCCGGATGGCAGAAGTAGTTTGGCTCGATTTTGGTGTGGAAACAAGGTTACGGAAGGGGTGGAACTTCAGGATGGGATCACTGCGGTCACTTAATGAAGGAGGCACCACCGTCGTGTAACTGGGAATTCACAGGCGAGAACGAAGGCCCGCCGCTTCCCGTGCCAGGGAACGCGGCGGGAATGAAAACAAGTACGACAAAGGAACACTACATGCGGCAGAACAATTCCGGCACAGGTCACAGAACGATTCGTTCAGATTGGGCTGTTGAGCCCATTGACCTGCGAGATTCTTTGACCACACGGATCCGGCCGCGTCCCGTTCGAATAGAAGGAGAACGTAAGAAGGAACGCGGCGGAATCCGGCACTGCTCCAGCGACCGCACAGCAACTACCTCACCGAAAGGACAGCCTGTAGCCTGTAGCCGGTAGCCCGAGCCCTGGCCATGACTACTTTGAGTTCCCTGTACGCAGGTCGGGGTTGAAGATTTTCTGCTCTTCGATCGCTGCCTGAGCTGCGGCGAGGCGAGCGGTGAGCAGACGGTAGGGCGAGCAGGAAACATAGTCGAGTCCGGCGCGGTGGCAGAACTTCACCGATTCGGGCTCGCCGCCGTGTTCGCCGCAGATACCGACCTCGAGGTCGCGGCGCGCCGAGCGGCCCTTGTTGGTGGCCATCTTGATGAGCGTGCCGACGCCTTCCTGATCGAGTACGGCGAACGGGTCTTGTTTGAAGATGCCCTGCTGGAGGTATGCCGGCAGGAACTTGTTGCAGTCGTCGCGCGAGATGCCGAAGGTGGTCTGCGTCAGGTCGTTGGTTCCGAAGCTGAAGAACTGAGCGTCGGCAGCGATCTTGTCGGCAACGATGGCGGCGCGCGGCAGCTCGATCATGGTTCCGACCTTGTATTCCACGACCATGCCTTTTTTGATGAAGACGTCGTGGGCGACCTGATGGATGATGGCGGCCTGAGCCTTGAACTCCTCAGGGCCGGTGGTGAGCGGGATCATGATTTCCAGATGCGGGTCGGTGCCGGACTTCTTGACCGCTGCTGCGGCTTCGAAGATGGCGTGGGCCTGCATCTCGGTGATCTCGGGATAGGTGATGCCGAGGCGGCAGCCGCGCAGCGCGAGCATGGGGTTGAGTTCATGCAGCTCTTCGACGCGCTCGAGCATTTTGCGCAGTTCCTTCAGCTTCGGCGACTTCGGCTTGCTGAGTTCGAGCCTGGCGATCTCGACGAGGAGGTTTTCGCGTTTGGGCAGGAACTCGTGGAGGGGTGGATCGAGCAGGCGGATGACGACCGGGTAGGAGCCCATGACCTTGAGCAGGCCCTGGAAGTCGGCACGCTGCATCGGCAGTAGCTTCTGCAGAGCGGCCCGGCGGTCTTCCTCAGTCTTCGCCAGAATCATCGCCTGCATGTGGGGCAGACGATCTTCTGCGAAGAACATGTGCTCGGTGCGGCAGAGGCCGATGCCCTGGGCGCCGAAGGCCTGAGCCTGCTTGGCGTCGCGGGGGATGTCGGCATTGGCGAGCACGCGCAGGCGGCGCCGCTCGTCGACCCAACCCATGAACTGAACCAGATCGGGGTGGTCGGGGTTGACGGGCAGCGTGTTCAGCTGGCCGTTGATCACCCGGCCAGTGGTGCCGTCGAGCGAGAGCCAGTCGCCTTCGTGGAAGACTTTGCCCTTAACCCGCATCTCCTTTTTCTTCTCGTCGATGGTGACGTCGCCAGCGCCGGCCACGCAGCATTTGCCCATGCCGCGGGTGACCAGAGCCGCGTGCGAAGTCATACCGCCGCGCGAGGTGAGGATGCCGGAGGCCACGTTCATGCCGGCGATGTCCTCGGGCGAGGTCTCGGCGCGAACGAGGATGATGGATTTATAAGTGCCTTTCTCGTGGACCTTCACGGCTTCAGCAGCGGTGAAGACGATCTGGCCGACTGCGGCGCCGGGTGAAGCGGGCAGGCCCTTCGCCAGGACCTCGATGGCGCCTTTCTCGTCCAGACGAGGAACGAGGAAGTCGAAGATCTGGTTGGGCTCGACGCGCAGGACGGCTTCGTCGATGGAGATGAGGTTTTCGCGCACCATGTCGATGGCGATGCGGACGGCGGCGAGGCCCGTGCGCTTCGCGTTGCGGGTCTGCAACATATAGAGGCGGCCATCCTGGATGGTGAACTCGAAGTCCTGCATGTCGCGGTAGTGCTTTTCGAGGCGGGAGGTGAGGTCGCGAAGCTGGTCGTAGACATGCGGCATGGCTTTGCGCAGCTCGCTGATCGGCATCGGCGTGCGGATGCCGGCCACGACATCCTCGCCCTGCGCGTTCATGAGGAACTCGCCGTAGAATTCCTTCTCGCCGTTGGCCGGGTTGCGAGTGAAGCCGACGCCGGTGCCGCTGGTCTCGTTCAGATTGCCGAAGACCATGGCCTGGATGTTGACCGCGGTCCCGAGCCAGTCGTCAATGTGGTTGAGGCGGCGATAGGTCTTGGCGCGCTCGTTGTTCCAGGAGCGGAAGACGGCGTCGCGGGCCATCGTGAGCTGGCGGT
>Ga0335072_10005732_pt1 | contig 18282 bp, 12 predicted proteins | sample Lox_Sample_21_FD_206725 | JGI IMG/M metagenome (GOLD analysis project Ga0335072, IMG submission 206725) | Soil microbial communities from Loxahatchee National Wildlife Refuge, Florida, United States - Lox_Sample_2.1 | ecosystem: Environmental > Terrestrial > Soil > Wetlands | place: USA... | reverse complement strand
GGCAACTGGCGGTGCTAGCTTCCACGGTCCTGCGCTGTCCACACCGACGCTAACGGTTTCGGTCTCGGATCTCAAACATCTGTTCGACCATAATCAAAAATGTCGTACCCCCGCGATATGACAGGACTGTAATCTCGTTCGATCGAACGAGATTACGATAGAACAGAGCTACGATCGAACTGTCATTCGCTAGATGGAGGGTGTGATGAGCGCTCTGACGGCAATCGAAGCGCCGGCGCTCGGCGGATCGGATGCGACTGATGCAGCTAGAACGGACATTCGCGGCAGGACGCCTCGCCTGGTAGTGGTCACGCCGACCGCAGGGCGAGCCCCTGCGGGGCAGCCGGCCCGGGCTGCCGCAGCTGGCAAGCCGCGCTCCAGTTCGATGGGGCCGCGGGTCCGGACTAGCGCAGCCGGCGGGCCGGGTTCCAGTTCGATAGGGCCGCGGGTCCGGACTAGCGCAGCCGGCGGGCCGGGCGCCGCAGCAACTGTTGTGGTGCGCGGGACAGTGCTTGACCGGCGCCCGGCCCGCCGGTCCCATGCGCCGGTCAGGCTGACCCGCCGTGGCCGGGCTGTCGTGGCATGCCTCCTGGTGACCGGCCTGACGCTCGGCGCGCTGTTGATCAGCTTGCTGGTATCTGGCGGCGCGCAAGCCACTAATCACGGTCAGGCGAGGGCCGGATATCAGGGCATGCGGCAGGTCGTCGTGCGGCCCGGCCAGACCTTGTGGTCGATTGCATCGGCAGCAGAACCATCGGCCGACACGCGAGCGGTCGTTCAGCAGATCATGACGGCCAACGCGCTGACCAGTGGCGACATCATTGCAGGGCAACTGCTGTGGGTTCCGCGCTGAGGCGAGCACCTGGGCGCTGCCACGCGCGGCGGGCTGGCCCGGGTCGCCTGATCCCTGGGCGCGCAGAGCCCGGCGCCGACGATGACGGACTTGAGTACGGGCAGCTGACCCTGCCTCGCGGCCCCCAACCCGGCCAGATCGCCGACGTCCCGACTCGGGAGCATTCGCAGCCAATAGCGGGGCTTGCCGGGCTTGTCCAGGGTTGCGCAAACGGGCTGGCGCGACACGCCGGCGTGTTCGGCGATTTCCTTGCGGCGCTCGACGGTGCGGTTGCATCGTCTACCAGCAGGTTCCCCGGCGGGCATGGCAGACTTGCGTACTCGCCGATCGTGGACCACAATATGTAGTAGTTGCACGCGTGTAATTTTCCTATAGCTTGTGCTCACGAGCAGCTTCTGGACAACCGGGGGAGGTGATCGCGTGTACTGCCCGTACTGCAGGCACCCGGACAGCAGGGTCATCGACAGCCGGACTGGCGACGACGGTGCCGCGATCCGCCGCCGCCGCGCTTGCCCCGCCTGCGGCCGCCGGTTCACGACGCAGGAAACGGTCATCCTGACGGTCGCCAAGCGGAGCGGCGTTACTGAGCCGTTCAACCGGGACAAGATCATCCGCGGCGTGCGCCGCGCGTGTCAGGGCCGGCCGGTCACCGAGGATCAGCTCGCTCTGCTGGCGCAGCAGGTGGAAGACGCGATCAGGAGCCGAGGGAGCGGCGAGATCCCCTCGCACGAGGTGGGGCTCGCGATACTCGGCCCGCTGCGGGAGCTCGACGAAGTGGCCTATCTCAGATTCGCCTCGGTGTACCGGGGGTTCGAGTCGCTGGCCGACTTCGAGGAGGAGATCGCAGCGCTGCGCGCTGAACATCTGGATAACTGGCGACCCGAGGACGTCCAGTTCCTTGCCGAGCAGGCCGGGCTGCCACCCTCAGAGCAGCGGAATTCGCGCTCGTCAGCCGAGGACCGCGCCACCAAGCATGACGGGCAGCAGCCCGCCCCGGCCAGCTAACAAGGCCGGAGAGACGAAAACACCGGAGGGCTGTTGAGGCCCGTGATCGGGTCCGACGGATCCGCGGAGGGGGAGCAATGACCGAGACGGCAAGCGGGGCAGCGGCGCAGGGCAGCAGCGAGCCTGCCAAGGGCCTGGCCCTGCGCCGGATCTACACCCGCGACGGGATCCATCCCTATGACGAGGTCACCTGGGAGCGCCGCGATGTGGTGATGACCAACTGGCGGGATGGCTCGGTCAACTTCGAGCAGTACGGCGTCGAGTTCCCCGACTTCTGGTCGGTCAATGCCGCCAACATCGTCACGACGAAGTACTTCCGCGGTGCGCTCGGCATGCCGCAGCGCGAGTCAAGCCTGAAGCAGCTCGTCGACAGGGTCGTCGGCGCTTACGGCGCGGCTGGGCGCGAGCACGGCTATTTTGCCACCGACCAGGATGCCGAGATCTTCGAGCACGAGCTCAAGTACGCCTTGATCCACCAGGTATTCAGCTTCAACTCACCAGTCTGGTTCAACGTCGGCACGACGTCACCGCAGCAGGTCTCGGCGTGTCAGCCCTACGACGCGCCGGTGAGCACTCCTTCCGGCCCGGTGCCGATCGGCAGCCTGGTGAGCTCGAACGCGGTGGGCGCTAAGGTCTACGACGCGCACGGCACGACGCGGATCTTGGCGACCAAGGCCAACGGGATCAAGGAAGTCCTGCGCCTGCACACCACCGCCGGCCACGTGCTCGAGGCCACGGCCGATCACCTGGTGTGGCGCGCAGCCGACGTTGACAACGGCGAGTTCACCGTGGCCGGGTTCCTGCGGCCTGGCGATCACCTGCTGTACGTCCAGCCTGAGGTTGGCGGATCGGACCGGATACTCGTCGACATCAGCAAGGTCGAGAACCTGGGCCCGATGGAGGTCTTCGACATCCAGACCGAGAGCGGCGAGTACCTGTCCGGCAACCTGCGGGTGCACAACTGCTTCATCCTGGCTGTCGACGACACGATGGACTCGATCCTGGAGTGGTACCGCGAGGAAGGGCTGATCTTCAAGGGCGGCTCCGGCGCCGGCGTCAACCTGTCCCGCATCCGCTCGAGCAAAGAGCTGCTGACCTCCGGCGGTACGGCGAGCGGTCCGGTTTCGTTCATGCGCGGCGCTGATGCGTCGGCGGGCACGATCAAGTCCGGCGGCGCGACCCGCCGGGCGGCCAAGATGGTCGTCTTGGACGTGGATCACCCCGACATCGTGGAGTTCATCGAGACCAAGGCTCGCGAGGAAGAGAAGATCCGCGTCCTGCGTGACGGCGGCTTCGATATGGACCTCGGCGGCAAGGACATCACGAGCGTCCAGTATCAGAACGCCAACAATTCAGTCCGGGTCTCCGACGAGTTCATGCGCGCCGTGGAGTCCGGGGGCAAGTTCGACCTCGCGGCTCGCACTACTGGCGAGCCGCTGGATCAGGTAGAAGCCAGAGATCTGTTCGCCAAGATGGCCAAGGCAGCATGGGAGTGCGCCGACCCTGGCATCCAGTACGACGACACGATCAACGACTGGCACACCTGCCCTGAATCTGGACGGATCACTGCGAGTAACCCGTGCAGTGAGTACGTCCACCTGGACAACTCCTCATGCAACCTCGCCAGCATCAACCTGCTGAAGTTCCTGCGCGCCGATGACACCTTCGACGTAGAAAAGTTCGAGCGGCTCACCGAGCTGATCATTACCGCGATGGACATTTCCATCTGCTTCGCCGACTTCCCGACCCAGAAGATCACCGAGACGACACGTGCCTACCGGCAGCTCGGCATCGGGTACGCGAACCTTGGCGCCCTGCTGATGGCGACTGGTCACGCATATGACTCCGATGGCGGCCGGGCTATCGCCGCAGCGATCACGTCCCTGATGACCGGCATCGCCTACAAGCGGTCGGCGGAACTGGCGGCGGTCGTCGGTTCTTACGACGGCTACGCGCGCAACGCCAGCGCCCACAAGCGCGTCATCGCGAAGCACGCGACTGCGAGTGCCGCCATCCGGCCGCTCGGCGGCATCGACACGCCGATACTGGAGGCCGCGAATAAGGCCTGGCAGCAGTGCATGCCGCTGGGTGAGGCACATGGATACCGGAACGCGCAGGCGAGTCTGCTGGCACCGACCGGCACCATCGGCTTGATGATGGACTGCGACACCACAGGTGTCGAGCCGGACCTCGCGCTGGTCAAGTTCAAGAAGCTGGTTGGCGGCGGCTCGATGAAGATCGTCAACCAGACCGTCCCGCGGGCGCTGAAGAATCTGGGGTACCAGCCGGAGCAGGCCGAGGCGATCATCGAGTTCATCGCGGAGCACGGGCACGTGATCGACGCGCCCGTCCTGCGGCCGGAGCACTACGAGGTATTCGACTGTGCGATGGGTGAGCGCGCCATCAGCCCGATGGGCCACGTGCGGATGATGGCCGCAATCCAGCCGGCTCTGAGCGGCGCTATCAGCAAGACCGTCAATCTTCCGGAGTCCGCGACGATCGAGGACATCGAGAAGATCTATTTCGAGGGCTGGAAGCTCGGTATCAAAGCGCTGGCGATCTACCGCGACAACTGTAAGGTTGGCCAGCCCCTATCGGTAGCGAAGAAGAAGGCCGCCGAGGCTCCCGAGCCGGCCGCCTCGCACGATGTCCGTCCGGTGCGCCGTCGGCTGCCGAGGCAGCGTTCCGCGACGGTGACCCGCTTCTCGGTCGCTGGCGCCGAGGGTTACATGACAGCTTCGAGCTACCCGGATGACGGAATCGGCGAGGTCTTCCTCAAGCTCGGCAAGCAGGGCTCGACCCTGGCGGGCGTCATGGACGCGTTCTCGATAGCAATCTCGGTCGGACTGCAGTACGGCATTCCGCTGGAGTCCTACGTTGCAAAGTTCACCAACATGCGGTTCGATCCGGCCGGCATCACCGACGACCCGGACATCCGGATCGCGACCTCGGTGATGGACTACATCTTCCGGCGACTTGCTCTCGATCACCTGTCGTACGAGGAGCGGGCCGAGCTAGGCATCCTGACGACTGACGAGCGGACGGCTCAGCTGAACGGTGAGGAGCACGCGCCGGCGGCTGACGACGTCGACCCGGAAGAACTCGCCCAGTCGGTGCCGGTCGAGAAGGTCCGGCGCGCCCAGCCTGAAGTAACGGAGGCCGCCGCGCCGCCGCAAGCCGCCCCGCGAAGCTCGACGGAGCTCATCGAGTCGCAGCAGGGACGTGTCGCGGACGCCCCTTTGTGCCTGACCTGCGGCACTAAGATGCGCCCGGCCGGAAGCTGCTACGTATGCGAGGGCTGCGGCTCGACCAGCGGTTGCAGCTAGTTCTGGGCGTCGCTCATTCGAAGTTTTCCTAGCTCAGGAGGGGCGCGGCTGCGTGCCGCGCCCCTCCTCGCTGTTTGCTCCGGGTCTTTCTGCTTGCCTCAGATGTAACTGCTGGATGTCAGGTTGCTCGGTCGCCCGTTATGGCTGCTGGCGGCAAGCCGACTAGGTGGTCATCGGCAGGTCTGCCGTAGCGCAAGCGGCAGAGTGCGCATCACTGTCGGCAGAGCGGTCATACTAGCGGCGGTTGTTGCCCGCACCTGCCGCTTATCTCCGGTACAGCATCATGGCTGGCGATGGGATGCTGCGTCGCATGGAACGCCCGCTACTGCCCGGCGCTAGTGACTGTTGGTTCACCTCCCGCCTCAGGCTCGAGCCAGTCGGCGCAGGCAAGGCTGATGACCTATGGCGCGTGCATAGAGATGACGAGGTGTCGTACTGGTACGGCGGTGAGGAGCCGAGCCTTGCGCGGGCGCAGCAGTGGGCGAAGTTCATGGACGACTCGTGGCGACTCCACGGAGTTCACAAGTGGATCGCGTACGACCGCGAGAGCGGAGAGGTCGTTGGCCGCGGCGGGCTGTCTCGTACGCCAGTCGACGACGACTGGGGTCAGGTCTACGCATTCCTTCCCGCTGAGCCGTGGGTACGCGCCGCGTATGACGTCTGCCGGCCATTCGTTGCGCACGCGGACTGGCTCGAGATCGGATGGGCGCTGCGACGGCAGTTCTGGGGGTGCGGCTACGCGTCTGAGATTGGCCGTGCCGGGCTGGAGTTTGCGTTCGGCCAGCTCGGGGTCCAAGCCGTCGTGTCCTGCACAGTCCGCCACAACGTTCGCTCGCGGGCGGTCATGCAGCGCATCGGGATGCGGTACGCCGGTGAGATCCGCAGCCGGGGCATCGTTGAAGGCACCGACGGCGAGCAGGACGACGCGCCCTACGCCGTGTCCGTAATGCTCCGAAAAGACTGGGATCTAGTGGGCCCGCCAGCCGCCTCTGACTGAGTCCTGGTCGGGCGGTCACCGCAGCCGGAGTATGGCAGGCTCGAACGGTGGCAATCCGCTGCGCCCGGCGTTGACAGGAGGAGTAAATGCCCCGGACTGGATTAATCGACCACATTGGCATCGGCGTCCCGGACCTGGCAGCGGCCAAGCGGTACTACGACGAACTCATGCCGATCCTTGGGCTCCGGGCTTGGTTCCCGACAACGGAAGCCGGGGAGTTTAACTTCGGCCCCGATGGCGCTCTCGGTTCTCAGATCTTCTTCTACCAGGCACTCGAGGCCGCGCCTCACTCACGCCATGGCACCGGCCTGCAGCACCTGTCTTTCATGGTGTCTAGCCGCGCCACGGTCCGCGAGGCACACGACTGGGCGGTCGCCCACAATGCCGAGGTCGTCCATGAACCTCGCGAGTTCCCCGAGTACGGCGAGCATTACGCCACCTACTTCCTGGATCCCCACGGCTTCATGCTCGAGGTCGTCTGCCACGGCGCCGAGGAGCCGTGACAGCAAGCGGATCAGCCGAGGCTGACGAAGAAGGTTTGCCGCGTCAGTCGAGATTAGGCCAGTTCAGCAGCTGCGGGACGAGTTCGGTGGCGCCCTGGACGTGCAGCTCGCCGATGAGGTCGCGCCGGTAGAACGCGAGAACCATGTCGCTCGGGTCAGCCGTGACCGTCGCGGTCGGCTTCGCGTTGCCGTGCTCGTCTCCGAGTAGCACGGTCACTGCGGGCGTCTCAAGGTCCAGCACCCAGCTGCCGCCTGCTCCCGTCTCCAGCACGACGGTGCCTGGCTCGTACGGCCACGGGCCGTTGGTGAGCAGTTCGACCGTGAGGTACTCACCCACACCGTCGGCAGCGACCGCGGGCGGAAGAGGCTGCGGCTTTCCTGCGGCCTGCTGCGCGTCGAATGCGTGCACAGCGGCCTCCTGTATCTGATGCCTGGCCACCGCGCCAGAGGTCATGGGCGCCCCGGACGCCTCCCACCAGGTCCAGCACATGCGGTCCGGTCCGGCATTGCGCAACTCAAGCACCAGGCGGTCCGTCGCGTCCGCGGACCAGGCCAGCAGGTCGCCCTGGGGGGTCGTGTCGCCGACGAGTTCGGGGCCGGGCGGGTTGGCGGCCTCGCCGGCACCGGCGACAGCAGCCCAGAACAGCTGCACCTCGCCCAGGTGAGCGATCAGGTCTGCGACCTTCCAGTCGGGGCAGCCGGGAACCTGGGCGTCGAATCCCGCCTCGGCAGCAGCGGATCGCAGCGCACTGGAGCGGTCCTCGATCAGGTCGAGCATGTCGGGGAAGCTGAGTTTCTCCATGCCAGCGTTCTAGCACGGGTCACTGACAGCCCGGCCGCCAGGCAGCGCCGGGTCAGTGTCATCGAGCCCGGAACTGACGATCCGGCGTGCCGAGCTGGCTAGCTCGCTGACAAGCGGCGGCGCTACCAGGCAGAACGCATGTTCCGGCTCCGCTTTCGGAACCCGCCGTTAGCTGGCCATTTACCGCGCTCAACCAGATTGGCGTGTGTTTGTGCAGGTCATGCACGGTGCGTTCAGTGGGAATCTCGGTACCAAATGCGCTATACAAGTCTTGGCGCGAGGGAGCGAGATGCGGTCACCAGAGCAGCACCCCGCTCTGCCCGGTCGTACGGCCGTGCAGGGCTGGCTTACTCGCCTTCGCCAGTTCACTAGCGCTGCGCCATTGCCGGTAAAGATCCTGCTGGTCATCGCACTCTGTTTGGTTGCCGTTCCGCTTTTCTCTATCGCGCTATTCGCCGGGCTGATCTACGCTCCATACGCGCTCTGGCGTGGCGAGCGATCTCCGCTGGCTACGGCGTCGGTGGCCCTGTGGGGGGTCGCCCTGGTTGCCGCCCGGACACACGGGCTGGATGGACCCCGCTACCTGCTCCTGCTGCTGCCGCCGGTTGTCGCCATCCTCGCCCACGTCGGGGTGCTGGGACGCTGGCCGGTGCCATGCCGCACGACCGGATGGGCGCTGCTCTGGTCGCTGCCGATCGGTGTCATCATCACCACGCTCCGGATCTGGCGCAGCCAGGCGCTGCTCGGACCCGCTACTGCGTGGCTGATCGCGCTAGTGGTGCTCGGCTGGCGGCTCGCCAAGGCCATGCAAGACAGCCGGGAGTACGGCCGCAGGTCAGGGTTCGCGGCATTGCCAGCGCCGCATGCGGTGGCCTCCGCCAGGCCGGCGGGCTCAGCCGGTGGTGGCTTCGGGGCTGGCGCTGCCGTGGCCGGAGGCGCCGGTATTGCCGCAGGCCCAGGGATGGCGACCCCGGCAGGGACAGCCACGGCAGCAGGTTCAGCGAGTTCGCCGGCGGCAGGCATGGTCAGGCCGGCCACCCAGGGCGGCGCCGTCCTGGCCGCGCAAACTGCCAGCGGCGTGCGCAATCTCGATCGCGGCCAGCAGGCGCGCGGCGCACAGCAAGAGCCAGCGCAGTGGCCGCAGATCACGGTTGACGACGCGATGGCCGAGCTCACCGCGATGGTCGGCCTGACCGCAGTCAAGGACCAGATCCGCTCGATCACCGCTTCGGTGGAGGCCGCCCGCCGGCGTGCGATGGCAGGCCACGGCGCCGAGAAGCCAATGCAGCACTTCGTATTCCTCGGTCCGCCCGGAACTGGCAAGACCGCGGTCGCGCGCATCGTGGCCAAGATCTTCTATGCGTTCGGCCTGCTCGACTCGCCTGCCGTCGTCGAGGCGCAGCGCGCCGACCTGGTCGGCGAGTACCTTGGCGCGACGGCGATCAAGACGAACCAGCTCATCGACTCGGCTCTCGGTGGCGTCCTGTTCATCGACGAGGCTTACAGCCTGGTGAACGAGGCCGACGGGCAGGGTGACCGGTTCGGCAACGAAGCCGTCCAGGCGCTGCTCAAGCGGGCCGAAGACGACCGGGAGAATCTCATCATCATCCTGGCCGGCTATGAGCGGCAGATGGAGACGTTCCTGTCCGCCAATCCCGGGCTCAATTCGCGGTTCGGCATCCGGGTCAAGTTCCCGACTTACTCGCCCGCCGAACTCATGGCACTGACCGAGCACGCGCTAGCGGCCAGGAGCGAACTGCTCGACCCCGATGCCCGTCCCGTGCTCCGCAACATCTTCGACGAAGTCGGCCGCCGTCGCCTCGCGGACGAGCTCGGGAACGGCCGGTTCGTGCGTAGCCTGCTGGCCAGGGCAGGCCAGCAGCGGGACGTCCGGGTGATGGGCGGGCCAGCCGAGCCGACACCGACCGAGCTGGTGACGCTCCGCGGCGAGGACCTTCGGCTGGCCTACGCGGAGCTGACGACGAGATTCCGCGGCTACACCGACACGCCGACGGTCGATGACGCGCTAGCCGAACTGGACGCGCTCGTCGGGCTGGAACCGGTCAAGCGCCAGGTTCACGAGATCGTCGCGCAGCTGCAAGTGGCCAGGCTCCGGGACCGTCAAGGGCTGGCCAGCCAGCCACCCTCGCGGCACTTTGTCTTCACCGGCCCGCCTGGTACCGGGAAGACCACGGTGGCCAGGATCATCGGCCGGATCTTCGCCGCCCTGGGCTTGCTCGTGCGGCCGGAGGTGATCGAGGCTCACCGCGGCGACCTGGTTGGCGAGCATCTCGGCTCCACCGCGATCAAGACAACGAAGCTGATCGACTCGGCAATGGGCGGCGTGCTGTTCATCGACGAGGCATACGCGCTGCACAACGAGGCCTACTCCGGCGGCGATGCGTTCGGCTCGGAGGCAATCGCCACCCTGCTCAAGCGCGCCGAAGACGACCGGGAGCGGCTCGTCATCGTGCTGGCCGGCTACACCGAGGACATGGACAGGCTGCTGCGCAGCAATCCCGGCCTGGCATCCCGGTTCAGCACGAGGATCACCTTCCCTAGCTACACCGCCGCCGAGCTCAGCGAGATCGCCCAGGTCATCGCGGCGAATGCAGGCGACGCATTCGACGCTGACGCGCTGCCAGTGCTGCAATCGATCTTCGTGCAAGCTGTCGAGAACGGGCGAGTCGACGTGCTGGGGAACGGCAGGTTTGCTCGCTCGCTCTTCGAGCGCGCCTGCGCCTCCCGCGATCTTCGAGTCTCGCTGCGGGGCGACCAGGCGACCACGGCAGACCTGACCACGGTGCTCGCGCCCGACCTGCTCACTGCCTACCGGGAGCTGGCCGGCTGATCAACTCAGCGACTTCGCCGACGGCGTTTCCTGATTGTGATCACGCAAACGGCGCGAGCGTCACGCCAGCCCCTTCCAGCGCGCTGCGAACAGCGCTGGCCAGGGCGACCGCGCCAGGTGTGTCCCCGTGGACGCAGATCGAGCGCGCGCTGATCTCGAGCGCGGCGCCGGACACCGTCGGCACGGTGCCGTGCACGACCATCGCGACGGCGCGGGCCGCGATGCTCTCCGGATCGGTGAGCACCGCGCCAGGCTCGCTTCGCGGCACCAGCGAGCCGTCATTGCGGTAAGCGCGGTCGGCGAACGCCTCGGTCACCGCAGGCATCATGAGGTCAGTCACGGCCGTCTCCAGGGCCGAACCGGGCAGTGTCAGCACCGGCAGTCGCGGCCCGTACGCGCACACCGCCGCCGCGATGGCAGCAGCCTGCTCGGGGTCGCGGGCCGCACGGTTGTAGAGGGCGCCGTGCGGCTTGACGTAACTCACCCTGCCGCCTTCCGCCTTGGCTATCCCGTCCACCGCGGCCAACTGGTACAGGACTTCGGCGGCAAGTTCGTCCGGCGGCACCGTCATTTCCCGGCGGCCGAAGCCGGCCAGATCGCGGTAGGACACCTGAGCGCCGATAGCGACGCCGCGGGCTACCGCGGTCGCGCACGCTCGCCGGATCGTGAGTGGGTCCCCGGCGTGGAATCCGCAAGCGACGTTAGCGCTGGTCACGACCGCCAGCAGGGCATCGTCATCGCCGAGCCGCCAGTTGCCGAAACTCTCGGCGAGATCGGCGTTGAGGTCGATGACCGGGGGCAGGCCGCTCACCGGGACGCCGCCGTCAGCCGCAGACTCCACGGCTAGCCGGGCTCCTCGGGTGGCTCGGCCGGCAGGCCTGCCAGCGCCGCCGCGATGTCGGCGTCACGCGGCCCGGCTGACTGGATCGTGTCGATCAGCAGGTGCAGCACCTCGTGCCGGTCCTCGCCGAGGTCGAGCAGGCGCTGGGCCGCTTCCCACAACTCGGGCGGATCGCCTCGCCAGAGCCGGTCGGCCAGCGAGATGTGCCTGTCGAGGTGTTCTGCACTGACCCGGTAGGCGGCCTCGGCGTGCTGGCCGATCGCGTCGTCATGATCGGCCGCGAGCAGGCTGCGCCGGTCCGCGTGGATCGCAGGGCTCAGCGTCGACAGGTTAATGCCGCGGTACGTGCCGCGCAGCAGCGGGAAGGCGAAAAGGCGGCGGGCCAGCGCCTCCAGGTCGCCGTCGGGCAGCAGCCGGGAAATCATGTCCGCGTCAAGACCGAACGAGGCGGGGTCGCGATATGCCGTCGGGAACGTGCGCATCGCGTCGAACACCGCATCCAATGTGGCCGCTACGGCGCTGGCGTCCAGGCCCGACTTCGGGCCGGCCCAGCGTACCCAGGCGAGCAGTACGTGCGGCATCGCCTCCTGATCGGCACGCGACAGAACGACTTTGCGCGGCAGCCAGTCCAGCAGGAAGGTTTCGGCCTTGGCCGGGCTGACCCGCAGCGGCCGGCCGAAATCGCGATCACAGCCGTATTCCACGATGTGGTCGGCGCACCTGCTGGCTGCCTGCCGGTCAGACAGGTCTTCCGCCTCGTCCGATGCCAGGAACTCGGCGACGAGCATGGCTTGCCGGTCTTTGCGCCAGACGGCCCGCCGGGCGGCCGCATTGATCGCCGGGGCCGCTGGCGCGGACTCGAGGCTGGCCGTTCCGGCCGGCAGTACCGGCGGAAGCGTGCGGACCCTGGCTCTGATGAAGGCATGGTAGGAGGGGAACGACGCGCTGACCGGGGGATCTGTGGCATTCTCGGTCACGGCGAGGGCGGCCGCAAGGATCTTGCGTGCCAGTGGCGGGTCGACCTGGCTGAAGGACTGGCCGGTGCCTTCAGCGTCCCGGCAGTAGTCAAGCAGTTTGCCGACTTGCGACGTCACCCAGCCGTCCCTGGCCAGGCCGCCGGCGTTGTAGTCGACGACGACGACTAGCGCATGCTGCTCCTGGCCCGCGTAGCTGAACACGCAGACAACCTCGTCGCGATCGCCGAACAGGTCGGAGTTGACGTAGCACTCGGCGGCCTCGACCGCGCCGACGTGCTCGGCCCAGGCCGGACGGGCCACGCCCTGGTCCATCAGCCTGAGCGCCGCTCGCTCCGCCTGAACTCCCTGGCGCGAGGTGCCCAGGCAGGCGATCCCGGATAGCAGCGCCAGCGCTGCCGGACTGCCCTGCTCAGCGGCGTAGCCGACCAGGCCCTCGCCGATAAGTTCCTCGATCTCGGCCCGGCGCCGCGCGTTCCGCGCGCCGCGGCTGCCCTGCTGCCCCCACCACGTCCCGAGCAGTTCGCTGACCATCAGCTCGGCGTCCAGCGGGCTGCGCACGGCCAGCAGTTCACGGGCGGCGCGCAGCATTTCGGCGAAGAGAGCATTCGGCGGCGGCCCGGCCAGCCCGGCAACGCGAGCCCGGCGGCCGCCGGCCGCGCCCTGATGTCCCCTGTCGCCCGCTGAATCTCGGCGTCGGCTCTGGGGGGTCACTGTTCTAGCTTCTCAGATTTCCAGAGCAGGTACGCCCTGCCTCGCCATGCTCACTGCCCGATTCTTGGCGTCCGAGGTAATTCGCCGGAATCGCCGGTCAAGAACTGGGATCGTTCCGGCCGTCTTTCGGGCGAAAGGCCCATTAGTCCGGTAGCGTCCTACCGACGCATGCCTGCCGCCACTCGACCGCGCCCGGGTGCTGGCTTCTGCCCCAGCCAGCCTCTGGCGGGCTTGCCTTCCCGGCCCGCCCGTCAGCTGATCGGGGAGCGTGGCCGCCTGGCGGCTGGCGAGCCAGGTGCTTGGCACGGCCTGGCATGGCGCGTCTGGTACATAAGTCACAACTAGTATTTGAACACCTAAGACGTAACTGCGGGACTCGTGACGGGTTGCCGTGCGGTGGCCCGGTTCCAGGTGCGAGAGGGACGGCGGATTCCAGATGCGAGCAGGACTTGCGGCCAGACGGCGAGCCCGGATGCGAAGCGGCGGGCACCGCCGCGGGGGCGCCGTTGCGGCGTGCTGCGCGGCAGTGGGCCTCGCCTTGCTGCTGGCTGCCTGCGGACCTGCCTCAGGCTCGTCCTCCGGCGCGGCCCCGGCTGCGAGCGGCGGCGGTACGACCGTCACCTATGCGATGCAGCCAGGCGCCGTCATTAACTACCCGTTTCCGTTCTTCACCGGTGGCAGCGGTGGCAACCTCGGTAACGACGACGTGTACAACGTCAACGACTTCCAGTACCAGATGTACCGTCCGCTGTACTGGTTCGGCACCGGCGTCAGCCCGTACCTCAACACGAAGCTCAGCCTGGCCGCGCCGCCGGTGTATAACGGCAAGACGGTCGTCATCAGGCTCAAGCAGAACTACCGGTGGTCGAACGGCGAGCCGGTGGACGCCAGTGATGTCATGTTCTATTTCAATATGATGATCGCCGAGGGAAAGAACTATGGCTTCTACGACTCGTCTGGCCTGCCCGCTGACATCGCCAGTGTCCACGCGACCAGCAGGTACGTGGTGACGATTGAACTTAAGTCAGTAAATTTCTCCCAGTCCTGGTTCACCAACAACCAACTCAGCGAGATCACGCCGATGCCGATGGCCTGGGACCGCACGGCGTCCGGCCGGAGCAACTGCGCCTCCAGCGTCACCAACTGCCTGGCGGTCTACGCCTACCTGGCTAAGCAGGCAGGCAAGGCGGCGTCGGCGATTGCGTCCTCGCCGCTGTGGAGCATCGTCGACGGCCCCTGGAAGCTGCAGAGCATCAACAGTCAGGGCAAGGTCGTCATGACCTTCAACAACCAGTACGGCGGCCCGGTGGCCCCCGGTCATATCACGACGTTCGTCCAGCTGCCGTATACCTCTGAGCAGGCTGAGTACAACGTGCTGCAGGATCCGACGGCCGGCCAGACGATCGATGTCGGCTATCTGCCTACGGTGGACGCGCCGTCCCCGGCAGCCGGGGCGCTGGCGGGCGCCAATCCGTCAACTTTGCCGAATTACCATCTCAGCGCCCAGTACATCTGGCAGCTCAGCTACATGCCGTACAACTTCAAGAACACCACGGGGCAAGCGCCGATTTTCGATCAGCTGTACTTCCGGCAGGCATTCCAGGATCTGGTGGACCAGGAGGGCGTGATCAACGGGCCGTTGCACGGTTACGGCAAGCCAACCGCCGGGCCGGTCTCGCTGTACCCGCCGACCACGTACCTGTCACAGCAAGTCGAGTCCGGCGGGGACGTGTGGAGCCTGAACATCAATGCAGCCGAGAAGCTGCTGCGCGAGCACGGCTGGAATGTGCGGCCGAACGGACTCGACACCTGTGCCCATGCGGGCACCGGTGCCGGAGAATGCGGTGCGAAGATCCCGGGCGGAATGGCATTGAAGCTCAGCATGATCTACGCCTCCGGGATTGACTGGATCCAGTCCGCGGCACGTGAGCTGGCCTCCAACGCCTCACTGGCGGGCATTCAGCTCTCGGTGAAGGCGGAGTCGTTCGGGAGCGTCGTCGGCGCAGTATTCAGCGACGCGAAGTGCTATGCGACCAAGATCACGGACTGCACCTGGCAGCTCGCGGACTGGGGTAGCTGGACCTACGCGCCCGACTACCTGCCGACCGGCGACACCCTGTTCTCGGGCACCGCGCCGAACAATGGCGGTGGCTATAACGATGCGAAGGACAACCAGATGATCACCGCCACGCTGCAGGCCAGGACGCCAAGGCAGTTCGACAATGCGATGCACGCTTGGGACTCCTATTTGACCGACCAGCTGCCGGTGGTATACGAGCCCGATCAGGCGACACTGGTCGAGACCATCAAGGGGCTGGACACTGGCCCGTGGAACAGCGCTGACCAGATCACCCCGGAATACTGGCACTACGTGAAGTGAACCGCAGCCGGCCTCGCGGGCCCGACTCGTGACGGCGTACCTGGCCCGCCGCGTCCTGCAGGCTGTTGCCGTCGTCCTGCTGGTGACGCTGATCGTGTTCGGACTGCTCCGGCTTGCCCCCGGCGGGGCGGCTGCGGGGGTGCTCGGCAGCGGTTCGGCGCACCAGGAGTTCCTGGCTCAGTACCTGACCTGGCTTGGGCACGTGCTCGGCGGCAACCTCGGCCGCTCGGCCAGGCTGAACGAGGGCGTGGGCGCGCTGCTGGCGGCGAGCTTGCCGCGGACGCTGGTGCTGACCGGCGTCTCCACGCTGCTCGCGCTGCTGATCGCGGTCCCGGTAGGGCTCCTCCAGGCAGTGCGCAGGAACTCTGCGGTCGACCACCTGCTGCGCGGCCTGACCTACCTGTTCTACGGGATGCCACCGTTCGTGCTCGGCTCAGTGCTGATCCTCTACTTCGCGATTGACAAGCACTTCTTCGGGGCGGAGGGGCCGCAGGCGCCCGGCATCGCCGGAGTCATCACCGACCCGCGCGACCTGACGCTGCCGGTGCTGACGCTCGCACTGGTAACCATCGCGATCTTCGCCAGGTACATGCGGTCATCGGCGCTGGACAGCCTGGGTCAGGAGTACGTGGAGGCAGCCCGAGCGCGCGGCGGCGGAGAGCGACGGGTGGTCATCAATCACGTCCTAAGGAACTCCCTCGTTCCGGTCGTGACACTCCTCGGCCTGAGCTTCCCGCAGATCGTCGGCGGCGCGCTGGTCGTGGAGATCCTGTTTAACATCCAGGGCATGGGCTGGCAGATCTGGCAGGCGGCCGTCAACCACGACTTCCCGGTGACGCTCGGCTTCACGCTCGTCATCGGCGTGGCAGCGGCGGTTGGCTCGCTGCTGGCCGATGTCGGCTATGCGCTGCTCGACCCGCGAGTCAGGGGCGCGCGGTCATGACGGCGAACGAGGCGGCCCCGTCCAGCCGACGGCCGCGAGAACGGGTAGCCGGCGCGCTCGGCGTCTCGCTCGCCGGCGCAGGCTCGCCGGAGCCAGCCGCCGCGCCCGCCCGCGGCAGCCGAGGCAGGCACGCGGGCCCGGCAGCCAGCCCGCCTGGTGCGGCCGCCCAGCGGGCAGCCATCGCCGGCCGTACCCGCCGCGGCCTTAACGCCTTGCGGGCCTACCCGCTGGCCACGGCCGGCGCTGCCATCGTCGTGGCAATGGCAGCGTTCTGCTTCCTCGGTCCGCTGGTGTACCACACGGACCAGGCCCATGTGTTCCTGTCGCAGGCCAACCTCGGGCCGCGGTCGGGTCATCCGCTCGGCACCGACGGCGACGGTCAGGACGAGCTCGGCCGCCTGATGAACGGCGGACAGGTCTCCATCGAACTCGCGGCAATCGCCGGGGTCCTGGCCGCCTTGCTCGGATCGCTGTGGGGCGCGGTGGCAGGCTATTTCGGCGGCGTTGCTGATGCAGTCATGATGCGCATCGCGGACGCTGCGATCGCGATACCGGCGGTGGTCTTGCTACTGCTGCTGATGTCGATCTATCAGCCGTCGACTGCGATGCTGGTTGTTGTCATCGCCGGGACCTCATGGCTCAGCACGGCCAGGCTGGTCCGCGCGGAGGCGCTGACGCTGCGGATGCGCGAGTACGTCCAGGCAGCGGTCGTCATGGGGGGCGGTGGCTTGCGTGTCATCCTGCGGCACATCGCGCCGAACGCTGTCGGAACGATCGTGGTGAACGTGACGTTCCAGATCGCCAACTCGATCCTTATCCTGGCCACGCTCAGCTGGCTCGGGCTGGGCGTGCAGTTCCCGAGCATCGACTGGGGTGACATGATCTCCAGCGCGACGGAGACGATCTCCGACGGATACTGGTGGGAGATCCTGGCGCCCGGGGTCGCTATCACCGTCGTCGTGCTCGCCTTCGCCATGCTCGGCGACGGCTTGCGCGATGCATTCTCCGCAGCCGGCCATGACGGCGCGCAAGCTGCCGCCGCTGACGGGGTCCGGCTTGCAGATGAGCTGGAGACGCGGTGACCGAATACGGACCGGGCCCGGTGCTGCAGATCACCGACCTGCATACCGAGATCCGCCGCAACGGGACGACAGTCAAGGCCGTCGACGGCGTCAGCCTGACGGTCGCTGCCGGAGAATGCCTGGGCCTGGTCGGGGAGTCGGGCTGCGGGAAGACGATGACGGCTCGCTCTGTCCTGCGCCTGCTGCCGCCCGGCGGCGCCATCACAGCCGGCTCGGTCGTGCTCGCCGGGACAGAGCTCACCGCGCTCGCTGAACGGGAGATGCAGACCATCCGGGGCAACGATGTCGGCATGGTGTTCCAGGACCCGTCAACCTGCCTGGACCCGACGATGACGATCGGCCGTCAGATTACCGAGTCGGTCGTGGTGCACAAGGGCGCTGACCGGCGCGCGGCGGCAGCGCGTGCCGTCGAGATGCTGAACCTGGTCCGGATAGCCGAACCGGAGCGCGTGGCCGGCGAATACCCGCACCAGCTGTCCGGCGGGATGCGCCAGCGAGCCATGATCGCCGCCGCGCTTGCCTGCGAGCCGCGGCTGCTGATCGCGGACGAGCCAACGACTGCGCTGGACGTGACAACTCAGCGCGACATCCTCGAGCTCATCGGCGACCTGCGCGCGCAACTCGGGATGGCGGTGATCCTGGTCACCCACGATCTCGGCGTGATCGCGGGGCGGACAGAACGGGTCGCGGTGATGTACGGCGGCCGGATCATCGAGCAGGCGGATACTGGCGAGGTCTTCGCCGGACCCCGGCATCCCTACACCGAAGCGCTGTTCGACGCGCTGCCGGAGATGGCCGGCCCGGAGACGGCGAGGACGGGCCGCAGGGGCCTGTACAGCATTCCTGGCCGTCCGCCGGACCTGGTGTCTTTCTCGCCCGGCTGCAGCTTCGCGCCGCGGTGCCGCTATGCGCGAGACTGGTGCGCCAGCCACGAGCCCGCTCTGGACGGGGACCACCCCGGCCATATGTATGCCTGCTTCTTCCCGGTTGGCTCCGCTGGCGGGGCGGACG
>Ga0335072_10005731_pt1 | contig 18287 bp, 15 predicted proteins | sample Lox_Sample_21_FD_206725 | JGI IMG/M metagenome (GOLD analysis project Ga0335072, IMG submission 206725) | Soil microbial communities from Loxahatchee National Wildlife Refuge, Florida, United States - Lox_Sample_2.1 | ecosystem: Environmental > Terrestrial > Soil > Wetlands | place: USA... | reverse complement strand
TGATAGAGACGCCTTGCTGGGCGAAGGCGTCAGCAACCGGTGCCAGCACGCCAGGGCGGTCAGCCACGTCCAGCTTGACGTAGTAGCTGGTCCGCGCCTCGCCGATCGGGACTAGCGGAAGCTGCGCGTAGGTAGAAGAGTCCGGGCCGCGCAGTCCGGCGAGCAGGTTGCGAGCGATCGCGACGGTGTCGCCGAGCACCGCGCTGGCCGTCGGCTGGCCGCCCGCGCCCGCGCCATAGAACATCAGCCTGCCTGCTGACTCCGCCTCGACGAAGACGGCGTTGTAGGCCTCCCGCACCGCGGCCAGCGGGTGCGCGCGCGGGATCATCGCCGGGTGCACCCGGGCAGAGATGCCTCCGTTGGACCGCTCGCAGATCGCCAGGAGCTTGACTACGCAGCCCATCGCCCTGGCGCTGGCGATGTCGGCCGCGGAGACCGAGAGAATGCCCTCCCGGTAGACGTCATCCGCCGTGACCTCGGTGTGGAACGCGATGCTGGCCAGGATTGCCGCCTTGGCGGCGGCATCGAAACCGGCCACGTCTGCCGTCGGGTCGGCCTCGGCGTAGCCGAGCGCCTGCGCCTCGGCCAGCGCCACACTGAAGTCCGCGCCGGAGGTGTCCATCCGGTCCAGGATGAAGTTCGTGGTGCCGTTGACGATCCCGAGCACGCGCCGGACCTCATCGCCGGCCAGAGACTCCCGGAGCGGCCGCAGCAGCGGGATCGCGCCGGCTACGGCCGCTTCGTAGTACAGGTCCGCGCCAGCCTGGCTCGCGGTCTTGTGCAGGACGGCGCGATCCGTGGCGACCAGCGCCTTGTTAGCCGTGACCACGGACTTCCCGGCACTGAGCGCTGCCAGCAGCAGGGTCCGGGCTGGCTCGATCCCGCCGATCAGCTCAATCACGATGTCCACGTCGGGCCGGGTGACCAGTTCCATCCCGTCGGTAGTCAGCAAGTCCGGATCGACGGGGACGTCACGCGCCCGGCCGGGCACGCGAACGGCCACGCCGGCGATCTCCAGCGGTGCTCCTGCCCTGGCCTTCAGGTCGGCGGACTGCTCAGTGAGCAGCCGGTAGACCTGCGAGCCCACCACGCCGCAGCCGAGCAGCGCCACCTTCAGCGGCGCACGTACCTCCGCTGCGCGCATACCTGGCTCCTGGGCAAGTGCCGATTTTTCCGGTGTGCCACTGCTGTGCTGAACGACCTCTGCCCGCATGACAAGTCAGCTCCCCTCCTAGCCCCGGCGCCTGTGCCAGGACCGGCGAAAAGCCGTCAGCGATGCGCTGAACTGCCAGGGGCGTAATGTCGCCCCAAGCTTAGCCAGGCTTGACCCGCCCGTGGCCAGCCGGTCAGGCGGCTAACCGGTCAGGGAGCCAGCCAGTCACGCAGCCAGCCAGTCACGCGGCAAGCCAGTCACGCGGTCCCCCGGTCAGGCAGGGCGGCGCACGAGCGCCCGGAGCAGCCGGTCTGCCTCGGCGTCCGGATCGCTGGTAAGCCCGGTGTGCACCGGGCCGGCCTGGACCACAGTGCTGCGCGGCGCGGTCAGCCAGCCGAACCGGCGGCCGATGTCCTGCAGGCCAGGCTGCCCCGCGCCCGGGTCCTGCGCGCAGATGCCGGCGATCGCATCGAGTGCCCGTCCGATGGCCGGCACGTCAGCGGCAGGGTCGAGTGCCAGCACGCGGTCAGCATCCAGCTCGATGAGCGCTCGCAGGTAGCCCCGAGGCCGGCAATACAGCAGGATCCCCGCATTGATGGCCTCCCCACGATCGACCCTGGGGACGACCCGAAGGATGGCGTATTCGAACGGCTGCGGATCGCTGGTCACTGCTTGTCCCGCCCTTGGCCATCCCGGCCTGACAGCCAGGCCGGACGCCCGGTACGGCGTCCCGCCCGGTCAGCTAGCGTCACCTTCGCCAGGCCGGCCGCGGCGTCGGCGGCAAGCTGCTGGAGCCAGCCAGGCCTGGCCGCGAGGCGCGCTGCCAGCTGGGTGACGTACGCCTCGCGCAGCTCCGGCACGCTGCTGAAACCCGGCTCGCCAGCCAGCCACTCCTCCGGCACCCGCGCCACAGCCTCGCGCAGGACCGCGGTCGTTAGCCTGGGGGCCAGCTCGGCGTCCGCGTCCTCGACTAGGCCCTTGCAGCCCAGTAGCGCGTGCTCGGCGATGTCGTAGGGACGGGCCGCGGCTTGATCGGCGCTGGACCAGCGATGCTGGAAGGTGAGCGTCGCCCCATGGTCGATCAGGTAGAGGGCGCCGTGCCAGAGCAGCATGTTCGGGTTACGCCAGGACCGGTCCGCGTTCGATACCAGCGCGTCGAACCAGATGACCCGCCCGGCCAGCGCGGCATCGACGCTCGCTGCACCGGCCTCGAAGTCCAGGGCCCCAGGCAGGAAATCCACTCCCAGGTTCAGCCCGCTACTGGCGCGCAGCAGGTCCTGGATCTCCGGATCCGGCTCGCCAGGCGCGAGCGCCGGATCGAGCTGAACGGTCACGAGTTCCGGTACAGCCAGCCCGCACGCCTGGGCGAGGCTAGCGCTGATGATCTCGGCAACGAGCGCCTTAGGCCCCTGGCCGGCGCCGCGGAATTTCACCACGTAGGTGCCGAAATCATCTGCCTCCATCACAGCAGGCAGCGAGCCGCCCTCGCGAAGCGGCGTCACGTACCTGATCGCCTGGACACTCCGGAGCACAACGCCGCAGCTTACGCCGCTGAGCGCCAGCTCGCGGGCGCCACAGGCAAAGATCAACAACCCCAGGGCGGGAACGGGCACACCGGGCCACTCCCTGCGCACCCGGACGGTCGTCGCCTGAGAAGGGTCATGAAACGCGGCCTGTATCCGGCTTGTCAGGGTGGTCCGCACCGTAGTCAGATGTCCGCTCCCGGCGAACGCCCTACCAGCGGCGGAACAAAAAACTTCCAAGTTTGTTTGTAGCGTCGTAATCACGTAAGCCATCACGTGCATAGCTTCGGAGGAAGTGACCTCTGTAATGGCCGAGACTCTCTCGCTGCCGGTACTGCCGCTGGACGACAACGTCGTTCTGCCCAGCATGGTGGTGCCGCTTGACCTCACCGCTGCTGAGCCGCGAGCGGCGATTGAGGCTGCTCAGCTCGCCGCAGCCGCCGTCGGCGGCGACGCCAAGGCCCAGGTGCTGCTGGTGCCGCGGCCGGACGGCAAGTACACCTCTATCGGTACTCTCGCTGCAATCGAGCAGGTCGGCCGGCTGCCGAGCGGTGAGCGCGCGGCCGTCGTGCGCGGTACCGCACGAGTGCGGATCGGCACCGGAACCGTCGGCCCCGGCCAGGCGCTGTGGGTGGAGGGCACCGTCATCGACGAGCCCGAGCCCACTCAGGAGGCGACTGAGCTGGCCCGGGAGTACCGCGGACTAGCCGCCTCGATCCTGCAGAAGCGCGGCGCCTGGCAGTTCGTCGACGTGCTGCAGCGCCTGACCGACCCGTCGGCACTAGCCGACAGCGCCGGTTACGCCGGCTATCTCAGCACCGAGCAGAAGCGGCAGCTACTGGAAACAAGCGACCCGCAGGTGCGCCTCGAACTGCTGATCGGCTGGGCTCGTGAGCACCTGGCCGAGCTGGACGTCGCCGAGACCATCAGCAACGACGTCAAGGAAGGCATGGAGAAGCAGCAGCGCGAGTTCCTGCTTCGCCAGCAGCTCGCTGCCATCCGGAAGGAACTAGCCGAGCTGGACGGCAAGCCCGCCTCCGAGGAGGAGGACTATCGCGCCAGGATCGAGGCTGCCGACCTGCCGGAGAAAGTCCGCGAGGCGGCCCTGAAGGAAGCGGCGAAGCTCGAGCGCGGGTCAGACCAGTCGCCCGAGGCTGGCTGGATCCGCACCTGGCTTGACACCCTGCTCGAGGTGCCGTGGAACGAGCGCACGGAGGATGCCTATGACATCACCGGCGCACGGGAGGTGCTTGACGCGGACCACGCCGGCCTCGATGACGTCAAGGACCGGATCATCGAGTACCTGGCCGTCCGGAAGCGGCGGTCAGACCGCGGCCTCCAGCTTGTCGGCGGCAGGCGCAGCGGCGCCGTGCTCGCGCTTGGCGGGCCGCCCGGAGTCGGCAAGACCTCGCTCGGCGAGTCCGTCGCCCGGGCAATGGGCCGCAAGTTCGCCAGGGTCGCGCTCGGCGGCGTACGGGATGAGGCCGAGATCCGCGGCCACCGGCGTACCTATGTGGGTGCGCTTCCCGGCCGGATAGTCCGGGCCGTCACCGAGGCCGGGTCTATGAACCCGGTGATCTTGCTGGACGAGGTAGACAAGCTCGGCGCTGACTACCGGGGCGATCCGACAGCGGCGCTGCTCGAGGTCCTTGACCCGGCGCAGAACCACACGTTCCGCGACCACTATCTCGAGGTCGAGCTGGACCTGTCCGACGTGCTGTTCATCGCCACGGCGAACGTGGTGGATGCCATCCCCGCACCGCTGCTTGACCGGATGGAGCTCATCACGCTGGACGGTTACACCGAGGACGAGAAGGTCACGATCGCTCGCGGACACCTGCTGCCCCGCCAGCTCGACCGGGCGGGGCTCGATGCGGCTGACGTCACGATGACCGACGACGCGCTGCGCAGGCTCGCTGGCGAGTACACCAGGGAGGCCGGCGTGCGGTCGCTGGAGCGGGTGATTGCCCGGGTGCTCAGGAAGATCGCGGCGCAAGCAGAGTCCGGCAAGGCGACAACTCCCCTCACCGTCGACGCCAGTGACCTGACCACCTACCTCGGCCACCCGCGGCACACGCCGGAGTCGGCGGAGCGGACCGCGGTGCCTGGCGTGGCGACCGGCCTGGCGGTCACCGGGACCGGCGGCGACGTCCTGTTCATCGAGGCGTCGCTGGCAGATCCGGAGACCGGTTCGACCGGAGTGACGCTGACCGGCCAGCTGGGCGACGTGATGAAGGAGTCGGCGCAGATCGCGCTGTCCTACCTGCGGTCGCACGGCGCCGAGCTGGAACTTCCGGTGGGCGACCTCAAGGATCGGGGCGTGCACGTGCACGTGCCTGCTGGCGCCGTCCCGAAGGACGGGCCGAGCGCGGGAGTCACGATGACGACGGCGCTAGCGTCACTGCTGTCGGGCCGGCTGGTTCGCTCCGACGTAGCGATGACCGGCGAGGTCTCGCTGACCGGGCGCGTGCTGCCGATCGGCGGGGTCAAGCAGAAGCTGCTGGCCGCGCACCGGGCCGGGATCACCACCGTGCTCATCCCGAAGCGGAACGAGCCGGACCTGGAGGATGTGCCGGAGAACGTGCGTGCGGCACTGGAAGTCCACCCGGTCGGCGATGTCCGTGAGGTACTCGAGCTGGCACTCGAGCCGGCCAGCTCGGCCGCGACGGTTGTGGCGGCGTAACAAACTCGCCACAGTGCAGCTGGCGAAGGCACAACAGCCCGCATATGCAGGGCCCGGCCGGTCATCCGGCCGGGCCCTCCTGCCTTTGGGCTATCGTGCTGGCTAACGTGCCCGGCGGCGCAGCGATAGCGGCATCATGGCCGACTCGAGCTGCACCTTCATGCTCATCTTGCTGTCACCCTCGCGCCGGTCGGCGAAGTGGATGGGCAGCTCGACAATCTTGAGACCGTGCTGCACGGTGCGGTAGTTCATCTCGACCTGGAAGCTGTAGCCGTTGCTGCGGACGCTGGCTACGTCAATTGCCCCCAGCGTGGAAGCCCGCCACAGCTTGAACCCGGCGGTGACGTCGCGGACTCCGAGGCGCAGCAGCCCCCTGACGTACATGTTCGCGAACGTGGAAAGCAACTTCCGCTGCCAGGACCATTCGCTGGCCAGGCTGGCGCCGCAGACATAACGCGAGCCGATCACCACGTCGGAGTTCGTCGCGAGCAAGGTGCCCAGCATCTGCGGCAGGTATTGCGGCGAGTGCGACAGGTCGCTGTCCATCTGGACGACGAACTCAGCTCCGGCCTGGATCGCGTGCGTCATGCCGTCGACATAGGCGCGGCCCAGGCCTTGCTTACCCGGCCGGTGCAAGATAGTGAGCCGGTCCCGGCCGTATTTCTCCGCAAGCTCCTCGGCGATGGCGCCGGTCCCGTCCGGGGAGTTGTCGTCCGCCACCAGGATGCGCAACCCCGTCAGAGGCAGGCTGAACAGCTCCGCGACGATCACCGGCAAGTTGGCGGCCTCGTTATAGGTGGGCAGCACCACCGTCAGAGCAGCCGAACGCCACGGTTCCGGCAGCTCAACCGAATTCCCGCTCAGACTGCGCTCCTGAAGTGCCATCCTCGCTTTACCTCCGTGGTACCTGGGCGCAGGCATTGATGCACGGATGCCCGCGCCGAAAACAGTGCCGCGAACGACCTCGACGCATCTGGCGGAGCCGCGAGCACGCGGCTGCAAGCATCTGTCCAGCGGACACCGATGGCCTTGTGCCGCCCGCGACACCTTGCAGGCTACCCAGGCTCCCGGCTGTATATATGCGGCGACTATCAGATTTTTACTGATTACGGACAGCATCGTGATCACTAGCCGCCGCAAGAGTGCAACGCTGCGCCGGCTCGCGTAGTTCCAGCACCCAGCCGAGACCCGCACGGACCAGGTATATTAGTTTGCCGATTGACTTTATAGGAATTATCCTCCATCCTGAGATCATGACCACCTCGCATTACCTGGCAGCCCGGTTGCACGTTGACCTTCGCAGGCAGGCAAGTGCCCTGTGTAAGGCCTCCCGCGTCCGGCCGGCCTGCGGGTAGCAACGTGAGCGGCTGAGCATTCAGGCCCGACCGGCGCGGCGAGCACCAGCTGCGGCAGCACCAACTTGGGCCCTGGACCCGCCAGCCGCCGTGGCGGGAATCAGCCAGCGCAGCGCAGGCCCTCGCTAGCCGCCGTGGCTCGAGCCATTAGCTGGACGCCTGGCTCGCCCCCGCGACGGACGGTCGCTGGATAACCGTGGGCAAGCCAGTAGCGCCTGCGGTCGCCATGCCGCCGCCGCTGGCCGAGCCCCAGTTCACTTCGTCAATCCACACCAACTCCAGGGAGCGTGCCGTCATGCCCGGAAACAGACCTGCTCTCGTCCAGGAAGAGGCCCCGCCTGGCGCCGTCGCGAGGCTCGTCTCGGTACCAATGCCAGCTGCCGCGCAGGCTGCGCAGGCAACTGCAGCGGCTCGTCCGGAGGGTCGGCGCAGCAATGCCGGAGGTCGCCGGGCAACGGCCTGGCTGCGCCTGATCAGCCCCGTTGCCGTGCTCGTAGGGTGGCAGCTCGTCAGTCAGCTTGGTCTCGTCAGCGAGCAGACGTTGCCGTCGCCGACCCAAGTCTGGTCAACCGCGGTCTTGCTGGTGACGCGGAACTCGCCGGCGTACGGGACGTTGCAGGGCAACCTGATCGTCTCGCTGGAGCGGGTAGCGATCGGCTTCGCCGTCGGCGCAAGTATCGGGCTGCTGCTTGCAGTCATCGCAGGGCTCAGCCGGCTCGGCGAGAACGCGGTGGACCCGGTCATGCAGATGCTCAGGACGCTGCCGCTGTTCGGCCTGATCCCGGTGTTCATCGTCTGGTTCGGGATCGACGACACACCAAAGATCATCCTGATCGCGATCGGCTCGGCGATCCCGCTCTACCTGAACGCCTTCGCTGGGATCCGCAACGTCGATCCCAGGCTCCACGAGCTCAGCCGGGTGCTGCAGCTGAGTCGCCGCGAGCTCATCACAAAGATCGTGCTACCCGGCGCGCTGCCGCAGATCCTGGTGGGCACCCGGCAGAGCCTGGGCGTTGCCTGGCTCGCGCTTGTCGTCGCGGAGCAGGTCAACACCAACGCCGGCCTCGGCTTCATGATGAGCCAGGCGACGCAATTCTTGAGCCTCGACGTGATCATCGTCGCGCTACTCGTCTACTGCGTGCTCGGCCTGCTCACCGACTGGCTCGTCAGGATCGCCGAACGGAGGGCGCTGTCGTGGCGTCGCAGCTTCATCACAACGTGAGCGCGTCCGCGCTGGATAACGCCGCACCTGCGAAGACGGTACGGGTCCGTGGCCTGAGCCGGTCGTTCGGTCCGGACCAGGTGCTGCGCGATCTCGACCTGGAAATCGCATCAGGGGAGTTCGTCGCGCTGATCGGGCGCAGCGGCTCGGGCAAGTCGACGCTGCTCCGGGCGCTGGCCGGACTGGACCACCAGGCCACAGGCGAGCTCGCCGTCGACGGCACGGTCTCGATTGCCTTCCAGGAACCGCGGCTGGTGCCGTGGAAGCGCGTTGCCGACAACGTGAGCCTAGGGCTGCGCGATCCCGACCCGCGGGCCCGGACCGCGGCCGCGCTCGCCGAGGTAGGGCTCACAGACCGGGCCCGGGCCTGGCCGCTCACCTTGTCCGGCGGGGAGGCGCAGCGCGCCTCGCTGGCGCGCGCCCTGGTCCGCGATCCGAGCCTGCTGCTGCTCGACGAGCCTTTCAGCGCCCTCGACGCGCTGACCAGGATCGCCATGCACCGGCTCGTCCTCAGCCTGTGGGAGCGCCACCGTCCGGCCGTGTTGCTCGTCACCCACGACGTGGACGAGGCGCTGACACTCGCCGACCGCGTGGTGGTGCTGACGGCTGGACAGATCAGCCACACCTGCCTGGTCAGCGCGGACCGCCCGCGGGACCGCAATCAGGCATACCTGCATGGCCTCAGAACCCGCCTGCTCGCCGAGCTAGGCGTCGACAGGGAAGGAACACTATGAGGAACGTGGCCATCACCCGCCCCGGCAGCACGCCGGGCGGCGGCCGACAGGGCCGGCGCATTGGCGCGGGGGCCCTCGCAGCAGGCTTTCTCGTGCTCGGCGGAGCCACCGCATGCTCGTCCGCAGCAGCCGGCCCGTCAGCGGGCAGCCCGGCCGCTAGCGGCACCACGTCCGCCAGCGCGACCAGCGTGTCTAACGTGACGCTGAACATCGGCGATCAGGCCGGGACCGGCGCCGAGGCGCTGCTGACGGCCGCCGGCCTGATCACCAAGCTGCCCTTCAAGGCGCACTGGGCCGACTTCACTTCCGGCCCGCCGATGCTGCAGGCGATGGGCGCTGGCTCGATCGACGTCGGCGGCGTCGGCGACGCGCCGCCCGTCTTCGAGGCGTCGGCCGGCGGCCAGATCGCGCTCGTCGGCGCCGAGGCCGGGTCCCCAGCGGGCTCGGCGCTGCTAGTGCCGGACAACTCGCCGGTCAAGACTGTGGCCCAGCTCAAGGGCAAGACGATCGCGGTATCCCAGGGCAGCTCGGCGAATTACCACTTGCTGGCTGTCCTCACCAAGGCGGGCCTGACCATCAAGGACGTCACGGCGGACTACCTCCAGCCGGCCGAGGCCGAGGCAGCCTTCGCCTCCGGCCACGTCGCTGCCTGGGACATCTGGTCGCCGTACATCGAGTACGCCGAGGCCAAGTACCACGCGCGAGTGCTCGTCAACGGATCGACCATTCCGGAGACGTACGGCTTCGTCGTCGCCTCCCGCTCAGCGCTTGCCAATCCGGCCAAGGCCACGGCCATCCGCGACTATCTGGCGCTGCTGTACAAGGCGTATGACTGGGCCCGGACGCACCAGTCCGCGTGGGCGGCGACCTGGGCGAACGCCACGGGAATGCCGGCCAGCGTCATGGCCCAGGCAACCAAGGACGACCAGGACACGCCCGTCCAGATCACGCCGACGGTCCTCAGTTCTGAGCAGAGCGTGGCCAATGCGTTCAGTTCCGCGGGCCTGATCCCGAGCAAGATCAATATCTCGAACTTCGCCGTCACCACGTTCAACAACATCCTCGGGGGGGCGTCATGAGCCTGATGTTCCACTGGTTCCTTCCGACGTCGGGCGACGGGCGCGGCATCGTCGGTCGCGGTCACAGCATCCCGCTGGTCGGCGGAGCTGCGGCGGCGCCGCCGGGCGCGATCGGGGCCCGAGCCGCGACCAGGCCACCGGACATCGACTACCTAGGCCAGATCGCCCGGTCAGCCGAGCAACTGGGGTTCACCGGCGTGCTCACCCCGACCGGCACCTGGTGCGAGGATGCCTGGCTGACAACAGCTGCTCTGATCAGCCAGACCAAGCGGCTCAAGTTCCTGGTGGCGTTCCGGCCGGGCTTTGTCGCCCCGACGCTCGCGGCCCAGATGGCCGCGACCTATCAGCGATTGTCCGGCGGCCGGCTGTTGCTGAACGTGGTCACCGGCGGCGAGGAGACCGAACAGCGCCGGTTCGGCGACTACCTGTCTCACGACGAGCGGTACGCCCGGACCGGCGAATTCCTCGACATCGTCCGCGGTGCCTGGAGCGGGCAGCCCTACGACTTCGAGGGCGCTCACTACAAGGTCGAGGGCGCTACGGTGATGAGCCCGCCTGATCCTGTGCCGACCGTTTACTTCGGCGGCTCCTCGCGTGCCGCCGGGCCGGTGGCGGCCAAGTATGTCGACGTCTACCTCACCTGGGGCGAGCCGCCCGACGCGGTAGCCACGAAGATTGCGTGGATGCGCGAGCTTGCGGCTCAGGCGGGCCGGGAGTTGCGCTTTGGCATCCGGCTGCACACCATCAGCCGGGATACCTCCGCGGAAGCGTGGGCGGAGGCCAGCCGGATGCTGGCCGAGCTCAGCCCGGAGGAGATCGCCAACTCGCAGCAGGCACTGGCGAGGTCGTCGTCGGTCGGCCAGCGCAACATGCGCGGGCTGCACGAGACGTACCGAGACGGCGGCCAGGCGTCCGACCTGGAGATCTATCCGAACCTGTGGGCTGGCGTCGGGCTTGTTCGCGGCGGCGCGGGCACGGCCCTGGTCGGCAGCCACGCCGAGGTGGCGGACCGGATCGAGGAGTACGCAGCGCTCGGCATCAGCGAATTCGTCATGTCCGGGTATCCGCACCTCGAGGAGGCGTACTGGTTCGGCGAGGGCGTCCTGCCCGAGCTTCGCCGGCGCGGCGCGACGGCCGCGCCGGACGACTTGTCGGGCCTGCTGGCAACGGCGGATTCCGGAACTGCCTGAGCGCGACTCAGGCAGCCGGGCGGCACCCAGCCGCCCCCGATCGCGGCCGCGCTGGCCGGGCTTCCACCTCCCGGCCGGCGCGGCTCTCTCATCAGTCGCCGCAATTGCGCGGCGGGCCATCAAGGAGGTCGCCAGTGAATTTCACTGTCGTCGTCGGCAATCCCAAGCCCGAATCCCGGACGCTCGGCGTAGCCCTAGCCGCAGCCGAAGCACTGGCTGACAGCCTGAGCCTGCCAGCCGGGCCGGCGATTGTGGACCTGTCAGTCCTGGCCAGGCGGCTGCTCTTGCCCGAACCATGCGCTGCTGTCGAGGACGCTGTCGACCAGGTGCTGTCCGCCGACTTGCTGCTGGTCGCGAGCCCGACATTCAAGGGCACCTACTCGGGCTTGCTCAAGGTCTTCCTGGACCGGCTGCCATCCAAGGGCCTAACGGATGCGACCGCACTGCCGCTGCTAGTGATGAACTCGCCACTGCACGCGCTGGCAGTCGGCGTGCACCTGCACCCGCTGCTCGTCGAACTCGGCGCATCAGTGCCCGCACCGGGCCTGGCCGTGCTGGAATCCGAACTCGACCGGCTGAACCAGGTGCTGGACAGCTGGACCAGCCAGGTCGCCGAGGCGCTGGGTTCGCAAACACCGGGCCGGGAAACAGTGCCGGGCCGGAAATCAGCGGACGGGCAGGTACCGGGCCGCGCCCCGGCATTGGCCGGGCTGCACTAAGTAGTTTGACAGCTGGCCATTTCGGGGCCAGTGCAATTTTCACTGCCTATTTGACAATTGAGCTTGGCGGTGGCGTCCCGTTACGTCAGCATGTGGACATGACCGCACCGAATCAGCCCTCCCAGCTTTCCGGTATTCAGCACATCGTCCAGGTCATGCTGGAGAATCGCTCTTTCGACCACATGCTGGGTTTCTTGTACCCGAACAAGACCGGACCGAACGGCCAACCGTTCGAAGGCTTGCTCGGGACCGAATCTAACAATGACTCGGGCGGCAATCCGGTGACCGTTTACCAGATTGCCACCAGCCAGCCCGGCGCCTACTTCATGCCGGGAGCAGATCCCGGTGAGGGCTATGCCAACACCAACGCGCAGCTTTTCGGCAACGGCAAGGCGCCGTCCCCGCCCGTCGCCACCAACGGCGGCTTCGTCACCAACTTCGCCGCGGCAATCACTTACGACCAGGAGGACAAGCGTTCAGTGCTCGCCGGAACGGCCGCGTCCAACATCATGGGCATTTTCCCGCCTGCAGCCCTGCCGGTGCTGTCCGGACTCGCGGCCGGCTTCGCGGTCTGCGACCACTGGTACAGCTCGGTACCGACCGAGACGTTCCCGAACCGGGCCTTCGCTTGCGCGGGCACGAGCCAGGGGCACATGAACGACAGCACCTCGTCGTACACGGTGCAGAGCATCTTCGGCCTGATGACCGCGCACAACCTGAGCTGGAAGATCTATGGTTACGACGCCGAGCCGCTGACCAGGGCGAACTACCCTGACACGACCAGCGCGCCGGACAGTTGCTTCGGCGAGTTCACGAATTTCCAGGCTGATGCCGCTGCTGGCACGCTGCCGCAGTACAGCTTCCTCGAGCCGAGCTGGGGTTCATCCGGGAACAGCCAGCACCCCAACTACGACGTGGCTCTGGGCGAGGCGTTCATCCAGCAGGTCTACGAGGCGGTACGGTCCGGGCCGGGCTGGAATCAGACCCTGCTGATCATCACCTACGACGAGCACGGCGGGTGCTACGACCACGTGCCGCCGCCGGCCGGCGCCACGCCGCCCGACTCGAGCGTCGGCGAGTTCGGGTTCGACTTCACCCGATTCGGCGTCCGGGTGCCTGCCGTGCTGGTCTCGCCGCTGATCCCGGCCGGCACGATCTACCGGGTGCCGGCGGGAGCAACGCCGATTGACCACACCTCCGTGCTGAAGACGATTGAGCTGCGCTGGGGCCTGCCGGCTCTTACCGCCCGCGACGCCGCCGCACCTGACCTCGGCGGCGTGCTGACGCTGACCACGCCGCGGACCGATGATCCGCTGGCCGGGGTTGTCGCGCCGACCTCGGCGGAGCCCAACCCGGCTGCCGGCGAGGTCTCCCACCTGCAGCAACTGCAGGCGCAGATGACCTCGAATCTGCCGGTGCCAGCCGAGCAGCTGGTCGGCGAGCCGTTGCTGGCCAACCAGCGGACCCCGGCCGACTTCGCGCATTACATCGCGGCGCGCACGAGCAAGTGGAAGGCAGCACGCGACGCCGGCCAGGCGCCACCCGACTAGCACGTGGCTGAGGTACTTCATCGTGGGCAAACCGCAACCATGCCACGGCACGGATCGTCACACAGGCATGAAGTTGATACCGCCAATCGTGGTGGCAGGCCTCGTTGTTCTGTTCGGCGTTTCCGGCTGCTCGTCGCAGCCGGCGGGCGGATCGATCGCCAGGGTGACTGGCTTCGCGCACGATGGGTTCATTGGCGGGACGCCCTCTGGCCCCGTTACGGTCCGCGTTACCGGAGCGGAGTCCGGCCGGCTTGCGCTACTGGTGAATCGGCTTCCTTCCGTGCCACAGTCCGAGGTGCACTGCGAGGAGCCGCTAGGGCTGGTGTACCGGATCGCCTTCGGCCCCAGCGCGACCGGACAGCGAAGGACAGTGGTCGAGGGCTACGAGTGCGACGCAGCGGTGACGGTTACGGCCGCGGGAAAGGCCATCTCGTGGCGGCGAGACGGCACGTGCACGCTGCTCCGGGCCGTGCGCCAGGTACTGCCAGGTCGAGCGAAGGCGACGCAAAGCCTCAGCGTCGGATGCGGCAGCTGACCGGCGCCTGTTACCAGGGCACGACGCCAGCGTCGTCGAAGAACGAGCCGGTCGGGCCGTCGTCTGGCAAGGTCGCGAGCCGGATCGCGATCGCAGCGCCCTGCTCGGGTGTCCGGACGCCACGAAAGCCGTTGAGGTCAGTCGCGCAGAAGCCGGGGCAGGCGGCGTTGATCAGGATATTGGTGTCGCGCAGTTCCCTGGCGTACTGAACGGTGACGCCGTTCAGGAACGTCTTCGAAGGCGCGTACGCGGCGGAAATGGGGCCCGTCGCAGCGGGGGTGCTCTGCAGGGTAAGTGACCCGACGCTGCTGGACATGTTCACGATCCGCGGCGACGCTGACCGGCGCAGCAGCGGCAGCATCGCGTTGGTGACACGAATGACCCCGATCACGTTGGTCTCCACGGCCGTCCGCACTGCTTCGAGGTCGGCCGTGGTAGGCAGCTGTCCCATCCCGCCAGTCACCCCGGCGTTGTTCACGAGCACGTCGAGGCCGCCGGCGTGCTCCTCGAGCAGCCTGGCGGCTGCCACCACGCTCGCGTCGTCGGTCACGTCGAGGGGCACGCCGAACGCGTCGACGCCAGCTGCCCGCAGCTTCTGCACGGCGACTTCCCGCCGCTCCTCGTCCCGGGCGCCGACGCCGACGCTCCAGCCGAGAGCGCCCAGGCCGGCCGCGATTTCGTACCCGATCCCCTTGTTCGCGCCAGTGACCAGCGCGATCGTCTGTCCGTTCATATAGTCCATGCTGTCCGCGCCCCCTCGGGGCGTCCAACACCGTCTGGGTGGCTAGTGATACCTGCCAGGTATCGGTCCAGGTCCACGCTGCCTCTTCGGCCCCCCGGTACCCTGGCGGTATGGAGACCCGGGAGCTGCGCTACTTCGTCGCTGTCGCGGACGAGCTGCATTTCGGGCGGGCCGCGCAGCGACTCGGAATCGCCCAGCCGCCGCTGTCGCGAGCGATCCAGCAGCTCGAACGGCGGCTCGGAGTAACGCTGCTGGCACGCACCGGCCGCACCATCACGCTGACCGACGCCGGTTCAGTACTGCTTCGCGAGGGCCGTGCAGCCCTCGACGCGGTCGACGCCGCCGAGCGTCGTACCCGCCGCGCCGCCATCGCCGCGACCGGCGAGCCTGGCTTGGTCCTGGTCACGAAGGCTGGTGCTTCCGGCGAGCTGCTGGCGAAGCTGCTCGACGCCTACGCGGCCGAACCCGGCGCGGTCGCCGTCGACGTGGTCCTGTGCGGGATCGCCGAGCAAGAGCCGCTGCTGCGCGACGGGCGGGCTGACGTGGCGCTGCTGCACCGGCCATTCGACTCGACGGCCGGGCTCGACACCGAGGAGCTATACACGGAGGGGCAGGTCGCGGTCCTGCCAGCCGGGCACCCCCTCACCAGCCGCGCTCAGCTGCGGATGGCCGACGTCACCGGGCTACCCGGCTTGCCGATGCCGCGCTGGCCCGGCGCCGACGGAACGTACCCGGACGGCCCGGGTCCGCAAGTTCGGGATCATGCGCAGCTGTGCCAGCTCATCGCCCTCGGCCGGGCGGCAGCGGTCCTGCCGGAGTCGTCCCGCGCACATCTGCGCAGCGACCTTGCGACCGTGCCGGTGCTGGACGCCCCGATGGTGACGACGGTCATCGCGTGGCCGCCGCACAGCCGGTCTCGGGCCCTGGCCGGGCTGGTCCGGGCCGCCACTCGCCTCTAGCGCGCTGACGGCCAGCATTAGCCGATCGGGCAGCCTGGCTTGCCTCTCGCCATACCCGAGTTGCGGTGCACCATCAGGCACGACTCGTTGACCGCCTGGAAGGCGCCGGCCGGGATGCCCTTCAGCAACGCGACCAGCGCGTCAGGCCACTGCGGGTAGGCAGCACCCTGGAAGTACCAGTTGCTGCCGTTATCAGCGAGGATCAGGCCATAGTTCTTCATCTCCGCCAGCACGGCCTTCGCATCGCGGCAGTAGGGCTCCGAGTTCCGGCAGAACCTCGCCACGCTAAAGCTCGCCTTCAGCCGGAACCGCGCGCCCATCGGCGGCACATTCTTGCTCGTGTCACTGCTGGCGTAGTGCCTTGCTGGCCACAGGTAGGCGGCCTGCGTCACGGCCGCCGTGAAGCGGATCGCGTGCGTGATCGGCTTGCCGGTCGCCACGGCTTGCTTCACCTGCGCGTAATTCAGCAGGCCGGGCAGGATCGGCAGCCCGGCCGCATCGGCCGAAGTCCAGCCGGCCGGGCGCAGCGCGTTGGAGTCGAGGTGCCACATGGCGCCTGAGCCAGCCGTCGAGCCGTGCGCCGAGTACCGCGCCTCCCACAACTCGTACAGCGTGCAGGTGTCCGCGTTGACCATGATCGCGTGCCGGTCCCCGGTGGCGTGCTTGCCGCCCTCAATCGGGGTGCTTGGCCCGAACGGATACTTGCCCCGATAGCTCTCGCTGGCGTACTGGAACCTGATTCGCACCAGCCTGTGGGAGTTCGTTACGACCGTGTACGGAATGCCGTAAGGGTACCCGCCGGGATCCGGCCCGAAATCCGGGTGCAGGTAGGTCGACGAGGAGCCCATGCTGCGCAGCCATGCTGCACTGCGGGAGTCGACTGGCAGCTTGGAGATGTTGGTATTCCATATGTTGCTGGCCGGGAACATCGGGCAGTTCGGCGCGCCGGGCACCGTCGTTGTCATCGCGACGCTGCTGGCAGCGGAGGTCGCCGGCACGACCCGGCCCGCAGCAGCAGTGGCGGTTCCTGCCGAGGCGGCAACTCCGGCCAGCGCCACGACTGCAGCCGTCGCAGCGGCGGCGCGAACGCTCACCGGTAGGAGTCTCGCTGGCTTTCGCACGACGGCATCCTGGCACGGACACTCGCCGCATACCGGCCAACCCGGCGAATTGGGTAACCGGCGTGCAGGATGCAAGGGCAAGCGATCAAAGGCAGGCATCGCGACCGCGAACCTGCAATACAGTGTGCTGACATGGCGGCACGCTCGCTTACCGAGTTGGTAGCTCCGGACTGGGCTGAGGCTCTCCGGCCGGTTGAGCCCACGATTACCGCGCTAGGGGAGTTTCTGCGCGCCGAGATCGCGGCCGGGCGAAGCTACCTGCCGGCCGGCGAGAACATCTTGCGGGCCTTCTCCACGCCGCTCGCCAGCGTGCGCGTGCTGATCGTCGGCCAGGACCCTTATCCGACGCCGGGAAACCCGGTCGGCCTCAGTTTCTCGGTCGCGCCGCAGGTGCGGCGCCTGCCCGGCAGCCTGGTCAACATCTTCCGGGAGTACACCGCCGACCTCGGCCATCCGCGGCCGTCAACCGGCGACCTCGCTCCGTGGAGCGAGCGGGGCGTCATGTTGCTGAACAGGGTGCTCACGGTCGAACCCGGCAAGCCCGGCTCGCATCGCGGCAAGGGCTGGGAACAGGTGACCGAGCAGGCCATCAGATCGCTTGCCGCTCGCGGCGGTCCGCTGGTGGCGATTCTGTGGGGTAACGACGCGCGCAATCTGACGCCGTTGCTCGGCGGTGTTCCGTCAGTCCAGTCCGCGCACCCGAGCCCGATGTCCGCCGACCGCGGTTTCTTCGGCTCACGGCCGTTCAGCAGAGCCGATCAGTTGCTGCAGGAGCAAGGCGCGGAGCCGATCGACTGGAAGCTGCCGTGACCGGCTACGCCAGGCCCGCAGCCGCCTCGATGATCGCGGCCGTTGCCAGCAAGAGCGCCTCACTACCCGGCGGGCCGATCAGCTGCAGACTGGCCGGCAACCGCTGAGTGCTAGGCACCGGGAGCGCGACGGCGGGAAAACCGGCCAGGTTCACCGGATTCGTGAAGCCTGTCAAATGCATGCCGCGCACGTCCGCTAGCAATGGCGGATAGAACGGGACAGTCGGCAGTACCAGCAGGTCTACCTCGCTCAGCGCGTGGGTCATCGCATCGCGCCAGGCTGGCTGCGCGGCGCGGGCAGCAGCAAGTAGGTCGGGCGTGACGGCAGCGCCGCCGTCAAGCCGGGCCCGGACGTCGGAGCCGAGCAGATCGCGCTTGACGGGATCGGTCAGTAGCTCCCGGTTCGACTCCACGGCCTCGGCGTCGATGATCACCCCGCACGTGTCGCGCGCGGCCAGCCAGCCAGGCAACATGGTTTCGGTCACGGCGAGGCCGCTGCGCGCCAGCGCGGCGGCGACAGCCGAGTCGATGGCCGGGTCGACGTCGATCCCGGCCGGCCGGATCCGGCCGAGGCGGCCAGCCGCCGGCACGTCAACGGCGAACCCCGGCTCCAGCAGCGCCATCCCCGCCGCGACGCCAGCAACGTCCCGCGCCATCGGGCCGACGGTGTCCAGGCTCGGCGCGAGCGGCCATACTCCGCTGAGCGGGACCCTGCCGTGTGTCGTCTTCAGCCCGGTAATACCGCAGAACGCGGCCGGCACCCGGATCGAGCCGCCAGTGTCCGAACCGTATGCGATGTCGGCCTCGCCGTCGGCTACCGCGACCGCCGATCCGCTCGACGAACCTCCCGGCACCCGCTGCGGGTCGAGCGGGTTGACCGGCGTGCCGAAGTACTCGTTCACGCCGGACGCGC
>Ga0335072_10005730_pt1 | contig 18289 bp, 15 predicted proteins | sample Lox_Sample_21_FD_206725 | JGI IMG/M metagenome (GOLD analysis project Ga0335072, IMG submission 206725) | Soil microbial communities from Loxahatchee National Wildlife Refuge, Florida, United States - Lox_Sample_2.1 | ecosystem: Environmental > Terrestrial > Soil > Wetlands | place: USA... | reverse complement strand
CGGGCCTACCTGGATCCTCAGCTGATCGTCGAGACCGCGGTCATGGCCGGCGCCGACGCCGTCTACCCGGGCTACGGCTTCCTGTCGGAGAACCCGGCCCTCGCCGGGGCCTGCGCGAAGGCGGGCATCACGTTCATCGGGCCGGGCGCCGACGTCCTCGCCCTGACCGGGAACAAGGCCAGCGCGATCGCCGCCGCGAAGGCGGCCGGGGTGCCGACCCTGCGCAGCGTCGCCCCGGGCACCGACGTCGCCACGCTCGCCGAGCAGGCCCAGACCCTCCCCTTTCCCGTCTTCGTCAAGGCGGTGGCCGGGGGCGGCGGCCGCGGCATGCGCCGCGTCGAGGACCCGGCCGGCCTGCGGGAGGCCATCGAGACCTGCATGCGCGAGGCGCAGGGCGCGTTCGGAGACCCGACCGTCTTCATCGAGCAGGCCGTCGTCGAGCCCCGTCACATCGAAGTGCAGATCCTGGCCGACGCTCACGGCAGCGTGATCCACCTCTACGAACGGGACTGCTCGGTACAGCGCCGCCACCAGAAGGTCATCGAGATCGCGCCCGCGCCGCACCTCGACCCAGAGCTGCGCGACCGGATCTGCGCCGACGCGGTGCGGTTCGCCACCCAGATCGGCTACGTGAACGCGGGCACGGTCGAGTTCCTGGTCGACCCGGCCGGCAACTACGTCTTCATCGAGATGAACCCGCGCATCCAGGTGGAGCACACGGTGACCGAGGAGATCACCGACGTCGACCTGGTCCAGGCGCAGCTGCGCATCGCCTCCGGCGCGACACTCGCCGATCTCGGCCTCGCCCAGGACAGCGTCAAGATCCGCGGGGCCGCGCTGCAGTGCCGGATCACCACCGAGGACCCGGCCAATGGCTTTCGCCCGGATACCGGCATCATCACCACCTACCGGTCGCCCGGCGGGGCGGGCATCCGGCTCGATGGCGGCACGACCTACACCGGGGCCGAGGTGTCGGCTCACTTCGACTCGATGCTGGCCAAGCTCACCTGCCGGGGCCGCACGTTCGAGGCGGCCATCGACCGCGCCCGCCGGGCCGTCGCCGAGTTCCGGATCCGCGGCGTGGCCACGAACATCCCGTTCCTGCAGGCCGTCCTGGACGATCCCGACTTTCGCGCGGGCCGCCTGACCACGAGTTTCATCGAGACCCACCCGCAGTTGCTCACGGCCCGCTCGTCGGCCGACCGTGGCACCAAGCTGCTCACCTACCTGGCCGACGTGACCATCAACCAGCCCTACGGCCCCCGGCCGGTCAGCATCGACCCGGTGAGCAAGCTCCCGGATACCGACCTGCGGCTGGCCCCGCGGCCCGGCTCACGCCAGCGCCTGCAGGAGCTCGGCCCCGTCGAGTTCGCCCGCCAGCTCCGCGCCCAGGCCCGCGTCGCCGTCACCGACACCACCTTCAGGGACGCTCACCAGTCACTCCTGGCGACCCGCGTCCGGACTCGGGACCTGCTCAACGTCTCCGGCCATATAGCCAGAACGATGCCTGAGCTGCTCTCCCTCGAAGCCTGGGGCGGCGCGACTTACGACGTCGCGCTCCGGTTCCTCGCCGAGGACCCATGGCAGCGCCTGGCCGACCTGCGGGCCGCCGTGCCCAACATCTGCCTGCAGATGCTGCTGCGCGGCCGCAACACCGTCGGCTACACCCCCTACCCGGACGCGGTGACCGACAGTTTTGTCGAGGAAGCCGCCGCGACGGGCATCGACATCTTCCGCATCTTCGACGCGCTCAACGACGTCAGCCAGATGCGGCCGGCCATCGACGCCGTGCGCGGTACCGGCACGGCCATCGCCGAGGTCGCGCTGTGCTACACCGGTGACCTGTCCGATCCGGGCGAGCGGCTCTACACCCTCGACTACTACCTGCGCCTCGCCGAGCGCATTGTCGATGCGGGCGCGCATGTCCTGGCGATCAAGGACATGGCCGGGCTGCTGCGCGCCCCGGCCGCCCGGACACTGGTGACGGCCCTGCGCGAGCGGTTCGACCTGCCCGTCCACCTGCACACCCACGACACCCCCGGCGGCCAGCTGGCCACCCTGGTGGCCGCCATCGAGGCCGGGGTCGACGCGGTCGACGCCGCCAACGCCGCGATGTCCGGCACGACAAGCCAGCCGTCCCTGTCCTCGCTGGTGGCCGCGACCGACTACTCGCCCCGCGAGACCGGGCTGTCGCTGCGGGCCGCCTGCGACCTCGAGCCCTACTGGGAGGCCGTGCGCCGCCTGTACGCGCCGTTCGAGTCGGGCCTGCCCGCGCCGACCGGCCGGGTCTACCGCCACGAGATCCCCGGCGGGCAGCTGTCCAACCTCCGCCAGCAGGCCATCGCCCTGGGCCTCGGCGAGAAGTTCGAGCAGATCGAGGACATGTACGCCGCCGCCAACGACATCCTCGGCAACATCGTCAAGGTGACCCCGAGCAGCAAGGTGGTCGGCGACCTGGCCCTGCACCTCGTCGCGGTCGGCGCGGACCCCCGCGACTTCGCCGAGAATCCCGGCAAGTACGACATCCCCGACTCGGTCATTGGCTTCCTGTCCGGCGAGCTCGGCGACCCGCCGGGCGGCTGGCCCGAGCCGTTCCGGACCCGGGCCCTGGCCGGCCGGACCCCGCGCACCCTGGACACCGAGCTGACCGGCCCGCAGCGCGACGGCCTGCACAGCGATCGCCGCCGCACCCTGGACCGGCTGCTGTTCCCCGGGCCGACCCGGCAATTCGAGGAGTCGCGCGCCCGGTACGGTGACCTGTCGGTGCTCGGCACCGCCGAGTACCTCTACGGCCTCCAGCCCGGCCGCGAGCACGGCGTCACGATCGAGGAGGGCAAGACGCTGCTCCTCGGCCTGCAGTCGGTCGGCCAGCCCGACGAGCGCGGCATCCGCACGGTGATGTGCACGATCAACGGCCAGCTCCGCCCGATCCTCATCCGCGACCGCTCGGTCGAGTCCGACGCCCCGGCCGCGGAGAAGGCCGACCCGGCCAGGCCCGGCCACGTCGCCGCCCCGTTCGGCGGCAACGTGACCCCGGTGGTGGCGGCGGGCGACGAGGTCGCGGTAGGCGACGTCGTCGCCAAGATCGAGGCGATGAAGATGGAGGCCTCGATCACCGCCCCGGTCGCGGGCACCATCACCCGCCTGGCCCTGACCGGCCCCGCCCAGGTGGACGGCGGCGACCTCATCATGGTTATCGGCTGAGGCCCGCGGCCAGCGCGGCGTCGATCGCCGTCTGGGCCAGTAGCACGGCCCCGTCCCGCACCGCCCGGTCGGCGGCGGGCGTCACCGCCGCCGCCGCGAAGGCGGGCTGGTGGTTGACGACGGGCAGCGAGCCGATCCCCAGGTAGGGATGGATGGCCCGCACTCGCTGCGAGACGTTGCCCATGTCGGTGGAGGCGGACGCCATGCCTCGCGGCCCGGCCTCGGCCAGGTCCATGTCGCGTCCCAGCGCGGCCGCGTTCACCGCGAACAGGCCGGCCAGCTGCTCGTCGTTGCGGAACTGGGCGTAGCGGGGACTGGTCTCGGTCAGCTCCCACTCACAGCCGGCCGCCAGGGCGCCCGCCTCGAAGCAGGCCCGCACCCGCCCGAAGACGCCGTCCAGCTCGGCCAGCGTGCCGGCTCGCACGTACCACGAGCCCCGGGCGACCTCGGGGATCGCGTTGGGCGCGGTGCCGGCCTCGGTGACGATGCCGTGCACCCGCACCGAGGAGGCCAGCTGCTGGCGCAGCAGGCCGATGGCGACCTGCGCGACCGTGAAGGCGTCCGCCGCGTTCCGGCCCAGATGGGGAAAGGCGCCCGCGTGCGAGGCCACGCCCCGGTAGCAGACGTCAAAGTGCGCCACGGCCCGCGGCCGGGCGTAGACGGCGTCGGCCGGGCCCGGGTGGATCATCATCGCGAACGCCAGGCCGTCGAAGCACCCGGCGTCAAGCATGGGGATCTTTCCCCCGCCGCCTTCTTCGGCCGGGCTGCCGACGACACGGACGGCGATGCCCAGGTCGGCGGCCACGCCCGCCAGGGCCTGGGCCGCACCCACGGCCGCCGCGGCGATGATGTTGTGGCCGCAGGCATGGCCGAGGCCGGGCAGGGCGTCGTACTCGGCCACCAGGCCGACCGTGACCGGGCCCGCGCCGTACTCAGCGACAAACGCCGTGGGCAGGCCCGCGGCCCCGCGCCGCACGCCGAAGCCGCGCGCCTCGAGCTCCCCGGCCAGGAACGCCGATGAGGCGCTCTCCTGCCAGGCCGTCTCCGGGTTCTCGTGCAGGCGGCGGCTGATGGCCAGCAGCCCGCCGAGCCGGTCATCCACTGCCCGGGCCGCCCGCCGCTTGAGCGCCTCGGCCGGCATCACCGGTCGCCCGGCACGCCGTAGGCGGGCGCGGCCTGCGGGCTGACGGCCCGCGTCAGGTAGTCGCGCTTTTGCGGCAGCCACAGCGCCAGCAGCCGGCTGAGCTCGGCGGCCGGGTCGTCGCTGTCGTCCACCCGCAGATCGGTCACCCGCCACGCGACGTCCTCGACGACGGCCAGGCCCGCCGAGCGGACCGGGCCCTCCTCGCCGCCCGCGGCCAGCCCGGCCAGGAACCCGGCCAGCAGCCGCTCCTCGAAGGTGGCCGCCGCACTGGCCTGGTAGGCCTCGATCGTCGCCCGCACCACGTGCGGCCCGGCCAGCAGGTTGCCCGCGGCCACCGCCTGCGGCCCGGTCGCGGCGGCGTGCCTGCCGAGCGTCCCGGCCCCGGAAAAGTGCGCCACCCGTCCGGCCCCGTCCACCACGGCCAGCTGGCGGCTATCCGGGTGCGCCTCCTCCGCCACTACCCGCGTGATTGCCTCCTTCGCGGTCGCGCCCGCCTCCAGCCGGTCGAGCAGCCGCGGCCCGAGCGCCGGGTTGGTGACGTTCTGCGAGGCCGCCGCGCCCACACCGGGACGCAGGTGCAGGCAGCGTGCGGCGACGGCCGGGCTCGACGACGTGACCACCATCCCGAACGCGCCCGTGGCCGGGTCCCGGGCCGCCAGCGAGAACGTCACGACGCCTCGCCGCTGATCACGGCGGTCGCGTCGATTTCCACCAGCCACTCGGGCCGGGCCAGCGCGCTGACCACGATCCCGGTCGAGACCGGGTAGACGCCCTTCAGCCACCGGCCCATCACCCGGTACACCGGCTCGCGATAGCGGATGTCGGTGAGGTAGACGACCACCTTCACCAGGTCGGCGAGGCCGCTGCCCGCCTCGCGCAGCAGCAGGTCAATGTTGGCCATCGCCTTCTCGGCCTGCGCTTCGACGTCCCCGATGCCCACGCTTTCCCGGGTCTCGAGATCCTGCCCGATCTGGCCGCGCAGGTAGACGACGCCATTCGCGACGACCGCCTGGCACAGGTCATTGTCGAGGCTCTGCTCCGGATAGGTGTCCCTCGTGTTGAACGGGCGGATACGCGTGTGCGTCGGCGTGCTCATGCCGTCGCTTCCCTTCTCTCTAGATACCTTCGGACCCGTAAGCGAGGTAGCCCCGCTGCATCTGGATGTAGTCGGCGAGGTACTTGGCATCGTGCCAGACGCCCCAGATGAAGCTGGACCCGCGCCGTGACTGCCAGGGCAGCCCCAGGAAGTAGATGCCCGGCTCGGGCGACACGCCGCGCTGGTGCCGCGGCTTGCCGCTGGAGTCGAGCACGTCCACGTGCAGCCAGCTGTAGTCAGCGGCGAAGCCGGTCGCCCACACGATCGAGGTGATCCCGGCCCGGGCCAGGTCGACCTCGAGGACCGGGCGGGCCACGCCCTCGGGGTCAGGGCCGAGGCGACGGGCGTCCGGCTCCTCGGGCAGGTCGAGGCCGTTGCGCTCGATGTAGGCGTCGGCCTCATCGAGCAGCGACAGGTAGGTGGCATCGCCATGGGCGATGCTCTCGCCGAGGTCGGCCGCGAAGCGCATCGTCCCGTCCCGGAAGGAAACGGCCCGGCCGGCGAGCGTGATGCCGCTGGCCGCCAGCGCCCGGAAGTCGACGGTATGGCCACCGCGCGCCCCGGTGACCGCGATCGTGACGTGCTCCGCGCCCCGCGGCGGAGTGGCCGCCTCCCACTTGCCGAGCACTCCGAGCCACCAGACGAAGTCGCGTCCGCGATAGCGCCGCGGTGGCCGGTCGTGCGGGCCGACCGAAAGGTAGACCGGGCGGCCTGAGCGGCGCAGCTCGTCGGCGATCTGCACCCCCGATGACCCGGCTCCGACCACGAGGACCGCCCCCTCTGGCAGCTGCCGCGGATTGCGGTAGGCGCTGGAGTGGATCATCGCCAGCCCGGTGCCGTCGGGGACGATCGCCGGGATCACCGGCCGCTGGAACGCACCGGTCGCGGCCACCACGTGCCGCGCCTCGATGACCCCATCCGAGGTCTCGACCAGGAAGCCGGGCCGGCCGGCGTTCTTGCGGACCGACGTGACCTCGACACCGCAGCGGATCGGCGCGCCGATCTTCTCCGCGTAGGCCACGAAGTAATCCGCGACCTGCTCCTTGGAGGCGAAGTCATCGGGGCGAAGGCCCGCGAGCTCAAGGCCGGGAAAGCGGTCGTGCCAGGCGGGGCCGTTGGCGACCAGCGAGTCCCATCGCTCCGAGCGCCACCGCTCGGCGATCCGATGGCGCTCCACGACCAGGTGCGGCACTGCGTGGCCGGTCAGATGCTCGCTCATCGCCACCCCGGCCTGGCCCGCGCCGACGACGAGGACTTCGGTCTCCTGGCTCGACATCCAGCCTCCACTGAGAGGGTTCATTATCGTCATTGCTGTATGAGGTCGGCGGCCCGCTCCGCGACGAGCATGACCGTGACGACCGGATTGACCGAGGACAGGGTCGGGAACACCGAGGCGTCGGCTACCCGCAGGCCGGCCACGCCGTGCACCCGCAGCTGGGAGTCGACTACCGCCGCCTGATCATCGGCTCGGCCGATCCGGCAGGTGCCGCTCACGTGGTACACGGTCTGGTGGATGGCCCGCTGGAGCGCGGAAAGCTCCTCGTCGCCGCTGATCTCCGGGCCGGGAAAGACCTCCCGCACCAGCCAGGAGCGCATCGGCTCGGTCGCCCCGATGCGCCGCGCGAGGCGCACGCCCGCCAGCAGCATCCGCTCGTCGTGCCCGCCCGGGTCGGTGAAGGACCGGTAGTCGATGGCGGGCGGGACGTCCACGTCGGCGGCCTCGATCCACGTCCGGCCACGGCTGCGGGGCCGGGCGACGTTCGGCGCGATCGCGACGATCGGGTCAGGCAGCGGCTCCGCGCCCCGCTCGGCCAGGTAGCGCTGGGCGTGGACCGCCCACGGCTCGACCGGGAAGTGCATCAGGACGTCGGGCCGGCTGCCCGGTCCGAGGGTGATCATGGCGCCGGCGTCCCATCCGCTGGCGCACACCGGCGGCGGCGCCTGCCGGGCCTGCCAGATGACCAGCCCCTCGGCGTGGTCCTGGAGGTTTTCCCCTACCCCCGGCCGGTCGACGAGGACCGGGACACCGGCGGCCTCCAGGACCGGCCGCGGCCCGATCCCGGACAGCTGCAGCAGCCGCGGTGAGTCGATGGCGCCGCAGCACACGATGACCTCGGCCGACGCGCGCAGCTCACGCTCGCGTCGCTGATGGTCGCGGACCACGACCCCGGTCGCCCGGAGGGGCGGCCCGTCCAGGACCACGCGCACCGCCCGCAGGCCGGTCAGCACGGCCGGGCCCGTCCCGGCGGCCCGGGCCGGATGCAGGTAGTGAATCGAGGTGGAGGCCCGCTGGTTCGTCTCGGGCGTGTAGCCCACCTCGAAGAACCCGGCCCCGGCCGCCCGCTCGTCGAGGCGCCCGTCGTTCCAGCGGTCCTGCTCGGGCACGCCCAGGGCCGTGGCCGCGCTGGTGACGACGTCGGCGAGGAAGGGGTTGCGGTCCGCCTCGGCGACGGGATGGATCGGCGTCTTGAGCCGCTGGTAGTAGGGCAGCAGGTCCTCCGGCCCCCAGCCGTCGGCGCCGAGTACCGCCCACTCCTCGAGGTCGCCCCGCAGCGGACGCCAGGCGATCATCGTGTTGGCCGTGGAGCAGCCGCCCAGGATGCGCAGGCGGGCCTGGCGGATGTGGGAGTTACCGCGCCGGTTGGGCTTGGACCGGTAGTCCAGGTCGTAGTCTCCCTCGAGCATCTGGTCCCAGAGCCGCAGCGAGCGAGCCCGCGGCTCGTTCTCGTCGTCGGGACCCCACTCGATCAGCGCGACGTCCCGCCCGGCCTCGGCCAGCCGGGTGGCCAGCAGGGCGCCCGCCGTCCCGCCCCCGACGACCAGGTACTCGAACTCCGTGCGCCCGAGGCCCCGGGCACCATCGCGTGCCCGGGGCCGTTCCGTAATCGGCATCCGGCGTCAGTCCTGCAGCGCCGCCCGGCTCTCGGCCGCCGGTCTGGCCGCGGCCGGGCCGCGCCGCCTGACCAGCCGGATCGCCAGCAGGTAGTACAGCGGCACGGTGATGGCCAGGCCGACGATCCACGACAGGTCCGTGCCGTTCATCGCCTTAGCCGCCGGGCCGGTGTAAAGGGTGGTCGACATGAACGGGACCTCCACGGCGATGCCGATCAGGTAGGCCGCCATCCCGACCCAGCCGATCCGCCCGTAGGGGCCGCCGCTGGGGTCGAAGAACGCCTCGACGTCGTAGTCGCCGTGCCGTATCAGGTAGAAGTCCACCAGGTTGATCGCCGTCCACGGGATGAGGACGTACAGCAGGAGCAAGATGAAGTTCGTGTAGTTGGTCAGGAAGTTCGACTGCAGGCCGATCGCCAGGATCAGGGACAGGGCCACGATGGCGACCGACACGATCGTCCGTACCCGGGCGCCCGGTAGCCAGCGGCGCGCGAAGGTCTGCCCGGTGGTGATCGTGCACAGCACCCCGCCGTACAGGTTGATCGAGTTCGTGTCCATGATCCCGAGCGCGAAGACGATCATGACCAGCCAGCCCACGCCGCCGCTGAGCGTGTGCAGCTCGGCGATCTGGTCGGGGTTGCTCGACGCGACGCCCACGATCGCGCCAAGCAGCATCGGCAGCACGCTGCCCAGCACCGTGCCCCAGTAGGACATCCAGAAGGTAGAGCCGGACTCGTTGTCGGGCGGCATGTAGCGCGAGTAGTCCGAGACATAAGGCGCGTAGGCGATCTGCCAGAGCACGCCCAGCGAGATCGAGGACAGGAAGCCGCCCGCGGTGAGGTGCCCGGTGGACAGGAAGTTCGCGGGCAGCCCGTGCACGGCCACCATGAAGATCAGGCTGAGGATCATCACCCCGCCGAACAGGATGACGGCGTACCTGTTGACGGCGTGAATCATGTCGTAGCCGAGCACGGTGATGGCCAGGCTGACGACGGCGCAGATGACGATGCCGGTGTCCACGCTGATGCCGCCGGCCAGCTCGTTCAGGGATTGTCCCCCGAGCACCAGGTTGGAGGCGAAGAAGCCGACGTACATGACCACGGCCACGAGGACCACGAGCACGGCGCCGAAGTAGCCGAACTGCGCCCGGCTCTGGATCATCTGCGGCACGCCCAGGCGCGGCCCCTGGGCCGAGTGCAGCGCCATGAACAGTGCGCCGACGGCGTTGCCCGCCACGATCGCGACCAGGCTCCACCAGAAGCTCAGGCCGAAGACGGCCGGGGCCAGCGCCCCGGTCACGAAGGTCAGCGGCATGATGTTGGAGCTGAACCAGATGGTGAACAGGTCACGCGGCTTCCCGTGGCGCTCGGAAAGCGGGATGATCTCGATGGTCCTGCGCTCGAGCGCGACGGACTCGGCTTTCGGTCTCGGGCTCACGTGGTCTCCTCCGTTCTTCGGTTAACAGTCGTCTTCGGTTGACTGGAGCTGCCCCACAGCACGCTGCCGGAGGCGGACGCGATGGCGAGCTCGTCGTCGACGGCCAGGTCGGCCACGAGCAGTTCTGGTGCGAGCACCTGGCCGCGGTGCCGGGGCGCGGCGGCGAATGTCCGCCCGTCCGGGGCGATGATCCGGCTGCCGCCGAGCATGCGGTCATCCCCGGCCCCGCCGTGCTGGTTGGCGGCGATCCACCACTGGCCGTTGCACAGCGCCTGCGCCGGGTAGATCGTGTCCCACCAGGTCTCGGCGGCCGCCTCATAGGCCGACGGGTGCAGGACAAGCCCGGCACCCGCCCGGCGCAGGGCGCGGGCAGTTTCTGGGAAGTCGCCGTCGAAGCAGATGCACAGGCCAACCCGGCCCAGCCCCGGGATGTCGCCGACGGTGATCTCATCCCCGGCCGCGAAGACGGCCGGCTCGGTCCCGTACAGGCACGTCTTGCGGTGACGCAGCAGGAGATCGCCGGCCGGGCCGTAGACGACCGCGGTGTTGAACAGCTGCCCGCCGGAAAGCTCGGGGAAGCTTCCCGCGCACACGACCATGGCCCCTTCCCGGGCGATCGCGGCCAGCCGCCGCTGGACCGGCCCGTCGATCGGCTCGGCGGCGGCCCGGGCGTCGGCGGCCAGCATGGCCGGGCGGTAGCCGCACAGCCACAGCTCCGGGAGCACCGCCAGCCGGCAGCCCCGCCGGGCCAGTTCCCGCAGGGCCGACTCGGCCGTGCTCACGTTGCCGCTCGGATCATGGCCGGGGGTCCACTGGGCGATCCCGACCCGGACGGGCCCGCTCATCGGGCCAGGAACCCGCCGTCGACCGGCAGCGCCACGCCGGTGATGAACGATGCCTCGTCGCTGCACAGGAAGGCGACCGCGCTGGCCACTTCCTCGGCCCGCCCGAGCCGGCCGAGCGGAATCGCGTCGGCCAGCCTGGCCTTGGCCGCGGCCGGGTCCGGTTCCCGCGCGACCAGGCCGTCGATCATCGGGGTGTCGCAGTCCGACGGGCAGACGCAGTTGACTCGCACGCCGTCCCGGGCGTGATCAAGGGACATCTGGCGGGTGAGGTTGACGATGGCCGCCTTGCTGGCCGCGTAGGCGCACTCGCCGGTCAGGCCGCGGAAGCCGAACACCGAGGACAGGTTGACCACGGCGCCGCCACCCGCGGCGATCATGGGCGGCAGGACCTGCCGGGCGACCAGGTACGTGCCCCGGACGTTCACCGCCATCACCCGGTCCCACTGCCGCGGTTCGCAGCTGGTGACGCCGCCCTCGCCGGGCGCTATCCCGGCCGAGTTGACCAGCAGGCGCGGGCCGCCAAGCTCGTCGGCGCAGCGCCCGACCGCCCTGGCCACACTGTCCTCGCTGGTCACGTCGCAGTCGATGGCCACGGCCCGTCCGCCACGGGCGGTGATGTCCGCGGCGACCACCTCGGCGGCCTCGGCCCGCAGGTCAAGCAGCGCCACGGCGCAGCCCTCCGCGGCCAGCCGCGCGGCGCAGGCCGCGCCCAGCCCCGAGCCACCGCCCGTGACCACCGCCGCGCGGCCCGCCAGGCCCCGCATCAGCCGGCCACCGTCGCCCAGCGCGGCGCCCGAGGCGGGGCCGCAGGCCGCTGGCCAGTGCGATCGGCGCCAGGGTCGAATGCGGTGTCTTTCATGGTCACCTCGGCCGGGGGGAAGGGCTGCCCAGTTGGCCCGAGCTCCCGCCTGGGCCGTTCGGGGCAACGTACCATTCCATTAGCCCATCGGTACAGTATGCTGGACCAGTGAATACGGTTCCTGATCCGGCGTTCGCGGATCTGGGTGACGTCATCGCGGTGAACCTGCACCGGCTGCGCACCGCTCGCCGCCTCTCGCTGGCCGCCCTGGCCGCCCGGGCTGACGTGGCCAAGGCGACGCTGGCCAACCTGGAGCAGGGTCGCGGCAACCCGACGATTGAGACGCTGTGGTCGCTGGCCATGGCGCTCGGCGTCGCGTTCAGCGACCTCCTCGAGGACCGCCGCGAGGTCAGCACGATGACCGTCCGGTCCGGGCAGGGAGCACGAGTGCTCGGTGCGACCCCCGGCGGGCACCTCGACCTGCGACTGCTCGACCGGGTGGAGCGCGACGGCCTCATCGAGGTCATGGAAATGGTGGTGCCGCCCGGGACCGACCACACCGGTCAGCCGCACGGCACCGGCGTCGTCGAGCGAGTCCACGTGTACGAAGGGACGGTCATCGTCGGCCCGGCCGCCGCCCCGATCACCCTCGGCCCCGGCGACTACGCTCGCTACGCCGCCGACCATCCCCACGTCTACCGCTCAGCCGACGGTGGCCGTGGCCTGCTGCTGGTCGCCTACCCGCCTGCCTAAGCTGGGCCATCTCCTCAAGAGGCCGGGCGTAACAGTGGTGTGGCGGCATTATCCGGTCGTAGGCTAGCGATGAAAAACCGCACACCTGACCAGCAGGCGAGAGGCTGACGACCATGCGGCACTTCTTCGGCGTGGTGCTGGCCGTGCTGCTGGCGGCCGCAGTGTTCTTCGTGGCCACCTGGGGCTACGTCTGGGTCTTCAACGGGGTTGAGGCAAGCGCCGCGACCGGCAGTGGTCAGCCGGCCGCCAATGGCGGCGGACTGCCGGCCTACGGCCACTCCCTGTTCTCCAACGGCCACGTGATGGCCGGCGGCGGCGCGCTGCTGGCGGTCGGCCTGATCACCGGGCTGCTGATGGTGATGCCACGAGTGTCGCCGCTGGCGACCGGGCTGCCTGGCCTGGTGCTGGTGGCGTGGAGCGTGCTGTACGTCTCGGACGTGGCCCAGGCCATCCGGCTCATCCCGCTGAGGACCGACGACTTCGGCACCGGCTTCGAGGTGCTGCTGTCTGACGGCCTGCTCGGCGCGGCCGGCCTGGCGCTGATCGCCCCGCTGTTCGTCCCGTCCCGGTGGCGCCCGGCCGCCCGGGCGCTCGGATATCGGGTGCAGGGCGCAAGTGCGCTGGTCCGGCCGGCCGGTGGGCCTTCGGGCACGGGCAGCTCGGATGCGAGTCCCACGATCACGATGACCGGCTTCCCGTTGCCGTCAGCCGGCAGCGACCCGCCTCCCGGCTGGTCGTCGCCCCGTCGGGCGCCGGGCCCAGTTACCCCGCCGGACGGCTCTCAGCCCCCGTGGGGCCCGCCCGACCGGAGCTGACCGCGTCGCCGGCTCAGGCCCGGCCAGGCGGCGGCCCGGTTGAGTCCCGGACGACGAGCTCGGTGGCCAGCTCGACATGGAGGGTCTCGATTTCCCTTCCGTCGATGAGCCGCAACAGGAACTGGACGCCCAGCCGGGCCATCTCCTCAAGCGGCTGGCGCACCGTGGTCAGCCGGGGAGTGACGACCGTGCTCAGCTCCAGGTCGTCGAATCCGGCCACCGACAGGTGCCGCGGGACCCGCAGGCCTCGTTCCGCGGCCGCCTGCAGGGCGCCGATGGCCATCTTGTCGTTGAACGCGATGATCGCCGTCGGTGGCTCGGGCCGGTCGAGCAGGACCCGCGCGGCCGCCAGGCCGTGGGCGACGGTCGGCTCGCCACCGGCCGCAATCAGCTCTTCCGGTGCGAGCTGGCCCGCGGCGGCCAGCGCGGCCCGGTAGCCGAGCAGGCGATCGTCGGCCGCGATCCAGTTGCGCGGGCCGACGATGGCCGCGATCCTGGTGTGCCCAAGGCCGAGCAGGTGCTCGGTGGCCAGGCGCGCGCCGGCCAGGTGGGCCGCCGACACCGCCGCCACGTCCGGGGGCAGGGCCGTGCGCGGGTCCACGACCACGAACGGGAATCCGGTGCCGCGCAGGCCGGCCAGCACGTCGCGGGGCTCGGGCGGCAGGATGAGGATGGCGCCCTCGGTGACCTCGGACTTGAGCAGCTCGGGCAGGCTCGGCTCGTCCCCCTCGAGCGCCTCGGCGCTCAGCAGCGGGACCTTTCCTGCCTGCCGCAGGCTCCGCTCGATCGCCGACAGGATCACGCCGAAGTAGTCGTCCAGCTTGTACGGGCAGCGGACCGCCACGATGTCGCGCAGCGGGCGCGGGCTGGCCACGCGGCGACGGCGCGCGGTCAGCCCGCGCCGCTCGATGACCTCAAGGACCGCCGCGCGGGTCTGCGGTGCGACCTTGCCGCTGTCGTTAAGCACCCGGGAGACGGTGGCCGTCGAGACCCCGGCCTCGGTGGCGATGTCGCGGATGGTTTGCATGACCACTCTCCCTGCTTCTGATGCTACTGGGAGCAGGAGTCACAGGCGAGTGTACGTTTCACAATCACTTGACGCATTCGCCAGCAAATTTACACTGAAATTACAGGCTTGCTTCTTGTACGTTTCACCGACGGAGGCCCCCTCATGCCGAACCCGCCATGGCCGCGACGCTACTGGGCAGGCCACCGACACAAGGTCCTGGTCTCGGCGGCGGCGCTCGCCGCCCTCGCCATTCCCGTGTCGCTGAGCGCTCCGGCGGTTCTCGCCGCTCCCGTGAGCCCCGGCGCGGGCGGGTCAGGGTCGGCCGTGCAGGTCTGGACGACCACCACCTCGAGCGCCGATACGCTCGCGCTCCAGCTCGCCCGCGAGCCCGATGTCACGTTCGGCTCCCCAACCTCGCAGGCCGCTGCGATCACAGTGGACCCGGGCACGACCTACCAGACGATCCAGGGCTTCGGCGGGGCGATGACCGACACCACCGCCGACCTGATCGATCACTCACCCGAGCGAGCGCAGATCATGACCGACTTGTTCGGCCGTTCTGGCGCGAATTTCAGCTTTCTCCGCCTTCCGATGGGCGCCTCGGACCTGTCGCTGAGCAATTATTCCTACGACGACATGCCGAACGGCCAGGCCGACCCCACGCTGGCCCACTTCTCGGTCTCCCATGACACCGCGTACATCATCCCGGTGCTCCAGCAGGCGCTGTCCCTGAACCGGGGCATCAAGATCGACGCGACCCCGTGGAGCGCCCCCGCCTGGATGAAGCTCGGCGACACCTTCGTGGGCGACTGCTCGGGGACCGATGACTACCTCAACCCGGCCTACTACGGGGCCTACGCGAAGTACTTTGCCAAGTTCGTGTCGGCCTACTCGGGCACCTACGGGATCCCGATCTACATGGTGTCCATGCAGAACGAGCCGCAGAACTGCAGCCCCGGCTACGCCACCATGAACCTGGACGCGACCGGCCCCAACCCTAACGAGGCGGCATTCGCCCCTTACCTGCGGTCCGCGCTGAACTCGGCCGGGTACGGCGGCGTCAAGATCCTCGGCTACGACCACAACTGGTACGGGCCGGACGGCAACCCGACCACGTACCCGCAGGACCTCATGGCCGCGGCCGGCCCGGACGTGAACGCCATCGGCTACCACTGCTACAGCACCCCCGGCGGGGTCACCGACCCCTACGACGTCCAGTCCACCTTCCACAACGCCTACCCGGGCACGCCGGTCTACTTCACCGAGTGCGCGGGCGGGAGCTGGGCTCCCGACGCGGCCGGGAACCTGGACTGGGAGGCGCTCAACAACATCATCGGGCCGATGAACAACTGGGCGGTCGGCTCGGATTACTGGACGATGGCCACCGACCCGGCTTCCGGGCCGAACGTCGCCACCGCCAGCGGCGGGTGCGGTGACTGCCGCGGGATGGTCACGATCGACAACTCCAACGGCACCTTCACCCTCAACGAGGACTACTACGTCTGGGCGCAGTTCTCCAAGTTCGTGCAGCCCGGCGCGGTCCGCATCGGCTCATCCAACCTGGAGAGCTCAGACCTGCCCAACATCGCCTTCAGGAACCCGGACGGCTCGACGGCGCTCGTGGTCCTCAACGACAACCCGTCAGCGTCGCAGACGTTCGGCGTGGACGAAGGCGGGCACGGATTCAGCTACACCCTGCCCGCCAGTTCGATCGCCACCTTCACCTGGTCACCCCCCGGCCGGCCCGCCAGCGGTCAGGCCGCGGCCGCGCCGCTTGGGGCCTCGTGCGGCGCCCCGGTCAGCGGCCAGGCCCTGAACCGCCACGGCTGGGTCGCGAGCAGCAACACGGCCGCCAGCGGAGGCAACGCCGCCGCCAGGGCGATCGACGGCCACCTGTCCACGCAGTTCAGCTCGGGCACTCCTCAGGCGGACGGCATGTACTGGCAGGCCGACCTGGGCGCACCGCAGACCTTCGACGAGCTCCAGATGCAGGTCCCGGCCTCCCCCGGCGACTACGCCGTCAGCTACGACCTCGAGGCCTCCGCCAACGGCACGACCTGGAGAACCGTGGCGATCTGCGCGGGCGCGGGCGATCCGGAGACGGTCAGCTTCCCGTCCCAGACCGCCCGGTACATCAGGGTCGTCGACACCGTGCTCACCGACGGCCTGGCCACCACCACCCCCAGCACCCCGTGGTCGATCGGCGAGCTGAACCTCTACCGCGCCACCGCCGGCTAACTGGCTAAGGTGCCCCTCGCGGCCATCTTGGAGCTAATGCCCTGAGGGGCCGGTTCCAGGATGGCCGCCAGCCGCCGCGCGACAAGTTCTCCGAATTCGGCGTCCAGCATCGGTCACCCGGCAGGCTTCAGTGCGCGCGGCCCTATCGCCCGCTCAATCGACCCCTGGTTCACCATCTCCGCACCGGGGCCGAAAACGGGAGGCGTCCGGGACGGGTCGAAGTACACCGGAAGGCACTCCTTGATGAGATCAAGCTGCCCACGCTTGCGCAGTTCGGCTCGCGCGTCCCGTAGCCACCTCCCCAGTGTCTCATCCGTCCACGACGAGATGCCGTGCGACCGAAACCGCACGCCATCCCCGTAGGCCGCTGCGAGCGCCTCGCTGCTCATCTTCTCGATCAACTGGTGCTTCCGACCGCCCGGCTCCCAGACTTCCGCCTCCGGCCCTGGCTCCGGCTCCTTCGTCGTCCCCATGTCCCTTCCTGCCTCCCATTCCCGTCTACCGACCTGGCGGGCATCCGGTAGCGATGCCACCGGACTCCCCGGCGGCCAGCTTTCAGCTGCCTGCGAGAAGCGTCCCGCAAAAGGGAGTGAAACGGTAACGCTACGCTGCCATACTTGCGCGGTAAGGCCATCAGAAGCGTGGATCATGCCATGACAGCGTGGAACTGGAAGGCCAGACGTGGAATCGGTCGCAACTACGCTAATCAGGCGTCTACGCCGCATGCGGGAACGCGCCGGGATGAATCAGACGGAACTTGCCACCGCTTGCCTTTGCTCCCGGTCGCACATATCCGACATCGAGCAGGGCCACATCCTGCCCACCCTGGAAGAGATCCGGCGCATGGAGCAGGCCCTCGACGCCGACGGGGTCCTCCTGGAGCTGTACGGCATGCTCAACATTGGCATCCAGGAGTCCGCCACGGTGGCCGACGCCGAGAGGGACGCGCTCGCCATCACCATGTACGAGAGCCGCACCGTGCCGGGACTGCTAGAGACCCCGGACTACATGCGCGCGGCGCTGAGCACAGGCGTCCCGGCGGGCAGGCTTGACCGCGAGGTGGCGATACGGCGGGCACGGCAGAAGATCCTCCCCGGCCTGAAATCCGCCTGGTTCGTCCTCGCCGAGCCCGTCCTCCGGTGGGAGTACGGCGGCCCTGAGATCATGCGCGACCAGCTAGCCCACCTGGAGCAGGTCGCCACCCGGCCCAATGTCGGGATACAGGTAATGCCCTTCACCAGCACCCGCCACCCCGGCGGCAACGGCCCCCTGATCGTCATCGAGTACCGTGACAGGCCGGGCATCTGGTTCACCGAAGGCCCCAGATCAGGCAGGATGTCAGACGACCGTGACGAGGTACTAGAGGCCCTGCACGACCTCAGCATCATCAAGGCGGCAGCGCTGCCCATCCACGAGTCCATCAACCTCATCCGCAACATCCGGGAGACAGAGCATGAGTGAGTCACCGTGGCGCAAGTCCTCCTACAGCGGCGGCGCCAATTCCACCTGCGTCGAGGTAGCCACCGCCTCAGCGGTCCTCGTCCGCGACACCACCGACCAGGCCGGGACAACCCTCACCCTGCCCGCTGGAGCGTGGACAACGTTCCTCGCGGCACTCCGCTAGCAGCCAGCCCAGCCCAGGCCCTGCCCCGTAAATCGGTCCACGGCTTGCCTACCACGGGCTAGCACCGCCGGGTGGGTCGTGGGAGCGGATGGTCCAGCCGTTGGGGCTGGTAGCGGTGCGGCTGCCGTCGGGGTGGTGGGTGACTTTCCAGCCCAGGCGGTGGATGAAGACGTGATGGTGGGCGAAGCAGTACAGCCGGAGGTTTTCCACGGAGGTATCGCCGCCCTCGCAGCGGGGGCGCAGGTGGTGGGGCTCGCAGTGGGAGGCGGGGCGGTCGCAGCCGCCCGGCCACTGGCAGTGCCCGTCGCGCAGGGCGACGGCCCGGCGGATGTGGGCCGGGATGGCGTCGGTGTCGCCGGCGTCAAGAATGAGGCTGGCCCCGTTGAACGGGCGCCCGAGCAGCCTGGTGCGCAGGAAGCCGGCCAGGCCGCCC
>Ga0335072_10005729_pt1 | contig 18292 bp, 15 predicted proteins | sample Lox_Sample_21_FD_206725 | JGI IMG/M metagenome (GOLD analysis project Ga0335072, IMG submission 206725) | Soil microbial communities from Loxahatchee National Wildlife Refuge, Florida, United States - Lox_Sample_2.1 | ecosystem: Environmental > Terrestrial > Soil > Wetlands | place: USA... | reverse complement strand
CGCAGGACGTTCTCGAGCAAAGCAACATCGCCCGTTCGGGGCGCGCTGGTCACGAACCGGATGCAGCGGTCGTCGATGCGCAGGAAGCTCCCAGTCAAACCTTCGACATCGTGCTGCACGTGAATGGCCAGCCGCGTCGGCTGACGGTGGACGCGCGCACCACCCTGTTGGACGCCTTGCGTGACCGGTTGCATCTGACCGGGACCAAGCGCGGCTGTGATCTTGGACAATGCGGCGCATGCACCGTGCTGCTGGACGGGCGGCGGATCAACGCCTGCCTCATGCTGGCGGTGATGGGCCGCGGCCATGCGGTGACGACCATCGAGGGGCTCGGACAGAACGGCGCGCTGCACCCGGTGCAGCAGGCTTTCATCGATTGCGACGCGTTCCAGTGCGGCTACTGCACGCCGGGTCAGATCATGTCCGCTATCGGCCTGCTGTCGGAAGGGCACGTGCTGAGCGACGCGGTGATCCGCGAGCAAATGAGCGGAAACATATGCCGCTGCGGCGCCTATACGAACATCGTCGAGGCGTTGCGCGGCGTGGCGCGGGAGGAGGCCTGGCGTCTTCCCGTACCTTGATGCAGCGCAATCAAAAAGGAACGCAGCGCAAGAGGACAGCGAAGCAGTATGCAACCATTCACTTACGCTGAAGCAAGCACCCTGCCGTCGGCCTTGGACCTTGCTGCTGCGAACGACGCCATGTTCGTCGCCGGCGGCACCGACATGTTGCAGCTTTTGCAGGAGGACGTGCTGTCGCCCGCGACGCTGGTCGGCATCGGCCACCTGCCGTTCGCCGGGGTGGAGATCGACGCGGACGGCGCCCGCATCGGTGCCATGGCACGGCTTTCCGCGGTCGCCGATGACACGCGTATCCAGCAGCTTTTCCCCCTGCTCGCACAGGCGCTGATGGAGACCGCTTCGCCGCAGGTACGCAACATGGCGACCATCGGCGGCAACCTGCTGCAACGGACGCGCTGCCTCTATTTCCGCGACAGCGCCGCACCATGCAACAAGCGGCGGCCCGGTTCGGGGTGCGCGGCAATGGACGGGCAAAACCGCATCAATGCGGTATTCGGCGGCAGCCGGAGCTGCATCGCCGCCTATCCCGGCGACATGGCAGTCGCCCTGGTGGCACTCGACGCGACGCTGGAAACGCGCGGACCGCAGGGGCCGCGGCACATCAAGATCGCGGACCTTCACGTCGTCCCTGGCGATACGCCGCAGGTCGAGACCGTGTTGCATCCCGGCGAGATCATCACGTGCGTCCGCATTCCCGCCAACGCGGTTGCCGCAAGTTCGCATTATCTGAAGGTGCGCGACCGCGCGAGTTTCGAATGGGCGCTGGTCTCGGTCGCGGCTGCTTTGCGGCGCGACGGCGAGTTTGTGCACGCGGCGCGCATCGTGGCGGGCGCGGTCGGCACCATTCCATGGCGGCTGCCGAACGTCGAGGCGAGGCTCGCCGGCCATCGACTGGACCGGGAAAGCGCTCGTGCCGCCGGCCAGGCGGCGGCTGAAGGCGCCGATCCGAGACCCGGCAACACCTACAAGGTGCGGCTGCTGCAAAACGCGGTGGAACGGGCGTTGTTGATCGCGGGAGGTCTGTTGTGAACGCCTATGTCGGACAACCGATCAGCCGCGTGGACGGCCCCGCCAAGGTCTCGGGTCAGGCAATCTATGCCGCCGAATTTCGCCTCAAGGGCCTGGCTCACGCCGCCATCGTCGGAAGTACGCGCCCGCATGGCTGGATCACCGGTATCGAGACTTCGCTGGCGTCGCGCATGCCCGGTGTGATCGCTCTGATCACACATGACAACGCCATGCGGCTGCCATATCGCAAACTGCAGCAAGCGCCGGTCGTCGATCCGCAGAGCGGCGAGCAATTGCACGTGCTGCAAGGTCCCGAGGTCCTGTTTTGCGGCCAGCCAATAGCCCTGGTGATTGCCGAATCGCAGGAGCAAGCGCGCAGCGCGGCGAAAGCGGTCATCGTGAATTATGCGCCTGGACCCGCGCAGACCGCGATGGATGCCGGGCACGCGGTCAAGCCGGCCGAAGCTGTGGAAAAATCCGGCCGGCCCGGCGACACGCGGCGCGGCGATCCCGAAGCCGCATTCGCCGGCGCGGTGGTAAAGATCGATGCGCGCTACAGCCACGAACGCGAATACCACAATCCGATGGAGCCGCACGCGACCATCGCCCAGTGGGATGGCGACCGGCTGACGCTCTACGACAAGTCACAATGGGTGGACAATGTGCGTATGGAAATAGCGCACGTGTTCGGTATGAAGGAGGACGATATCCACGTGATCTCGCCGTTTGTCGGCGGCGCGTTCGGTTCGGCGCTGCGCACCTGGCCGCATGTGACGCTGGCGGCGATGGCCGCGAGGCACGTTCGGCGCCCGGTGCGATTGGAGCTGACGCGGCGCGAATTGTACTTCGCGATCGGATTCCGTCCCCGCACGGAGCAACGCGTGCGGCTGGGAGCCAACCAGGATGGCAGGCTCGCGGCGATCATTCAGGAAGCGCGCGGCGAGACCTCGGTCTATGAGCAATACGCCGAGGTCACCCTGGAGCCGCCGCGCAAGCTCTACTCCTGTCCCAACGTGGCGACCCACTATCGGCTGGTGCCGAGGCACACCAATTCGCCATGTCCGATGCGCGCGCCGGGCACCGCGACCGGCATCATGGCGCACGAAATCGCCATGGACGAACTGGCCGAAACGCTGGGCATTAATCCGCTTGAACTACGTCTTCGCAACTACGCGGAGCATGACGAGGACGAGAACCTGCCCTGGTCCAGCAAGGCGCTGGACGACTGCTATCGGATGGCGGCGGAGCGTTTCGGCTGGCAGCAGCGACAGGCGAAATTCGGCTCGATGCGGCGCGGTGAGTGCGTCGTCGGCTGGGGCATGGCGACGGCGTTCTATCCGTCCAACCGCGCGCCGGCATCGGCACAGGCCGTGCTGTATGCCAATGGCAGCGTCGTGGTGCGTACCGCCGCGAGCGACATGGGGCCCGGCACCTATACGGCGATGACGCAGCTTGCCGCGGATGCCCTCGGCGTTCCGCTGGAGAACGTCGATTTCGAACTCGGCGATACCGACATGCCGAAGGCGCCGGTGCATGGCGGGTCGATCACCCTGGCCAGCGTCGGCAACGCGGTCGTAGCGGCGTGCGACGCCTTGCGCGCGAAGCTTGCCGGTCTGGCAGGGGATGGCGGCCTGAAGCAGGGAATGCGCGGGCTGATCGATGTGCTGTCCGCGCGTGGCATGCAAAGCGTGGCCGCGGAAGGGCAGGCCAAGCCTGGCGATGAGACGACGCGCTTCGCCTCCGCCGCGTTCGGCGCGGTATTCGCCGAAGTCCTGGTCGATCCATCGCTGGGCACGGTACGGGTGCCGCGCATGGTCGGCGCTTACGACATCGGGCGGGTCATCAATCCGAAGATCGCGCATAGCCAGTGCATCGGCGGGATGGTCGGCGGCCTCGGCATGGCGTTGCTGGAGCAAGGCGAGTGGGATCCGCGGCTGGGCCGGGTGATGAACGCCAATCTGGCGGAGTATCTGGTGCCGGTGAATGCCGACGTGCAGGAGTTGGAGGCGTTGTTCGTTCCCGGCGAGGACCGGAATTTCAATCCGCTCGGTGCGAAAGGTGTGGCCGAGATCGCGCTGACCGGCGTTGCCCCGGCGATTGCCAACGCGGTCTATCACGCGATCGGCCGCCGCATCCGGGATTTGCCGATCACGCCGGAGAGGCTGTTGCTCGCCTGAATTTTTGCCGCTTCCCGCGACCTCTCCCCGCATCGCAAAGGCCAGGGCGCCGGAGGCGCCGGACACGAAGGCGAAAGCGATCGGGGCGGACCGGCGGCCTGTTTTCTTGCTTGCCTCCGCGATAGTCTCATCCGCCGCCGTGCGGCGGCCCCTCCCGCCATGGGCGAGCGAGGTGCTCTTCTGCCGCGTGCGCTGACGCATATCTCGCAAAGAGGCAACCATGCCCCTGCCTGTCCCTACGCTCGACCACGTGGTGGTCAACGTCCGCGATCGCATTGACGAGGCTGCGGAAACATACCGCCGCCTCGGCTTCACCCTGACGCCACGCGGCTACCATACGCTCGGTTCGATGAATCACCTGGCGATGTTCGGCACGGAGTACCTCGAATTGATCGCCGCGCCGGCGGGCGACACGCGCCGGCCGGAAATCCTCGCCGCGCCGGAAGGTCTGAACGGCCTGGTATGGGGCAGCGACGATGCCGCCGGCACCTACCAATCGCTCCACGCCGCGGGTGTCCCGGTCGATCCGCCGCTGCAGTTTTCCCGCCCCGTGGCGCTATTGGACGGCACGCGCGATGCAAGCTTTCGCATCGTCCGTTTGGCTGCGGGCACGACAACCGCGGGGCGCCTCTACTTCTGTCATCACCTGACACGCGACCTGGTATGGCGCGATGAATGGCGGCATCACCCGAACAAGACAATCGGCGTGAGCGGCGCGATCATCGCCTCCCAGAATCCGCAAACACTGGCCCATCTGTTCTCGCGCATGTTCGGCGATGATGCCGTTCGCATGACACCCGACGGCTGCCGTTTGCTCGTCGGCCTGTCGCAATTCGATGTCGTCACGCCCGCGGCGCTGGCGCGCATGCTCCCCGACATTGCTCTGGACGGCGGCGGACGCAGCGAGTTCATGGCGGCGCTGACCCTGCGCACGCGATCGCTGGCCGCGGTCGATGCAGCCTTGCGCGCCGGTGGCATCGATACGGCACGGCGCGAGGATCAGCGCATCGTGGTGCCGGCCACCGCTGCATTCGGCACCGCGCTCGAATTTCGCGAGTAGCGCAGCCGCTGCCGCGGGCGCGTCATCCTACGAAATCAAGCCCGATATCCAGCACGGTTGCGCTGTGCGTCAGCCAGCCGACGGACAGCAGATCGACGCCAGAGGCGGCGATGGCGGGTGCCGTGTCGGGGCGGATGCGGCCCGAGGCCTCGGTGATCGCGCGGCCGTCAACCATCGCCACCGCCTGACGCAGCACCTCCGGCCCCATATTGTCGAGCAATACGGCATCGACACGAAGCTGCAACGCTTCGGCCAATTGCTCCAGCGTGTCGACTTCCAGCTCGATCTTCACCAGGTGCCCGACATGGGCGCGGGCACGCGACACCGCCTCGCGCACGCCGCCGGCGATGGCGACGTGGTTGTCCTTGATCAGCACCGCATCATCCAGGCCGAAGCGGTGATTGGAACCGCCGCCCACGCGCACCGCATATTTCTGGGCGAAGCGCAGGCCGGGCATGGTCTTGCGCGTGCAGCAGACCTGGGCGCGCGTACCGGCGATGGCATCGGCGATGCCGCGCGTGGCGGAGGCAATGCCGGAGAGATGGCAGAGAAAATTCAGCGCGGTGCGCTCGGCGGTGAGGATGCCACGCGCGGGGCCGCTGATGGTGGCAATGCGGTCACCCGGCGCGAGGCGGGTGCCGTCAGGGCGATCGACCGCAGCAGTGATCACGGGGTCCATCAGGCGAAAGGCCGTCAGTGCGAAGTCGACGCCGGCGACCACGCCAGGCTGGCGCGCGACCAGAGCGGTTTCCGCCCGGGCGTCGGCAGGAACGAGCGCATCAGTGGTGATGTCGCCCGCGCGGCCAAGGTCTTCCAGCAGGGCTGCCCGGACAGCAGGTTCGATCATGATGGCTGGCAAGGGGGGGACATTCACGACACATCTCCTGGCGCTGTGAAGAATTATGACCAGATCCACGGACGGCTTGAGTCGATAGCGATGCCGCGTGCCGGGTCCGGGACCATGCTCATGCGAATGAAGTAGCGATCGGTGCCGTCCCAGCGCGGTGTGAAAGCGGCGCGGCGATGGATCGCACGTTGGTTGTCGATCACGACAATGTCGCCGCGGCGAACCGGGATGCGCGTCACCATGGCGTCATCGGCCAGGATGGTGCGGAGGTCATCCAGCAGCCTCGCAGCACGCGCCGTGATGCCGGTCATGCGGCCCAGGTTAAGGCGGCAGCGTCCGTCAGCCAGGAACAAGCGCCGCGTACGCGTGACCTGGCCTCCGCGGAAAATTGCCGGCGGGCGCACCGCGAATTCGGCCTGCCTGCCGATGTGGATTTGCTCTGGCGTCAGTGCTCCCAGCAGGCGCCACAGTGTGATGCATTCCATCGGGATCGCGGGTTCGGCATGTTCTACCGCGAAGATCAGCGCGGCGGCGGCCGGGGACTGGTCTGCTTCCGCTACATCGATCGGGCGATCGGCATAGTCGGTGTGGAATGGCAGTGCCGTGTCGAACCCATGCGAACTGGTCTCACCCAGGGCAGCACGAACCGGGCAGACGGCGTGCAAGATGGAAGCACTTTCGCCAGCATAGGCGATCGGGTACAGCCCCAGCGCGGCGGCAGCAGCGTGTAGATTGATGATCGACTGGGACGAGGCAGCCGGGTCGACCGCGCCGCCGTACGCGGTGGCAGGCGGGCTGGGATCAACCGGCAGTCCACGCACCACAATGACAGACTGCAGGGCCGCGCGTGCATGGCCGAGCGATCGGGTCAGCGAAGGCAGTGCGGACTGTGCCGCCAGCAGGGCACGCGCCAGCCAAGGATGCGGGTCCAGGCCCGGTCCCTGCTCACCGATCGTACGCTTCATCGGTGCACTGAACCGGGCGAAGCGATGTGCGGCCTGTTGCGGCACAAACGACCAATGAATGTCTGCGTCCGACGCCGGGCGCGGTGGGACAATGGCGAAGGCGGTTTGGGACATGGCTGTCTCCATCGAAGCCGCGATCACCGGACACGACCTCACGGCTGCCGCGCGCCGGATGTGGCGGCGGCCCGGATTGGTCCCGAGCAAGTAACCGCGGCGAAGGACGCGGCGTTAGACCGCGAGCATCCGCTCGACCGCCTGTCGTGCGCGGTCTGCCACGGCGGGATCGATCGTCACTTCGTGCCGCATCTCCTCCAGCGCGGTGCGGATATTGCCCAGCGTGATGCGTTTCATGTGCGGGCACAGATTGCACGGGCGGACAAAATCCACTTCCGGATGATGCACCGAGACGTTGTCGGCCATGGAGCATTCGGTCAGCAGTACCACCCGCGCCGGATGTTCGCGGCCAACGTATCCCGACATATCGGCGGTCGAACCGGTATAGTCCGCTTCGGCGACCACTTCGGGCGGGCATTCGGGGTGCGCGAGGATCGTCACCCCCGGATAGTCGCGCCGCAGGGCGCGCACCTGGGCTCCGGTGAAGCGCTCATGCACCTCGCAATGGCCCGCCCAGGCGATGATCTTCACCTGCGTCTGCGCTGCCACGTTCTTCGCCAGGTATTCGTCGGGCAGCATGATCACGCGGTCGCTGCCGAGCGATTCGACGATCTTCCGCGCATTGGCCGAGGTGCAGCAGATATCGGATTCCGCCTTCACGTCGGCGGATGAATTCACATAGGTCACCACCGGCACGCCGGGATGCTTTTCCCGCATCAGCCTGACGTCCGCGCCGGTTATCGATGACGCCAAAGAGCACCCGGCACGCGTATCCGGGATCAGTACCGTCTTGGCGGGGTTCAGCAACTTCGCCGTCTCGGCCATGAAATGCACGCCGGCGAGCACGATCACGTCGGCATCCGCCTTCATCGCTTCGCGCGCCAAGGCGAGGCTGTCGCCGGTGATGTCGGCGACGCAGTGGAAGATCTCCGGCGTCATGTAGTTGTGCGCCAGGATCACGGCATTGCGGCGGCGCTTGAGGTCCAGAATGGCCTCGACGTCGTCGGCGAAGACCGGCCATTCCATCGGCGGGATGACTCGGCTGACACGCTGATACAGCGGGGCCGTGCGTTCGAGCAGGGCGGCGGCTGACATGGCATCCTCCAGGCGGTTATGCTCAATATGAGCACTCTTGCCGCTTATACTAGAGGTGAGCATTACCCTGTCAAGCGCCGGCCCCGGGCGACAATTCGGGCGATTTCAGATGAACTGGCCGTGCAGGAAGCCCAACGCCGGCAGAGGACGCCAGGCGCGGGGGAGATCCGCGCGGCGGATCGGCCGCACCGTGTAGCGCGGCGGCGGCTGGCGCGATGAGCGCAGGAACGCCGCGTAAGCCCGCACCTGTTGTTCACGCCAGGCCTGGTCGGCGAGCGCGGCAAGGCGGTTGGAAAAAATCTCGGCAACCCGGGTGGTGCGACCAAATGACGCGACGACCGCCCAGAGCGTGTCGTCGCGCAGGTTACTCACGTTGGATGGCTCGGTCATTACAGAAAGGTGGCGGGTGTCGCGACCGTCGGCAAGCCCCAAGTTGGATCAGTGCATCTGCGCCCGCAGCGCACTGAGGCTGCCGCCCATCTTCACCGAGCCGGGCAGCGGATGGCCAACGATGTCCTCGGCGAGCTGAGCCACCGCGATCAGCTTGTCGAGATCGATGCCGGTGGCGATGCCCATTTCGTCGAGCATGAACACAAGGTCCTCGGTGCAGACATTGCCGGCGGCACCCTTGTGCGCGGCGAATGGGCAGCCGCCGAGGCCGGCCACCGTGGAATCGTAGATCGCCACGCCCATTTCCAGGCCCGCATAGGCATTGGCGATGCCCATGCCGCGCGTGTCGTGCAGGTGCAGCGACAGCGTCATGTCGGGCCAGCGTTCGCGCACCTTGCCGACCAGTTCGCGGATCGATTTCGGCGTCGCCCAGGCCATGGTGTCGGCGAGCGAAAAGACTTCCGGCTTCATGCCATGCTCTGCTGCGATATCCAGAAGCTGCTGGACCATATCGAGCACGCGCTGATGTGGAATCTCGCCTTCGAAATTGCAGCCGAACGCCGCCATGATGCCGGCGCGCTTCAGGGCGATGCCATGTTGCCTGTAAAGCTTCAGCGTATCGTGCGCACGCGCAATATTGTCTTCAAGCGAGCTTTGCTGGTTGCGGGCAAGGAACTTCTCCGACGCCGTCAATGAGAAGGAGCCTTCGATGTCCAGCCGGTTGCCATGAGTCAGCGCACGCTGCAGGCCTTTGGTGTTCAACCAGAGCGCCGTGTAGTGAATGTCGGGCTTGCGATTGTATTGCTCTACCACCTCGTCGGCGTCGGCCCAGCCGGGGACGCGATTGGGATTGACGAAGGACGCGACCTGGATGTGGTTGACGCCGGTTTCGGACAGCGCGTCGATCAGTTCCACCTTGCGCGCGGTAGGGATGGGGCCTTTTTCGAACTGGAAGCCCTCGCGCGGGCCTTCTTCATTGATCTGCACGAAGCTGGGAAAGTCGGACATCGGGGTTTCCTCTTTGAGATGACTACGCAGCCACGTCCTGCTGGCGCTTGGGGTCGTAATTGGCATCGTACCAATAGGCCAGCCATTCGGCGTAGGTGATCGGCGGCCAGCGCGGCGGATTGTCCGGGCCGGTGCAGGTGGGCAGGCACGCGATCTCCTGATCGAAGCGGGGGCCAAGGAAGAATGGGATGGCATAACGGTGCCGCCCGACCGGCGGCAGCGCGCGATGCGGCGTGGACAGGAAACGCCCGTTGGTCCAGCGCTTCATCATGTCGCCCGCGTTCACCGCGAAGGAACCGGGCACGTACGGCACGTCCTGCCAGTCGCCGGACGGCATCCGCACCTGCAGGCCAGGCACATCGGTCTGCGCCAGGAAGGTCATGAAATTTGCGTCGGTATGGGGCGCGATGCCGAACTGGTTGGCTTCGGCGGCGACGGGCGGGTAGTGCGACAGGCGGAATGAGAAATGGCTGTCGGTGAACGCGTCGCCGAAGAACCCGGGCGGCAGGTCCAGCGCCGTCGCCACCGCAGGCAGGAAGCGGCGGGCGAAATCATCCATCGCATTCAGATAGTCCAGCATATTGGCACGAAAATGGGGCAGTGCCGCTTCGTCCGGCCAGACATTCGGACCAACGAAGCGACGCCCCGAGCGGAGCAGGAGATCGTCCGGACCGCGTTCCCGCTTGATGAACAAAGCCTCGTTCAGGTCCGGCTTGTCATTATGATTGACGTCCGAGGTCCATACCGCATAGCGGCCCATCGCCATGTAGCCGTTGTTATGCGCGTTCATCCTCAGCGCAAGCTTGTGCGGCATCGGCAGCGCATGGAAACGCTCTGCCTCGGCGAAGGTGCGGTCGATCAAAGCGCGCGAAACATCATGACCGGCGATAACAAAAAACCCAACCTGCGTCAGCGCGTCATGCACCTGCTGCGCGGTTGCGGCCAGCGCGCCCGATTGGCCGGACAGCATCGCACCGACGTCGATGATGGGTATGACAGTGCTCACCACTGTTCTCCATTGAGCTCGCATTCCGACGGTAAAGCCGAGACCGGGCGACGGCAAGTTGGCTTTCAATCCGAACCGGCTTAGGGTGAAAAGAATCGTCGAAAGGAAACGCCATGACCCAGGCCGGCAATCTTCGCGCCCTGTTGCGCGGACCTGACATGATCATCGCGCCCGGCGCCTATGATCCGCTCACCGCGATGCTGGTGGCGCAGGCAGGTTTTCCGGCGGTGTACATGACCGGCGCGGGCAGTTCCGTTTCGCGCGGCTACCCGGATTTTGGACTGCTGACAGGCTCTGAAATGGTTGCCAACGCCGCGAGCATGGCCCGCGCGGTCGAGATTCCGCTGGTGGCCGACGCGGACACCGGCTACGGCAACGAACTGAACGTGGTCCGCACGGTGCAGGACTATGAGCGCGCCGGCGTTGCGGGGATTCACATCGAAGATCAGGTCTCGCCCAAGCGCTGCGGTCATCTCGACGACAAGGAGATCGTGCCGCGTGAGGACTGGCTGGCGAAAATCCGTGCCGCCGCCTTCGCCCGGCGCGATTCCGATTTTCTGGTGATCGCGCGGACCGATTCGCGCGCCGTGGCCGGATTTGACGAGGCGATCGCGCGTGCCAATGCCGCGCTCGCGGCCGGCGCCGACATGGCATTCGTCGAAGCGCCGCAGACGATTGAGGAAGTCGCCGCAGTGCCGAAGCTGGTCCGCGGTCCGTGCCTGCTGAACGTCGTGCGCGGCGGCAAAACGCCGGACCTCGATCTGCGAGAAGCGCAGGCGTTTGGCTACAGGCTGGCGATCGTTCCGGGACTTTTGCTGAAGGCTGTGATCGGCGCTTGCGATGCGATGCTGGCGCAATTGAAGGAAACGCACCGCCATCCTGTTCCGCCCGTCGATATGACGGTGCGCGACGGCTTCAACCGGGTCGGTGCGCGCGAATGGGATGCGTTGCGCACGCGCTTCCGCGGGGAAGCCGAGGAGCGGCGCGCCGCCGAGTGACGGACGCGGCGCTTCCCCGTCATGGCGGGCGAAATCCCCGCCATCCGGGACTTGCAGTCCGGCGTAAAGCCAGGCTCAGCCAAGCGTGCCGGAATATTTCTCCAGCACCGCCCAAGCCTGATCGCCCATCTTGCCGCGCCAGTACTTGTAGAATCCGCCGTCACGCAGTCCCGCCCGGAAACTCTCCGTCTCCGCCTTGTTGAACACCATTCCCTTTTGCTCCAGCTCCGCCTGGGTCGAAGCATCCAGCCGCGCAATGTCGGCGCGCTCATCCAGTGCGCTCTGGTTCAGATTGTTCGCCACGATCGTCTTCAGATCGTCCGGCAATCCCTTCCACGCCGCAGCGTTGCAGCACAGCCAGTGTCCGTCCCACACGTGATTGGTAATGGAGCAATATTTCTGCACTTCATAAAGCTTCGCGGCCACGATCAGTGCCAACGGGTTCTCCTGCCCGTCAGCGATATGCGTCTGCAACGCCGAATAAAGTTCCGGGAATTGCAGTGCCAATGGTGCTGCCTTCAGAGTTTTGAACAGGGTAACAAGAGTCGGTGCGACCGGTGTGCGAATTTTGAATCCTGCGAGATCGGCCGCGGTGCGGATCGGTTTGGTGCTGCTGGTGACCTGGCGAAAGCCAAGATCCCACATCCGATCCATCGGCACCAGGCCAGCCTTCTCGATGATCTGGCCGCGGACGAACTTGCCCAGGTCGCCATCCAGTGCCGGCCAGATCTTGTCGTAACCCGACCACGCGAAACCGAGCGCGCTGATCGCCGTCACCGGCAGGATCGACGCGAGAATCTGTCCCGTCGGTTGGCAGAACTGAATGGCTCCGCTGCGTGCCTCCGACAGCAGGTCGTTATCGCCGCCGAGCTGGCCGTTGGGAAAGATCTGCAAATCCATTCGTCCGCCGGATTGCTCCTTGATGCGGGCCGCGGCCTCCACCAGTCGAATGTGCAGCGGAAAGCTGGTTGGCGCGCTGTGGCCGAACTTCCAGGTGTACTGTGCCGCGTGTGCTTGCCGCACCAACGCAGGCAGCGCAAGGGCGGCAGCGGCCGCGCCCATCAGGCCTCGTCTGGTCACTTGCATCGATTGTTTCCTCCAGTCTGGATCAGGGAATTGGCCGCCGCGGCAGGTTACAGGAAGCCGGTGGAAATCCACGGCACCGCGGCGACGATCAACAGGCCGAGCACTACCGCGAGCAAGTAGCGCCAGATGTGGCGCATGCCGTCGTCGGGATTGCAGCGGCCGATGGCGCAGGCGACGTAGTAGCCGACGCCAAAGGGTGGGGCGAACAAGCCGACACCCATGCTGAGAATGGCCACCATCGCATAGTGTACTTCATTGATGTTGAGCGAACGAGCCATCGGGAACAGTAGTGGACCAAACAGTACGATCGCGGGAATGCCTTCCAGGATGCTGCCAAGAACGATGAACAACACGATCGAGATCAGCATGAAAGAGAAGGCGCCGCCTGGAATGTTAGCGATCCAGCCGGCGACGACGATTGAGAAGCCCGACTGCGTGATCGCCCAGGACATGCCGGTGGCGGCGCCTATGATCAGCAAAATCGCGCCGGACAGCGATGCGGTGCGCACCAGCATCGGTATAAGCAATGAAATGTCGAATTCGCGATAGATGCAGACGCCGGCGACCACCGCGTAGACGATGCCGATGGTGGAGACTTCCGTTGCGGTGGCGACGCCGTCGACCACCGCGCCGCGGATCAGGAACGGCAGCGCCAGCGCCGGCAGCGCGACGATGAAGCTGCGTGCCATCACCGATGCCGGCGCGCGCGGGGGCACAGCGTGGTCACTGTTGCGGGCGCGGGTCCAGACCACGGCGCACAGCACCACCCCTACGACGAAACCGGGCAGCAATCCGCCGGTGAACAACGCGGCGATCGACACGCCGGTGACCGAGCCGATGGTGATAAGGATCAGGCTGGGCGGCACCGTCTCGGTCTGCGCCGATGTTGCCGCGAGCAACGCGACGAGATCGCCGCGCGTTGCGCCGCGACGCTCCATTTCGGGAAACAGCACCGGTGCGATCGCGGCCATGTCGGCGGCCTTGGAGCCGGAGATGCCGGAGACCAGGTAGATTGCAACGATCAGGACAAAGGACAGTCCGCCGCGGGTATGGCCGATCAGGTTGGCGAGAAACTTCACCATCACCCTTGCCATGCCGGTCATCTCGATCAGCAGGCCGAGCACGACGAACAACGGGACAGCGAGCAATTCGGGATGCGACATGCCGGTGTCCATGCGTTCCACCAGCACTGAAAGCGGGATGGAGGTGGACAGCGCGAGGTAGCCCAGCGTGGCGAGGCCGAATGAGAACGCGATCGGGATGCCGGCGAAGACGGTGGCGGCGACGACGCCAACGAAGAAGATCAGCAAATTGAGCTGACCGAGATCCCCCAGCACGGGCGGCGCCAGCAGCATGCCGGCAACCGCGGCAACCACGGCTGCCAACGTGGCCAGCGCCGCGCCGCGCGGATAGGCGGCAATACGCAGGAGCAGCATCATGCCCATCAGGCCGACGCCGATCGGCATCGCGACGGCGCGCCAGCTCATGGAGATATCGAGTGACATGATGCTGACGATTGCGTCGTTCTGCATGTAGTCCCACGCTGGCAGCAGCAGGCTCGCAAGCAGGACGAGCATGGCGCCGAGGGAGAGCAACTCCAGGCGCTGGCGCGTCGCGGGCGCCGTGCGGTTTACCAGGGCGGTCATCCGCATATGTTCGCCGCGCCGCAGTGCCAGGACGGCGCCCAGCATCGACAGCCACAAGAACAGCAGGGAGGCGGTATCGTCAGTCCAGATCAGTGGGTTATTGAAGACGTAGCGGGCGACGATGCCGACGAACAAGATTCCGATCTCGGCAACCACCAGTAGTGCCGTGCTGACTTCCAGCACCGCGTCGAATGCCTTGTTCAGATAGGACACGCGGCTGGCAACCGGACCGCTTGCCGTGACGGCCCATTCGCTTGCCGACATGTTGGCACTCGCCTTTGATGATTGTGTCTGCCGCGCCGGATGGCAGCGCGGTTTCTGGACGTTGGCGGAGCGTACTCAGTCGGCCTCGCAACGGCAAGAGGCGGCGTCGGCGCGACGCGTGAGCTGTGTCTTGCCCGGTTAGTCTCATCCGTAACCAGTGGCGCGGGGCACGCGGCGAATGCCACAGGCAACATGTATCACATTTCGGATTGCCATGTCTGAATGCCATGCCGCTCGACCCCGGGCGTATGAAGCGCGCAGTGGCACGGCGTCGATTCGATCCCGGTCCGCATCGCGCCCCCACATCACGCCCCGCATGGCGCTCCACTTGGCGCCATTGACTCCGCCCGCCGCCCCCGCTGAATTCTCCCTGGGAGTCTTCCACGTTCGGAGCAATGAATGCCATCGGGGGTGGCGCGGACCGCGCCGTCATTGCCTCATCCTGTGTCCGGTGCCGGCGTCGCGTGGCTGGAACGTGCCGGCGTCAGCATGCTTGTGTGGTTCGGCATCGCCCTTATCGGCGTGCCGCTCTTGCTCACACTTTATCTCAGCGTCTTCAACGAAAAGCTGATCCTGTTCCCGCCGCACGGCTACACGCTGTCCTGGTACGCTGCGATCCTGCCGAATTTCGGCGACTCCATCGTTACCAGCCTTGAACTCGCCGCCGCCGCAGTTGCCGGCAGCCTGGCATTTGGCATTCCCGCCGGCATCGGCCTGTCGCGCCACCGCTTCCCTGGCCGTGGCATCATCTCCACCCTGCTGCTGGCGCCGCTCACCGTGCCCGGCATCGCGATGGGGTTGGCGATCTACATCATGCTGGTGACGATCGACGAGCAAGCCGGCACCAGCATCACCAGTTCCTTGCTCGGCCTGGTGCTGGCGCACATTCTGGTCACCACGCCGTGGATGGTTCGGCTCTGCCTCGCCGCGCTGACCAACCACGAACGCAGCGCCGAGGAAGCCGCCGCCAGCCTCGGCGCGGGCCCGCTGACCGTGATCTGGCGCGTCACACTGCCCGCCATGCGTTCGGGCATCATCGCCGGCGCCCTGTTCTCGTTCGTATTCTCGTTCGAAAATCTGGAGCCTGCATTGTTCCTGAGCAGTCCCGGCATCACCACGTTGCCCGTCGCTGTGCTGCAATATCTGGAATATCACATCGATCCGCTGGTATCCGCGCTTGCGGTCGCACAGACCGTCGGGGTTGCGATCCTGCTGCTGTTGCTGGACCGTTTCATGCGCCTGGGCCAGGTGGTGCGATGAGCAATGCCGCGCTGTCGCTGCGGCAGCTCACCAAACATTACGGCGCGCATGCCGTGGTGCGGGATGTCACGCTGGAAGTGGATGCCGGCGAGCTGATTGTATTGCTCGGACCCTCGGGCTGCGGCAAGACGACCACGCTGCGCATGGTCGCCGGCTTCGTGACCCCGACCAGCGGCGACATCCGGCTCGACGGAAGCAGCATAACCGCCCTGCCACCGCATCGCCGCGAGATGGGAATCGTGTTCCAGAGCTACGCATTGTTCCCGCATCTGACGGTCGCGCGGAACGTCGCGTTTGGACTGGAAATGCGGCGCACGCCGGCGGTCACCGCGGCGGCGCGCGTGGAAGAAATGCTGCGGCTGGTCAAGCTGGACGCCATGGCGGCACGGCTGCCACGCGAACTCTCAGGCGGCCAGCAGCAACGCGTCGCGCTGGCGCGGGCACTGGCCATCCATCCGCGCCTGCTGTTGCTCGATGAGCCATTGTCGAACCTCGACGCAGCGCTGCGCGGCGAGATGGCGCGCGAGATTCGTATTTTGCAACGCAACGGCGGCATCACCACCATCATGGTCACGCATGATCAGACCGAAGCCATGGCGATGGCCGACCGGCTCGTGGTCATGCACGAAGGCCGCGTGCAGCAGATCGGCACGCCGGAGATTGTTCATGCCGAACCCGCCAATCCTTTCGTGGCGCGCTTCATCGGCGGCAGCAATATCCTGGAAGGCCGCCTCGCCGACAGCCGCCTGGCCTTGTCCGACAACACGTCGCTGTCCCTGGCGTCGCGCTATGCCGGCAGCGGCAACGCAACGCTCGCGGTGCGGCCTGATAGCGTGCACCTGCTGCCGCCAGGTGGCGATGCGCGCGCCGACGGCGAGGTGACGTTGTGCAGTTGGCTCGGCTCCGTGGTGGAGCATGTCGTGCAGCTCGGTCCCGAGACGACGGTGCTGGCGCGAGGCCCCGCGCTGGGCCGCGATGCCGTGCGCCGCCATGCGCCCGGCGCACGCGTCGCTCTGTCCTGGGAACCTGCCGAAGAACGCCTGTTCGATGCCAATGGCAACGCCCTCGCGGCGTCCATGACCGTGAAGGAGATTCATAATGCCTAGCTTAGTCTCGCGCCGCACCGTCCTCGCCGCCACCTCGCTTCTCGCCGCGCCTGCCATCCTGACCCGCCGCGCGCACGCCGCGGAACGCTGCGTCGTCGGCACCTGGGGTGGCGACTATGCCCGCCTGCTGCGCGAGAATATCGACGATCCGATCCTGAAGCCGGCCGGGGTCGACGTGGTGCAGGACGTCGGCGACGTGAACCCACGCATTTCGAAGGTCTATGCCCAGCAGAAGCTGCCGCACGGCACGGACGATATCGCCTGCGTCGATGCGATGAATGGATTCCGCATGAACGCCGCCGGTCTGGTGGAGGACCTGACGGAGAAAGACGTCCCGAATCTGCAATACGTTCGCCCGGAACTGCGCATGGCCGGCTTCGTGCCGCATATCTTCAGCGCGCAGGTGCTGTTGTACAATCCGTCGACCGTGAAAAACCCGCCGCACTCGTTGACCGATTTTCTCGATCCGCAATGGAAAGGCAAGGTCGGCATGCTCGCGACCGGGGGGCCGTTCCTGCTGCAAGCGGCCAGCCTGGTGGAGACGGGTACCACGACCGATTTCGACAAGGGCAAGGCGTTCATGCTGAAGCTGCAAGCGAATGGGCTGCGGCTTTATCCGGAGACCGATAATCTGGCTCCTGCCTTCAAGAGCGGCGAGATCGATGTCGGCATGATCTGGCTGGCGCGTAACGTCATGTGGCAGAACGCCGGCTTCCCGGTGCAGGCGAATTTCCCGAAGGAAGGCGCGCTTCTCTATGTCTCCGGTATGGTGATGCCGAAGAACGCACCGGACAAGGACGCCGCCCATAAGTACATGAACGCACTGCTTGCACCGTCCGCGCAGCAGGGCTTCGCCGCACATATGGGCTACCTGCCGACGGTCACCGACGCGCCGTTGACCGGCAAGATCGCAGAGCAATTGGCCTTGCCCGATCCCGCTCCGAAGCTGATACCGCCGGACTATGCCGTGTTGGCCAAGGCGATGCCCGACCTCAACGACTGGTGGTTGAAGAACATGCAGCATGGCTGAAAGGCGCGAGGCCGGTGCCGCGGCGTCATTGCTCGGCCCGGCCAGCCTGATGATGGTGGTGATGCTGATCGCGCCGCTGGCTTTCCTGGCGCGCATCAGCCTCAACCGTTTCGATCCGACGCAGTTGATGATCGCCGCGTTGACGCCGGAGAACTATCTGCGCTTCTTCCGCGATCCGTTCTATTGGAACGTGCTGGTCACGACGCTGCGCGTGTCGGTCATCGTGACGATCGTCTGCCTGGCGCTGGGCCTGCCCATGGCCTGGCGTCTGGCACGCACCACCAGCCGGTGGAAGTCCGTCTACATGGTTCTGACGGTCCTGCCATTGTTCATTGGCTCAACCACGCGTACCGCCGGCTGGATGATCTTGTTCGCGCGCGGCGGCATGCTGGATATCATCTCGCGCGACGTGTTCCACGCCGGCGGCATCAACCTGATGTTCACCGAGACCGCGGTGATTGCCGGTATCCTTGCGATTGAGCTGCCGTTCACGTTGCTGACGCTGCAAAGCGTGTTTGAGGGCATAGATCCGCGGCTGGAGGAAGCCGCCGCCTCGATGGGCGCCACGCCGTCGCGCGGCTTTTGGCGCATCGTCTTCCCGCTCGCCCTGCCCGGAGTTGCCATCGCCGCCGTGCTGTCGTTCATCCTGTG
>Ga0335072_10005728_pt1 | contig 18293 bp, 11 predicted proteins | sample Lox_Sample_21_FD_206725 | JGI IMG/M metagenome (GOLD analysis project Ga0335072, IMG submission 206725) | Soil microbial communities from Loxahatchee National Wildlife Refuge, Florida, United States - Lox_Sample_2.1 | ecosystem: Environmental > Terrestrial > Soil > Wetlands | place: USA... | reverse complement strand
CGTCGCCGCCTCCATGTTCGGGCACAGCATGGAAGACGGCGCGCTCACCATGTGCCTGATACTTGCCGCCAACGCGTACCAGACGGCTGTACTTGAAGCCAGGCTGCGCCCCCTGATCGGTGCCGGGGTCTGGGTCGGTCTCGGCTTCCAGGCCAAGATGCTCCAGGCCTGGATGGTGCTCCCGGCCCTGGCCATCGGGTACCTGATCTGCGCGCCGGCCAGCCTCCGTCGCCGGCTCTGGCAACTCGGCACGGCCGGCGTGGTCATGCTCGCGGTGTCGCTGTCCTGGATCATGCTCTACACGCTGACCCCGGCGAAGGACCGCCCCTACGTCGACGGCTCTACCGACAACAGCGCGTTCGCGATGGTCTTCGGCTACAACGGCCTCGAGCGTTTCGGCATCAACGTGCCAGGCGCGGTGTCGTCAGGACCGGGCATCACCGGCGGCAGCCGGGCACTCGGCCGGGCGGCGAACGACCTGGGAGCCGCGACGCCGGCCGGGACGGCGGCGGCCGGAGGCGGTGCTCCTCACGTCGGCGGCGGCCTGACCAAGCTGATCAGCGGTGGCTTCGGGCCAGAGATCGCCTGGCTGCTGCCGCTTGCGCTGCTGACACTCGCCGTCGGAGTGGTCGCCTGCGGCCGTGCCCGACGGACAGACCAGCAGCGCGCAGGGCTGATCATGTGGGGCACCTGGCTGCTGACTTTCGGTGTGATCTACAGCGTCATGAGCGTGATTCCTCATACCGCGTACGTCGCCGCGCTCGCGGCGCCGCTCGCCGCGCTTTCAGGCACCGGCATCGTTTTGTTCGCCCGCTGGTACCGGTCAGGGGATTCCAGGGGCTGGCTGCTGCCGGCCGCGGTCGCGATCGAGGTCGGCTGGGCGCTGTACCTGTGGTCGGGATACCCGGCGTTCCTGCCGTGGGTGAAGTGGCTGATCGCGGTCGCTGGCGCGGCCGCCGTGGTCGCGCTGATCCTTGGCAGGCTGTCGCGCGGCACGAGCAGGAAACTGATGTTCGCGGCGGTCGCCGCGGGGGCTGCCGTCATGCTCGCCGCCCCCGCGACCTGGGCGTCTTCTGTGCTCGACACCCGCTACGCGGGAAGCTCGTTTGACGCCAGCGCCGGGCCGGCAGGCGCGTACAACAGCGGCGCGGGCGGCGGCGCGCCCGGGCTCCGCGGCGCGGGCCGTTACGGTCCCTTGGCCGGCCGGCTAGCTGGTCGCGGTGGCGGCGAACTCCCCGGCGGCGGGAAACTCCCTGGCGGCGGAACGGCGCCGGCCGGAGGCTTCCCCGGCAGCGGCTCCGGTGGTGCCCCGCCAGGCGGCGGCTCTGGCGGCGGTTTCCCCGGTGGCGCGGCACCCGGCGGCGCGGCACCCGGCGGGACCGGCACCGGGCGGCTTCCCGGTCGCGGCGGCTTCCCAGGCACGGCCCGAGGGGCCGGCGCGGGCGGGGCCGGCGCGGGCGGGGCCGGCGGCGGAGGCGCGCTGTCCTCGGCGACCACCACCCTGACCGGCGGAGAGCTGAAGCTGTACAACTACCTCAAGGCACACAGGGATGGCGCCAAGTACCTCCTCGCGGTTGAGTCCTGGACAGAGGCCTCGCCGTTCATCGTCGCCACCGGCCAGGAAGTACTGCCGATCGGCGGCTTCAGCGGCTCGGTGCCCTCGCCCACCCTGGCTAGTTTCAAGGAACTGGTCAGCACCGGCCAGCTCAAGTTCATCCTGCTCGGCGGCACGGGCGGCACCGGCGGCACCGGCCTTGGCGGCACGGGCGGCGGCACGTCCACCCAGGCAAGTGCCATAGCCACCTGGGTCAGAAGCCACTGCAAGACAGTCCCCGCCAAGGACTACTCGGAAGGCTCAGCAACGGCCGCGCAGGGCACCCTATACGTCTGCCCCGCCGGCTAGCGATCGCGACGAGAGCCCGTTGCCGCACAACAGCAACGCAGAGCCACAGATGACGTTCCAAGAACAACGCGCGACAACAACGCTGGCTCCGAGACGCTGTTCCCGCGACAACGAAGTTCCACTGTTGCTGCAGCCCTTCGCCGCCGGACAGCATCAACGAGCCAACGTTGCTGTCGCGTACGACCGCTAGCCGCTGACGGCGTCGGGTACGGGCGCTTCGGCGGTTGCGGCGGGGGCAGGGCGGGTGGCGCGGGCGTGCCTGGTCGCGAGTACGGAGCCGGCCAGGATCGTGGCGAACGCGATCAGCATCAGGGGCGTGACCTTCTCGCCGAGGACGGCCACTCCGAGCGACACGGCGATCGCAGGGTTGATGTAGGTGATCACGCTGGCACGTGCCGGGCCGACGTCGGCGATCAGCGCGAAGAACAGCAAGAAGGCCAGCGCCGTGCAGATCACGGCCAGCCCGGCGAGCGAAAGCAGGACCTTCGCGCTCGGCACCGCCGACGGCCAGTCGAGTATCCCGAGCGGCAAGTACACGATCGTGGCCAGCGACAAGCTGGCGGCCGTCATCGCGACCGGCGGGACGCCTGAAAGCTTGTTGTTGGCGATCAGCGGCCCGATCGCGTAGCACAGCGCGACGAACAGTACCTCGCCCACCGCAGCGGCGACGCCGCCGCCCGCTGCTGACCCGAACAGGTCGGGCCCGGCCAGCAGCGCCACCCCGGCGAGCCCGACAAGCAAGCCCGCCCATCTCACCCAGTGCAGCCGCTCACCAGACCCGATCAGCAGGCTGAGCAGCGCGATGATGATCGGCACCGAGGCGATGAGCAACCCGGTCAGCGAGGACGCGATGTGCCGTTCCGCCTCGGAAAGCACGAACCAGGGGATGATGATCTCCACGCAGGCGAACAGGGCGACCCAGCCCAAGACCGGCTTGAGCGCGGCGAGTTGGCTGCGTCCTTCCGTTCGCCTGAACAAGGCGAGCGGCAGCAGCAGCGCTGCCCCGACCGCGACCCTGGCCAGCACGAGGACCGGCACAGGGACACCGCCCACGGCGATCTTGATCAGGAGGTAAGGCATCCCCCAGATGACGCTCATGGCCGCGAACAAGGCCAGGCCCCGCCTGCTCACTTTGACCAGCACCTCCCCGTATCGCCCAAGTCCTACCAGTTCATACTCACCGCGTACAGCCGTTATTCCGGCGGGCGGATACGCTCGCAAGAACTAATACCGATCCGCCACCAAACACCAGGAGCGCTCTTGCGTACCGCCGGCGCGACCGCACCGGTCAGGCAGAGAATTGGCCTGACCAGGCCGCTGGTCCCCGAAGCTGAGCGGCCTGGCCTGAGCGCGTGGTGGTCGCTGGCGGCCGCCCTCGCGGCCGGTCTCGCGCTCGCGGGAGCGTTCCCGCCGGTCGGCGTCTGGCCACTGGCCATCGTCGGCCCCGCGCTTTTGGTGCTCGCCGTCCGCGGCAAGCGACCGCTCGCCGCCTTCGGTCTCGGGCTCGCCTGCGGCGCGGTGTTCTTCATCGGGCTTCTTTGCTGGCTGGTGAATGTCGCCTGGTACGCCTGGATCACGCTGGCCGTCATCGAAGCGCTGATCTTCGCCGTGCTGACGCTCGCGCTGCCGCCGCTGCTCAGGCTGCCTGGCTGGCCGCTGGCCGTCGCCGGGTGGTGGGTAGCGCAGGAGGGGCTGCACGACAGGTGGCCGTTCGGCGGCTTCCCATGGGGACGGCTGGTGATGAGCCAAGCCTCGGCGCCGACGGCCGGCTGGTCGGCGATCGGCGGGCCGCCGTTCCTCACGTTCCTGCTCGCGCTGGCCGGCGCCTGCCTGGCGTACCTGTACGTGCGGCGCACGGTGCTGAGGGCCGCGCTTGCGGTGCTGGCGCTCGGCGCGGTGCTCGGAGGCAACCTGGCCTGGCACTGGTCGCCAGGCCCAGGGCCGACCGCCGAGGTCGCGACCATCCAGGGCAACGTGCCCCACTCTCGCAACCTGCCCGATCAGCTACGCGCGACGACAGTTACCCAGAATCACGCCGCGGCGACTCTCGCGCTGGCGGCCGCGATCAAGGCAGGCCGCAGGCCTGAGCCCGACATCGTGATCTGGCCGGAGAACTCGACAGACGTCGACCCGAAGTACTCGCCGCCGACGTACGACACGATCGCCCTGGCCGTCGACGCGATCAACCGCCCGGTGCTTGTCGGTGCCGTGCTCGCTCACCATGTACGCAACGCGGGCCAGCTCTGGCTGCCGAACCGCGGCCCTGTGCAGGAGTACATCAAGCGCAAGCTGGTGCCGTTCGGCGAGGTCATACCCTTCAGGCACTTCCTTGCGCACTTCACTTCGCTGCCGACCTTGCAGCCGGTTAACTTCAGGGCCGGGCACAAGGCAGTGGTGTTCCACATCGGGAAGATCAGGCTCGGCGACGTGATCTGCTACGAGGTCGGCTTCGACAACCTCGTGCGCTCCGAGGTCACCGCAGGAGCCAACCTCCTGACCGAGCAGACCAACGACGCCGACTTCGAACTTGACGGCCAGCGCGGCGAAACGCTGCAGCAATTGCAGATGGCGCGGATCGACGCGATCAGCACCGGCCGCTCGATGGCGGTCGCCTCCACGATCGGGATCAGCGCGATCATCGCGCCCGACGGCGCGATCATCACCAAGAGCGGCACCTGGCAGCGTGCCGAACTCGAGGCCCGAGTACCTCTGGTGTCGGCCTACACCCCGGCCGACTACGCCGGCGACTGGCCAGAGCTAATCATCATCGCCCTGACAACCTTCGCCCTGATCTGGGCGCTAGCGCTGCCCTATGGCGCAGCCGAGCGACACCGTGGGCACCTACGCTGCTAGCTCGACTGCGCGCGTGGGGTGACCAATCTGCGATAGCTGGCGTCGGGACGGGTCATTTCCTCTGTTAGGCCATGCCTTCGGCACAGCGCGATGCTGCGATGGTTATCCTCGTGCACGATCGCGTAGACACGTGCATTGCGAGGCGGGATGCGCGCGCTAATGTCAGCCAGCAGAGCGGACATCAGGACATCACTGATGCGCGAACCTTCGGAGAAAGAACGTCCTTGCCACTTCGGCGCCAGTGCAACAACCTCGATCTTCGTCGCATGGATGACTGCCCCGTTACCTTCTCGCAGGCGGACCTTCTCGTGAGCAGCGACGCCGAAGAGCTCTCCGGATGTGCTGAAACCCAGCAGCAACCGCGGATCCGCCTCGGCGGCGTGCGGATCGAACGCCCAGTCAATTAGCTGCACCTGGATATACCGTTCGACCTCGCATTGCCAGGTAGCTGATGAATTCGCACAGGCAAATGACCTGAGCAGTTCACGATCACCTGGATTTCCCTGGCGAATGTGCCACTCGGGTTCGGTCATTCTTCGATCGTCACTGGAATGAGAATCCGTAGCGGCTCCGGCTCTCCGGAGAGAAGCCGCACGTCGTCGGCGGTAATCGCCGTCGCCCGGTTATCACCGCGGCCGAAAGGGCTGAACCTAGCAGCAGGCACATCAATCGCGGGAACCGCCTCTACGACCGCGCTCGCACCGTCGATCTGATCGGCGACCAGTGCGAGAAACTCTCCCACTTGGTCTCGATGAGCGGCGTTTGCCATCCACCGAGGCACGATCGTGGTCGAACCGGGCGCCTGCACCAGCACCACGAGCGCATCGGTTAGCTCGGCAATCTGGCCAGCGAAAATCACTTCAGCTGGCGACGTCAGCATGATATCGCCCGGCCGCGCCTGCTCGGTGTGATTCGCTAGAGCGCGAATCATCTCTGCCAGCGGGGCGCGATCCGCCGGAAGATCTCCCGCAACGACTCGCTCCGCTTCGTGGCTAGGCAGAGCCGACAACAAGCGGCGAAGTCCAGCGAATTCTTCACCTGACTCCAGGCTCGCCGCCGCGCTAGCCACTCGCTCGGCCGCCGAAGCATCCCCGCGCCGAGCGAGCCGCGCCGCCACAACGTTGAGCGAACTGAAAATCGTCATCTGACCTGCCAGCCCGCGATCGCCATGACGAGCCACTCGCACACCTGTGCTGACCCATCCGTGACGCCGCAACGTCCGGAACGGCGCTTCGGACGTCGCCAAAACGCCGGGCCTGAAGGCACGCACGATACGGTCCCGAGTCACCACCGGCCAGGGCACGATCAAGGTCATTTTCACAGTATAACATAGAGACATCGAATCGACGTCTCGTAAAGACTGCTTGGGGCGCCTCGGCGGGCTGCGCGCGGTCGAGGGCGACGATGGGTCAGAATTACGATGGGTCAGAATTACTGAGTGGCGACGCGACTAGTGCACATGGTGATCGATGCGGCTGATCCTCGGGCGGCGGCGGAGTTCTGGGCGGCGGCGCTCGGCTGGGAGGCCGAGATCGAGGACGATGACGAGGCTTCCGTGGCGCCGGCTGGGTTCGTGTATCCGGGCAGCTCGGCGCTGCCGCTGGTGTTCGTGCGCGTGGCCGAGCCGAAGACCGTTAAGAACCGGATCCACCTGGACCTGAATTCGGCCTCGCCTGAGGACCAGGCGGAGATCGTCGGGCGGCTGCTCGGACTTGGCGCGGTGAAGATCGACATCGGGCAGGGCAACGTCCCGTGGGAAGTGATGGCTGACCCGTTCGGCAACGAGTTCTGCGTGCTCGAGCCGCGAGCGGAGTACACCGGCACCGGGCCGGTCGCGGCCGTCGTGGTCGACTGCGCAAGCCCGTCGACGATGGCACGCTTCTGGACGGCGGCTGCGGGCTGGACCGTGGGCGAGCCTGACGAGGGCCTGATCCCGCTCAGGTCGCCGGACAACGCGGGACCTTTCCTCGAGATGCTGCCTTCCGCCGACCCCAAGCGAGTCAAGAACCGGGTGCACCTCGACGTGGCGCCTTACGCGGACGGAAGCGTCGCCGCCGAGGTGGAACGGCTCAAGGCCGCCGGGGCCAAGCTCGCAGACATCGGGCAGGGACCGGACGTGACCTGGGTTGTCTTGAGCGACGCTGACGGGCAGGAGTTCTGCGTGCTGAGCCCGCGCTGAGTACGAGTAAAAATAGAGGTGTGGGCTTCTGGCGCGGCTGGATCGCAGACACCTTTGCGCAGCCTCTCAGGTACGCCGCTCTGGTCGCGGGCGCGATCCCGGTTCTCGCGTTCCCCGACCTGAACCTGGAGTGGGTCGCCTGGTTCGGGCTGGTGCCAGGACTGCTCCTGATGCGCGCCGCGCCGACCGGCCGTGAGGCGTTCTTCCGCGGCTGGTGGTTCGGCACCGGCTACCTGCTCGCCGCGCTGTACTGGCTGACGCCCAACCTTGGTCCTGGGCTGCTGCTCGTGTGCATCGTGCTCGGACTGCCCTGGGCGGGGTTCGGCTACGCCGCCTGGCGGCTGCTCAAGGGCACCCCGACGATCAGGCAGGCGCTCGCCGCGCTGGTCGTGCTGCCTGCCATCTGGGTCGTGACCGACTGGATCAGGTCATGGCAGGGCATCGGCGGACCCTGGGCGGTGTTCGGCGCCAGCCAGTGGCAGCATCCCGTCGTGCTCTCGCTTGCCGCTGTGGGCGGTATCTGGCTGATCAGTTTCGTGCTCGTCGCCGCCAACACGGCGATCACGATCGTCCTGGTCTCCGGCCGGCTTACCGGCCGGGCGATCGGCGCGGCTGCTGCCGTGATCGCGATCGCGGCCGGGCCGGCTGCGTTCGCGCTCACGGCCAGCGAGTACTCGGTGCGGCCCACGGGGCACCTCACGCTGGCGCTTGTGCAGCCTGGCCTGCAAAACGGGCCGACCAGGAGGCTGGCCGCCGAGGTCAGGCTCACCAGGTCGAGCACGCACGGCGCCGAGCTCATCGTGTGGGGCGAGAGCAGCGTCGGCTATGACCTCTACACGCAGCACGCGATCCTGCACCGGCTCATCAAGCTCTCTGACCAGGTAAAGACCCCGCTGCTGGTCGATCAGGACGCGCTGAGCCCGTCCGGGGCCAAGTCCAAGGTCGCGGTCCTCATCGGCCGTGACGGCATCGAGGGCACCTACATCAAGACCAGGCTGGTCCCGTTCGGTGAGTACATTCCGTTCAGGCCGGTACTCGGCTGGCTCACCGGCATAAGCAAGGCCGCACCAGAGAACATGATCGCCGGGCGCGGCGCCCATGACCTCACCACGACGCTGCCCGACGGGCGCCGGCTCACGTTCGGCGTGCTTATCTGCTTTGAGTCCTCGTTCCCCGACATGTCATCGGTCGACACCAGCCACGGCGCCCAGGTCATCATCTACCAGACATCCGACTCCACTTTCCAGGGAAGCTGGGCGCTCGAGCAGCACGCTTCGCTGTCCGCGCTCCGGGCGGCAGAAACTGGCAGGCCGGCCGTGCAGGCGGCGCTGACCGGGGACTCGGCCGCGTTCGACAGCCGGGGGCGGGAACTTGGCTGGCTCGGATCGGGCGAGCACGGCGTGCTCAAGGTCACGGTCGCGCTTCCGCCAGCTTCGGTGCGCACCCCGTTCGTACGCTACGGCGACTACGTGCCGTGGTTCGCGATCGCGACAGTCCTTTTGGTGCTTATTGGCAGAGCGAAAGAGATTTCTGACATCAGCCGGCGAAAGCGTTATTCGGCCAGGGCCGGTCAACCGGAGCTGACCCGGTCGCCGAGGTGACCGTCGCCGGGCTGACGAACGTGCTGCCGCCAGGCTTGGCCACGACGGCCTCATGGAGCGAACTGCCGTCGAGAAGCTGCTGCCAGCTCAGGAACCACCAGGTCCAGCCGTTGTCTGGCACCCCTGGCTTCGGGCTGCCTACGACGGTTACCGGATCGCCAGGCACGGCGATCTTGTAGTAGATCTCCGCGTCGGCTGGAGGCATGTTGACGCAGCCATGGCTGACGTTGGTGAAGCCCTGTTCACCGACCGACCAGTAGGCATCGTGCAGGTAGTCGCCCGACCACGTGAAACGCACCGACCAGGGGACCTCGATGCGGTAGCCGGGTCCCTTCATCAGGACCGGGTTGCCCTTGTCGATGGTCAGGTACGTGCCGTTCGGGGTCGCGTCGCCGGGGCGGCCAGAACTGATCGGCCAGGTCCTGTACAGCTTGCCGTCCTTGTACAGCTTCATGTGGTGGGTGCGGGTGCTGGCCACCACGATCAGGGACTGCCCGATGTGGAACTGCTGCGTGAGGGTGTGGAAGCCATACATTCCCGGCGCGCCTTCGACACCGTTCAGGTGCCCGGTGAAGCTGATCCTGGTGTCCGGCTGCCAGTACTGACGTGGCCTGAAGATCAGGGTCTGGCTGTTGTCCCAGTACCAGGCGCCGACAACCGGCTTGGAGGTGGACAGGACCAGCGCGCTCTCTACGGCCTTCTTATTGGTGATGGGATGATTGAAGGTCAGGATGATCGGCATGCCGACGCCGTACTGCCGCTGGTAGCCCTCGAAGATCTCGGTCTGGAACGTGTTCTTGGGGTTCAGCGTCTTGAACGTGCTCGTCTGGTGAACCGTCTGACCTGAAGAGGTGGTGCCTGTGACCGCGACCGTGAGGGTGGAATCGACCGGGAGGGTCCACTGACTGTGCCAGTTGGTGCCGGCCGAGTTGAGGGTACCGGTGACCTGGTCACCGGTGACGAGGACGCTCTTGATCTTGCTGCCCTGGGTGCCGGTGACAGTGATTCCCTGCGCCGGGTTCACGTTCGTGCTGCCGTCGGCGGGGGTTATCGCGATGCCGGTGCTCGGGGTCTTTGACGGGGTCGGCTTGCCCGTGCTCTTCGGCGCCGTGCCTCCGCCGCCAGAGCCTCCTGAGCCGCCGGTCGCCGAGTTCGACAACTGGCAGCCCGCGGCGACCAAACCGACCGCGCAGATCGCGGCCAAGGTCAGCAGCGGCCTTCGCCCTGACGACTTACCTGTGCGCAGCACGTTGCCTCCAGCCTGACTCTGCTCGACGCCGCGGCTACCCCGGCAACTCCTCAGTATGCCCGCGTGGCCGGCCTGCTTGATCCGCCTTTGCGGGCAAGCGCGTGATCCGGATCACGGTGGCGGGGCTGGAATGCAACCGAGTGGTTGCTGCGTTACTGGATGTAACCCCCGCCGGGGAGCTGACCTGAACCCCCATTCAGGTCGAGGTACTTCCCGCTTGCTTAGGCTGGCTGGGCCGGGCGCACCCCCGCGCACTTGTCACAGCCGCCGCGCTGAACCAGCGAGGCGCGTGCCGCGTTAGCACGCAACATCCGAGAGACACGCGCCGAACCGGCAGCCGGAGAACGTCCGACTGCGAGAGCACCGGTCACCGGGTTACTGGCGTGCCCCGACGCATGCCTTGGACCGGGCGGCGGAGGGTCAGCACGGAAGGAACCCCCTTGACCCGCACCCCCCGAGTTCTGCGAACGCTGCCCGATCAAGCCCGCAAGCAGCTCGCCTACGTGGGTACCGGGCTGGCCCTGGCCGGCATAGGTGCAGGAACGGCGGCCACTCTCGGCGCCGGCGCCAGCCCTGCGGCTGCCCAGGCCACCCAGGTCCAGGTCAGCGCCCAGGCCAAGCCGAGCAGCAACCAGGCGAGGCCCGCCAGCCGTCACATCACCGCCACGTTCGCGATCAAGATCACGCACGGCCACGTGACCGCCCGCCGGGTGGCCAGGCCTGACCGCCTTCACACCTGGCTGGCGATCGAGCGGGTGATCGCGGGCCGCCGCGCGTCAGGCTACACCGCGCTGCCGGCCGCCGACCGGCTCACTCCTGTCGGCACCACCGGACCACAGACCTGGATGGCCATGACGCCCGAGCGTTACGAGAACGCGGCGACCATAGTGCGCCAGGCGCTCGACAAGAAAATGGGCATACGCTCGGCCGTCATCGCAGTCGCCACAGCCATGCAGGAGTCCACTCTGCAGAACATCAACTACGGCGACCGTGACTCGCTTGGCCTGTTCCAGCAGCGCCCATCCTGCGGCTGGGGCACCGCGAGCCAGATCCTGCACCCGGCCTACGCCACCGATGCGTTCCTCGCCGCGCTGCACCACTACCAGGCCGCCAACCCCGCCTGGGCGCACGAGCCGCTCTGGCAGACGGCCCAGGGCGTGCAGGCCTCAGGCTTTCCCACCGCCTACGCCAGGTGGGAAGCCCAGGCCGCGAGCCTTGTGAGCGCGGTCACCCGGCACATGTACTGATTACGGACAGACAGTGATGTACAGGTCGTGACCCGCATCACCTTGTCCTATCGGAATGCAAACGTGTGACCAGGACGTTAAACACAGTGACTCTGATGGCCGGCCCCCCCCGCCGGCCTAACCCCCCGCACCGGTCGTTCCCCCCACCGGCCAACTGCGGACCCGCGGCAAGGGGCCCCACCCCCCAGGGCCACGCCGCGCATGCTGTGCCCCGCCTCCTGCCCCCGTGGGAGGCGGGGCACATGCTTATCTCGCCGCCACCGAAACGTTAAGTACTCGCTAGTTTTCCGGTACTGCGGCGAAGGCACTGGCTGGGATGCTGTAGAACTTTCCGCATGGAGCACTTTCTGACCAGCTACGGCTACCTGGCGCTGATCATCTTCGGGTTCGTCGAGGCGTGCAGCATTCCCATCTCCTCGGAGATCACCTTCGCCACGGCGGGCGCGCTGGCAGCCACTCATCACCAGTTCAGCCTGGTCCTGGTCATCGTCATCGGGACGCTGGCAGAGATGGGCGGCTCCTTGACCTCGTACTGGATCGGGCGTCGCAGCGGTCACCAGTTCATCGACAAGTACGGCAGGTTCGTGCTGGTGAGCCACTCCGACCTCGACCGGGCAGAGCGCTTCTTCGCCGGCCGCGGTACCTGGACGGTTGCCGTCGCCCGGCTGCTTCCCCTGGTCAGGTGCTTCGCCTCGCTCGGCGCGGGCATCGTCGAAGTGCCGTTCACTCCGTTCGCGATCTTCGGCCTGATCGGAACGGCGATCTGGGCCACGGCACTCAGCATGCTCGGCTACTCGGTCGGCAGCACGATGACGAAGCTGTTCCACTCCTTCTCGCTGATCGGCGTCGCCCTGATCGTGCTGTTCGTCCTGGCCCTCGTCGGGCACTGGCTGCTCGGCAGGAGGAGGGACGCCCGCCGGCAGCAGGCACTGGCACAGGCGCCCGGCACCGAGGAGATCCCGGCTCCCGCCGAGGCCAAGGTCACTTCAGGCCGCCCGGCCGGCGCCCACCGCTCCACCCGCGGCCCGACCGCCTGAAGCTACTCAAACAACATCAGCGGGCCAACGTTGCTGCTGAGGAACCCATGGCCTACAGCATCAGCGGGCCAACGATGTCACCCGTACCGCATCAAATAGGCATCGTTGCTGCTCGCATCCACCTGCCAACAGCATCGGCGGGCCATCGTTGCGGCTAGTGCGGCTAGTGCGGCTAGTGCGGCGATTCGGGCGGTTGCCACCCCGGACCACTGCGCCCCTAATCCGTCAGCGCCTGGTAGACGAGTTGCCGCAACTGCGACCTGATCGGGTGCGCGCTCGACGGCAGCAACTGGGTGAAGAACGACACGTTCAGCCCTGCCGCACGGTCAACGAAGAACGCGGTACTGGCCGCCCCGCCCCACGACGCCTCACCCGCACCGGTCAGGATCTTCCCTGAAGCGGGGTTAAGCACCACGGCGAACCCCAGCCCGAACCCCACGCCTCGGAACGGCGACTCCGCGAACAAGGCCCGCCCGAAACTCTCCAGGTCAGCCCCGCCGGGAAGCTGATTGGAGAGCATGAAAGACACCGTGCGCGGGCTCAGCACCCGCACACCGTCAAGCGAACCTTCCCCGAGCAGCATCGAGGTGAACCGCAGGTAGTCGGAGGCGGTCGAGAGCAGCCCGCCGCCCCCGCCGAGGAACGTGGGCCGGTGATCGGCCACGTACCCCATCGCATCCAGCCTGACCGCCTTCCGCCTGGGGCCGACCCCGTAAAGCGCGGCGAGCCGCTCCCGCTCACCAGGACCGACGAAGAACCCCGTCTCGGTCATCCCGAGCGGCCCGAAGATCCGCTGCTGGAAAAACGAGTCGAGCGCCATGCCAGAGGCGACCTCGATGACCCGCCCGAGCACATCGGTGGAGACCGAGTAGTTCCACTCGGACCCTGGCTGGAACAGCAGCGGCAGCGACGCCCAGCGGTCGCAGTTGGCGGCGAGGTCGGTCCTCCTTGGCGTGCCCCACTCAAACCCGGCCGCCCGGTACATGGCGTCGACCGGATGAGAGCGGTGGAAGCCGTACGTAAGCCCTGACGTGTGCGTGAGCAAGTGCCAGATCCGCACCGGTTCAACGGCGGGAACGGTCACGCACCTGATGTCCGATCCTCCCGCGAACACCCGGACATCAGCGAAAGAAGGGATGAACTTGCTCACGGGGTCGGTCAGCTCGAACGCGCCGTCCTCGTACAGGCACATCGCGGCGACCGAGGTCACTGGCTTGCTCATCGAGTAAATGCGCCAGATCGTGTCGGTCGTGACCGGCAGGCCGGCTTCGGCGTCGCGGCACCCGTACTCGGCGACGTAAGCCAGCTTGCCGCCGCGGCTCACGGTTATCAGGAAGCCTGGCAGCCGCCCGTCATCCACGTAAGCAGCGAAATGTGACTTTAGCCGCGACAGCCGAGTGGCATCAAGCCCGACCGCCGCCGGGTCCACCTCAGGACTCAGTCCGCCCATGAAGTCCGCCTTCCTGCCGAAATTCCGGTCCGTCCTATAGCATGCGGCACGACCGGCCAGGGCAGTATGACGAGGGGGTCAGTGTGGGCGCGGAAAGCGATCGGGTCAAGAGCTTCGGCCGCCTCGAGTACGGCCTGAAGAAGGCGGGCGACTGGTATCGCTGGGGGCCTTACGTCAGCGAACGCCAGTGGGGCACGGTACGCGAGGACTACAGCGCCGACGGCGACGCCTGGAACTACATCACCCACGACCACGCCAGGTCCTACGCCTACCGCTGGGGCGAGGACGGCCTCGCCGGCTTCTGCGACATCGAGCAGCGCCTTTGCCTGGGCCTTGCCCTGTGGAATGGCAAGGACCCGATACTCAAGGAGCGCTTGTTCGGCCTGACCAGCACGCAGGGCAACCACGGCGAGGACGTCAAGGAGTACTGGTGGTACCTCGACGCCACCCCCAGCCACACCTGGAACCGCTGGCGTTACCACTACCCGCAAAGCGAGTTCCCCTACGCCGACCTGATCAGCGAGAACGGCTCACGCAACAGGGAGGAGCCCGAGTACGAACTGCTCGACACCGGCGCCTTCGACGACAACAGGTTCTGGATCGTCGAGGTTCATTACGTCAAGGCAGGCCCCGACGACATCCTCATGCAGGTCCAGGTCACCAATGCGGGCCCCGACGAGGCCACGCTCGACGTCCTGCCGACCGCCTGGCTGCGCGACACCTGGTCGTGGGAGGAAGGCGCTCCGCGCCCGGCGCTGAAAGCGAGCGGCCCGTCCAGCGTCAGCATCGACCACCCGTTCATCGGTGATCTTGAGCTGCTAGCCAGCGGCAGCCCGGACGGAAGGTCTCCGGAACTTCTTTTTTGCGACAATCAGACCAACACGGCTCTCCTTTACGGTAGCGAACCCGTCACCGCTTATCCGAAGGACGGGATCGGGGATCACGTGATCAGCGGCACCGCCACGGTGAACCCCGACCGCACGGGCACGAAGTGCTCGGCCTGGTACCGGCTGACGGTGATGCCAGGGAAGACCGCCGAGGTCAGGCTGCGCCTGCGCAAGCCAGGTCAGGCGGCTGGCCCCGACCCGTTCGGCCCCGAGTTCGACCAGGTAGTCGCCAAGCGCAAGGCTGAGGCTGACGAGTTTTACGCCGAGCTGACCCCGCCTGCGGCCAACGCGGACGAGGCCATGATCATGCGCCAGGCGTTCGCCGGCATGCTCTGGTCCAAGCAGCTCTTCTACTACGACGTCGCCCGCTGGCTGGACGGCGATCCAGCTCAGCCCCCGCCTCCCGAGCAGCGCAAGAGCGGCCGCAACAGCCACTGGCGCAGCTTCGACGCCTTCGACATCATGTCGATGCCCGACAAGTGGGAGTACCCCTGGTTCGCCGCCTGGGACCTGGCCTTCCACTGCGTGGCGCTGGCCCACGTCGATCCGGCCTTCGCCAAGTACCAGCTCATCTTGCTGTGCCGCGAGTGGTTCCAGCACCCGAACGGCGCGCTGCCCGCCTACGAGTGGGACTTCGGCGACGTGAACCCGCCGGTGCAGGCCTGGGCCGCGCTCGAGGTATTCGCGGTGGACGGCGGCACAGACATTGACTTCCTCGGCCGGGTCTTCGACAAGCTGCTGATCAACTTCACCTGGTGGATCAACCGCGAGGACGCCGAGGGCAACAACCTGTTCGAAGGCGGCTTCCTCGGCCTGGACAACATCGGCCCGATAGACAGGTCGCACCTGCCGGTCGGCGGCCTGCTCGAGCAGTCTGACGCCACCGGCTGGATGGGCTTCTACGCGATGGCCATGGCCACGATGGCGCTGACCTTGCACTGGTCCGGCCGGCGTCCAGGCACCGATCTGGTCATGAAGTTCCTTGAGCACTTCGCCGCGATCAGGGACGCGCTCGACGGGCGCGGACTTTGGGATGACAAAGACGGCTTGTACTACGACCGCCTCATCACGCCGACGGGCCAGGAAGTATCGCTCAAGGTGCACTCGGTGGCCAGCATGATCCCGGCCCTGGCGATGGGCGTGATCGACCAGGGCTCGATCGACAGCTCCATGGCGGTCGGCAAGCGCTTCGCCAGCTTCCTCGCCGGCCAGGATGTGACAGAGTCGCAAGGGGAGGTCCCGGCTGTCGCCGACGGCGGCCAGTACCAGGGGGAGGCTGGCCACCAGCGGATGCTCCTGTCCCTCGCGGGTCCTGACAAGCTGCCCAGGATGCTCAGCCGGCTATTCGATGAGTCGGAGTTCTTGTCGCCGCACGGGATCAGGGCACTGTCTGCCTGGCATCGCGAGCACCCGTACACGATCAACGTCGAGGGCTTTCAGGCTTCCATCGACTACGAGCCCGCAGAATCGACCACGCCGCTTTTCGGCGGCAACTCGAATTGGCGCGGCCCGATCTGGTTCCCGATCAACTATCTGATCATCAGCGTGCTTGAGCGTTACCACAGGTTCTTCGGTGACAAGCTGATGGTGGAGTACCCGACAGGCGGAGGCCGCAAGGTCGAACTCGGCGAGATCGCCGTGGATCTCTGCGACCGGCTCGTCGGCATCTTCCGCACGAACGAGTACGGTCACCGGCCCTGTTTCGGCGGCACAGAGCCGCTGAGATCCGATCCGGCCTGGCGCGACAACCTGCTGTTCAGCGAGTATTTCCAGGGCGATGACGGTGCCGGGCTCGGCGCCAGTCACCAGACCGGCTGGACGGGACTTGTCGCCGACCTGATCAGGCGCAGGTACGGTGCAGTGCGCGGTATCGGCGACATAGTGCACGATATAGCGACGGCCGCAAACGTTAGTAACGGATAAGATCCCCGAACTGGCATGCGGGCAGTTCATTACCCGTATCGTTGGGGCTTGCGTCCCCCGAAGTATTACTCATTCCTACCAAGCGGGCATAAGTGAACAACCCAGTCATGGCCCCGGATTCTGCCGGCTCGCCGGGCGGCCAGGTAGTCTGGCCGATCCGGTCAGGGCTAGTGCCACCGCTGGCCGACGGCTTCGTCAGCCGGCTTGAGTCCGCGCCGGGCCTTGGGCAGGCCCTGGCGCGGGGGCGTACGCTGGCGCTGGCACCGGCCAGGAAAGGCGGCCAGGGCGGACCCGACTGGTTCGCGCCGAGCGGCAAGACCCAGCTCGCCTCTTACGTGGCCGAGTCGCTGTGGAAGGCGAGCGAGCTTGACTTGCTTGTCTGGATCACGGCGTCAAACCGGGCCGCGATCCTGACCGGCTATGTTGCCGCGGCGGTCGCCGCGATGGGCATCGACCCGGCCGGTGACGCGGATTCCGCGGCAGCCCGCTTCCTCGGCTGGCTGTCGGAGACCGACCGCTCCTGGCTGGTTGTGCTCGACGGGCTGGCGAGCCCGTGGGATCTTGACGGCCTGTGGCCAGCCGGCGACACCGGCAGGACCCTGCTGACGATCGCCGACCCGGTCGGCCTCGATCCAGGCGAGGTCACTGTGCTCGGGGTTCCCGGCTTCAGCCGCCGTGAGGCACTCAGCTACCTGATGGACCGCCTCACCGAGGATCGCGGTCAGCGCACCGGCGCGATCGACCTCGTCGATCACCTAGGCGGCGAACCGCTTGCGCTGGTGCAGGCCAGCGCCGTGATCGGTACCTCCATCCTGTCCTGCCGTGACTACCAGGACGTTTTTCTGCGGAAGCTGGATCAGATAGCGCGGGGCGGCCAGTCATCGACGGCCGCGATCAGCTGGATCCTGTCGGTCGAGCACACCGACAGGATTTCGCGCGTAGGACCGGTGCAGCCGATGCTGATCCTTGCGTCGTGGCTGGACTTCAACCGGATTCCAGGCACCGTGTTCACGTCGCCGGCCGCGCGGAGCTACCTGACCGGCGGTCAGGCGAGTCCCGAGCAGGCGTGGGCCGCGGTCGTCACGCTCGAGCGCGCGGGCCTGCTGACCATCGACCCGGCGCCCGAGCCGCCGGTCGTCACGATGAACTCGGCGATCGCCGCTGCCGTCCGCTCTGCTACGCCGGCCGAGATCGTCGACGCCGCCGTGACCGTGGCGGCCGGCGCGCTGCTCGAAGCCTGGCCCGACGACGAACCGAGGTCCTGGCTGACCGACAGCTTCAGGTCATCGGCGATCGCGCTCAGCAGCCTGGCCGGTGACCGGCTCTGGGCCAGTTCGGCCTACCGGCTGGCGTTCAAGCTCGGGCAGAGCATGGAAGACGCGCACCTGAGCGCGCTCGCGGCGCCGCACTGGAATCAGGTCGCCGCCGCCAGCGACCGCTTCCTCGGGCCTGGTCACCCAGACTCGCTGGCTGCCAGTGATCACCTCGCGGCCGCCTTCCTCGCCGCGGGCCGGGCCGCCGAGGCGATGCCGTGGTTCCAGCGAGTGCTTTCCGACCGGACCGCGCAACTCGGGGAGGACCACCCGGCGACGATCGCGTTCCAGGTAAGACTTGGCCGCGCGCTGATCGCGGCGGGACGTCCGAGGGACGCCGCGACCGTGCTCGACCGCGTGTACCGCATCAGCGATCAGGTTCACGGTCCGAGCAGCCTGGACACGCTCGAGGCGCTCAGTGCCCTCGCGGACGCCTGCCAGGCCGCGGGCGAGACCAACGACAGCATCCGCTTGTACCGGCGGGTACTCGGCGAGCGGGAGCGGGTACAGGGCCAGTCCGACCCGCAGACCCTGGAAAGCGCACAGAAACTCGGCGACGTCTACCTGGCGTCGAAGAAGTTCAAGGAGGCGCTGACCCAGTACAAGCGCGTGGTGTCCGGCCGCGAGCAGTCACTCGGCTCCGTCCACCCG
>Ga0335072_10005726_pt1 | contig 18299 bp, 18 predicted proteins | sample Lox_Sample_21_FD_206725 | JGI IMG/M metagenome (GOLD analysis project Ga0335072, IMG submission 206725) | Soil microbial communities from Loxahatchee National Wildlife Refuge, Florida, United States - Lox_Sample_2.1 | ecosystem: Environmental > Terrestrial > Soil > Wetlands | place: USA... | reverse complement strand
GTCAGCCGCGGTATTGCGCGTCGCTGACATGTTCCATCCAGTCAACGACCTTGCCGTCCAGCGCTTCCTGCAGCGCGATGTGGGTCATGGCCGTGGTCGGTCCGGCGCCGTGCCAGTGTTTTTCGCCCGGCGCGAACCAGACGACGTCGCCCGGCCGGATTTCCTCGATCGGGCCGCCGTCCCGCTGCACCCGGCCGCAGCCGGCGGTGACGATCAGCGTCTGGCCCAGCGGATGCGTGTGCCACGCGGTCCGTGCACCCGGCTCGAACGTCACGCTCGCACCGCGCACGCGGGCCGGATCGGGCGCCTGGAACAGCGGGTCGATCCGTACCGTCCCGGTGAAATAGTCGGCCGGTCCCTTGCCGGATGGCTGTGAACCGTTGCGCTTAATGTCCATTGTTCGTCTCCATCGATCGCCGCCTTAGCCAACAGCACCAGTGTTCGGGGGCCAAGCTGGCCCGGGATAACGGACGAGAATTTAGGGGGTGCGATTACCCGGAATTAGCCGCTAAAATCCGAATGAACCCATAAGCCAGGCTTCAGAATGCCCCGCACCGACCTGAATGACATCGTGGCGTTTCTCGCCGTAGCGCGAGAGCGGAGCTTTACGCGAGCCGCCGCGCAACTCGGGGTTTCGCAATCCGCGCTGAGCCAGACGGTACGTGGGCTGGAGGCGCGGCTTGGCCTGCGGCTGCTGACACGCACCACCCGCAGCGTCGCGGCGACCGAGGCGGGCGAGCGGCTGCTGCACGCCGCGGGGCCGCGTCTGGACGAAATCGACGCAGAGCTGGCCGCCCTTAGCGAACTACGCGACAAGCCCGGCGGTACCATCCGCATCACCGCGCATGACCACGCGGTGCGTGCCGTCCTGTGGCCGGCACTGCAAAAGCTGCTGCCGGACTATCCGGACATTCACGTGGAGATCGTGATCGACTATGGCCTGACCGACATCGTGGCCGAGCGCTACGACGCCGGCGTTCGCACCGGCGAAATGGTGGCGAAGGACATGGTCGCTGTTCGTATCGGGCCGGACATGCGTTCGGCGGTCGTCGGCGCACCGTCCTATTTCGCCACGCGGCCGCTGCCGAAGACGCCGCAGGATCTGACCGCCCATACCTGCATCAACCTGCGCCTGCCGACCCGTGGCGGCCTGTACGCCTGGGAATTCGAAAAAGGCGGACGTGAGCTGCGTGTGCGGGTCGAGGGGCAGCTCGTGTTCAACGCCAGCGGTCCGATGCTCGACGCTGCATTGGCGGGCTTCGGCCTGACATACCTGCCCGAGGACGGTGTGCAGGCGCACCTCGCCGACGGGCGGTTGGTGCGCGTGTTGGCGGATTGGTGTCCGCCCTATCCGGGCTATCACCTCTATTACCCGAGCCGCCGCCAACCCACGCCAGCCTTTACGCTACTGGTCAATGCGCTGCGGTATCGTCGTGGTGAGTAACAGGAGTTGCCCGCGGTGAGTCGCTTCGCCAATCTTGTCAGGTTCCCAGCCGCTCAGTTATTATCCGTTGGGGTGCCAGGATGGGCGGGACATATGGAGCATTCGTGTTAGACAATATTGCTGGGCAAAGGCGATACCGCGCTGAGTATCGTATGACTGTCACTGAAGCTGTGCTGTCTCGCCGCTCCGTGCGCGGCTTTTCCGACCGCCCGGTATCCCGCGCCATGGTGGCAGACATCCTGACCATTGCCGCACGCGCCCCGAGCGGGGTCAACCACCAGCCGTGGCGCGTGCATGTGCTGACCGGCGCGATCAAAGATGAATTGTCACGCAAGGTGCTCGCCTTGCGCGACCTGGAACCGGACCGCGAAACGCATCCGACACGCTTCGGCGAATACGACTACTATCCGGCACCGCTGCCCGAGCCTTATTTGTCACGCCGCCGCAAGGTCGGCTGGGACCTCTACCAATATCTCGGTGTCGTCAAAGGCGACCGGGCAGGCACCTGGAGGGCCAGTGGGCGGAACTATGCATTCTTCGGCGCCCCGGTCGGGATGATCTTCACCATCGACAAGACGCTCGAGCAGGGAAGCTGGCTTGACTACGGCATGTTCATTCAGTCGATCATGCTGGTGGCACGGGAGTTCGGCCTGGACTCGTGCGCTCAGGGCGCGTGGTGCCACTACTACGATGTCATCCGTGAGCATCTCGCGATCCCACCCACGCGGATGGTGGTCTGCGGCATGTCGCTTGGCTACGCGGACCCGGACGCGCCCACAGATCCGCTTCGCACCGAGCGCATGGCGCTCCACGAGTTCGTCACCTTTCATGACGACACCTGACTGCATTGGGGGACGGAGGCATGCGGGATTATCAAGACGTCTATCGTTCTCTGTCTGTTTCGGACTTGGCGCATGAGTTTCTCATCGGCCATCTGGGCGGCGGGATCAACGCCGCTGTCGAATGCTGCGACCGCTGGTCAGACAGCGATCGAATCGCGATCAACTGGATCGGCCGGGACTTCGCAACCGAGACCGTTACCTTCGCACAACTGCGGGATCAATCGTCCCGTTTCGCCAACCTGCTTCGTGCTCGCGGCATTGGCACGGGCGATGTGGTCGGCGGACTGCTTCCGCGCATCCCCGAACTTTTCGTCGTTGCCCTGGGCGCATGGCGCGTGGGTGCATTATATCAGCCGCTGTTCACAGCGTTCGGCCCGGCGGCGATCGAGAGCCGCGTCACCTTTGAGGGCGGCAGTCAGGCGAAGCTGATCATCACTGACGCCGCCAATCGGGCGAAACTCGACGACCTCGCCGACTGTCCCCCGGTTCTGCTGGTCGATCGCGGTGGCGACAAGAACGATTTCGCCGCGGCTCTGGCGGCGCAATCGCCCGACTGTGCGCCTGTGATGCTGAGCGGCAGCGATGCTTTTGTGATCATCTTTACGTCAGGCACGACCGGCAAACCGAAGGGTGTGCGTTGGCCGCTGAACCAGTTGATCAATATTGGCGGCTATATGCGGGACGGCATCGGCCTGCAATCGGAGGACCGTTTTTGGAATGTCGCCGATCCCGGTTGGGCATACGGGATGGCGTATACCGTGGTGGGGCCAATGCTTTTGGGCCACGCGACGACGTTCCATGAGGGCGGTTTCACCGTGGACGGTGCAATCCGGGTCTTGACCGAGAATCGCATCACCAACATCACAGCGGCCCCCACCGTCTACCGGTTGATGATGGCGGCAGGCGACGAAACCATGGCGCCCGTTGCCGGCCAGCTTCGCGTCGCCAGCAGTGCTGGCGAGCCACTCAACCCCGAGGTGGTCCGATGGGCCGACCGCGTGTTGCGCGTGCCGCTGAAGGATCATTACGGCCAGACCGAGACGTTGATGACGGTGATCAATCATCATGCCCTGAATCACGAAGTAAAGCTGGGCGCTGCCGGTCTTCCCGTGCCGGGGTTTTCCCTGGCGATCCTCGATGACGACCTGAATCCCGTGCCGCACGACACGCCTGGTATTCTCGCCATCCACCGCCCCAGCTCACCAATGTTCTTCTTTGACGGTTACTGGAAGGCTGAAACCCCCGCGTTTCAGGGCGACTGGTACCTCACGGGCGATACGATGCAACAGGATTCCGACGGACATTTATATTTCGTGGGACGCAACGACGACATCATCACGTCATCCGGCTACCGCATCGGCCCGTTCGATGTTGAAAGCGTCATCATGGAGCATCCGGCCGTCGCGGAGGTTGCCGTCGTCGGCAAGCCCGACCCGGAACGGACGGAGATCGTGAAAGCGTTCATCGTGCTGCGGTCCGGCGTGAATTCCGTCGAAGGACTGGAGCGAGAGTTGCAGCAGCATGTTCGTGTCCGCCTCTCGCTTCATGCCTACCCAAGAGAGATCGAGTTCATCGACGAACTGCCGAAAACGCCCAGCGGCAAGGTGCAGCGGTTCCTTCTCCGGCGGCGGTAAGCCGCGGCTGCTGGCCGGGGCGGACGATGGGCGTCCATAGACACGCTCAGCGTGGTTCAAGCCGCAGCGTCGTCGGCAGGATTTCTGCCCGCACCATTTCCTGGGCATGGCTGCTGCGGCGGTATTTCCGCAGGATTTCGCGACTGGCCCGTTCGACCGAGCTGGCGTCATGCGCCGGGGACGCCCGCACCGGCAGAAGATGACCGGCGAACGCCAGCGTGGCGGTGCCGCCTGCCGCAAGCCTTGTGCCAGTGCCCGCGCGCGCCCAGCCATGACCGCGCGAACACGTCATCGCTCTCCACAACGACCCAAATCACGACAGCGCTTTTGGGATTCCGGTCGGTCCGGATCGCCGGCTCTTGCACATCGCGCAAGGCGCGCAGCGTATCGGCGTCGAATGTCGGCATGGCCTGATCTCCGTATTGCGTTGGTGCCCGACGCTTTGCGTGGGGGCCGGACGCGGCAAGTTCACTGACGGCTATTATAATAATAGAGCGCCGGTATTCCCACCGGATTGAAGCGACCGCCGGCGGACGCGGCGCCCTGGCCGGAGTCCGGTGCGAAAGCCCATCGCGGGTTGTGTGCCCGATAGACGAACCCGGTCAGCCTCACGCGTATCCGCCGGCGGCGATTCCAGCGAGGTAGCTCTTCAAATGTTCCGATCGCCCGGCACGGACCAGATCTTCCGCGGTCTGATCGCCAAAGGCTGGGATTGGCTGCGACCGGTACCAGGCAAACGCCTGCGGCACCGACCCGCACCAGGGCAGGATGCGGTTAATGGTCTCTGCCACCTCGCGCAACAGAGCCTGGGTCGCAGGAGCCTGCGACCGTCGCGTCTTGGACACGGCGTCGCGAGATAGTCCGGCAGCCGCGGCCAACTCGCTCTTGGTGACCCGCAATGCAATGCTGAGCCGATCGGGCTCGACCAAGCCTTCCCGGCTGAAGATGTCGCCCAGAAAGGTGTGTTCCGCGGTCGCCGACATGCGCCTCACCAACTGAACCTACTTCGGGGCATTATATGCGCTTGCCAGAGATTGCATTCAAGCTGAAGGGGTGATGATCGGCGCCGCCCCGCGTCAAGCCGCTTTCGCCACCGTGTCGAGGAAATTCGCCTGGACCGCCGCCTCCCGCAGCGCGACCTCGATGCGCCGGAGGTCTTTCTGCATCACGCCCAGCAGGTCGGCCAGATAGCTGGCGCGGTCGGGATTGGTCTTGCGGACCCCACCACCTGGTTCTCGTGGATGCCGGTGCGCAGCAGAGCCGCGACCCGCTCGACATTCGCCTCGAAGGTGCTGGCGAGTCGCCGGTCCTCCTCGCATGGCGGCGGTGGCGCGTCCGGCATCAGCGTGAGTTGGGCTTCCGCCTTGACCAACGCGTTCGCCGAGGCGCGGAGGTCGTTGTAGTTCCGGCAGCCACCGGTGCGGATGGCGTTGAACAGTACGCCCTGGCCGCGCGGGGACAGCCGGGCAAGCTCGGTCGCCTCCGAGGGCTTGAAGTTCCCGCTGGCCAGCAGGTCCTGGTACTCCGGCCGCAGCGTCAGCAGGACGGTGCGCTCGGTGATCCGCCACGGTGCCTTGCCGAGGCGGGCCGCAAGTTGTTCGACCGTCCATCCCGTCTCGTCCATCAGTGCGTGATAGGACCGCGCCTGCTCAAGCGGCGTGACATCCTGGTGCTGCGGGCCGCGGTAACCGTGGTTTTGCCCCTCTTACAGACCCGCCCGGTAAGTTATTGAAATCACCCAAGTCCCCTGGCGTCACTTTTGGCATGTTGGGGACGGGAACCCCAACTGCGGAAGTCGGCCTATTCGTTCTCTTCGTCAGCGCGGGCGAGCAGCAAAGGCGGCACGGCAAGTCCGACCGCCCTCGCCGCCACCATTCATGCTCGCGGCAGACCAGCGATTTCGAGACCGTCGCCCAGGCGGGACATAAAGGCCGGCTTGAACGGCCATGCCTGTGTGGCTTCCTTGATAGTGAGATCTGGATCCATTCGCATCAACTGGTGGCCCATACGACGAGCTTCGCCCCGCGCTCCGGTCAGTGCCGCCGCTGCTACCGCAATTCTTTGCGCCCAAAAGGAACCCGGGGAAGTCTTCACACCGCTCTGCACCCAAAGCACCGCCCGATCATACCGGCCCGCGGCAAAGTGAGCACACCCCATTCCAATAAAACTGAGATGTTGCAATGGTTCGAACGGCATCAGATGAAGTGCGATGCTGAGTTCCCGCATTGCAGCATCGCTATCCCCGAGATAGGCCGACATCCACCCGCGGCGAATCCACGCGTATGCCAACCACGGATCGAGCGCCAACGCTTGTTCGAGCCAACGGTCGGCTTCGTCGAGGCGGTGAGCCAGCACGAGGGCTCCGCTGCTCAACGTCAGCGTCAAAGCATCGTTTGGCGCCAGGTCATAAGCCTCATGGGCGAGTCGGCAGGACCGCTCCCGATCAAGATCGGCCGTAGCGCTGAAACGGTGGGCCGCGCGTTGGCCCCAGCACCAGGCGGCGATCGCCTTCGGCAATCCATAGGCGGGGGCCAGTTCCTGAGGGCGGCCCAATTCGTCCAGAGCGATGCCACACTCTTTCGGCGCGACCGCGAAAGCAAACGGCAGCGCGCTCAACGTCAATCGAACGGCTTCATCGAAGTCCATATCGGTTGCATTTTGCAGTGACTTTCTCGCCTGCTGCATGGTCGTTGACGGCAGTTCTCCGAAGGCTTTGCGATAGTCGGCAGCGAATCGACCCAACTGGCCGAAACCACTGCTAAGAGCAACGCTTGTGACCGTATCCTCCGGAGCGGCGTGGAGCATCTCCTGGCGGGCCCGCGCGAGCCGCATTCGGCGTACCCAGCCGAGAGGCGTCGTGCCCAGAAACATCTTGAAGTGAGTCTCAAGCGTCCGCGGCCGAACGCCGCTGATCTGCGCCAGCCGTTCAAGCTGGATCGGTTCGGACAGATGGCCACGTAGCCAGCCGAGAGCCCTTACCAAATCCATCGGCAACGCCGACGTAACGCCCGCGGTGGATGTCGGGTCGCGGCGGACTTCCGAAGTTAGGTTATGCGTCAAAATTGCCGGATCCATCTGCTCTTTGGGTTCAGGCCACCCCACACTGCACCCCTCTCCTGCGTTGGCTGCGCATTCCAGTCATCGCGATCAGCCATTCCAGTTGATCGTGATCCCGGAATCCGGCGGATCGTGCTCACGCCGGCTGCCTGCCTGAGGAGTGCCGGGCGGCAGGTCGGTGCGACAGTCCGTCTCACCACTGACGGTTGTTCCCTGTCATTTTTCCTTGGCGTTCGTCAAGCGCGATTGACCCCGGCCGGCGGTCTCGCGTCGGTGCCGGTCGGATACATCGGTCGCGTCCATAGCCGGCGGCGACACGATGGCGGCGAGTTCGCCGCGATCGAGGTCGATGCTTGCCTGCAGGGCCAAAGCCGTCGGCGTGTCCCGCAGCCCATCAGGAAGGGCATCTAATCGGGTCGAGTAGCCGTCGCCACAGCGGGCCGTCCGCTGAGGCTGACAGCCGCCGCAGCGCTCACCGGATGGATACGCCGGAACGCGCAGTTCGCAGCGAGATCTGTATAGCGGGGCGGTAACTGCATAGTCGCTCCCAGCGAGCGGCCCTAGTGTGAAAGGGTTGGTCCATAGCAAGGTTTAGCCGAAATCCATACAGGAACCGCGTTTCCGCCGCATGGGTCGCACCATCGGTCAGGGATTCGCAGGAAGAGCCGGGAAACCCGGATAGATCGCGGGGGTTTACAATGACCACAAGGCTTCGTGCGCGCCGTTTCGTCCTCGTGTTGAGCGTCCTGTTGGCCATGACCGCCACAAGCTGGGCTACGGATCAGACGATGACTCTGACGCTCGGCACCACAACGGCCCTTTCGATTGGGAGGCCATTCAAAACCGTGTTGATTGGCGATCCGAATGTGGTCGATGTCGTCACACGTGACGACCGCTCGGTAACTTTTGAACCTATCGCTACCGGAGCGACGGACGTCATTTTCATTGACGAGAAAAGTATCGTCATCACAAATGTCAGAATCCTGGTTTGCGACGCGGGCGCGACCCGAATTGCGTACCAGAATGGATCCGATTGCGCAGCGAACAGGGAAAAGCCGCAGGAACGATGAACCCCGCACCGGCCCGTCAGCAATTTCTCCTGTGTTGTTAAGGAGCTGCCCGATGTTGGCAACAGACAGAGCCTTCGCAGGATCCATTCCCGAGATATACGATCGGTACCTGGCTCCGCTTATCTTCGAGTCGCATGCATTCGACCTCGCCCAGCGAATTGCCTTGACCGATCCAACGACAGTGTTGGAGACGGCTGCAGGAACCGGAGTTCTCACTCGATCTATCGCATCGCGGCTTCCCGAGCGCGTGCGCATCGTAGCAACTGATCTAAATCGGCAAATGCTTGAGCGCGCGAAAGCGCGACAATATCCCAATCATCGAATTGAATGGCAACAAGCCGATGCTTTGTCGCTGCCTTTTGCGGGTCAGCGTTTTGATGTCGTGGCATGTCAATTCGGCGTAATGTTCTTCCCTGACAGGGTTCAGGGTTACAAGGAAACGCATCGGGTTCTGAAGCCCGGCGGTCGATTCGTCTTCAATGTTTGGGACCGAATTTCGGAGAACGAGTTTGCCGACACCGTGACGGAAGCCCTTGCGACGCTCTTTCCGCATGCCCCTCCTCGTTTCCTGGCACGTACCCCGCATGGCTACCACGATATAGACAGCATTCGTGCGGATCTTGGTGCAGCGGGATTTGCCGATATTTCAGTGGATACCGTGAGGCACATCAGCAAAGCCTCGTCGCCGCTTGATCCGGCAATTGCTTACTGCCAAGGCACTCCGCTGAGGAACGAAATCCAGGCTCAAAGTACGTCGAGCCTGGAAGACGCAACCAAACAGGCGGCCGAAGCCTTGGCCAATCGATTTGGGAGCGGCGAGATCGCGGGTCGCAGCCGAGCATTCGCGATCACCGCCATTCGCTAGCCCGTCGATGATAGCCGGGGTTCGAGTTGGGTCATGTTCGACGGTTCCAGCGGAGCCTGCGCATCGCGCCTTGTCCACTGCATCTGTTGGCTGGGCCGGCTCCCTGGACAGTCTCACCCAGGATGCTTGAGAGGGCGCCTCCTTGCAGTGGGCCTCCTTTCAGTGGGTTGTCGCACCGCCTCCCCTCCCGCACACTGCCGCCACCATCGAAAGGGGAGGGTTGAGAATGGAAGTCCGTCTTGACGGCCGCACGGCCATCATCACCGGCGCGAGCGCGGGGCTCGGCCTCGCAATGGCGAAGGAGTTCGCCGCCTCCGGTGCCAACGTCGCCATGCTGGCGCGCCGCGCGGAGGTTCTGGCCGAAGCCAAGGCCGCCGCGTCCCAGGGTGCCAGCGGCCGCGTCGCCACCTTCGTCTGCGACGTGTCGCACAAGGACCAGATCGAGCGCACCTTCGCGGCCGTGCTCGACACCTTCGGCGGGGTCGACATCCTGATCAACAACGCCGGCCAGTCGCGCGCCATGCCGGCGGAGCAAATCACCGACGAGATCTGGCAGGACGATCTGGACCTGAAATTGTTCGCCGCGATCCGCCTGTCCCGGCTGGTCTGGCCCGGCATGAAGGAACGCAAGTGGGGACGCATCATCAACGTGCTGAACCTCGGCGCCAAGGCGCCGCGAGCCGGCGGCGCGCCCACCGCGGTGTCGCGTGCTGCCGGCATGGCATTCATGAAAGTGTTGTCCGGCGAAGGCGCGCCGCATGGCATTCTGGTGAACGGCATGCTGGTGGGGCTGATCGATTCCGATCAGCACGTCCGGCGCCACGCCCGGGAAGGCAGCAACGTGCCCTATGAGGACTTCCGCGCGAAGATGGGCGCCAACATTCCGGTGGGACGCATCGGCAAGGCCGAGGAATTCGCGGCGATGGCCTGTTTCCTGTGTTCCGATCTCGCCGGCTTCACCACCGGCGCCGCGATCAACATGGACGGCGGCGCCAGTCCGGTGGTCTAGAACCCTGCCGCCCCGCGCCGCGCGGGGCCACGTTGTCAATCGGGTTGAACCAAGCAGCACGGCGCAGCCGGTAAGAGAATGAGGGTATTGCGTACCCGGCGCGGCACCCTCACCTTACTGACGCCCACCGGCGCAGGAGAGGGCAATTGGCGAAGATCATCCCCGTCGCAAACTTCGACTGCGTTGTGTTCGGTGCCACCGGCGACCTGACGCTGCGCAAGCTGTTGCCGGCTTTGTACTACCGCTGCCGCGATGGCCAGATTCCCGACGGTGCCCGCATCATCGGAACGGCCCGCTCGGATATCGGCGATGACGGTTTCCGCAAGCGCGCCGCCGCGGCGTTGCAGGACCACGTTGCGGCGAACGATCTCGAACCCGAGGCGATGCAGCGGTTCTGCGCCCGCCTGCACTACGCGCGGCTCGACGCCACGGAACCGGCGGCCGACTGGGACGGGCTGCGGCAATTGCTCGATCCGGATCGGGTGCGCGTGTTCTATCTGGCGACATCGCCCGACCTGTATGGCCCGATCTGCCGCAACATCGCGCGCGCCGGCCTGGTAACGGCGGAGTCGCGCGTGGTGCTGGAGAAGCCGATCGGTCACGACCTCGCCTCCGCGCGCCAGGTCAACGACCAGGTGGGCGAGGTGTTTCAAGAGCAGCAGATTTTCCGCATCGACCACTATCTGGGCAAGGAGACGGTGCAGAACCTGCTTGCGCTGCGCTTCGCCAACTCGATCTTCGAGCGGCTGTGGAACACCGACGTGATCGACCACGTGCAGATCACCGTGGCCGAGACGGTCGGGCTGGAAGGCCGCGGCGGCTATTTCGACAAGGCCGGCGTGCTGCGCGACATGGTGCAGAACCACCTGTTGCAGTTGCTGTGCCTGATCGCGATGGAACCGCCGGTGTCGCTGGAAGCCGACCGGGTACGCGACGAGAAACTGAAAGTGCTGCGCGCGCTGCGCCCGTTCGAGCCGCAGGATGCCACCGCGCTGACGGTGCGCGGCCAGTACACGCAGGGCGCGATCGACGGCAAGCCGGTGCCCGGCTATCTGGCCGATCTCGGCACCCACGAGCCCAGCCACACCGAGACGTTCGTCGCGCTGAAGGCGGAAGTGCATAGCTGGCGGTGGGCCAACGTGCCGTTCTACCTGCGCACCGGCAAGCGGCTGCCGAAGAAGGTGTCGGAGATCGTGGTGCAGTTCCGCGCACTGCCGTTCTCGATCTTTCCCGACGACGCCGCCGACTGGCAGCCGAACCGGCTGATCATCCGGCTGCAACCGGAGGAGGGGATCCGGCTGGAAATGATGACCAAGGACCCGGGACCCGGCGGCCTGCGGCTGTCGCCGACAGGTTTGGATATCCGCTTCGATACCGCGTTCAACGTCCGCTTTCCCGATGCCTATGAACGCCTGCTGATGGACACCATCCGCGGCAATCCCACCCTGTTCATGCGCCGCGACGAGGTCGAAGCGGCCTGGGCCTGGGTGGAGCCGATCCTGGAGGCCTGGGCCGCCCGCCCGGATCATCCGCGCCCGTATTCCGCCGGCAGTTGGGGCCCAACGGCGTCGATCGCCCTGATCGAGCGCGACGGCCGCACCTGGCACGAGGATATCGCGTAGCCGCCCCACACATGGTTCGCCGCGTGCCATGAGGCAAGGGGACATTCGCGGTTTGTTCCTCACCTCGCGGCCGGCAGCGAACAGCCGCGCCCGCATCGGTTCGACCGGCGCGTGATGCCTGCATCGGTTCGGCTGGCGCGTGATGCGCGCATCGGTTCGGCTGGCGCGTGATGCGCGCATCGGTTCGACCGGCGCGTGATGCGCGCATCGGTTCGACCGGCGCGTGATGCGCGGATCAGCCCGACCCGCGCGTGATACCTACATCAGTTCGATCGGCTCGTGATGCACGGGGGCCGGGCGGCTGGCTTCCTCCGGACGGCGGAACCAGCAGAACACCGCCGCCAGCAACGCCACAGCGGCCAGCGAGATCATCACGCCGTGCAGCCCGGCCAGGAACGCCGGCTTGCTGAGAAACGCCAGTGCCCGGCTGGCATTGTGCACGCTCGACACGCTGCCGCCTTGGTATTGCGCCAGCATGATGAACAGCATGCCGGAGATGTCGATGCCGAAGATCAGCCCGAGCGAGCGCATCATGTTCAACAGCCCGCCCATCACGCCCAGCTTGTCCCGCGGGGTGGCGGCCATCGTCGCGCGGTTGTTCGCGGGGGTGAAAATGCCAAGTCCGGCGCCGAGGATGGCCATCGCGATCACCAGCAGCGCCGGATGCCGCACGGCCGAGGTGAAGATCAGCATGAACGTCCCCGCCGCCAGCATGCACGATCCGGCCAGCGTCAGGTTGCGTGCGCCGAAGCGGTCGCACGCGGCGCCGGCGAACGGTGCCAGTGCCGCCATCGATGCCGGCACCGGCATCAGCAGCACGCCGGAGAGCAATGTGCTGTAGCCCAGTACCTGCTCGAAGTAGAACGGCAGCAGGAATAACACCGCGAACAAGGCGTAGTAGGCGAGGAAGGCGGTCACGTTGCCCGCGACCAGGCGGTAGTGGCGGAACAGCCCCAGATCGATGGTGGGGCTTTTGGTGCGGCGCTCGGCCGCGACGAAGGCGCCCAGGCAGACCAGGCCCAGCGCCAGTTCGATCAGCACGGTGAGCGAATTCCAGCCATGCGCCTCGGCATGGTTCACCGCCAGCGCCAGGCCCATCAGCGCGGCGGTGAACAGTACGATGCCGGGATAGTCGATGCGGGCGCGGCCGGCGCGGGCGTGGTAGCGCGGCAGCACGAAATGCGCGGCGATGCCGCCGACGATGCCGATCGGGACATTGACGTAGAAGATGGCGCGCCAGCCGACCCAGGCCACCAGCACCGCGCCGATGAACGGGCCCAGCGCCATGGCGGTGGCCTGCGTCGCGGCCTGGATCCCCAGCGCGCGCCCGAGTTCCCGCGTGCGGAACACCTGGGTGATCAGCGCCACGGAATTGGCTTGCAGCAAGCCGGCGCCGATCGCCTGCATCGCGCGCGCGACGATCAGGAACACGGCATTCGGTGCAAGGCCGCACAGCGCGGAGCCGATGACGAAGATGCCGAAGCCGATATTATAGAGCAGGCTGCGGCCGTAGATATCGGCGAGGCGCCCGACGATAGGCAGCGAAATCGCCAGCACGATCATGTAGGCGATCGATACCCATTCGACGAGCGACAGCCGGACGCCGAACTCGTCTTTGATCGTCGGCAAGGCGATGTTGACGATGCTGATGTCGAGCGCCGACATGGTGGCGCCGGTCAGGACAATGCCCAGGACGGCCCATTGCCATCGCTGGCGTGCGATCAGGCCCTCCCCGATTGGACGATGCCGGAAATGCGGGAAGGTGAGCAGGTTGTTCATGGCACGGAATCGTCTCGAAGGCTGGTCGTTACGCAACGCATCGCGCGCCGGCGCGGATGGCACCGGCGATTCAATGCGTCCTCAGGTCTGCTGGGAGGCTAGGTAATCCGTGGTTATGGCGAAAAGGAGTCAGATTTTGCCCAATCGACCGATCTGACAAAAATGACATGATCGGATCATCAACGACTGACGCTGCTGTCATCGGGCAGCGGATCACGCCGGCGCGCGGGCCGTTGCCCGTGTTCCACCGGCGGCGCTACCTTCCCGCCGCCAGCAGCAGCGGGAAATACGATGTCTCAGCTCAGCGAAGCGGCGCGCCCGGCGCTGCCCGAGGACGCGGCCGGTGCGGCTCTGGCCGGTCGCGTATGGCGGCCGGAGCTCGGCGGTCCGTCGGTGGTGGCGATTCGCGACGGCGCCGCGTGGGACATATCCCGTGCATTTCCCACCATGCGCGATCTGTGCGAGACGCCCGACCCCGCGGCCGCGCTGCATGGTGCCGGTGGCGAACCGCTGGGCAGCCTGGACGCCATCCTCGCCAACACGCCCCCTGAGTCGCGCGATCCCGCCAAACCGCACTTACTTGCTCCGATCGACCTGCAAGCGGTGAAGGCGGCCGGCGTCACCTTCGCCATTTCGATGCTGGAGCGTGTGATCGAGGAACGCGCCCGCGGCGACCTGCACGCCGCCGCCGCGATTCGCGCCGAAGTGCAGCGCCTGGTGGGCGACGACCTCGCGCGCCTCAAGCCCGGATCGGAGCAGGCCGCGCAACTCAAGCAGGTGCTGATCGCGCAGGGCGCGTGGAGCCAGTACCTGGAAGTCGGCATCGGCCCCGACGCCGAGATTTTTACCAAATGCCAGCCCATGGCATCGGTCGGCACCGCCACCGATGCTGGCATCCATCCAGCCTCGGTCTGGAACAATCCCGAACCTGAGGTTGTGCTGGCCGTCTCGTCAACCGGCCGCATCGCCGGCGCGACGCTGGGCAACGACGTCAACCTGCGCGATGTCGAGGGCCGCTCGGCACTCCTGCTCGGCAAGGCGAAGGACAATACCGCGTCCTGCGCGATCGGCCCGTTCCTGCGCTTGTTCGACGCCGGGTTCACACTGGGGGATATCCGCCGCACCACGGTCACGCTGCGCGTCGCCGGCGAGGACGGTTTCGTGTTGGAAGGCAGTTCCTCCATCGCGCAGATCAGCCGCGATCTGGCGGATCTGGTGGCGCAGATGGTCAACCCGCATCATTGCTATCCGGACGGCGCGGTACTGTTCCTGGGCACCATGTTCGCCCCGGTGCAGGACCGCGACGCGCCCGGCCAGGGCTTCACCCACAGGACCGGCGACATCGTGACCATCGCCGCGCCGAAACTGGGGCGGCTGGTCAACCGCATGCGCCCGACCGATCGATGCCCGGCATGGACGTTCGGGGCGGGCGCCCTGATGCGCAACCTCGCGGCGCGAGGCCTGCTGCACTGAAACCCGCCATGCCGGACCCCCTGCCCGAGGCGCTGATCGCGCGCGCCGGCCGCGTCTACGTGCGCCAGCGGCTGGGCATGGAGCATGACTGGGAGCTCCGCGTGCAGGGCCGGCGCACGCATTTCTTCCAGATCGACAACTGGCACTCGCTGCACGGGCTGGTGCGCGGCAGCCTGCGCATGGCCGGCCTGCTGGGCCATGCGCGGCGTAACGCCCGGCGCATCGTGCTGCGCCGGCACGAGGTGGTGCTGCCGCATCTGCCGCCGGCATTCGATGGCTTCACGCTGCTGCAGCTCACCGACCTGCACATCGACGCGGCGCCGGATTTCGCCGCCGTGCTGATCGCGGCGGTACGCGGCCTCGACTACGATCTGTGCGTGCTGACCGGCGACTATCGCGCGCGCACGTACGGCCCGTGGGATGCCGCGATGGCGGGCCTGGCGGCGCTGCGGCCGCATTTGAAGGGCACGCCTTATGCCGTGCTGGGCAACCATGACACGCTGCGCCTGGTGCCGGGCATGGAGGCGCTCGGCTACCGGATGCTGCTGAACGAAGCGGCCGCGATCCGGCGCGGCGACGCGGCGATCCATCTCGCCGGCATCGAGGACGCGCATTTCTACCGGCTGGATAACTTCCACCGCGCGGCGGAGGCGCTGCCCGACGATGCCGTCTCGATCCTGCTGTCGCATACGCCGGAACCGTACCGCCAGGCCGCGCATGCCGGGTTCGACCTGATGCTGTGCGGCCATACCCATGGCGGGCAGATCTGCCTGCCCTACGGCGTGCCGCTGAAGACCCATGCCCGCCATGCCCGCCGCTTCGCCCGCGGCGCCTGGCGGTATCATGACCTGGCGGGCTACACCTCGACCGGCAGCGGCACCTCGCTGGTCGATGTGCGGCTGAACTGCCCGCCGGAAGTCACGCTGCACCGGCTGCGCCGCCCGGCTGCGGCGGTTTAACGCTACCGTAGGGATTGGCGGGCTAAACTCGCGGTCCGCGGCGCAGATCCGGTATCTGCTGCCGCGGCTCGGCGGCGGGATTTGCTTCCCGCTGTTTCCCGTTCTGTGCTTTATCGCCCATTGCATCGGCAAGGAGCTTCTCACGTGCGTATAGCGATGATCGGCGGCGGCTATGTCGGCCTCGTCTCCGGCGCCTGTTTCGCCGAGTTCGGCATCGACGTCACCGTGATGGAACTCGATGTCGGCAAGCTGGCCGCGCTGCGCGACGGCCGCATGCCGATCTTCGAACCCGGTCTCGACAAGCTGGTGGCCGAGAATGTCGCCGCCGGCCGGCTTGCCTTCACCGGCGAGCTTACCGACGCGGTCCGCGGGGCCGAGGCCGTGTTCATCGCCGTCGGCACCCCCACCCGGCGCGGCGACGGCCATGCCGACCTCAGCTACGTCTATGCGGCGGCCGAGCAAGTGGCGCGGGCCCTGACCAGCTATGCCGTCATCGTCACCAAGTCCACCGTCCCGGTCGGCACCGGCCGGCGCATTGCCGAGATCGTCCGCTCGGTGCGGCCGGACCTGGAGTTCGATGTCGCGTCCAACCCCGAGTTCCTGCGCGAGGGCAGCGCGATCGCCGATTTCATGCGGCCCGACCGGGTGGTGATCGGCACCGAATCCGAGCGTGCGCGGGAGGTGCTGCGGCAGCTCTACCGGCCGCTCTATCTGATCGAGGCGCCGATCGTGTTCACCGGCATCGAGACGGCGGAGTTGACCAAATACGCCGCCAACGCCTTCCTGGCGATGAAAGTCACCTTCATCAACGAAATGGCCGATCTGTGCGAGAAGGTCGGCGCCGATGTCCATGACGTGTCGCGCGGGATCGGGCTGGATGGCCGCATCGGGCGCAAGTTCCTGCATCCCGGTCCGGGCTATGGCGGCTCCTGCTTCCCCAAGGACACGCTGGCGCTGATGCGCACCGCGCTCGATTACGGCGCGCCGTCGCGGCTGGTGGAGGCGACGGTGGCGGTGAACGATGCCCGCAAGTCCAGCATGGCCCGCCGCGTGATCGACGCCTGTGGCGGTTCGGTGCGGGGCAAGACGATCGCGGTGTTCGGCCTGACCTTCAAGCCGGAGACCGACGACATGCGGGATTCGCCGTCGATTTCGATCCTGGCGCGGCTGGTGGGCGACGGGGCGGTGGTGCGCGCATTCGATCCCGAGGGCATGGAGCAGGCCCGCGCCGTGCTGCCGGGCGGGGTTGAGTATTGCCGCGACGCGATGGATGCCGCGACGGGCGCCGATGCGCTGGTGGTGGTGACGGAATGGAACGAGTTCCGCGCGCTGTCGCCGGCGCGGCTGCGCGATGCGATGCGCGGGCGGGTGGTGGTGGATCTGCGCAACGTCTACGACCCGGTCGCGATGCGGCAGGCGGGGTTTGAGTACTCCAGCATTGGGCGGCCGTAGGCGGTGGGCGGAGGGCGGGCCGACAGCGGTCGGACGGCGGTCGGGACGGCGGGCCGACAGCGGTCGGACGGCGGTCGGGACGGCGGGCCGACAGCGGTCGGACGGCGGTGGAATTTTGGCTTCTTTGCCTGTCCGGTTAGCGCAGGCTGCTTGCTCCGGTTAGCGCAGGCTGCTTGCTCCGGTTAGCGCAGGCTGCTTGCGGAGCCGGTGTCGGGTCCCGGCCGGGGCGATGCCGGCATTCGTCTCCCTGTGCAAACCGGATAGGGACAAAGCGTATGAACGAGGGTTCCAAGCTTCAGAGAGCCGAGAAAGCCCGTACAACATATGTGAACAGATTGAACCAACAAGGCGTCCGGCTCGACCGCACCGACACTCGGGTGGTATTCCGTACGCAAACCGGCAAGATAGTAGGAATGCCATTCTCAACCGAAAGGCCATCAAGCAGAGGGTGGTTTATGGGGCTGCCAGATCAGCATTTCGATTTCGTTGTCCTGCTGTGCCAAATAGACCCAGCCAGGACGCTCGATTTTGTCTTTCCGGCAACCTTTGTGTCCGAGATTTGGCATTCGCTTTCCCGGCAATACCAAGGCAACGAATGCCAAGTCAAATTCGATGTGCGGCGCCGACCCAACGGATATGAGCTAACCATGCCAAAGGGACATCCGTCCAAACAGATACGACCTTTTCTGGGTCAGACAGAACTGCTTATGTGACGCAACTCATGGTTGTCTTCCCTGCGCTAATCGGATAGGGATATATAATAATCCAGCCGCCAGCTTTTCCGGCGCCGCGGAATTCGAATTCGACGGCGCGAATGCCGCTGCGCAGGAGCGTGTGGGCAATTGGCTTATTATCATGGGAGGCAGCTGAGGCAGCTGAGGCAGATGAGGCAGTGGAGATGATTTCAATGCCGACCGGATCGACACAGACTGTACGCCTTCGGGCGCGATGACGAATCGAGGCAGTATCGACTTGCTTCCGAACCTCTATACTACTAACAATCAGAATCGTCCTGGCCGGCAAAGATTTGCCACTGATCCGCGAGGTGCCCCCGATTCTGCCAACGGCACCGAAATATTTGCGTGCATCTGCG
>Ga0335072_10005725_pt1 | contig 18301 bp, 16 predicted proteins | sample Lox_Sample_21_FD_206725 | JGI IMG/M metagenome (GOLD analysis project Ga0335072, IMG submission 206725) | Soil microbial communities from Loxahatchee National Wildlife Refuge, Florida, United States - Lox_Sample_2.1 | ecosystem: Environmental > Terrestrial > Soil > Wetlands | place: USA... | reverse complement strand
CGTCCTGCGCCAGATGCACATGGCGTGGGACGAACGTGCCTGACGGCATCACGGCGTGCCAGCCGAAACTGCTCTCGGTGAGATAGAGCGGCGTGTAGGTCTGCCCCAGGATATGCCACACCCGGCCGTCAATGCTGGTGCCGTCCCGGGTTATCCCGGTGGTCATCGGCGTGGGCATGGGCATCCAGGTCGGCATGGCAAATCCTTGTGCGGGGACGAGGGATTTGCCGAATGCTAAGGAGATTCCCGGAGCTTGCCCAGGCCGTTGAGGATGCCGATCAGGGCAATCGCATTTGCCCCGGTCGACCCGGTGGCACAATCAAGGACAGGCGCGGCGGCACAGTGCGATGTGCAGCAAAGAAAGCCAGTTCACCACAGATTACACAGAATAAGGCTCGGACGAATGCTGACGTATTCTGAACATGCAGGGCGGTTGTCGTGCGACAGGTTACAGTGGTCCGCGGCTTACTCTGTGAAATCTGTGCAATCTGTGGTGAACCGGCTTGCTACGCTACGCGCACAGCAATCGTGTGATGAGCCGCACGCCGCGGCACCCGGCTGATCCAAAATGCGATTGCGCCCTGGGATGCCAAAGGTAGCTGATGCTGCTTCACACCGAATCGAGCGGCAGCGCATTGCGCGCGGTGCCGAACGCGAGGCTGCCACCACCCGCGGCGAATGCGGCATCCACGTCCGCGCGTGGCAGATAGATCCGCACCGTCGTGCCGCGCCCCGGCGCACTGTCGATCTCCACCCCACCACCCGACTGGCTGACGACACCGTAGACCTGGCTCAGTCCCAGGCCGGTTCCCTCGCCGGCCGCCTTGGTGGTGAAGAACGGCTCGAAGGCATTGCGCCGGACTTCGTCGGTCATGCCGGTGCCGGTGTCGGTAATCGCCAGCATCACATAATCGCCCGGCGGCAGATCCTCATGGGGACCACGGCTGCCGCCCGGCAAATTCGCGGTCTCGATGGTGAGCAAGCCGCCTTGCGGCATGGCGTCGCGCGCGTTGATCGCCAGGTTCAGGATGACATGTTCCATCTGCACCAGATCGACCAGCGCCGGCCACAGCCCTTCCAGCAGCCCGACGCGCAGCCGCACGCCGTTGCCGACGGTTGAGCGCATCAGCTCGCCCATGCCGTGCACGATCGCATTGAGATCGACCACCGACGGCGCAAGCTGCTGCTTGCGGGCGAATGCCAGAAGCCGGCGCACCAGGTCGGCGCCACGCTCGGCCGAGTGCAGCACCAGCGCCACGCGCCGTTCCAGCGCGGGATTGCCGGCGCCGGCCAGATCGCGTTCCAGCAACTCGGCATTGCCGATGATGGTGGAAAGCAGGTTGTTGAAGTCGTGTACGATGCCTGCGGTCAACCGGCCGATGGCGGCCATCTTCTCCGCCTGGCGCAACCGTTGCTCGGACTGCTGGCGCGCGGTGACATCGGCATAGAGGGTCACGAAGCCGCCGCCGGCGATCGGACTGCGGCGCAGTTCCAGCACGCGCCCGCCGGGGCGCAGGCGCAACATCGTTCCGGTGCTGCTGCCCGCATGGATCAGCGTCATGCGCCGCGCGACCTCGGCCTCGACATCGACGGCGCCGAACTCGCCGGCCTCGGCCTGGGCACGCAGCATATCGGAGAGCGATGTGCCGACCTGCAGCATCTCCGCCGGGACGCCACTGAATTCGGGAAACCGCTCGTTCCACGCAAGCAGGCACAGGTTGGCGTCGACCATCATGATGCCGTCGCTCATGCCCGCGAGCGCTGCCTCGAGTTGCGCCGTCTTGCCGGCCAGGGAGGCACGGTCGCGCAGCAGGTCGGCTTCATGACGCCGCTCGAGCAAGTCGAGACGCCACAGCATGCCGGCCAGGCAGAGCAATAACAGATTGCTCGCCCCGGCAACGGCCCATACCCACGCGGCCGGATCTTCCGGGTGGCTATGCAGAACGTAGGTGGCGCCAAGCCAGGTGAGGACCAGCAGGAGCGCAAGCGCGCACCCGATGCCCCAACGCGCGCGGCGCGGCGGCCATCCAAGCGTTGCTGATGCCGTTGGCTGAGGGCCCGTTTTGCCCAGACCAGTCGTTGCGATTTGCCCCTCCGATCGGCGGTCGCCGAAGTGGTCCAATCCCGAGGACCTCCTGTCCTGACCTCCCGTTGTTCCTCTGTCGCCCGGACTGCGGCCTTGTGATTCTCCGGCTACATGCTTTGCTGGTTGGAACGCACCATGCCTGCGTTCCCCCGATATCACATTGCCGTGAACAAGCAAGTAAAAGCGCAGCAATATTGCCGCGCCGGAACCGAGCATTGCCGTAACGTCTAGAACGCGCCGCACACCGGGGTTGTGGTCATTCCCACGAGTATCTGGTGGAACTCGGTCTGGTAGGCTTGGCGGATGCGGGCGACGGCGGCAGCGGCGGCGGGGTCATCGGAGAGCACAGAGAGCAATATCTTGGTGCGCTCGCGCACGGTCTTGCCGGTGGCCGGATCAAGCCATGCGCCGGTGCCGTCGAAAACGGTATAACCGTTTGGCAGATTTGGCGTAACCACGCGGGCGAGGAAGCCGTCCCAGGCGCCGTCGCTGACCTCGGCGGCACCACGAACGCTGCGGCCGAAGAACAATTCGAACGCGGTCATCGGCGTCCCCTCGCCCGGCGCACAGGCTTGGGTCGGCGTGCCCGGCGGCGGCGCGGCACAGCCGGCGAGCAAAACGCCAAGCCATAGCAGCAGCGGTCGAAGTTGCCGCTGCGACCGAAGCGGTTGACGCATCTGCACCAGCAGCATTTTGCGCGCGGGGAAGGTCGAAGGATATTGCCCGAATCCAGCAAGTTTCGGCAGGATATATGGACTTTGACCCTTATCCTATGAGGAAGCCATGGCCAAAACAGCCGCGACGCCCGCCAAGAAAGCCGCCGCTCAGTCGACCGTCACGCTGAAGCAGATCGCCGCCGACCTGGCGGAGAAGCACGACATGGCGAAGAAAACGGCCGAGGCCGTGCTGAATGACATGGTGGCGGTCACGACCCGGCACCTGAAGAAGGGCGACCGCATCCGGCTGACCGGGCTGGGCATCCTGCAGGTGCGCAAGCGGGCCGCGCGCATGGGCCGCAACCCGGCCACCGGCGAGTCGATCAAGATCAAGGCAAGCAAGAAGATCGCGTTCCGCGCCTCGAAGGAACTGAAAGAAGCGGTCTGACCGGGCTTCCCTGAGGACCGGCGGATCGCTCTTGGCGCTGCCCGGCCGGGCGCCGCCCCTGCCAAGGCTATGAGGCCGGCGGGAAAAGATTTCCCGCCGGCCGGCCGAAACGATCGCCTGGCTGCCGCCATGCCGGGCAAGGCACCCTTTCACCCCCCTCCCGCGACGGGAGGGGGTTTTTGTTTGGGGAATTTCGCCGCATTCCCTTGCAGACATGCAGATATCTTTATATGATTGGCCACACCAACAGGAGCATGCACCCCATGGCTGGCACCGCCGATTACAAGGTCAAGGACATTTCGCTTGCGGACTGGGGACGCAAGGAGATTGCCATGGCCGAGGATGAGATGCCCGGCCTGATGGCCGTTCGCGAGGAGTTCGGCGCCAGCCAGCCGCTGCGCGGCGCCCGCATCGTGGGCTGCCTGCACATGACCATCCAGACCGCCGTCCTGATCGAGACCTTGCAGGCGCTGGGCGCCACGGTGCGGTGGTCGTCGTGCAACATCTTCTCCACCCAGGATCATGCCGCCGCCGCGATCGCCGCCGCCGGCGTGCCGGTGTTCGCCTGGAAGGGCATGAACGAGGAGGAGTTCTGGTGGTGCATCGACCAGACCATCCACGGTCCGGACGGCTGGACGCCGAATATGATCCTCGATGACGGCGGCGACCTGACGCTGCGCATGCACGAGAAATATCCCGAGATGCTGAAGGACGTCCGCGGGATCTCGGAGGAGACCACCACCGGCGTGCACCGCCTGCGCGACATGGCGCGCGACGGCAAGCTGCTGACGCCGGCGATCAACGTCAACGACAGCGTGACGAAGTCGAAATTCGACAATCTGTATGGCTGCCGGGAATCGCTGGTTGACGGCATCCGCCGCGGCACCGACGTGATGATGGCCGGCAAGATCGCCGTGGTGAACGGCTTCGGCGACGTCGGCAAGGGCTCGGCCGCCAGCCTGCGCAATGCCGGCTGTCGCGTCATGGTCACCGAGGTCGATCCGATCTGCGCTTTGCAGGCCGCGATGGAAGGCTACCAGGTCACCACCATGGAAGATGCTGCGCCGCTTGGCGACATCTTCGTGACGGCAACCGGCAATGTCGACGTGATCACCCTCGATCACATGCGGCGCATGAAACACCGTGCCATCGTCTGCAATATCGGGCATTTCGATTCGGAGATTCAGATCGAGACGCTGCGCAACTACAAATGGGAGAATGTGAAGCCACAGGTGGACGAGGTCGTGTTCCCCGACGGCAGGCGGCTGATCGTTCTGTCGGAAGGCCGGCTGGTCAATCTGGGCAACGCAACCGGGCACCCCAGCTTTGTGATGAGCGCCTCGTTCAGCAACCAGGTGCTGGCGCAGATCGAATTGTTCAATGCTCCGGCCGGGAAATACGAGCGGAAGGTTTATACCCTGCCGAAGCAGCTCGACGAGAAGGTGGCGGCTTTGCATCTGGCGAAGGTGGGGGCGACGCTCACGCAGCTCTCGGAAAAGCAGGCGGCCTATATCGGCGTGAGCCCGCACGGGCCGTTCAAGCACGACCTGTATCGGTACTGAAATGGCTGACCTCTCTCGCGTCGCGAGAGAGGTCGAGGCGGCACAGGCGACGAGGGGGGCCGCGGCCGGTAGGCTCGGCCCTCTCCCGTGCTCTAGCCGCCATCGTGCGCGGCTTCCAAAGCGAGCAAGGCGAACGTGGCCAGCCAGTGCTCGCCCATGTAGTCGCCGGCGACGTGTGGCAGGCTCGCTTCCAGATGCCGCGAGGCAGCATCCCGCATCACCGCCCGGCGGGGGTCGCCTGCCGCCAGCGCCGCCGCCAGATTGGTCCAGCACCAGGCGCGGCTGAGGTTCAGGCCATCGAGATGCGCGATCCGGCCGTCGCTGCGGTCGCTGACCGTGACCGGCTGAAACAACGTGCGCGGTTCCTCGTGTTCCAGACGCGGCAGGAAACGCGCCAGCCAGGCAGCGAACTCCGTCGCCGGCAGCACGCGGCGCATGCACTCGGCCTCGATCAGAGAGGGCGAGAGGAAATCCTCGCCACCGGGCTCCCAGGCCTGGCAATCAGCATCGTCCAGGTACCACCGGCGCGCGGTGCCGGAGATCATCCGCGCCAGCGATGCATCGCCGCACGCCTGCGCGTAGTCCAACGCCAATGCCAGCGCGAAGGCAGAGCAAGAATGGACGCCAGTCCGCACCGGATATGTGGCCTTCGGCAGGAACTCCAGAACGCGCGCGGCGAATGCCTGGGCCAGCGGCCGTAACGCCACTGCCGCGGGGCCGGCGGCATCCTGGCGCTCCAGTTCCGCCGCCAACTGGAGCAACCAGGCCCAGCCGTAGGGGCGTTCGAAGCCGCGGCCCACCGGGCGCGCGAGATAGGCCAGTTCGACACCGACTTGCTCCGCCGTGATGGCGGCGGCAAACAGATCGCGAACCTGTTGCGCCTGCGGCAGCGCCGGAAACCTGTGAGCCAGGCGCGCGAGCAACCAATAGGCGTGCACACAGGAATGCCAGTCGAAGCTGCCGTAGAAAATCGGATGCAGCGTCCGCGGCGGAAGCGCGTCCTGCGGGCCCGCGAGAACATGATCCAGCTTGTTCGGGTACTCGCGAGTCACGTGGCCCAGTGCAATGGCCATCAGTCTGCCGGCAAGCTCGGAGGTCAGCATGGCAATCGCTTTCTGATAAGTCGGACGGGCCGGCGGGTGACGCCGCGTCGCACCCGGCGTGGCGCGGCGGTACCCCCTTGATGCGGAGGGGGTCAGCTTCCCGGCGTCGCCGCCGATTGCGGCGCCGGTGCGATCATCTGCGGCCCACCCGGCGACACCTGGAACACTGCCAGCCCCCGCCTCACCTGCCCGTCGGGCAGCAGCGCCAGCCAGCCGTCCGAGCCGATGAACCCGGCCGGCTGCGCCAGCGCCGACACCGAATACCCGCCGCTCGCACCCAAGACCCGGGCGATGGAGCCGGCGTCGAACGCCAGATCCGCCAGCACCGGCGGCGGGGCGCCGTATTTCGCGCTGTAGCTTTGCTCCAGCCCGGACCGCGCCGCGGGATCCGGTGCCGCATACCAGGCGCCGCTCACCTGCCCTGAGCCGCTGGCCGGCGAGGCCCACAGCGACGGTCCCATGACCTGCACCTGCGAACGATTGATGTCGTAGTACGGCAGCATCGCGGTGACCTCGGCCAGCGACTCACCGGTGTCGGCCAGCAGCAGCGCGGAGAAATTGGGCGGCGGCACCGGCGTCTTGGCGAGCTCCGCCGCCTGGCGCCGTCCCTCCGGCGTGCCCAGCTCCTTTGCCTTCTGGATCTGCGCGTCGATCGGGCCACGGCGGTCGGCATAGTCCGCCAGCGCCCGCGTCGTGGTGTTGATCGAAGCCATGCCTTGCTCGTGGTACATGATCTGCGGCGGCGGCATTCCGTCGGCCTGCGTGGCCTGGCTCAGCGCCTGGCCCATGACGTGGCCGAAATCATTGTCGGGCAACAGTGCCGCGATCTGATTGCGCCCCTGTGCCTGCGCTGCCGCCACCAGCCGGCGCACCTGCTGGCCGGGCGTGATGCCGAGCGTCCATACCCCGGGCTGCGCTTGGGACGGGTCATTGGTGAACGCCAGCACGGGGATACTGGCCGCGCGGGCGATCGGCGCCACCGCTGCGGTCTCGCTCGACAGCAACGGTCCGATCAGAATCCCGGCACCGTCGGCAACGGCGGCGTGGGCGGCCATGGCCGCGCCCTGGGGGGTGCCGCCGGTGTCCTTCACGTCGAGTTGCGGCGCGCCCGGCACCCCGAGCGCGAGCTGCGCGGCCTGGACCAATGCCTGGCCGATACCGGCGTACTGTCCGCTCTGCGGCACCAGGATCGCGACCAGGGCGTTGCGCGGCGCCTGCGGCGTTGGCTGGCCGGGCTCCAGGCCGATTGGAACTGGCGGACCGCCGCTGTAGCCACTACCGGGATAATACACGCCGCCCGCTTCGCATCCGGCCAGAAATACCGGCCCGAGGAGCAACAATGCCCGACGACGCATCGGCCGCTTCTCCCGTTCACCCACCGGACGCCGAATCCGGCCCCGGTGGTCTTGTGCTGGTTTCCACGCCGATCGGCAACCTCGGCGATGTATCGGCACGCGCCCGTGACACGCTGGCCGGATGCGACCTCGTATTGTGCGAGGACACCCGCCACAGCGGTGTGCTGCTTTCCGCTCTCGGCGTGCGGACGCGGACCGAGGCGCTGCACGAGCATAACGAGGATGCGCGCATCCCCGCGGTGCTGGCCTTGCTGCAAGCGGGCAGGCGTGTGGGGCTGGTTTCGGATGCCGGCACGCCGCTGCTGTCCGACCCGGGATTTCGCCTGGTCCGCGCGGCGATAAAGGCGGGGCTGCCGGTCACCGCCGTCCCTGGTCCGAACGCCGCCCTCACCGCGCTGGTGCTGTCCGGCCTGCCGCCGGTGCCATTCATGTTTCTGGGATTTCCGCCGCCACGGCCGGCGGCGCGGCGGACTGCGTTCGGGCGCGTGAGGGCGCAAGAGCAAGCGGGGCTGGCCGCTACGCTGATCTGGCATGAGGCGCCACACCGGCTGGCGGAAATGCTCGCTGACCTCGCGGTCGCATTCGGCGACCGTCCGGCGGCCGTCGCGCGCGAACTGACGAAGCGGTTCGAGGAGGTGCGGCGAGGCTCATTGCTCCAGCTCGCGGCGTGGGCGGGCAGCGAGACGGTACGCGGCGAGATGACCGTGCTGGTGGGCCCGCCGGCGGAGGAGGAGGCGGATGTGGCGGGGTTGGACGAGCAATTGCGGACGGCGCTGGCCGCGGGGAGCGTGAAGGATGCCGCCGCGATGGTGGCCACCGCGACGGGGCTGCCGCGGAAGATCGTGTACGCGCGGGCGCTGGCGCTGGTGGCTGGGAGGACGTGAGACTGCGTCGGGCGGCAGGTCGTCGAACAATCGACGCGACGAGCCGCCCCAGGTGAACGCGGAGCGCACTCGGCTACTGCCTGCGCTGCGTTCCCACGGTTGGCGCCGGCCGATCAACGATGCGCGGAACTGCTCCGACCTGCCGCCGCATTTCGCGTCGGATCGAACGGCCGAAGCTCCATTTGCGCCGGCTGGCCCAGCGCAAGCCGTGCCAGAAGCTGCCCTGCGAAGGGACCGATCGTCAGACCCGCTGCCCCAAGCCCGTTGCCGATAAGCAGCCCCGCCAGGCCGAGAGCATGGCCGAGCAATGGGCGCCCGTCGGCCGCCGTCGGACGAAAGCCGACCCGCGTCTCAAGCACGGTGGCGCTGCCCAGTCCCGGTGCGATGCGCAACGCGTGGAACAAAACCTCGGCCTGCCCGTCAGCGGTGACGCGATCGTCGAGCCCGGCATCGTCCTCCCGCGTCGCGCCCGCGACGATCCGCTGGTCCTCGAAGGCAAGCAGATAATGGCTGCCCGGCGGGAGAATGACCGGCCAGCGGCTGGTATCCTGTCCCGGCAGCCGGAAATGCATGATCTGGCCGCGCTGCGGCATGACCGGCAGCGAAACGCCGAGCCCCGCCAGCAGCGGCGGCGCCCACACTCCCGCCGCAACCACCACCATGTCGGCGCCAATCCGCTGGCCGTCGACCCGCACGCCGATGACCGTGTCGCCATCGAAATCAATTGTGGCGTTGGCTTGCCTGACGACCGCGCCGCGGCGCTGCGCCGCTCGCACCAGCGCCGCGGTGAGCCGCCGGCCATCGACGCGGGCGCCGCCGGTGACAAGCACCCCGGCCAGCTCCTCTCGCAGCAGCGGGAAAGCGGCCCGCGTGTCCCGCGCCGACAGTTGCTCCACCTGTCCCATCTCGGGCGTCTCTGTCCGGCGATTGCGCAGAACGCCCGCGTATGCGGCGAGATCATCGGCATCGTCGGATACGATCAGCGCGCCGCTGCGGCGGAAGCCGAGGTCGGTCTCGCCGTCTTCCTCCAGCAACGCCACCAGCGTTTCGTAGTATCGGCCGCCTGCGACGTAGAGCTGATAGAACGTCCGATCGCCCGCATCGGCGACCCAGGGACAGACGATGCCGGCACCCGCCGCCGTGGCCCGCCCCGCGTGCGCCTGGTCGAACACCAGGACTTCTGCCCCGGCACGGGCGAGATGCCAGGCGGTGCTGGCGCCGAGCACGCCGGCACCGATCACGATCACGCGCATTCATCGCTCCTTCGTCGGATCGTGCGAATGCTCTATCCGCATCGCGTCGCGCCGCTCCGCCGTGGCGAGATTCGGCCGCTGCCAGCAATCGGTTCGGCGCGCCGATGCCGCGTCAGAGAATATCCAGCCCCTGCTTCTTCCGCGGCGGCGGATGCACCGCGTCGATCTCCGCGAGATCGGCATCGGTCAACACGATGTCCGCCGCGCCCGCGTTCTCTCGGACATGGGCCGGGGTGGTCGCCTTGGGAATCGAGATCGCCGCACCGCTGCGCATGCTCCAGGCGATCGCGATCTGCGCCGGCGTCGCGTCATGGTGCTCTGCCACCGTCTTCAGCGCCTTGGACCGCAGCAGCCGCCCGCCTTGCCCAAGCGGCGAATATGCCATGATCGGCATCTTGTGCGCCGCGCACCACGCGAGCAGATCGAATTCGATGCCGCGACTGTCAGGATGATACAGCACCTGGTCGGTAGCGCAGTGCGAGCCGGCAGGCTGTTTCCACACCCGCCCCATCTCGCCGGTATCGAAATTCGACACGCCCCAATAGCGGATTTTCCCTGCCGCCTTCAGCGCCTCGAACGCATCCACCGTCTCGGACAGCGGGTGGCTGCCCGGCCAGTGCAGCAAATAGAGGTCGATGCAATCCACCCGCAGCCGCCGCAGGCTGCGCTCGCACGCCGCCGGCACGCCGCTCAGCGAGGCGTTGTGCGGATATACCTTGCTCACCAGGAACAATCCGTCGCGCTGACCGGCAATGGCCTCGGCGATGATCTCCTCCGCACCGCCGTTGCCGTACATTTCCGCGGTGTCGATCAGCGTCACGCCCAGTTCGATGCCCAGCTTCAGCGCCGCCACTTCCTGCTGCTTCAAGCGCGCGCTTTCGCCCATGTGCCAGGTGCCCTGGCCGAGCGCCGGCACTTCTAAACCATCCGGCAGAGGCACCGTGCGCTTCATCCCGCCACCTCCTCTGCCCGCCGCAGCACGCGCAGGAAATTGCCGCCCCACAGCGCGGCCAGCGCCTCGCGGTCATAACCGCGCGTGAGCAATTCCGCCGTGATGTTGGGACTGTCGGCGGCGTTCATCCAGCCGGCGAAGCCGCCTCCACCATCAAAATCCGACGAGATGCCGACATGATCGATGCCGATCCGCCGGACCGCATAATCGACGTGATCGGCGAAATCCGCCACGGTGACCGCATCGGCCTTCGCCTCCGGCTTCAGGAAGGACGGCACCGCGGTGATCTGGATCACGCCGCCCACGTCGCGCAATGCGTCCAACTGCGCGTCATCCATGTTGCGCGGATGATTGCACAGCGCGCGAATGCAGGAATGCGTGGAAACCACCGGCGTGCGCGACGCTTCGGCCGCCTGCAGCATCGCCGCGCGGGAGATGTGCGCGACGTCGACCAGCATGCCCAGTTTGTTCAGCTCCGCGATCGCATCGCGGCCCAGCGGCGACAGCCCGCCATGTTCCTCCGGCGCGTCGTTCAGGTCCTTGCGTGGATTGCAGGAATCCGCCAGCGCGTTGTGGCCGTTATGCGTGATCGTCAGATAGCGCGCACCGAGCAAGCGGAACCGCGCCAGCCGCGAGAGGTCGGTGCCGGCGGCGAAGCCGTTCTCCACCGCCGGCATGATCGCCAGCACGCCGTCGCGTTTCGCCGCCTCGATGGCATCGGCCGTGGTGGCAACCCGCGCGACGATGTTGTTCTGGCTGCGCCCCATCGCGTTGATCGCCTGCAACATGGCCACCGCGCGTTCGAACGCCATTTGCTCCGACGCCGGATTGCGCGCGGCCTGCGGCACATAGGCGGCAAAGCAGCCCGCGCCGAGGCCGCCGCGCCGCATCTTCGGCAGATCAACGCAGCGCCGCCCGTCCTCGAACGCATCGGGACCGGTGGGCCAGGGGATGTCGATATGCGTATCCAGCGTGAGCAAGGAACGGTGGAGCGTCAGCGGATCGATGGGCGCGGCGTCATTCATGGCCGGTACCGTTGCAGATATCCGCGTGACACGGAAGAGGCGGGTTCGTAGAAGCAGCCAATCCGCGTCGAGGGGAGCCACGTCATGCCGGCAGCGCAACGGCGCCGGGCCATCGCCGGCGCCATGCTGCTGGCCGCCGCGGCACCGGCCGCCGCGGCACCGGCCGATGCACCTCAGGCGATCGGGTCCTGGCTGCTGCAATGCCATCAATCCGGCTGCATCCTGCGCGATCGCGACTGGATCCTGCCGCCCGGAAACGGTGGCTACACCGCGGCACTCGAAGTCCAGCGCCGCGGCGCTTCGCTGGTTCCGGTGGTGTCGCTGCGTGGCGTCTCAACACAACAGGCGATCGGCGGATTGCTCGCATTGCAGCCCCGCGGGACGTTGCATTTCGTTCCCGGCCCGCAAGTCTATGTTGACTGCGAAACGGATGGCGCGGCCGTGGTCTGCGCGCCTCAGGGTGACGCGGTCGCGGCGTCCGCCGCCGCCTTGCCGTCCGCACGCCAGGTGGAAGTGGGAATGCAGCTCGGCGTGCCCGGCCTGTCGCTGCCGTCACCGGGACGCGTGCTCATTTTGCAGGACACGCCGCAAGCGCTGGCACGATTGCGCTCTGCCGGGGCAGGCGGCGAGTCGCTGCCCGCGGAGCAAGGGCTCGATTGGCTCGGCTTCCTGCACAAGCTGATGCAGGCGGCCGGCATCACCTCTCTCCCGCCACGCGGGCTATTGCGCCGCGACGCCGTTCACGCCCCGGCGCAATAGCCCCGAACGTGGGCGTGGCCCGAGCAAAACACTCCGCGGAAGCCGCGCCGTGTCAGGGTTGTTCCACACAAGCGCCGAGAGTAAGGAATCGATCCGGCACGGCTGCTTCGACAATCCCAGCCGCCAGGGTGGAGGAAATACCCATGAGCAATAACGGAATGCGCGCCGGCCGGCGCAATGTGATGAAGGGCGGTGCGGCGCTTGCCGCCGCGGCGATGCTGCCCGGCGTGGCACGCGCTGACCTCTCCCCCATCCCGCGTGACAAGACCATGACGCTGATCGGCATCAACAGCCGCGACGGCCGCTGGGTGGATTACGAATTGTGGAATCCGTACGCCATCGGATCGAACCATCAGAACGGCCCGAACCTGATCTACGAACCGCTGGCCTATTACAGCGCATTCGCCGACAAGATGTACATGTGGCTCGCCGAAAGCTTCGAATTCACCCCGGACTTCCGGCAGCTCACCATCAAGACACGCCCCGGCATCAAGTGGAGCGACGGCACGCCGTTCAGCGCCGAGGATGTGGTCTACACCTTCAACACTCTCCGCGACCTCGGCCCCAAGGCGAAGTGGGGCGTCGATGTCCACCAGGCACTGGATGAGGCCACGGCCACCGATCCGAACACCGCGGTGCTGAAATTCAAGCTTCCCTCCCCGCGGTTCTTCTTCTTCGCCACCTATAAATACGACATCGGCGTGTACATCGTGCCGAAGCACATATTCGACGGCCAGGACTGGACCAGCTTCAAGCATTTCGACATTGCCAAAGGCTGGCCGGTCACCACCGGCCCCTGGAAGGTGGTGGACGCGTCGCTGCAACAGAAGGTGTTCGACCGCCGCGACACCTGGTGGGCCGCCGAGCAAAAGCTTGCGCCAATGCCGCAGATTTTGCGCAATATCTGGCTGCCCTTCGTCGGCGAACAAGAGAGCGCACAGGCGCTGATTACCAATCAGGTGGATTTCGGCGGAGCACTCCAGCCGGCGACGTTCCCGACCGTGATCCAGAAAAATCCCAAGATCACCACCCATGCCGGCCAGAAGCCGCCGTGGGGCTACGTGGATTGGTGGCCGATTTCGCTCTACGTCAACAACGACGTCACGCCGTTCAATGAGCGCGACGTGCGCTGGGCGATCAGCCACTATGTCGATCGCCAGCAGCTCATCCAGGTGGCCTATCTCGGCGCCTCGTCGGTGTCGTCGCTGCCGATGCCGCCATACAAGCCACTGATGCCCTATTTCGACGCGGTGAAGGATCTGCTTGCCAAGTACAATACGCTGGAATTCAACCCCAAGAAGGGCGACGCCTTGCTCAGCGCCAAGGGGTTCAAGAAGCACGGCGGCATGTGGGAAGGCCCGGACGGCAAGCCGTTCGAGCTGGCGATCATCGGCTTCGGCGCGTCAGGCAACGCCATGGGGCCGGTGCTGGCACAGATGCTGAAACGCCACGGCGTCACCGCCAGCCTGAGCCTGCCACCGGATTTCGACAGCCGCTTCCAGAAGGGCGAATACGTCGGCAGCATCTACGGACACGGCGGCAGCATCCGCGAACCGTACGACACGATGCGCCTCTACCAGGGCAAGAGCATTGCGGTGCCCGGCGCGCACCTGGTGAACTTCAGCCGCTGGAAGAACCCGCAATTCGACAAGCTGGTCGACGAAGTCTATGTCACCGATCCGAAGAATGTCGCCAAGCTGAAGGATTTGTTCCGCGCCGCCATGGAAATCTGGCTGCCCGACCTGCCGGATATCCAGTTGGTGCAGAACTACCACCGCATCCCGATGAATACCGACCGCTGGAGCAATTGGCCCACCGCGGAAAATCCGTACATCAACGGCGCCTCCTGGCACCTGACCTACAACCTCGTGTTGTGGAACGTGCAGGCGGCACAGGCCTGATCCGCCGTCCCCGAAGCGCAACGCCTCAGACCGGTACGCCATGTCTTTGCTCTATGTCGCGAAGCGCTTCGGGGTCTTCCTGCTGATCGTCTGGCTGGCGGCCAGCCTAAACTTCTTCCTGCCGAAACTGTCCGGCCAGGACCCGGTGGAATCGAAGCTGATGCAAGAGGCCTCGCTCGGCGGCTACGTACACGCGGGTATCGAGGACATGGCGAAGGAGTACCAGCACAAGTTCGGCCTGGACAGGCCGCTATGGGCGCAATACCTCGCCTACCTCAGCGATGTTTCCCGCGGCAATCTGAATTTCTCCATCGCCAACTATCCCCGCACGGTCGCCGGGATGATCCGCGACGCGCTGCCATGGACGATCGGATTGCTGGGCCTCACCACCTTGTTCTCGTTCACCGCCGGCACATTGCTCGGCGCATTGCTGGCATGGCCCGGTGCACCACGCTGGATGCGCTTCATCATGCCGCCGCTATGGGCACTGCATGCCATCCCGTTCTTCTTGCTCGGCCTGGTGCTGATGTACGTGTTCGCGTTCCAGGTGCAGGTGCTGCCGATCTTCGGCGGCTACAGCGCCGGCGCCTCCACCGGCTTCACCGTCAAGTTCGTGCTGGACGTGTTGCGTCACGCCGTACTGCCGGCGCTTTCGATCGTGCTGGTGTCGATCGGCGGCTGGGCGCTGGCAATGCGCGGCATGATGGTGACCACCATGGGCGAGGATTACGTCACCTTCGCCGAAGCCAAGGGCCTGCGCAGCGCCACCATCTTCACCCGCTACTGCATCCGCAACGCGATCCTGCCGCAGACCACCGGCCTCGCACTGGCGCTGGGCCAGATCCTCTCCGGCGCGGTGCTGGTGGAGGTCGTGTTCGGCTACCCCGGGATCGGCGCCCTTTTGTTCCAGGCGATCGAGGAAAACGACTTCTTCCTGATCCAGGGCATCGTCTTCACCGTGATCGTCGCGCTGGGCTTCGCCACGTTTTTGCTCGATGTGCTGTATCCGTGGCTGGACCCGCGGATTTCATACCGGCGGACATAATCCAATGCTCGGCTACATCCGCCGCAACGCCTCGCTCCTGATCGGCGTCACCTTGCTCGGCATCCTGGCGATCTTCATGATCGTCGGCGCCTTCACCATCGATACCGACAACGCCCAGCCACTCTCCGCCCCGGCGCTGCAGCCACCGTCCTGGGACTATCCGTTCGGCACCGACCGCCAGGGACGCGACTTGCTCGCCGTCATGGTCGCCGGCACGCCGCTCACGCTATGGGTCGGCTTCGTCGCCGGCATCATCGGCGTAGGCGTCGGCTCCGTGCTCGCCTTCACCGCCGCCTATTACGGCGGCATCGCCGATACCGTGATCCGCAGCATCGCCGACATCGGCCTCACCATCCCCGGACTGCTTGTGCTGATCATCATCGCCGTCTCGCTGAAAGGCAGCCTCACGGTGAACCAGATGGCGATCGTGGTTGCCTCGCTCGCGTGGCTGAACCCGACACGAACCATCCGCTCGCAGGTACTCACCCTGCGCGAACGCGGCTACGTCGAAATCGCCCGCCTCAACGGCATGAGCGGCCCCGAAATCATCCTGCGCGAGTTGATGCCCAACCTGCTGCCCTATCTCTCCGCCACGCTGGTCGCCAGCATCTCGGGCGCCATCCTGGCCGCGGTCGGGTTGGAATTCCTCGGCCTGGGACCTGTCGACTCTCCCACGTTGGGAATGACGCTCTACTGGGTGCAATTCAACGCCGCGATCATCAATGGGTGGTGGTGGTGGTGGACCGCGCCCTTGGTCGTGATCCTGATGGTTTTCCTCGGATTGTTCTTCCTCACCGTGGGGCTGGACGAAATCGCCAACCCGCGCCTGCGCCGCTCGGCATGAGCAATGCCGCACCCACGCCGCGAGGCCAGAGCAATGCCGCGCCCGTGCTGCGGGTCGAAGGCCTGCGCGTCGCCTATGACCATGCCCGCGGTCCGGTGCGCGCGGTGGACGATGTCAGCTTCTCCCTCAGTCCACACGAACGCTTCGGACTCGCCGGAGAATCCGGCTCCGGCAAGTCCACCATGGCGCTGTCCATCCTGCGCATGATCAAGCCGCCCGGCCGCATCGAGGGCGGCGAAGTCTGGCTGGAGGACATCGAACTTTCGCAACTCGCGCCCGATGCGATGCGCCGCCTGCGGCTCGCCGGCATCGCGATGGTGCCGCAAGGCTCGATGAACTCGCTGAACCCCGTGGTGCGCATTCGCGACCAGATCGGCGACGCGCTGGCCGACCATGGGACAAAACTGTCGCGCCGCGCACTCGCCGCGCGCGTGCGCGACTTGCTCGTCGATGTCGGCCTGCCGCCGGAAACCGGCGACAAATACCAGCACGAACTCTCGGGCGGCATGAAACAGCGCGCCTGCATCGCGATCGCCATCTGCCTGCGCCCGAAGGTCATCATCGCCGACGAACCAACCAGTGCACTCGACGTCGTGGTGCAGCGCCAGGTGATGGAAACGCTCGGCCGCGTCCAGGCGGAACTGGGAGCAGCGGTCATATTGGTCGGTCATGATATGGGATTGATGGCGCAGTTCGTCGATCGGCTGGGCATCATGTATGCCGGTCGCCTGGTCGAAGTCGCGCCGATCGGCGAGATCATTACCGCGCCGCGTCATCCCTATACGCGGCTGCTGATCGAAAGCCTGCCGTCACTGGAAAAGAAAGGCGGGCTGCGCGGCATCCCCGGTCTCGCGCCATTGCTCCGCGACCTGCCCTCGGGCTGCGCCTTTCATCCGCGGTGTCCGCGCGCCGAGGCGCGATGCCGGCTAGAGAAGCCGGCGGTGCGACCGATCGGCCCGGATGCCACCGTCGCGTGCCATTTCGCATGACCGCGCTGCTTGAACTGCGCGACGTCACCAAGACCTTCGCGGGCGGCGTGCTGGGACGCGAACGCAAGGTCGCGCTGGAACGCTTTTCCTTCGCCATCGACTCCGACCGCCCACGCGTCACCGCCGTGGTGGGCGAAAGCGGCAGCGGCAAAACCACCCTCGCACGGCTTCTGCTGGGCCTCGTCCCGCCCAGCACCGGCGAGGTGTTGTTCAAAGGATGCGACCTGCACGGCTTGAACGCCGCCGGCCGCCAGGACTTTCGCCATCACGTGCAGGCGATCTTCCAGGATCCCTACGAAGTGTACAACCCGTTCTACCGGGTTGACCACGTGCTGACGACGCCGGTGCGAAAGTTCCGCCTCGCGGCATCGAAATCCGCGGGCCACGCATTGATCGAGCAAGCCTTGCATGCCGTCGGGTTGCAGCCGGGCGAAATCCTCGGCCGCTATCCGCACCAGCTTTCCGGCGGCCAGCGCCAGCGCATCATGGTGGCGCGCGCGCTGCTGCTGCGACCGCGACTGATCGTGGCCGATGAGCCGGTTTCCATGGTGGACGCCTCGCTGCGCGCCACCATTCTCGGCAGCCTGCGCAAGCTGCACGAGGAACTGGGCATCTCCATCCTTTATATCACCCACGACCTGGCGACGGCGTACCAGGTCGCCGACAGCATCCTCGTGCTCTACCGCGCCACGGTGGCGGAAGCCGGCGACGTAGAGCACGTGGTGCAGGCGCCGCAGCATCCCTATACGCAACTCCTGATCGGCTCGATCCCGCGCGTCAGCACGCTGCGCGATTGGGCGGCCGAGCCCGTCCAGGGCGAGCGCGACAGCACCGCGACCGGCTGCCGCTTCGCGGACCGTTGCCCCGCCGCCATGCCCCGTTGCCGCACGGCTTCACCGCCATTGTTCCAGACCGCGCCCAACCGCGCCGCGGCATGCTTTCTTTACGACGGCGCGCCGGCGCTGCCGGAGGGCAAAGTGGCAACGGTGCTGAGCGCGGAAACCGCGCGGCAGGCGCCGGTCCCCGCGGCCTGACTGCCGCTTTGGCGCGATTCCCCGAGTCGCCGTCCGCCCGGCGCGCAACCAGGGCCGCCCCGACCTAACGGCTCGCGCGTTGCCGACACGCCTATCCCGCGCGTCGCTGACACGCCTATCCCGCGCGTCGCTGACACGCCGCCCCCGCCCAGAGGTGTCAAATCCGGACAAGACGGGTTTATCCCCACGGACCAATCGGCCGTCCATTGGCGCCAGCGCCGCGCGACCACGCGATAATACATTGATAATACGGCACTATCCGGCGGCGTCGTGTAGCAGCGCCGAGCAGTGACGTGGGGTCGCAAGGGAACATGGACTAATTTTAATTTACTTCTGAAGGGTAATACCCTACAGCTTGTAGGGTTTATACAGAGTCCGAGTTGCAACGATGGTCGGCGCGGTAAT